>Ga0137403_10008965_pt1 | contig 11156 bp, 8 predicted proteins | sample CZOMad2_1_16fung_FD_122057 | JGI IMG/M metagenome (GOLD analysis project Ga0137403, IMG submission 122057) | Vadose zone soil fungal communities from Angelo Coast Range Reserve, California, USA - CZOMad2_1_16fungal (Hybrid Assembly) | ecosystem: Environmental > Terrestrial > Soil > Vadose zone...
TTGGGATCGAGCTGCATCTATCCGAAGCTCGCTCCTCAGCCAATCAAGGAGGAATATCTGTTGACGGGTCCCCTCGAGCCGACCAACGAATGGTACGCCATCGCCAAGATCGCCGGCGTGAAGATGTGTCAAGCGTACCGCCGGGAATTCGGATTCAACGCGATTTCCTTGATGCCGACCAACCTGTACGGCCCCGGCGACAACTTCGATTTGCAGAATTCGCATGTGCTGCCGGCGCTGATCCGGCGCTTCCATGAAGCCAAGGTTCGTGGGGACGAGAGCGTAACGGTCTGGGGCACCGGTACGCCGCGCCGTGAATTTCTCCATGTGGACGATCTGGCCGACGCCGTGTTGTACCTGTTACGGTCTTATGATGCCGAGGCGATCGTCAATATTGGCTGGGGTGAGGATGTGACGATCCGCACATTGGCCGAACTCGTGATGTCGGCGACTGGCTACAGGGGCCGCCTCATCTTTGACGCCGACAAACCGGACGGCACGCCGCGCAAACTGCTGGACGTGTCGCGCCTGACCGCGCTTGGTTGGCAACCACGAATTCCGCTCAAAAACGGCATCGAGCGCACCTACGCGTGGTTCAAGGAGCATTCAGCCGACGCGCGGCTCTAGCCGACGGGAGCGGGTCAACCCGACCTGGATTCGCACGTTATAGCGTTAACTCGCTCAGAAATTTGTAAGACCGACGGTGACTGATTAAATAAATTCGGTACACTGTGCGACAGGGAGAGAGAAATATCCCTGTCTGCGGCAAATTGAAAGATTTCGTTGGCCGGCAGGGGAACGAGTGTCAGGGAGGCTCACCTTGGGTTCAAAGAGCGCGGAAACTACTGGTAACTTTGCACGGCAAACCGTAGAAATGCCCGGACCGCTCAAACGGGTCATCGCGATTTGCGCGGATTCGGTGATGATGCCGCTGATTTTGTGGGCGGCTTTGAGTCTCAAGACCGGTAGTCCCACGTTCTCGATTAGTGATTGGCCGGCCTATTTGGCCGTCGTTGCCCTTAGTACGCCGGTTTTTGTGCGCCTGGGCCTGTACCGCGCCGTTATCCGCTTTCTCGGGCACAAGGCCGTGTTCGCTGTTGCTCTTGCGGTCTTTTTGAGTGGTGTGTTGCTGGGTCTTTTAGGCTACTGGCTGACGATACCGGCGCTTTCCTGGAGCGTCGTGACCATCTATTCCTGCCTCACGTTGCTGTACGTCGCGGGCTCGCGCTTCGTGGTGCGCTACTACTTGCTCACCCACTATATCCAGCCGACCGTCGCCCGGGTGGCCATCTACGGGGCAGGCGACGCGGGCGCGGGCCTTTCCAGCGCTTTGTTGACCACCCGCGCCTTCGATCCGCTGGTCTTCGTCGACGACAAGAAGAGCTTGCAGGGCCGCATGGTCAACGGCATCAAGGTTTACCCGCCCGAGCAGCTCCCGGCATTGATCAAAGATCGCAATATCGACCGTATTCTGCTGGCACTGCCGACTCTGACTCGGCGCCGGCGCCGGGAGATCCTGAACGGGCTGGAGCCATTGGGCGTCCATGTGCAAACTGTCCCGGAATTCGAACAGTTGGTGACCGGAAGTGCGGCGGTCGCGGACATTCGAGAGGTCGACGTATGCGACCTGCTGGGACGCGATTCGGTGCCACCGAAGGCGGGTCTGTTCGACGCCTGCATTCGCGATCGTGTGGTCATGGTCACCGGGGCCGGCGGCTCCATCGGCTCCGAGCTCTGCCGGCAGATCATCGGCTTGGGCCCGAAGCGGCTGGTCTTGTTCGAAATGTCTGAATTGGCGCTCTACAACATCCAACGTGAGCTGCAGACTTTCGCGGCTCAACATTCCTTGGCCGTCGAGCTGATCGGCCTGATCGGCAACGCTCACCATAAATTTCGACTGCGCGACATCCTGCAGGCGTACCGGGTACAAACCGTGTATCACGCGGCCGCCTACAAACATGTCCCCATCGTCGAACAGAACGTCATCGAGGGCATCCACAACAATGTGATTGCGACGTGGTACGCCGCCGAAGCGGCGCATGAAACCGACGTGGACACCTTCGTTTTGGTATCGACCGACAAGGCCGTGAATCCCACCAATGTCATGGGTGCGACCAAGCGATTCGCCGAAATCGTCCTGCAAGGTCTGCATCGGCGCGGCAGCAAGACGCGGTTTTGCATGGTGCGATTCGGCAATGTACTGGCGTCGTCGGGCTCGGTCGTTCCGCTGTTCAGTGAGCAGATCAAAGCCGGCGGGCCGGTAACCGTGACGCATCCCGAGGTCATCCGCTATTTCATGACCATCCCCGAGGCCGCGCAGCTCGTGATTCAAGCGGGTTCCATGGCGGAGGGCGGCGATGTGTTCGTCCTCGACATGGGCAAGCCGGTCCGGATCGGGGATCTGGCGCGGCGCATGATCAATCTCATGGGGTTGACGGTACGCGACGAGGAGCATCCTGAAGGCGATATCGAGATCTCCTATACCGGTCTGCGTCCGGCGGAGAAGCTCTACGAAGAACTGTTGATCGGCAACAATGTCACCGGCACCGAGCACCCGATGATCCTGCGAGCCATTGAGCATTCCTTACCCTGGGAGCGCGTTCAATCTCTGCTGGAAGAGATCCTCGTCGCGATGAGCCGATTCGATTGCCATCGGGCGCTGCATCTGTTGGGCGAGGTCGTCGAGGAATACAAGCCGGCGCCTGAATCGCATGATCTGGTGTCGGCGCGCCAAGCCGCCGTCATGACCGCCGACGACCGCAAAGTCACCAGTCTCAAGCCCCGCCGCATTGTAAGAAGCACCGGACCCACCGATACTGCCCATCCTTAGCGGGCATGAGCCCCGTTGTCAGGAGTGGGCGTGTCAAAGGGAAGCATTCTGGTCACCGGCGGTGCCGGCTACATCGGCAGTCACGTCGTACGGCAATTGGGCGAGGCCGCTGAGAAAGTCATCGTCCTTGACAACTTGGGCCGAGGCTTCCGGCAGGCGGTGACCGCAGGCGAGCTCATCGTCGGCGACGTGGGCGACTCTGCGCTGGTGTCGCGGTTGATGGCGGAGCACCGGGTCGAGACCGTCATGCATTTTGCGGCCCATACCATCGTGCCGGAGTCGGTCGCCGAGCCCCTGAAGTACTACGGCAACAACACCTGTTCCACGCGTGCGCTGCTCCAGATCTGCCTCGAGCACCAAGTCAAGCACTTCGTCTTCTCATCGACGGCCGCGGTGTATGGCATGCCGGACCAGGGTTATGCCGACGAGGAGTCGCCGACGCGTCCCATCAATCCTTACGGCACGTCCAAACTCATGAGCGAGTGGATGCTGCGCGATGTCGCCGCGGTGAGCGGACTGCGCTACGTGGCACTGCGGTATTTCAATGTGGCCGGGTCGGACCCCGGCGGACGGATCGGTCAGGCGACGCAGGGCGCCACCCTGTTGACTAAGGTGGCCTGCGAAGCCATGGTGGGCAAACGTCCTCACGTGTCCGTATTCGGCAGCGATTACCCGACCCCGGATGGGACGGGTATGCGGGATTACCTGCACGTCGAGGATCTGGCTGCCGCGCATTTGAACGCTCTCGACTATCTGCGCGGCCACGCCAATTCGGTCACCCTGAATGTCGGCTATGGCCACGGCTACTCCGTGCGTGAAGTCCTACGCATGGTGGAAATCGTCGGCGGCAAGCCCCTGGTCATCCGCGAGGAGGCGCGCCGCGCCGGCGATCCGGCCTACCTGGTGGCGCGGGCCGATCGCATCCGGGCCGAGCTCGGGTGGCGGCCGCGATACGATGACCTGGCGGCGATCGTGACTCACTCGCTGGCCTGGGAGCGCAAGCTACTGAAGGAGCCTTGGAGCTAATTCAGGCGGGATTTGAAGCGGTGGGCATGCTGCGCCTCAGAGGTTAACGTCGATGTGTCCGCGCAGCCAGGGCACCAGTACCTCGAAACTGAAGCCGTTCGTCGGGTACAGATCCGCAATGAACGCGTACGTTTCTTCGGCGCTCGCCGTGAGTCGCATGCCATTGATGGTGAGAAACGCAAAGGTCGACGCAAAGGCCGTGCGCTCGTTGCCGTCGATGAACGGGTGATACTGAGCCAGGCTCTCCCACAGCGCGGCCGCTTCCTCGATGAGATCGACGTAGTGACCGGTCTTCGGCCGGAACAGTGCTGCCTCCAGGTGCCCGGGACCCCGTAGCCCGGGTCTGCCGCCGTAGCGCGCTATTTGATCCGCGTGCACCCACAGAACTTCCGGCATGGTGAGGTAGTCCGTCATTTCGCGAGCATCCGGTAGAGTTCCGCGTATTTCTCGTGACTTGCGTCGTATGCGCTCATCACATGCGGACGGGGGCGAGTGTTTCTGCGTTTCTCGATCAAATCAGTCAGCGCCTCGTCGACCAGCGCCTGCAGCTGTCGACCCTCGCTGTGCGCCAGGGCGCGTACCTCGGCGAGGATTTCCGAAGTCACCTGGGTCGCAAACTTCTCTTTTGAGCCGGACACGGTATTTCTCCCGACTTGCAGTCGTCATGATACGTCATGATACATCAAGAAATGCATGGGCCGTGTGTGCGAGGCTTTACTTGACCTCTCGAAACCGTTAGTCTTCCAGGTACTTTTCCTAGTTAAATCAGAATATTACGCATGAGAATTACGATCTTTGGCTCAGGCTATGTGGGCCTGGTGACGGGTGCGTGTCTGGCCGATGCCGGTAACCACGTGGTCTGTGTCGACGTGGATGAGCGCAAGATCGCCATGCTGAAGCAGGGTGTCTTACCCATTCACGAGCCGGGCCTCGATGCGGTGGTCAAACGCAATTTCGACGCGGGACGTCTGCGCTTCACCACCAGTGCCGAGGAGGGCGTGCAGCACGGGCTGTTCCAGTTGATCGCGGTGGGCACCCCGCCCGACGAGGACGGCTCGGCGGACTTGCGGTACGTCCTGGCGGTCGCCCGCTCGATCGGCGAGCACATGGCTGAGTACAAGGTGGTGATCACGAAGTCGACCGTGCCCGTGGGCACCGCCGACAAGGTGCGGGAGGCGGTGAGAGCGGCCCTGGCGGCGCGGCGGGCGGCCGTTGAGTTCGACACGGTATCGAATCCCGAATTCCTCAAGGAAGGAGCGGCCATCAGCGACTTCATGCGACCCGATCGGGTCATCATCGGCACGGACTCTGAACGCGCCACTGAACTCTTGAGGTCCCTGTACGAGCCCTTCACGCACAATCGCGACCGCATGATCGTGATGGACGTGCGCTCGGCAGAACTGACCAAGTACGCCGCCAACGCCATGCTCGCGACGAAAATCAGCTTCATGAACGAGCTGGCCAATCTGGCCGAACACTTCGGTGCCGACATCGAGGCGGTGCGGTTGGGGATAGGTTCGGATCCGCGCATCGGTTATGCCTTCATCTACCCCGGCGTGGGTTATGGCGGCTCGTGTTTTCCCAAGGACGTGCAGGCGCTGAAGCGCTCGGCGGACGAGGTGGGCTACCAGGCCAGCGTTCTGACGGCGGTGGAGAGCGTCAACAACCGTCAGAAGCACGTGCTGTTCAACAAGATCAAAGCGCATTTCGGCGATCTCGAGGGAAAGACCATCGCACTGTGGGGCCTCGCCTTCAAGCCCAATACCGATGACATGCGGGAGGCGGCCAGCCGCGTCTTGATGGAGTCCCTCTGGTCGGTGGGCGCGAAGGTGCGTGCCTATGATCCGGTCGCGATGCCTGAGTGCCTGAGGATTTACGGCCGGCGGGAGGATCTCACCCTGTGCAGGACCAGCCCGGAGGTGCTCGATGGCGCGGATGCGCTCGCCATAGTGACCGAATGGCGGGAATTTCGCAGCCCGGATTTCGACGCCATCAAGAGCGCACTGCGCACACCGGCCATATTCGACGGGCGCAATCTCTATGACCCGGTACAAATGGCGCGAGCCGGCTTCAGTTATTATGCGATCGGCCGTGGCAAACGTTCTGTAGCGAGCGAATCGTGACCCTATTGATTCCGGTGATCTTATCCGGCGGCGCCGGCACGAGGCTTTGGCCGCTGTCGCGAGAAATGTATCCCAAACAATTGCTGGCGCTCACCGGCAAGCACACCATGCTGCAGGATACGGCCACGCGGCTGGCGGGTGTTCCGGGCGCCCAGCCGCCCATCGTGGTGTGCAATGAAGCGCATCGGTTCACCGTTGCCGAGCAGATCCGGGCCTTGGGAATGCAGGCCTCCGCGATTCTGCTGGAACCCGCGGGCCGCAACACGGCGCCCGCCGTCGCACTCGCGGCGCTCAGGGCACTACAGATCGATCCTGATGCCACCATCGCGGTGGCGCCCGCGGATCACGTGATTCGCGATGTGCGCACCTTCCAAGCCGCGGCCGACGTGGCGGTGAGATTGGCTCAGGATGGCAAGCTCGTGACGTTCGGCATCGTGGCCCATGCACCGGAAACCGGCTACGGCTATATCCGTCGCGGAGCGGGCATGGGTCCCGCCTATCCCGTGGCGCAATTCATCGAAAAGCCGCCGCTGGACGTGGCGACGCAGTTCGTCGCGTCGGGCGATTACTTCTGGAACAGCGGCATGTTCGTGTTCAAGGCCGAGCGATACCTCGCGGAGCTCGCAGCCTTCGCACCCGATATCCTCGACGCGTCTCGGGCCGCGTTCCTCGCCGCCAAGACGGATCTGGATTTCGTGCGCATCGACCGGGCTGAATTCGAGAAATGCCGCAGCGAATCGATCGACTATGCGGTCATGGAGAAGACGCATGATGCGCTCGTCCTGCCGCTCGATGCCGGCTGGAGCGACGTGGGCTCATGGTCCTCGCTGTTCGATGCCCTGCCGGCCGATGAGGAAGGCAATGTGCTGCAGGGGGATGTCATGGTGCACGACACCCACGACTGCTACGTGCACTCGACCAGCCGCCTGGTCGCGGCCGTGGGCATGGACGATCACATCATCGTCGAGACCAAGGATGCCATCCTGGTGGCGCCCAAGGAACGCGTCCAGGACGTGAAGGACCTGGTCGCCAGGATCAAGAGATCCGGCCGCAGCGAATCGTCCTTGCATCGTGAGGTCTTCAGGCCCTGGGGCAGCTACGACAGCATCGACAACGGCGAGCGATTTCAGGTGAAGCGCTTGTCGGTCAAGCCGGGCGGGGTGTTGTCCCTGCAGATGCACCACCACCGGGCCGAGCATTGGATCGTGGTGCAGGGGACGGCGCGCATTACGTGCAACGACAAGACGTTTCTGCTGTCGGAGAACGAATCGACCTATATTCCGATCGGCGCCACGCATCGGATCGAGAATCCGGGCAAGCTGCCCCTGCACATCGTGGAGGTGCAATCGGGATCGTATCTGGGCGAAGACGACATCGTGCGCTTCGAAGACAACTACGGGCGTCAAGGGACCAATACTTGAAATCGATCACCTGCTTCAAGGCGTACGACTTACGCGGCCGGATTCCCAGCGAATTGAACGACGATGTGGCTTACCGGGTTGCTCGCGGCTACGCGCAGTTTCTCGCCCCGAACCGCATCGTCGTGGGACGCGATATTCGATTGTCGAGCGCCGGCCTCACCGATGCCGTATGCCGCGGTTTGGCCGACAGCGGCGTCGATGTGTACGACATCGGGGTCTGCGGCACGGAAGGCGTGTATTTCGCGACCTTCAACGGCGGCTACGACGGCGGCATCATGATTACCGCAAGCCATAATCCGCCCGATTACAACGGCATGAAATTCGTGCGCGAGCAATCGAAGCCGATCAGCGGCGACAACGGACTGCAAGCCATCCGCCGGTTCGCGGAACGAGGGGAGTTTCCCGCGCCGGCGCGCGACGGGGTGCGCCATCGCCTCGACACCACGGACGCCTATGTGGCGCATCTCCTGTCCTATGTCGATACGAAAAAGCTCGAGCCGCTCAAAATCGTGGTCAATGCCGGCAATGGCGGGGCGGGTCTGATCATCGATGAACTCGAACCCCATTTGCCGTTCGAGTTCGTCAAGGTGCACCACCACCCGGACGGTCATTTCCCGAATGGCATCCCGAACCCCATGCTCGAGGCAAATCGCGCTCCCACGATCGAGGCGATCCGCCGGCACGGCGCGGATCTCGGAATTGCCTGGGACGGGGATTTCGACCGCTGTTTCTTCTTCGACGAGCACGGCGGTTTCATCGAGGGATACTACATCGTGGGCCTCTTGGCCTCGGTGCTGCTGCGCGGCCGCGCCGGCGGCAAAGTGGTGCACGATCCGCGCCTCACCTGGAATACCATCGAGGTGGTCAAGGCCGGCGGCGGCCTGACGGTGCTGTCGAAATCCGGTCACGCGTTCATCAAGGATCGCATGCGCGAGGTCGACGGCGTCTACGGCGGTGAAATGAGCGCGCACCATTACTTCCAGCGATTCTCCTATTGCGACAGCGGGATGATTCCCTGGCTCATCGTCGCGCAAATCCTGTCCGAGTCCGGGCAGACGCTTTCCCAGCTGGTGGGTGAGCGTATCGGCTTGTTTCCGGTCAGCGGCGAGCTCAATTTTCGGGTCCCCGATGCCACGGCGGCCATCGCGGCCTTCGAAGCACGCTATGCCCCGCAAGCCGTCGTCCTGGATCGTACCGACGGGGTCTCCTTCGAGTTCGCGGATTGGCGCTTCAATTTGCGCAGCTCGAATACCGAGCCCTTGATACGGCTCAATGTCGAGGCGCGCGGGTCGGTGAAGCTCCTGCGCGACAAGACCGACGAGTTGCTGGCAGTGTTGAAGTCGCAAGGCGCGGTCGCGGCGGATCACTGAGCATAAGTCATTGGCTGCTTCACCCAAGCTCAGCGTCGTCATTCCGGTCTACAACGAAGAGGCGGTGTTGCCGACCTTGTTCGCGCGCCTGTACCCGGCCCTCGATGCGCTCGAGGTGTCGTATGAAGTCGTGTTCGTCAACGACGGCAGCAGGGATCGCTCGGTCGCCTTGTTGCGGCAACAGTTCTCGCTCCGGCCGCGGCACACGCGAGTGGTGTTGTTCCACGCGAATTTCGGCCAACATTCGGCCGTGATGGCGGGCTTGGCCTACGCGCGCGGCGAGTACGTCGTCACCCTGGATGCGGATCTGCAGAATCCCCCGGAAGAGATCGGCAAGCTGGTCGGCATGCTCGACCAGGGCTACGACTATGTCGGCACGATTCGTGGGCAGCGCCAGGACTCATGGTGGCGGCGCTGGTTTTCCAAGCGCATCAACAAGCTGCGCGAATGGATCACGCCGGTGCGCATCACCGATCAGGGCTGCATGATGCGCGGTTATGCGCGTTCGGTGGTGACCGCGCTCAACCAGACCCGAGAAGTCAATACCTTCATTCCCGCGCTGGCGTCGTTGTATGCCATGCGGCCCATCGAGGTGCCGATCGCCCACGAGGAGCGCTTCGCCGGCCGGTCGAAGTATTCGATGTACAGTTTGATTCGCCTGAATTTCGATTTGATCACCGGGTTTTCCGTGGTGCCCCTGCAGCTCTTTTCCATGGCGGGCATGACGGTGGCACTTTTCTCCGCCCTGTTCGTGCTCTATCTGTTCGTGCGCCGCCTCATCGTCGGCCCGGAAGCGGAAGGCTTGTTCACCTTGTTCGCCATCGTTTTTTTCCTGATCGGCGTGGCCCTGTTCGGTATCGGTCTATTGGGTGAATACGTGGGGCGCATCTACGCCCAGGTACGCGAGCGCCCGCGCTACATCGTCGAGGCGGTCTTGGAGGACGAGGACGGAGAGTCTTCCGAGGACACCGCGACCCTGGAGTTGTCTCAACGCAGCCAGGCTATTCGGCAGTGACCCGCGCGGTGGTATTCGCCTACAGCGAGGTCGGTGTTCGCTGTGTGCGGGAGCTGTTGGCGCAAGGCATCGAGATTCCTCTTCTGTTCACGCACCCCGATGATCCCGGAGAGACCCAATGGTTCGGCAGCGTGCGGAAATTGGCCGAGGCGCTTCGTGTCCGGGTCGAAACTCCGGCTACTCCCAATACGCCGGAGTGGATCGCCGAGGGAAGGGCTGCGGACCCTGATTTTCTGTTTTCGTTCTATTATCGATACATGCTGAACCGGGACTGGTTGGCGGTGGCGCGCCGCGGGGCCCTCAACATGCACGGATCCTTGTTGCCCAAGTACCGGGGTAGGGCGCCTGTGCATTGGGCCATCCTCAACGGCGAGTCGGCTACCGGCGCCAGCCTGCACTACATGGTGGAAAAGCCCGACGCCGGCGCACTCGTGGATCAGCAATCCGTGCCCATTTTGGAGAATGACACGGCGCTCGACGTCTCGTTCAAGGTCGCCGAGGCGGCCGAGCAGGTCTTGCGGCGCAGTTTGCCGACATTGATCGCAGGCTCCGCGCCCGCGCAGGCGCTCGACTTGAGTAGAGGTTCCTATTTCGGCCGGCGCCGTCCGGAAGATGGGCGCATCGATTGGCGAGGCACGGCCCGCACGGTGCACGACCTGGTGCGGGCCGTGGCGCCGCCGTTCCCCGGTGCCTTTACGGAGGTGAACGGGTGTAGGCTTGCGGTGCTCGAGACGCGCGTGGATGCGGAGCCGGCGCGATACTTGAACCAAGCGCCCTGTCTGTATGCCGCGGACGGCGAGTGGTACGCCGACTGCGTCGACGGGCGGCGCCTCAGGATCCTGCGGCTGGCGATGAATGGGGAGCCCGTGCCGCCCGACGCTGCGCCGCCGTCCTTGGCGCACCAGCCGTTGGCGCTGGTCTGAACACGGCGCCGGCCTGAAGATTAGATCTTGACGCTCGCGCAGCGAGCGCCTAACGAACGGGGTCGCCTCGACCCCGTCAACAGTTGCGCGAAGCGCATGAGTAGTAGGGGTTCATCTTGAAAAACGTTCTCATTCTCGGGGTCAATGGATTCATCGGTCATCACCTGAGCAAGTACATCCTGGCTCACACCGATTGGCATATTTACGGCATGGACCTGCAATCCGAGCGCGTGAGCACGCTGCTCGGGAACTCGAAATTTCACTTCGTGGAAGGCGATATCACCATCAACCTCGAGTGGGTGGAGTATCACGTGCGCAAGTGCGATGTGATTCTGCCGCTGGTGGCCATCGCGACGCCCGCGACCTACGTGCGCGAGCCGCTGCGGGTGTTCGAATTGGATTTCGAGGCCAATCTGCCCATCATTCGCCACTGCGTCAAATACAAGAA
>Ga0137403_10008966_pt1 | contig 11155 bp, 12 predicted proteins | sample CZOMad2_1_16fung_FD_122057 | JGI IMG/M metagenome (GOLD analysis project Ga0137403, IMG submission 122057) | Vadose zone soil fungal communities from Angelo Coast Range Reserve, California, USA - CZOMad2_1_16fungal (Hybrid Assembly) | ecosystem: Environmental > Terrestrial > Soil > Vadose zone...
CGTGGAGGCTGGCTGCGGATGATGAGGCCGTCAGAAGCGCGTGACGGACTCACGCTGGCCCAGGAGATTGTTGCGGTGGTGGCCCAGCGGAGTCCGACGTGAGGAAAATGGGGTCAGAGCAAAATGGCCTTAGGTTAAGCTCCAATACACATCCGTATCGATGCTTTGCGTGCCTCCCAGCATGGTCGGGTAGCCGCAAGCAAGCTTGGGCCAGCGTGTGACGGCGTGGGGTTCGATCCATTTCGATCGCGCTGCCAGAAGGCTGCCCAGAGCACGAAGTCCTCTAATTATCGATAAGAAAATGACCTTCGACTAACTTCATGCTATTCTACTCTGACCTCATTTTTGCGAGAATAGTAGAAGAAGGATAGGCGTGAAACTCCCGACAGACGTGGTCATTGCACCGGACAAGCTACGACATTACCTGCTCTTGCCTCGTGAAGAAAACGATAAGTCTCAGTTCCTGGCTGTTGCAGGCTATACCTCAGCCAATTGGCAGACGCTCGATCACGACCTGCGTCAGCTGGCGATGACACATGAGGTCGCCTCTGCAGAGCCATCACCCTATGGGACCAAATACGAGGTGCATGGGCTACTGCGTGGGCCAAACGGGAGGACACTACGAGTCGTAACAGTCTGGATTACGCTTGCCGCAACTGGCGAAACACGTTTGGTCACGTTGTTTCCTGATAGGGAGGCACGATAATGACGCCGCCACCCATTGCCCTGTACCAACGCGTCGCACTAGTCTACGACCTACCAGAGCACAACTTACGTAAGGGCGATGTCGCTGTAGTCGTCGAACATTTACCAGGAACGGCCGCTACAGGAGGAGAAGACGGTTACGCCTTGGAAGTATTCAACGCCATAGGAGAGACTATAGCGGTGATCATCGTTCCTGTCTCAGCCGTGACACTTCTCTCAGAGGATCAGATTCTCCAAGTCCGTCCTCTCCATGCTCCACGAAATTGAGAAGGCATGCAAGCTGACAGCGTATGTCTATGCTGTCACGCATAGTACTGGCGGATGCACTCCCGGCCAGACTGCATCCATGGGTCGAACGCAAACTGGCCGATATGGTGTGCAACCATGGCGGCCGGCGCACCCGCTCCCGTGGCCAGTGGCGGGTGCCGCTCCCATATGTGCTGATGGGGATGGTGGTGAATATCAAACGCATGGTGAAGCGGTTCAGTGTTCAGGAGGCGCCGGCGATCCCAGAGCCGGTGTAAGGCGTCTGGGCGAGGACCCAGGGGGGTGTGCAGGGGTGCAGGGTCACACGATGCCCGACGCACCGACGGTGTGGTCCTCTCGGAGGCCTATCGGCCTGTCGAGTGGGCTCGGCCAAACAGCTCGTCTGCGTCATGAAGACTCACGCCTGTCTCGAGCATAACGACTTTTTAAGCACTCTCCTTTTACGAAAGGGGGGATTAAAGACTTCTTGGACACGCTTTCAGACCAATCACCACTTTAGAAAGGAGAAAGCCATGATTAGACGTTCTTACCTGCTTGTATTGGTGCCCTTGCTGCTTCACATTGGCATCGCCAGCGCTCAGGAGTCATACCCGATCATGGAGAAAGTCGCCGAGAAAGTCATCCAGAAATACCAAACCTCGTCCTGTCAAGACTTAGCCAAGCAGAAAGGCCAGCGACCGACAGGGCAAAAGGCACAGATCGAGCAGCGAGCGATGGAACTACTGCGTAGCGATCCTCAGATGCGTACTGAGTTCCTCAACCGCGTGGCGGCGCCCATCGCGAACAAACTGTTTGAGTGTGGTATGATTCCTTGACCACTTGGGGAAGCGTGATGATCCTAGCCAAATTCTTTAGTAGGGCGATGTTGGTGGGGCTTGGTGTGGCTCTGGCGGCGAACGGGAACGCCCAACCGTCCCAGCAAGGTCCACAAGCTCCAACACCGGAGGCCGCGGCGCGCCAGGGGGCTGAGGCCAGAGTCGAGCCCGTGCTCGAGCCCAAGGCAATCGATCTCCTCAAGGCCATGAGCGCGCGCTTGGCTGGCGCGCGTACGCTGGCCTTCACTGCCGTCAGCACCTACGAGAGCCCGACCCACATCGGTCCCCCCCTCGCGTATACGATAATCTCCGAAGTGACCCTACAGCGGCCGGACAAGCTCCGAGTGATCACGCCCGGCGACGGTCCCGCCTCCGAGTTCTATTACGATGGCAAGACGATGATGGCTTACATGCCAGCAGAGAACCTGGTCGCGGTGGCCGAAGCCCCACCAACGATCGACGGCGCCCTGAAGGCGGCCTACGATTCGGCTGCGGTCTATTTTCCATTCGCCGATGTGATCGTGGCCGATCCCTATCAGGACATCGCCAACGGGCTGGAGCATGCCTTCGTTATCGGCCAATCCCGCGTGGTCGGCGGCACGACAACGGACATGGTGGCGATCGTCAGTGGCCGCGTCTTCGGCCAGGTCTGGATCGGCGCTGACGACAAATTGCCGCGTATGCTCCGCGCCGTGTATGCTGATGATCCGTCAAGACTGCGCCACCAGGTGGAATTTTCCAGCTGGCGCCTGGATGGCCAGATTTCCGCCGATGCCTTTGCGTCGTCGCGCGCCGCCAGCGCACCGCGCATCCCGTTCGCCCGCCCGGACCCAGTGCTCCCGCCGGGCACCGGGCCCTCGCCGGAGAGCAAACCGTCCGAGACCAAATAACTGAGGAGAACACCATGAAAAAGGTCGTCATTGGCCTCATGAGTCTTTTGATTACTGGGTTCCTGTGTGCGCCGGCCTCGGCCTGGGTTCACGCCGGCGGTTGGGGAGCCCACTGGCAGGGCAATCGCAGCTCGTGGAGTGCTGAGGGCTTCCGTGGCACGGCATCAGGGGGGGACGGGTCCTGGAGCGCCAGCGGCTATCGCGGTGGAAGCGCTTCTGGTGGCGACGGGTCCTGGAGTGGCACTGGATTCCGGGGCAGCACGGCATCCGGTGGCGACGGATCCTGGAGTGGCACCGGCTATCGTGGTGGCACGGCGTCCGGCGGGGAGGGATCGTGGCACGCCACAGGCGCGGAAGGAGGGACCGCCTCTGGCGGAGACGGCTACTGGCATGGGACCAGCGCCTATGGCACGACGGCCTACGGCGGGTACAATCGCTATTACGGTGGAACCTATTCTACGTATCACCCGCCGACAACGGTAAACAATTACTACGGATCGGGGTGCTATAACTGCGGCGGCTGGTCCGCCGCCGGTGCCGCCGCCGTCGGTCTCGCCGCCGGGACAGCCCTGGGTGCGGCCAACGCCAGCGCCGCCAGTGCGAACGCCTATGCTGCCGGCGTCGCTGCCGGCAGCGCCTATGCTATGGGGGCAATCTACCCCACGCTGCCCACCGGTTGCGTCTACAGTCCCTATGGCGGTTTGACCTATTACAGGTGCGGAGCAGCGTGGTTGAGCCCCAGCTACGGGGCGAACGGACTCTACTATCGGGTGGTGCCTGTTCCCTAGAGGCGCTCGCGCCAGTCCACTGACGGGGGCTCGGAGATGATCGCTCAAATAGGCTGAACGTCTTGCTCATGGCTCGACATAGGATGGCTCTGGCATGGGGTGTTTTCCCTCTTCAGGCGTGCCAAGCCATCATGTAGCTTCCCGGTGGTAATCTTTCAAGAACTCACCGAGGCCGTGCTATAGGCCAGGTCCGGGCACTCACTGGCGCATCGAGAGGACGACGGCGTCGCCCCCGAGGCTGAGCATCAACCCCGTACGCTTCGCCTTCAGGTGCATGATCACGCCCGACTCATTCTGCATCCAGAGATCGCCGGCGCTCGCCGTGCCGATCGCAAAGCCGTAGCGGGCCTGGCCATAGGTGCCGGGGAACTGCCCGAGCTCGCCGAGGTTGTACACCTCGCCCGTCGCATCAATGGTGGAGAGGCCGAAGCCGCCGACCCCGACCCCGCCGACCTCAAACGGATACTGCACGCCGCGAAAGAACAAGACGCCGGTACCCGCGCTGCCGCTGCCGATGTACGCCGCCTGCACCTCCTGCATGTCAACGGTGCCATCCGGTGTCTTGCCCTTGACCGCGTCCGGTCCTAGCTCGACGCTCCCTGCGCACCCGATAAGATACAGCACGCATGCACTCACGAGCGCGAAGCGCGCCACGATGGACTTCACCGTCTGTTTGATCATTCGACCTCTCCCTGTGTGCCCTGCATGGACATCCGACCCGCGTCGACTCCCTGGTTGGGCGTCCCGAAGATTGAAATCTGTGAACAAGCCTGTTGTCAGATACGACAGTCAGATACGACAGGAAGTACTACGGCACCACTCATAGAACACTGTCCGCCGCGGAGGTGTGCCGACTGCCTGGTGTCCGAGCCTAGATCGCGGAGGTTATCAGGGTCTGCAAGGATAAACTAGGCCTGACGGGCTGTCAAGCGCGCTCGCACCGGACTCAACAGCATCATATGGCCTGCTGCCTGGCGGCATTGTGTGTGCTGGAGCGGGAGCGATATGATCAGGGCCTCAGCATCGACAAACTCAGGCGACAGTGCAGTTTCAAAGGGCTCTCCTGCGTGATCCGTCCTCTGGATCGGTTCAAGAGAGCTGCGTATCCCCTGCACCCGATTGGCATAATACCATCTTACCGTTGCAGGGGACATTGGACTTTAGAGCGATCTTGATAGGACTTAGGTCCTAGCTGGAAGGGATCTGTAAGTCCGCTGTCAGGGTATTTCACATTCCATCGCGTTTAGTGGTAGATAGATGCGCCTTATTCCTGCTGTGTGGCCGTAGAGAAAAGCAAACACGATCGCATCGAATAACTTAGGCGTGTTGGCCACTCGGTAAACGCCTTCTCAGGGCTCGACGTAGGATGGCTCTGCCACGCGATTCTTCTCCTCTTCAGACGCGCCAAGCCCTCATACGGCCTCCGGTGGCAACTACAGTGTCACTGGGGCGCGATCTCAACGGTCAGCGTGACCGTGGCGCGCACCTCGAGCGTGCCTGGCTCAACGGGCGTCTGCACAGGGGGTGCGGCGGCTCGCGCCTGCATTCCTTCGGCATAGGCCGGTCGTGATAGTTGCTCACCTTCCTGGGCGCTCAGCACGCGAACGATCTTCAGCCCCAGCGCTGACCCAATCGCCTCGGCCTTCGCCCTGGCCTTGGCTACGGCCTCGCGCAGGGCCTGGATGTACACAGCCTGTTCATCTTTGAGGGTGAACTGTAGGCTTTGAATTCTGTTCGCGTTCGACTGTGCCGCCGTATCAATGATTTTGCCCACCTGTGTTAGCTCATTCGTCTTGATCTGAACGACGTTGGTCGCCGAGTAGCCGGTAATGGTTGGAGTCCCACCTTCTTTGGGGTAATGGTACACCGGGGTGATCGAGTAACTGGTGCTCTTGATGTCAGTCCCCGGCCCTAGGGCCTTACGCAGCTCACCAAGCACCGCATCGAGCTTTTCTGCGTTCTCGGTGGCTGCAGCCTGTGCGTTCCTTGCCTCAGTGACAACCCCGATGTCGATCTGTGCCTGATCGGGCTTGGTTGTCACGGCTGCTTCTCCAGTCACGCGAATCGATGAATACGCCGGTTTGTCCAAGGGACCTTGCCCCCAAGCAGCTGACACAAACCATGCAAGCATGGCGATAGTGCATAGAACCTTTGTCAAATGATGCAAGCCTCTTCTTTTGATGAGCATCGGGCTCCTCAGCCTGTCCAATGATGCCACAGCGCAGTGCTGCGTTGCATCCTTCTCGTGGGGTAAAACAACTTGTCTAGCCCAAACTTCCATCCCACAGATGAAGCCTTACCACAGCCTCTACGACTGTTCTGCGGATCAGTGTGCACGAAATTCAGGCCAAATAAGTAGCCAGGGTTGCAGACGATTGCTTCACAACGCCTATAGTATAATTCTGCGGTTTCTGTCGTCAAAATAACTACACTGTTGCGCGTCTGTGGCTGGCGGCCGCCGCTTAAAAAACCTACCACTCACGGCCCCAGGCTGTGGGGATGGGACTAACGTCCTATCCACATAAGACTAAAGAGCTCTTTATCTCCACAATGATATGATGCTAAAGTTGGATGGTGCCTTAGACCAGCGCGAAGCGGCCGTTCCAGAGTAGTGGTCGACGGCCGTCGGCGCCACGGCTGGGGCGACCACTGGGGGAGCTGCGGTGTCCCCCTTATCCGACCCGGCATGAGAGATGCGCAAGACGCGATGTCAAACACAACCCGCAAACCACCAGCAGCAAGAGGACGTCCTGAAAATACATACGATTGCGTTGTCATTGAGCCTTCTCCTCGGCGCCGCACTTGCGCCTGAGGCAATGGCCCAGAGCACTCTACAACCGACATCGATCACCGAACAAGAGGTGCAGGCCATCGGTGTCGATGCCTACCTTTACCTTTACTCGCTCGTGACGATGGACCTGACCCGCAAGCAGCTCACGAACGTCGAGCCCGGCAAGGGCCTGGGCGGCCCGATGAACATGTTCCAAAACATCCCGACGTTTCCGCCCGCTGATATGAGGGTGGTCGTGCGGCCCAACTTCGATACGCTCTATTCGTCTGCATGGCTCGATCTCACCAAGGAACCTATGGTCGTCTCCGCGCCGGACACAGGCGGGCGCTATTATCTCCTGCCCATGCTCGACATGTGGACGGACGTGTTCGCCTCGCCCGGCTGGCGCACGACCGGAACGCAGGCCAGCCATTTCCTCGTCACGCCGCCCGGCTGGCGGCCTGACCTGCGAGACCGGTTCATCGAGGAGTTCCGGCTTCCGAAAGATACGCAGCGCATCGATGCTCCGACGCCTTACGTCTGGATTATCGGCCGCACTAAGACGGACGGCCCGTCGGACTATGCTGCGGTCAACAAGATTCAGGCGGGCTTCAAGGTCACCCTGCTCTCGGACTGGGACAAGACGCCCAAGCCGGTCGAAGTGAAGATCGATCCGAGCATCGACATGAAGACGCCGCCGAAGATCCAGGTCGATACGATGCCAGTTGGCAAGTTCTTTGCCTATGCGGGCGAGCTCATGAAGCTGCACCCGCCGCACATCACCGACGAGCCGATCATCGCGCGTATGAAGCGCATCGGGCTGGAGCCGGGCAAGAGCTTCGACATCGCCAAGCTCGATCCCGGCGTCGCCAGGGTGCTGGAGGGTGTCCCAGCGGTTGCGCAGCAATTGATGGCCTGGAAACTCCCAACGCTTGCCAGGGTCGCGAACGGCTGGTCGATGAACACCGACACAATGGGCGTGTATGGGAATTATTATCTGAAACGCGCCATCGTCACACAGATGGGTCTCGGCGCAAACCTTCCCGAGGATGCCATCTACCCGATAAATCTCGCCGACGAGACTGGCAAGCCGCTCGACGGGGTCAGCAAGTATACGATCCACTTCGAGAAGACAGCGTTGCCACCGGTGGACGCCTTCTGGTCGGTCACGCTCTACGACCAGGAGGGGTTCCAGGTTGCCAACCCTCTCAACCGCTTTGCCGTCAGCAGCTGGATGCCGTTCAAGTATAATGCGGACGGTTCGCTCACCCTCTATTTCCAGAACGAGAGTCCGGGTGCGGACAAGGAGGCCAACTGGCTGCCTGCCCCGAAGGGCGCCTTCAATCTGACCATGCGTCTCTATGCGCCGAGGTCCGAGGCGCTCACCGGCAAATGGAATCCGCCGCCGGTCACGCGGCTCCAGGTACCGAGCCTGTCGGCGCAATGAGTAAGTCAACCGGAGCGCCGGACCCATCGTGTCGGCGTTCCGGGTTGTTTGGCTGTAGTGCAACGCAGACAGACTGAGGGCGTTCATAGTAGAGTGAGTTTTCGTGCTAAGGGCAAAGGGGGTAAATCCGCTAAACGTCGTAGATCATCACCCCGGTTAGCGGGGTTACTCTATGTTCGCCGCCGCTGGCGTGCCACGCAGCGCGCTGGGGCACTCAACCGCGCCCTGTTAGGCCGCGTCATACAGCGACTTGTCAGCAGCAAAGTGACGGTGAGTTATATGGCTACCACAGTAGCTCAGATGACAACAAGCGAACTCAGGGAAATGATTGAAACCATCACTGAGCAGAAGCTACTAGAATGGCTCGACGATCCTGATGAAGGGTTGCCCATTAGGAAGTCGGTGCGTGACAAGCTCTTGCGCCAGAAACAAACTGTTGCAGTGGGGGAGCGCGGCGAACCACTTGAAGATGTGGTGCGACGACTTGGATTGGAATAATCACTGTGTATCGTGTCTGCATCTTGGACACGGCTATGCGTGAGATGGCACGACTGGACAAACCTCTTGGTCGTCGCATCGTTGAGCGCATCACTTGGCTGGCCACGACTGGACGCCATCAGGCCTGAAACATTGACGGGTGAGTTCGCAGGATTCTATAAACCCCGCGTGAGTGATTACCGCGTCATCTATGAGATTCTTTACCAGGAACAGACAGTCGTAATTCATGCAATTGGTCACCGCAGAGAGATTTATCGGAGGCGGTACAAAAGTGGCAGGGGATAGATGCCCGTACTACTTCAAAAAGATGCTGAGAGGCGGATCGATATGCTCTCCTTTGAAAGAAAGGGATGCAAAGGGCATTGCCGTTCCCCCCTTTTCCAAAGGGGGGGACCAAAAGCATCCCTGACGCCACTGTCCCCAAGGGGAGTGCGAGAGTCCCCCCATTCCCCCCTTTGCCAAGGGAGAAGTGGGGGGCTCTGCGCTGTGGCCACTATCGGGCTACTGCTCGCTCTGTTCAGCGGCGCGGCGCCGGCCGCGGCGCACGAGTCGCGCCCCGCCTATCTGGAGATCAAGGAGACGTCTCCCGGCCGCTACGCCGTGCTTTGGCGCACGCCGCTGCTCTCCGGCATGCGTCTGCCGGTTGTGCTGAAATTCCCGGACGACGTGCGCAACGTCACGGAGCCAGGCCTACGGGAGTTGCCTGACTCGCTCGTCGAGCGCCGACTGATCGACGCCAGCGGCAGCGGGTTGGCCGGCAAGCGTATCGAGTTCGTTGGCCTACAGGCCACCATCACGGATGTACTGGTGCGTATGCAGATGCGCGACGGTACGGACTCCACCACATTGCTCCGGCCGTCGCAGGCCTGGGTCGAGATCGCAGTGTCGCGCGGGCTGTTGGCGGTCGCAGGTGCCTACTTCAAGCTCGGCATCGAGCACATCCTATTCGGCGTGGACCACCTATCATTCCTGCTCGGGCTGCTGCTCATCGTGCACGACCGTTGGATGCTGGTGAAGACCATCTCGTCCTTCACCGTGGCACACAGCCTCACGCTTGCCATTGCCACACTCGGGTACGCCCGTGCGCCAGGCCCCCCCCTCACCGCCGCCATCGCGCTCTCCATCCTCTTCCTAGGCCCGGAGATCGTGCGTTCGCAACGTGGGGAGACGAGCCTCACCCTCCGCCACCCGTGGGTGGTGGCGTTTGCCTTCGGGCTTCTGCACGGGTTCGGGTTCGCCAGCGGTCTCACCACCATGGGGCTGCCACGGGCCGAGATCCCTCTGGCGTTGCTCCTCTTCAACCTGGGCGTCGAGGCCGGCCAGATTCTGTTCGTGATCGTGGTACTCCTCCTTGAACGGTCGTTTCGTGTTCTGGAAGTGCGCTTGCCTCGTGTGATCGAAGCGCTGCCCGCGTATACGGTCGGCTCCCTGGGCGCGTACTGGACCCTCCAGCGCGTGATGGTCATGCTCGGAGGCGCACGATGAATGCTCCGCCGGTAACGCGGCCCCCATTCGCCTTTTTTCACCTCGCGAATCTGCTTGTCCTCATAGGGTTGGGGGGCCTGCTCGCCCTGGGCGACCGCCTCAAGCACATCCCCCCGGCGGCGGTGGGAGGGCTCGCTCTGCTGACCGGCGTGATTCTTGGGTACCGCAGCGGCATCGACATGGCCGCCTCGAAGGTGGCGGCCCAGTTCATCTCTGGGGTAGCGTTCACGGGGCTCATCGTCGTCGCACTGATCGCGGCCTGGGTCCCGATGACATCTTCACACTTCAACCGCACGCTCAGAACGCTGGTGGGAGGGGCCTTCGGGGTGGCTGGCATGGTGCTGTTGCTCGAACGCCTGACCGACGCGGCACTACCCGCTACTCGGGGGGCCAAGCTGCCAGGGCAGGAGGACCTGCTGGCTATGCTGCGGGCAGGTGAGCCCAGCGTGCCGCTCGTCATGGGGGCGCTTTTGGCGGTCACGGTCTGGGGTGCAGGCCACGCCCTGACGCCAGGCCACGGCAAGACGATCGTGGCGGCATACCTGATCGGCTCGCGCAGCACGCCGTGGCATGCGCTGTACCTGGGGCTGACGGTGACGCTGACCCACACCCTCGGGGTCTTCGCCCTCGGGCTCGTCGCCCTGTTCGCCTCGCAATACGTGCTCCCTGAGCAACTCTACCCTTGGCTGGGTGCGGTGTCTGGATTGATCGTGGTGGGCCTGGGGGGCGCAATGCTCTGGGGGCGCATCCGGCTGCTGCTGGCGCGACGCGGGCATGATCATCCCCATGGTTCCCATGACCATGGTCACGATCACCATGACCACTCTTACGAACATGAACACCTCCATGACCCTAGTCACGGCCATCCCCACGGGCATGAGCACCATTATATGCACGACCATGAGCATGGGCATTCTCACCTGCCGCCCGGAGCCAACGGTTCGCCGGTCACCTGGCGGTCTCTGCTGGGGCTTGGCGTCTCGGGTGGACTCCTTCCGTGGACCTCGGCGCTCGTCCTTCTCCTCACGGCCGTATCTATCAACCGAACAGCGTTGGGGATGGTCCTGGTGGTCGCCTTCAGCCTCGGGCTCGCTGGGGTGCTGACGACGGTGGGGCTACTGTTCGTGAAGGGCAGTCGACTCCTCCAGCAACTACCTCGGGTGGGTACATGGGGCCGGCTCCTGCCCGCGGCCAGCGCCCTGGTCATCATGATGATCGGTATCTGGCTCACGGCCGAAGCCGTGTCGCGGCTATGAGTAGGCGGTACGGGCAGGCTTCTGTCCTCAAACGCGGCTTGTTGGACGTGTACAATCGTTTGACCAGTTAAGAAAGGAGGATCACACATGCCAAGGTCGTTCCCCGCTTGGCGCTCATCGTTATGTTCTTCGCCGCGGGGTGCGCTAGCCAGGCCGAATTTCTGAACAATAATCAAAACAATGCGACGCAGACAGCGGTCTCCCGCGCACAATTCGAGATGAACTGTCAACAGG
>Ga0137403_10008967_pt1 | contig 11154 bp, 8 predicted proteins | sample CZOMad2_1_16fung_FD_122057 | JGI IMG/M metagenome (GOLD analysis project Ga0137403, IMG submission 122057) | Vadose zone soil fungal communities from Angelo Coast Range Reserve, California, USA - CZOMad2_1_16fungal (Hybrid Assembly) | ecosystem: Environmental > Terrestrial > Soil > Vadose zone...
CTAATTCTGTGTGGACAGTGATATCGTCCGCGCGTGTCGATTCCCCAGTAGCCAAACGCACAATCCTTCGGTCAGCCCAGTTGAGCCATCCTAACCTGTCTGCCATTGCGACGAGTACGCGCTTATGCTTAGCTATCATCATTCTCGGTGTCCTTGAGGACTTGTTTATCGGCAACTTCGATCGCTTCCTTCATAAACTTCACGGCTGCACGAAGAACCCATTGCTTCAACGCCCTGTACGGGAATCCGTAACTGACAGTGCCCAGTAAGCCATCAACGGCGTCCTGTGGCACTGCGGATATTTTTACTAGAAACGGGCGCAACACGATTGTCGCCAGTACAACGCTCACAGGCACAAGCACAAAGAATTCGCCGATGAATTCCCGAAAAAGGCCACCAGAAACCCGCTGTATCTCGCCCGGCGTTCGTTGATCCCAGCGCTTAAGAGCAATCTTGACTGTGTTAACGCTCGCCAGGATCTGGTGACTCTCGGCACATACTAAGGCAATTAATATGTGATGCGTCCATTCCATCCATGTCATACGACGCAAGTTTACAACAAGCGAAGGCGCAAATGGCTGATACGTGCCCGACTGTGCCTCCTAAATATGGTGCGACTCACGTTTGATTCGTTTCACGCAATCCGGCCCGATGCACTCATCGAGGAGCCGATCTTGCTTCGCGTTCCTCTTAAGGCAAATGGAAGGCGAAGAGTTCGTATGGAAGCGAGCGATGACAACCCCGTAACTTTTGCTCTATTGACGCGTCTAAAGCCCAGATGGCACCGTAGGAAAGTAAGCTTGACTTGGGCTATACCTCCCCTATAGGCTCCAGCATCGAACAATTGGAAACTACGCCATGCCTGCCACTCTGAACGCACCACGCAGCGAAGCCTTGAGATCCGCTCCGCTTGACTCCTGGATTGCTTTGACCGAGGACGAGTCCGGTATCATTGCCGTTGGAGCCACCTACGAAGAAGTGTCGAAGCAGTTGGATAAAGCTGGGCTCGAAAATTCGATAATTATCAAGACCCCTAAGTGTTGGATGCCGTTTGCCGTGTAAGCAGACGTGCGATTCGCGTACAAGAACTATCCAACAAACAAGGCCGGAGATGATTGGTGGGCCGTGTTGCCCACTCAACTCTCAAACACAGCTAAACACTCCCCACCTTGCAGGAAATTTGAAGCCCTGATTGATTCCGGGGCTGCTATCTGCATGTTTCACTCAAGCATTGGACAAAGCATCGGGCTGAACATCGACAAGGGTGAACAGGACGAGACTACAGGTGTGTCTGGCAAGTCGACCAAAATCTATTTGCATAATGTGTCGCTCTATGTCCCAGGGCATGTCATCAAAATTAGAGCTGGATTCACAGACGAGCTTCCCCTCGCAGGCCTATTGGGCCGGGCAGGATTCTTCGAACACTTTAAGATCACTTTCGATCCATCGAGCAATCCACCAGGTTTCGAGTTAGAACGTATCCACAGGGCCTAACGCCAGGGATAAATGAGCAAAGGAATAATTCCAAAATCATCTGATTTTGGGCATCTAAACTTTAGAGATTTGACCGAGCAGAATCAGCTATTTGCAAGAGCAGCCTCGATTACGTTTTTGGTTAAGCTGAGAACGGCTCGTTGTGCGGTACCCTTGGAAATCCCCAAGACGTCGCAAATCTCCCCCCAGAGCGACCTTCATTGCGAAGCGTGGTAATTCTTAGGCGATCTACGTTTACTCGAGGCCTGCCTAGATGCTTCCCCCGTCATTTTGCCAACTCTAATCCGGATTTGACGCGATCGCGAATCAATTCCCTTCCAAACTCTGCAATAGACGCAAAAATCGCGAACAGAAGGCGTCCATTTGGCATCGATGTGTCCACTCCCTCGCGCAAGCTCACAAAACGACGACGGCGAAGCACACGTCGACGACTCGTGCTGGGGCGCGTGCCTTACCTCATTTTTGACAAGCGGAAGGCGACATTCGTGGCCAACTGGAATTATTCGATGTCACGTTAAGAATGAGAGCGCTGCACCATATCACTACTGAGGCTTTTTCAACTACATGGTGCGGGAATTGCTCACAGGATCTGAAACCTGCGAATACAGCGGATCCCCGAAGCGGAATAGTCGTTGGGCCCGCAAACGGCAGAGTGTACCTGCAAAACGGTCAGTATTGGGCGGTGGACATGCTCGGCCGGACTTTGTTTGCGCAGCGCGTGCGTTGGTTTCACCGGCAATTCTGGCAAGGCGCTGAATATTCACGCGTTCGAAACCAGATGCCTGTTGGTGCTATCCTGTGCCAAGGTCAACAGGGTCGACCTCAAACCGTAGCGATGTAATTGAGCGCTCACCGCTGCGCAAATCGTTGTGGCGTGATCGCCCTTCAATGATCCTGGCTGCCTCCGCCTGCCAAAAGGCAGGCCGCATCGATGATCTTCTCCGAACGTGGAGGTGGAATCTTGATTCGCAAATTCATATTGCCCGCGCTTTTCGGATTCCTTTGCCTGGTGCTTTTCTTCGCCGCCAAGACTGCCGTGGCCGACAAGACCACCCGAGTCCAGAGCTTGTCGGCAATAGCATCTTCAATATCAGCTATGATCGCGGTTGTCGTCGCCTTGTGGACGGAGCTTAGGGACCGGGAACACAGGCTGGAGGAAAGCAAGGAATCAAAGGACAAGCAGCTTAAATCTCGAAAACGCGTGGCGGCTCTATACTCGGGAGAAATCAATGCGTGGCTGCAACGCAAGGACATCGAGGACGTTGTTGCTGATTTGCGCGACATTAAACAGAAAGATGTCGTCCAGACTGAATTTGAGTTCCTGGTCAAGGAGAGGCTTAAGGCTCTCGCTGAAGCAAAGGAAACAGATACGAACCTCTGGCATGGAGAAATTCAGTATGTCTCTAACGCGCTTCGGTTGAGAGTGTTTCAGAGACTCTCCGCGATTCCCAATATTTGGGCCGATCAGTTCAGGCGCGATGATGTTGCTCTCTTGGATGAAACCGCCCCTCCATACTTCATTGTAATGAACACAATCTGGACAAATTTGAATCTCAAGGCTCAACAACTGGCCGGCTCAGTGGAAGTTCTTAAATCGTTTTCTGAAGAAGATTTTGACTTGATGCCGCTCGTCGTCGACGCGCTTACCAGGGATGCTGTTGAGCTGAGGGACCACATAACCGAGTTCCTTGGTGTGGCGAGGGACGGCGCCCTTGTTCTTGGCGACTATCCTAAGAACGCGTTGCAAAGAGAATTGCAGACGCCTTCGGATTTGCTGGTGAAGTCACGTGATCGTTCGCAGCGAATGTCCGAGGCATGGCGAATAATTTCTACTGCGAGGCTCGTACCTTTTCTGGCTTCAGTAAAGAAGGTCAAAGGATTGGTTGACGGGCTGAAGGTGGGGGCGAACATAGCCGAGGAAAATTTGAAGAACATTGTTGGCGAGGTCGGCAACCCAGAGGCGGCGTCGGGCGAACCAGCGGAGAACAAGAGCTAGTTCGACGGAGCGGAGCCTGACTAGACCTTTGGCAGGCGGCTGTGAACTATGCGCGAACATTGAGCAGCCGAAAACGGCCCAAAGTGTCTGAAAGTATTACGCATTATGACGTTCGGCCCGATAAGAGAGAGGTCACTCCCGAGACTGCTGGTTCCCATCCGAATCTCTTCTTTCTCGGCCATAGCGCGATTCCCGGCATCACGCACCGTGAGTCGCGACGCGTTGCCAGATGACTTCGCGAGGGTAGCCGCTCTAAGAATCCTAGCCGAGTCTCAGCTATCTCGCCCATCTCTGTTCTCAAACTGGGGATCGATCAGGATCTAGGATCCGGCGAGGACGACCGGAGGTGAATCGGGATTTATTTCTGTGGGTGTATCAAAGGGCCGCTAATTCGCGCGACCTAACCATATGAGTCTGCGTCGATTATCCAGGAAGGAATTTGGCGTATCAAAAGAGGTGGTTTGGTACGGACGCTTCTGGCTCGGTTCGAAAGTCCCGCCAGCGGCATCATGGATTCATCATGACGACGAAGCCTCGTGCGAAGAAGCTGTGTCCGTTACTCGATTAGATCGGACTCTCTCAGCGGTTCTAACACCCCATTTTGGAGTTTGCTTTTGTCGAAACCTTCAGCAGAGTCGGCGCGGACTGTCACGTTGACCTTCCCAGCGAGGTCGGCGAGGTTCGCGATGGCGTTCCAGGCTGTGAACAAATGATTTCGGTCGGCTGAGAAATTGATCTCGACCGACTTCTGGCGAGCAGCGACAGCGGGGGCCGCTGCACCTGGTACTGCGCCGGGAGCGCCGGGTGTTGGAGTAAGCGTCGCAGTGGATTGCCCGTCAGGCACGCCAACCTCTCCCCCTGTGGCTGCACTGGCCGGTGATGTCGCCGCCACAGGCACAGCTTGAGGCATCATTAGGAAACCCGAATCCATGTCGATCTCGTCTTCGCCGACTACAGTGTTGAAGCGAACGCGGTTCAATGGCACCTGATATTTACCGTCGCTTCCCAATGCGGGGGCCGTGCCGGAGGAGTAGCCAAACAATCCATCATGGATGCCGCGTGTAATCGCTTTTTTTATTGCCGCACTATCGACCAACCTGGGAAAGCCGAAGAATGAATAAAAACCATCAATCACATCGGCGGTTTTGATGCCCAGCGTTGGGGGATTGCCTTCTCCGAGTTTGAATAGCTCAATAATTTTGCTTGGACTGACTGTCGGAAAAACTCTCCGCTGCACATCAACCAGTAATTCCATCACGCGGTCGTGTACCCGCGCTTGTTTCTTCTCGTTAAGTGTGGTCTGCAACGGGCGACCACCAATGGCGACCACGTCAATCACGATGCCATCCGTAGTGACCTTGGGCAGCCAGACTTCGGCATAAAGTTTTAAGAGGGCAGATTCCGCTTCTGCTGTGCGAGTGGCCTCCTGCTCCTTGAGCTGTGACTTCTGTTCATCCGTGAGGTTAAGTTGCCTCGACTTTTCGCGAATGCGCTCAATCGCGATCAAATAACGAACGGAGCGGCGAAGAATTTCAATCTGTTCGGCTGCGGGAACGGCCAATCCAAGTCCATTCCGGTACTTGCGCGGACCACTGCCGGAGTTTTCAAAGACTTCCTTTGCTGCCGCTTCGCGTCCAGTGGTCGCTTGCGTTCCGAAATCCAGGGGCATGTATGCGATGAGGAAGTTTGGTTCTTTGTCAGGAATCTCACCGGACTTCGCTTTCCAAATGACCACATTGCGACCCGTGATTCGGGCTTCCAGCATTTCCCTGATGTGGTCTTCCACCTGACGTTCGTCTCGCGCAACTGCATTGGACTCCTGCTCGATCAGTAGTGTGACATTGGGGTCTTTCTTGAAGCAGTACCGTGCACCGTCAAAATGTAGATAGAGGCACTGTTCCTTGAGTTCTTTCAGGCAGGCGAGTGCTGTTGTGCTGTCGAGGTCAGGCCCCACACAGACGGATAGAAGGTCGGCTTCAGTGATTCCGGGCGGCAGAAACTGGGTGCCGTTTGCCCCATCGCGCCGCAGACCGCCGAATGAATACATCAGGATTGCAGTGGCAAGACGGAAGGCTGCCCGCTTTCCAGTCTCCGATGGGCTTTCTTTCGTCCGCCTGTCATCAATGCGGCGCGCACGAGCATTCGCTCCGATCAGGTCATGCTCCAAGACCGCCTGGAAATCCGCTTGCTGGCCAACTTCCTTGAAGAAGGCAAGGCGAACCTCGGCATCATTGATCGGAACGTCGCCCGGTCCGAGCACTGCACGACTTTTTTCCTCTCGTTTTGTCGCACGTAGGCAGGCTGCTAGAAAACGAAGTGCTCCGCGTGTTCGCTGAAAATCGGGAATTGCAGCCCACTGCTCTCTCATTACATCGATCAATGCAGGATGAAAAGGATATGCATCGCGGATGCGCTCTCGCAGGGCAAGGCCTTCTTCTTCCGCTTGTCGTTCCTCCGCAGCACCCTTCGCATAGCCGCGCTTCATCTGCGTAATGATTTCCTGGTACGCGTTTGCAGCGGGAGTGGCTTCCTCGGCTGTGGGAATGCGAGCTAGCAGACGCCTTTGAATGACTGACAGAACTTCTTTGCCCTCGACAGGCTCACGAAGTTGGTCCTTACGCGCTGCGAGGTGGTCTACCGTCTGAAGCAAATTCACATACTCAAGCGATTCGCGCTTGCTGGACTGCAATGAGAAAACTAATGCCGTATTCGCCGAGTTCCCAACTGCGCCAGTGAGCCGGTGCAGAAAATTCATCGTCTCATCTCGCAGCGTTGTCTGATGAACCTTGATGCCGCCCACGCTGATGAGATATTGCAAGACCTCGTCGAGCAGGATCAGGTTCGGACGAGGATGTCTTGCTCGATAGTGAAAATCTCTTGTCAGCTCGTCATACTGCGCGAACACAACATGCTCCAACGGCGCAAAGAATCTTTCCTTGAAATCCTCAAACGGTATTCCGTGCACCCTTGCGACGAGGCCCGCTCGCACCGGCACGTTCAGGCGATTCAACACACACACTGTCAAATACAATCGTTGTGCTTCGGAGGGGGCAATGTGATTGAATTCGTCCTGCAAGATTGTTTCAAACGGTATGCCCAGAGTCGCTTCGTGTAGAGCCACCAGAAGCTGTCCTCCCGCATGCTCTGATAGCTCTTTACGCCTCTCATCTAGGCTCAGACCCTCGAGGCGAGGTCCGAGGGCGTGATGTCGTTCGAGCAGTGCTAGTAGGGCATCGATCTCAGCGGCATTCAAGTATTTGAGCTCATATTCATCAGTAACGAACGGAGCGGCCTCCTGAGCCTGTACGTTCCACTCGTTTATTCTTTCAGCCATGACAATCGTCAGGTAGTCACCCTCGGGCCCAAGCCGCTTTAGGAGAGCTTCCAGTTCCCTAGAACGGTCCGCGACGTCATCAACGAACAGATAAATCCGTCGCCCAAGTGACCGGACAAGTTCTTGCAATGCCGCGGGATTGAGAGAGCCCTGAGGCTTGGCAAATAGGCAAATGCACTCGTATTCGCGTGCCGCATCCCAAGCCAGACGGCGCAAGATGACAGACTTTCCCGCACCGGCATGGGCCTTAATCAACACGACTTCCGGTCCAGTCGTCTTCTCGCTCTGGTCGCGAATCAAATATTCGGTTGTCAGGTCGTCGCCGAGTTTCCGGCGAACGTCCAGTCCTTGTTCGAGCGGAGCAAACCCAGCAGTGTGACCCTTATAAAAGTCCTTCGGATCCGTGTGTGCTGTCGCAGAAATTCCATTCACGTACTCAACATCAACGTTAAGAAATTGCACCGTGGAACTACTGAGGGGAGTATTCGATCGAGAGTACCGTTCGATCGCATGGCGTCCGCCGGGTGCGGCGCGAGTAGCGAGCGACCGAAATGAAGCGGGCAATTGTGCATCCAACGCTCGAAGAAATTCTTCGCACGTACCCTTGAGAAGACTAATCCTCTTGGTTTCCCAAAATCTCTTTTTGATCTCATCCGCGTCTGGAGCGACGATAAAATACCGCGGTCTATAGTCCCCGAGTTCCCTTAGTTCCATGAGGATTGCGCGAATATCACAATCCGACACGCTATGGCCAACAAAAACCAGCGGGTGTTCGGCACCCCATTCCTGAAGAGTATTAAAAAGCCGTGACCGGCCGGTTCGGTGTTCTAGATACTGGTCAGGGGTCAGGATCAAGGGGCACGCAGGACTTGTAACTCTCGTAATGCAGCCGTGCAGCTTGAGGAGCACCACATTTCGCGCGTCCCGAAGATTCTCGTCGACCCTGTCCCTGTCCTCGATCATTGGACGGGGTTCTTGCAAACGATCTGAGGTCTGTGCGTATCCATTCTCGATCAGGAGGTCGTAGTTGGGAAACTCGAAGTGCCGCTGCCCCGCGCTCGTGACGGCGCCGTTCATGATCGTCCAGCCGTCGGGTGTCGTAACATCGAGTGAGACCGGATCCTGCTTGTGCCCGTCCACATACATGAACAGCGACGCGCCGTTCCAGTTGGCATGCATGGTGTCAAGCACCGAGAACGTGCCGGACATCGGAGAATTCGCGAACGCGCGATAGGTGATACGCACGCTGCGGCTCGCGCCGGGAAAGACTCGCCACCGGGATCCGTTGAGCTTGGTCCAACGCAGCGGCGTGTCCTCGCTGCCGCTCGCGGAGAACTCTTGCACGTTCTTGGCGAAATCCATGCGCCCGTACCGCCCGGGTGACCAGACCGGCATCTGCAGGTCCACGGACCGGCCGGTCAGCCCACCGGCCGTGAGCGTGATCGCGTAGAGATGCGACCCCACGTCGGGCATCGCGATCGTGTACTGGATGGTGTACGGCCGGGCAGCCGGCCGAGCCTGCAGCAGGCTGAGGAGCAGGGTCGTCGCTATCACTTCGTCAACACTTCGATCACGCCGCCCTCGTGTCCCACGCCGTAACGCGCGTGGGCCTGCGCGGCGGGGAGGAAACGCAGCTCCTTGACGTCGCTGACGCGAATCTCGCGCAACTGGTTCACATCTCCAACCGACTCGCCGTTCAGGTAGACGCGCAGCTGCCCGGCAGTCTGATCGTGGATGCTGGTCACGCCGCGCGAATGCAACCAGGTGGGCCGGAATTCCTGCACCAACGCCATCAAATCGATCGCGGTCGATCCCTCGAACTCCTCCGCCTTGAGCACGTTGGAATTGCCGGCTCGCGACCGACGCGTCTCGCGGGCGTGCGTCGAGTCGAACGGGGCGGGAGTGGGAGGCGGCTCCGGCTCCGCCGCCCGGGGGGGCGGGGGGGGCGATGGCGCGGCGGCAATCGGTCCTGTCGGGGCGACGGCGTCTGTGGACACCTCGATCACGCCGCCCGCGTGGCCCGTCCCAAACCGCTGCTGCGCCTCGGCCGCGCCGTAGTAGCGAATCTGACGGACTTCGCTGAGCTGAATCTCGCGCAGCCGCTCGGCACCGCCGTACTGCGTGCCGTTGAGGTATACCTGCACGATGCCGGCACTCGGGTCGCGGATGCTGACGATCCCGCGGCTGTGGAACCAGATGGGCCGGGCTTCCTGCACCAGCGCGTACGCATCGAGTGCTGTGGACGCTTCGATCTCGGGCCGCTCGATCAGATTCTGATTGCGGCGCGCCCGACTGGGAAGTTGTGTTGGAGCGGGGGTGGGGGCCGTCGCCTCCGAACCCGGCACCGCCGCCGGAGGCGCGGGCGCCAACACGGGGACGGGCGCGGCACCGGGCGCAGCCGTGGGGCTGAGAGGCTGCCCGCCGGTCGGCGCAGCCGCCAGGAGTGCAGCGGCCGAGTCGGAGCGATAAACGATGGTGCCGTTCCGCGTCTTGATCTCGAGCGCGCTGCCGCCGGCTTCCTTGAATCCGACGACTTCCGCTTGCGTCCCCATCGCCATCGCCCGCTGCTTCATGACGGCCTGGGGCATCCGGATCACCCAATCGCGCACGATCCACGCGCCCGACGGCACGCGCAGGAATTCGATGCGACCACCGGCGCGCGGCGCAACCAGGTCTTGCGGCAGGCGGGTGTAGCTGAAGTCGAGGTGATGCAGCATCGCCGTCTTCCGGTCGATCCACAGCGTGCCCGTAATCTCCGGCAGCGTGCGGCCGCGGGCCGGTGTGAATGCGAGCCCGATCAATCCTTCGGTGTCACCGCGACCGGACTTTGTCTCGAAACAGTGTGTGCGCAGGAACTCGGTGCTGATCAGCTCGTCCGCGTCCGGCCCGTGATACGTCCAGCCTTCGCTGTCCACGACCACGAAGCCGTACCGCTCGAGCTGCTCGGGCGGCACACTCTTGATCGGGACGCGGCGGTAGCCGTCATCGCGCCACGTGGAGTCGGGATTGCGCGTCCGTCCTTGCGGTGTCGTTTCGCGCTCGAAGCGCACGATGGCGTACCAGTAGCCGGGGTCTTTCGACGTCCACGACACCGCGGCCAGCGCTTCATGGACTTCCTCCCACACCGCGGCGACCGACGCGCCCGCTTCGACGTCGCATTGCCGGTCGCCCTGGACGACCACCTGCGATAACGCGACAGGAATCGGATCGACGACGGCATTGTAGGAGCTCGAGCTGCCGGCCGTCAGCGTGAGCGGGGACGAGACGTACGGACGAAACCCGATCCGCTTGGAGCGAAGGCGATAGACACCCGGGGCAGGGGCAGTCAGCAGAAATTCCCCGGAGCCGTTGGTGATCGTGCGCGCCTTCTCGACGCCCTTTTCATCGACCAGCGTGAGGAAGGCACCGGGCAGTGGTGCGCGACTGACGCTGTCGGTCAATTGTCCGCGGACGGTCTGTGCCGCGAGAATGCTTGGGACAGCCAATGCCGCAACAAGGAGGATCACCGGGAGACGCATAGTTACGGCCTCTCTTCCCACCACCTGAATCGTTGGGGCTCGAGTCTTGCGAGCCGGTACAGATTCCGCGCAAATCGCCCGACGAACAGCACCACCATGCCGGTCAGCAGGATCGCCAGCGTCCAGTTGGCCACGACACGGATCGCCATGGGGCCCTTGATGTGCAACAGCGCCGCGACGGCCAGCATCGTGTTCAGCATCACGAGCAGCAACCGGACCTCCGTCGGCCCGATGCGCCCATAGGAGATCTTGAACACGCCGAAGACACTCGACTCGAGATACACGTTGATCGACAGCGCGAGATAGACGACGACGAGTCCCAGCGCCAACCCGAGGTTCACGTGCGGCGACAGCCCGATCCCCAGGCCAATGACCGCCGTCGAAAACGCATCCACGACGTGATCGAGGTAGTAGCCGTATTTGGGACGCTGGGTGCCGCGCACGCGGGCGAGTGTGCCGTCCAGGCTGTCGCCGAGCCAGTTCACGCCGAGCATCAGGCTGGCGACCCACAGCCACGCCGGATCGTACGTCGTGAGCGCATACGCGGTCCCTGCTCCCACGGCGCCGAGCGTGCCGAGCACCGTGAGATGATTCGAGCGGAGCGTGCGCGGCACCAGCACCGCCAGGCGCTGCAGCACCCGCCGTTCGACGCCGGCGAGCAGGAACGTCATTTCGCGCCTGGCGTCGGCCACGGTCACCAGCCCTCGGTTTTCACGACCGCGAGTACGGATTCGAAGGGACTGAGCTCCATCGACTTCGCCTCGGCCGGGAGCGTGATCGTCTGCTCGGTGAGCGGCCCTTTGACCAGCACG
>Ga0137403_10008968_pt1 | contig 11153 bp, 7 predicted proteins | sample CZOMad2_1_16fung_FD_122057 | JGI IMG/M metagenome (GOLD analysis project Ga0137403, IMG submission 122057) | Vadose zone soil fungal communities from Angelo Coast Range Reserve, California, USA - CZOMad2_1_16fungal (Hybrid Assembly) | ecosystem: Environmental > Terrestrial > Soil > Vadose zone...
GGCTTCGACAAATTCTACGGCTTCATCGGTGGCGAGACCAATCAGTGGGCGCCTGCCATTTTCGATGGAACCATCCGGGTGGAACCGCCGCATGATCCCAATTACCATTTTACCGTTGATATGACGAACCAGGCGATCGCCTGGATGCAGGCGCAACACTCGTTAACCCCCGACAAGCCTTTCTTTGTCTACTTTGCAACCGGCGCCTTGCATGCTCCACACCATGTCCCCAGGGAATACATCGATCGATACACCGGCAAGTTCGATCAGGGTTGGGATGCGCTGCACGAAGGGACGTTCGCGCGCCAAAAACAAATGGGCGTCATCCCAGCGAACGCCGAGCTAACCAAGCGTCCTAAGGAAATTCCTTCCTGGGATTCCCAAACACCGGATCAGAAAAAAATTGAAGTTCGGCAGATGGAGACGTTCGCCGGTTTTGCTGAGCACACTGATGAGCACATAGGTCGGCTGGTTGATGCCTTGCAGGAAATGGGCGTGCTAGATAATACCCTCTTCATTTACATCGTTGGCGATAACGGTGCCAGCGCGGAAGGCGGACCGGAAGGTACCTACAACGAAATGATGGCGTTGAACGGCATCATCAGCACTCCCGCGATTAACATGCCTCATCTGGACAATTGGGGCGCCCCGAGCACGTTCCCACATTATGCGATTGGCTGGGCCTGGGCCGGCGATACGCCGTTCCAATGGACCAAACAGATCGCATCCCACTACGGCGGAACCACCAACGGTGTGGTGATCCATTGGCCGGCGCGAGTCAAAGCCAAAGGAGAAGTCCGCTCCCAGTTCGCTCATGTCACGGATATCGCGCCGACGGTTCTGGAAGCAGCAGGTTTGCCTTTCCCAAGGAGTGTGGACGGCACGGGGCAAAGGCCTTTTGATGGGACATCGATGATTTATACCTTCGACAATCCGAAGGCCAAGGAGACGCACACCACCCAATACTTCGAAATGTTTGGTAATCGCGGTATCTATCACGATGGCTGGGTCGCATGTACTCGTCATTCCATCCCTTGGCTGATAGTGCCGCTTCCGCCGCTCTCCAAGGATGCTTGGGAACTTTATCATGTAGCCGAGGATTTCAGCGAGGCCCACGATCTTGCCACGCAAAATCCCGCGAAACTGAAGGAGTTGCAGGACCTATTCACAAAGGAAGCGATCAAGAATCATGTGCTGCCTATCGATGACCGCAGGGCGGAGCGTTTTAATGCGGCCATCGCCGGGAGACCCGATCTAATGGGCAATCGCACTTCACTGACGGTCTATCCGGGCATGACTGGCATGACCGAAAACGCCTTTATTAACGTGAAGAACCGCTCCTACACGATCACGGCGCCGGTGGAACTGAAAGATGGCAACACCAACGGAGTGATCATTGCGCAGGCGGGTGCTTTCGGCGGCTGGGTGCTCTATATGAAGGATGGAAAACTGCATCACGAGTACAATTACTTTGGAGTAGAACGGACTAACATCGGCGGGCAGACGGCTTTGTCGGCAGGCAAGCACGAGATCAAATATGAGTTCATAGTCGATGCGCCAAAACCTGGCTCAGGAGGCAAGTGCGCCCTATACGTCGATGGCCAACAAGTCGCGACAGGACGGATTCCGAAAACCCAGCCTTATGCCTTCTCGGCAGATGAAGGCACCGACGTAGGCGTGGATAACGAAACGATGGTATCAAACGATTACAAGCCGGGAGAAAACAAGTTTACCGGCAAGATCGAGAAGGTGACAATAGATACGAAGCCTTCGAATCTAAGCGCGGCTGACAAGAAAACTGTGGAAACCGCAGAAAGTATCGCAGCAACGATCGAAGACTAAAATGAGGCCAATCATTCTTAGCCTTATTGCGGTTGTCAGTTTCAGCTCCGCTCCGGCACAATCGCCTGACGCGCAGGAGGGTAGTTCCGCATTCGCGCCGACGCTCTCTAACAAAGCGAGAGCCCCGGGCAAAGCACCGGAAGGGATGGTCTGGATTCCGGGAGGCGAATTCTCGATGGGCGCCGTCGTAAATGGCGAAGGCAGCCATGAAATGCCAATGGCCTCGAACGACGCCGGTCCGGTTCATCGCGTTCGCGTAGATGGTTTCTGGATAGATACGACTCCAGTGACGAACGGGCAGTTCGAGAAATTTGTTGAGGCGACGAGTTACGTCACGGTAGCGGAACGGACGCCAACCAAGGAAGAATTTCCAACTGCGCCTGCTGAAAATCTTGTAGCAGGCTCGGTGGTCTTCGCGCCGACCGATCGCGATGTGCCGTTAACCAATCACTATCAGTGGTGGAGTTACGTGAAAGGCGCCAACTGGCGGCATCCGCTCGGGCCGCAAAGCGATATCAAAGGCAAGGAGAATTATCCGGTAGTCCAGATCGCTTATCCTGACGCAGAAGCTTACGCCAAATGGGCAGGCAAACGTTTGCCTACTGAAGCCGAATTTGAATTTGCGGCGCGCGGTGGGTTGTCGGGAAAAACATACGTTTGGGGTGATGAATTTCGGCCCGGCGACAAATGGATGGCCAATACGTGGCAGGGGAAATTTCCGGTGAAAGATGCAGGCGAGGACGGTTACGCAGGGCTCGCGCCGGTGAAAACTTTCCCGGCCAATGGTTACGGTCTCTACGACATGGCGGGCAATGTCTGGGAATGGTGCAGCGATTGGTATCGCCCTGACTACTACAAGACGCTGGCGGACAAAGGCGGCGTGACCAACAATCCGCAAGGCCCCGATTCACCGTTTGATCCTTCTGAGCCTGGCGGAAAAAAGCGCGTCCATCGCGCAGGTTCATTCCTTTGTAACGAGCAATATTGCTCACGCTATATCGTCGGCACGCGTGGTAAGGGGGAGGTCAACACTGGCACCAATCATCTCGGTTTCCGTTGCGTGAAATCTGCCCGCGCGATTGCAGCAAAATGAGTCAATCAAATCGCGCCTGGCTCGAATCCTTGGAGTCTTGAACTACATCGCAGGATCAATTGCGGTCACGGCTGCGCTTTTCACTCAGAATCGGCGTTAACAACCGTAATATCGCCTGATGTTACGTGAATTGCGATGTCGCAGCGCCGGCTCGTGCCGACAGACACGTCAAGTTTTCGCTGCGGCGCCCCATTGAGTTGCACCGTATCGCCAAGCTCGTTCACGATTTTTCCATTCACCGTTTCGCCGCGGACGCGAAATGAGGCGCCGCGCTCAATGGAAAGCCGCACGTTTCCGTTTAACACCTGGGCGTCAGCCGAAAAGTACGGTCCTTCACACCGCGGATAGGTAAGATCGAGCGCACCGTTAGCCACCGATACTTTGAGATCGCCGCAGCAGTTTCGGATCTCGAGCCGGCCGTTTACCAAGTTTGCCCGCACGTCGGCATTCTGAATCCCTTCGATCGAGGCGTTGCCGTCATCCACATCCAGGCGCGCGATCCTTGCGCTGTGCGGAACCAACAAGGTATAATCAACGGACCAGCCACCAGCGAAGAACGGCTGGTTTTTTTGGCGCAGAAACGACGTTTTGATCAAAATGTCGCCAGGTTCTGCAGTCACATTCACAGTGGTGTCTTTGAGTTGAGCAGCGCTGGACGCCGATTTGACCGCTCGCAGCTGGGCGTCCAATCGATCTGTGCCGCGAATGGTGACGGATCCCCGCGGGTTATCGATGCGAAGGCTGGCATTAGGATTGATTTTGTAGGTCTGCTCGATGACTTCAGTGCCCGGGCCCTCGTTTTCTTTTTTTGAATTACAACCGGTCAAAAGGAAAACCATGACCAGCAGTGTCGTGACAGATGCGACCGCGATTCGGATCCTCATATGCGTTCGGTGCAGAGAAAAATCATGAGCTCGGAATTGAACGCCATTCAGAATCAGGACCAGTTTGATAAGAAGTTATCGCGATGATCATATCCGTTTTCGTCCAGATAGCTGTGTGGACTATGTGAGGCAAATAAGTTCAGTTGCGCCGGAGCGAGGTGGCTTGATCAGGCAGGGACCGCTGAAGATTTAGCCAAAGCGCGACGATTATGGCGCCCGAAAACGCCGCCGCCATGTCCTTTTGCGCGTCCCAGATATCGCCTTGCGTCCCCAGATAGGCGGTACCGAGATCGGGGCGAACAATTTGCGCAATAATGGCTTCCAGAATTTCGAAGAAACTACTTAGCGCCGCGAGAGCGACCGCGGCCAACCAGACAGCCCACGTTTTGCGAGCACCGGCGCAGCGCTCAAGAAATTCGTACATCGGGTAAAGCAATAGGAAACCGAACCCGAAATGAATTACCCGGTCAAAATGATTCCGCTGGAGATGCAGCAAGTCGCGGAGCCAAAAACCGATCGGGACTTTCGCGTAGGTGTAATGCGCGCCAATCGCGTGAAGCGCCAGGAACAGCAAGATCAGGCCATAAGACAGATTCGAGAGTTGGAAGTTGCGGTAGGTCGGGAGGAGTACGCTTGCGGTCGCAAAAACAAGCAGGTTTTCCAGAAACCAATCACCGCGATCGACAGGATGAATTGCGAGCGCCACCCAGAAGATCGCGTAGCAGGCAAGAGCGATTTGCAGAAAATGGTTGTCGCGGAAATGCGTGTGAGATTGCTTCATCGCCCCGTTCTATTGCGATTCATTACGGCCACGGCTGCGATCATCACCAGTGACCCGAGCAGAGCAGAGAGCATATCGTTCTGCGCGTCCCATTCGTCGCCCTGTCCACCGAGCCAGTCGACGCCTTTCCCAGGCGCGACTATTTCGGCGACGATGCTCTCGATTATTTCAAACAGACCGCTGACCGCCAGAATCACCGCGGGCGCCATCCAAAAGCTCCAGCCGTGGCGAATTCCGCTGAACCGGAGCAACAGCTCGCGAACCGGGAATGCCAGAAAAAATCCAAATCCAAAATGAGCCACCCGGTCGAAATGGTTTCGCGATAATCCAAAGAAATCCCTGGCCCAAAGACCAAAAGGCATTTTGGCATAGGTGTAATGTGCGCCGATAATGTGAAGAATCAGAAAAAGCGCGATGAATATGTAGGAGGCATTGGAAAGCTGCAGGCGGTGATGGCTTAGCCAAAGTGCGAGGGCAAATAGAACGACCAGTAAATTCTCCAGAATCCAAGCCTGTCGATCCACGGAATGAATCCCCGCGAGAGCCCAAATAACAGCACACAATGCGGTCAGGCCGGCGATGAGTTTGTTTTGTTGTCTCACCGAACGCAATTCTCCTTCTCGAGCCTTATAAAATTCCTCCGAGCAAGGAAGCTCAAAATCGCCGCCAGGTCGCGCTAGCGCCGCACCGCTCATGTTCCTCCGCGAGCATCAAAGGGTTACTTCGTAGACGCAACGCCTTCGCGCGCCGAATGCGTGATGCTCAACAAGAGGGCGCATCCCGCAAGCAGTCCGGGTGCTGGATGATATTGTCTGTCGTAGGCGATCGCCAGGATCAGTCTGAAAGGCTAATGTTCGAGCCGCCGGCAGGATTGGATGTGACCAAGAACTGGGCGTGAGAATTTAACCCCCGCATCTGAATTGTAGCTACTTGCTGGCCATTATTAATGACACTTAGCATCCCAGTAGTAGCATCATATTGCGTGGTTGTTCCGTTCGGATTCAAATCTGTGAAGTTCAATACATCGCCGGGGTGGAAATTTCTAACCGTAATACCGTTCAGATTAGAAGTTATATCTTGAATTTCGTTATTCTTTGGACCGGCTATGACGACATCGGATCCACCGCCGGGCTTAATAAGATTGTTATAGACGCTGCCCTGGATCGCCTCTCCAAGGCTACTGCCCAGAATCAGATATTGCTGGTTCGGGTCAAGCCGATAAATCGTGATGCTAGCCGGGTTTGTGCCCTTCTCGTAAGTCGCATCGTGAATGCCAATAAAGCCGTGGTCCCCGTTGTCATACACAGTTATTGTGCCGTCAGCGTTCCGACTACTCAACACACTCGTGGAATGACCTCCGCCATGATTCCATTCCATTCGAACAATATCGCCCGGCATCACTAAACCAAACCAGTTCTTGACGGGGTTGGGCCCGACGCCCGTATAGACGATTCGCCAGAAGCCTCCCTGCACGTTGTTCGTTGGATCGAGCTGAGCGTCCGGTAAGGGCATCGCCGCGCCGGCGGCGGCAGCCACGTCGTCCGCTATCGAATTGCAAAGGTTTGTGTTGGGAACGTCTGGAAAGGTCGAATTCAAGCTGTTGGCTGAGGCAACGATATCAGGTGGTGTGGGTTTGCCTGGTGTCGATCCCACACCTTTAGCTACGGCCGGATCAACAGTCCACACGCTATAGGTGACGATTTCTGCCTCCGGACCTGAGGTACCTTCCGTAACCCGGGCATTGAATTGAGCCGGAGCAGAGATGTTGTTCCCGACCAGCAATTCAACTTTGTCCGTCTCTTTGACGGTATACTTCTTCGAGGTCATCTGCTCGCCGTTTACAAACCACGCTGGGCGAACGATGAATTGCTGCCAGAATTTGTGATCCGTATTTGTGTTTTTCGGATGTTTAGGAAGCAGTAGCGTGATGCTATGGAACCCAGGAGTCGAAGTGCCGAAGGACTGGGAAAAAATAGTTTGCAGTGACACCTTGCTATCTCTGAACGCGATTACCGGTACGGGCATCGACTGCTCTACAGAAGTTCTGCCCTGGGGTAAGTAGGTGACGAGCGTGCCCCCTTTCCCGTCGCTGCTGAGAGCAAAGTCACTTCCCTTTAGCGACAGATGGGTTGGGACCAGGCTCTCCTCATCAATGGTCTGAACATTAAGCTGAGCAAGGGTATGATTTGGTCCTGCAGAAAGCGTGAGTACTCGATCCATACCCGAACGGCGTACCTCCACGGATTGAGCTTGGATCCCCGGGAAATCCATTCGGGCACCCGGCACTGGGGCAAACCCAACTGTTCCCAAAAACGCTGTGGGGTTGCCGATCGAAATTAGGCCCGTCCCGTCGGCGAAATCGATTTGCTGGCCGGATTCCACGGTCCCTTCGATGGAGAGGTGGCCACCAGAATCGAGGGTAAGACTACCTTTTCCTCCAAGAGTCACGCCTTCAGCTATGTCAGCAGTTCCTTCGATCTCAATGACTGGAACGAGAATGTCTTTGTCGGTGACGACTCTTTTTGTAACAATGTTTCGCCCTTTGAAGAACAAAGAGCTTTCCTGGGTGACCAAGCCCTTGGTCTCTCTCTTGACGGGTTTTCTTGAAGACGCTGCCACTCCAAGCTCGCCCGTTGCGTCGACATCCGTTTTCGCATCGGACCCAGTAAGAGTGAATGTACCGTCTCCTGCATCGATTGTCAGGGAGCCGCCCGGCGCCTCAACCGTGATACTCCCATCAAAGGATATGTCACCCTGGCAGGACAGCGTGGCGTTAACCGGAGATGAGCCCGGATCTCCGCCCGTAACGGTTAGATTTACTTCGGTGAAGTCAGCTGACGCGGCGCCCAAGGTAACTGAGCCGCCGTCGGGGCTCCCAAGCGCGATTTGTACGCCCTTGATGTGCCGGCCTGAAATTGTGGGTGAGTTCGAAGTGCCTGATGAAATGGCAGCGGTGTCACCGCTTTGAGGGATACCGTTGGGTTTCCAATTCGCGGGATTGTCCCAGTGGCTATCGACTTCACCTGTCCAGGTATAAGTGGGGCTTGTCACATGACCCTCTACGAGAGCAACGCCGGTGGTATTGTTTACACCGCGTACGATCGCGGTGTAGTTACCAGGTGTCAGGGTCGCATTAATCGCGGACTCGTTTTGATCCCCAGGAGCTAACCCACTGTTAAGGATATCGCGGACCTGGTCGGCGAAGATAATCCCGCCGATTGCTGTATGCCGCCAGTTATCATTAGAAGCAATCAAAGCTCCGGTGCCATCATACAGTTCCAGCGTCGGATCGGTCAGTGTGTTGGGAACACCATACTTGCTGAGCCCAGGGCCAATGGCGCGCAGAACGACCCCCTTTGGTTGAGTCCCTTGAAGCGTGAAACCGCCAATCATCACGTTGTCACCGGTCTGGACAAAACCGCGGGTACTGATGTTGGCTAGTCTTGAATTCGTCTCGGGGCTCAGACTGTACACTTCCACGAGAGCAACTCCGGTCATGTTGTTTACGCCACGGACGATCGCAGTGTAATTGCCTGCTGGCAGATCCGCGATGATTGCCGACTCAAAGGGGTCGCCCGGAGCGTAGCCGCTGGCTTGAATCTCGTGGACTTGATTACTGGTGATAATCCCGCCGATGATCGTCGTCGCCCAGTTGTTATTAGAAGCAATCAACGCTCCAGTGCCGTCGTACAGTTCCAAGGTAGGATTAGCCAGTGCATTGGGAACGCCATACTGAGTAAGCTCTGGGCCGATCGCTCGAATAATGACCCTCTTTGGTTGCGCCCCTTGAACAATGAAGCCGCCGATCACCACGTTGTCGCCAGTCTCGACGAATGCACGCGTGCTGATATTAGCCAGCGTCGACTCAGTAACGCTAGTTGCGGTCGTAGCGATAACACGGATACCGGTATCGCCCACGAGACAAACGACGACTAACAACGGTAGAAGAAGAAGTTTTTTCATATTAGGAGAATTGAGATTGCGTATTTTTCGCGCTGGATCGGGTTGTACGGGGGACGGGTTAAAATTTCAGGACGTGGTTTTGTGGTTTAATAACATTCTGAAAGATCCGCCGGACGAAGTTCTCGCAAATTTTAGAAATCTCTTAGAAACGACCGGTTGAGGACTTTTGCGAACGCGGAATAGACAAACTTTGTTGGTAAATTAGGTCGCAGCAAAGATACGAGTGCCAAGATAATCAGCTCGCTTTGGGGAAGACAATGTTGGGACATGAAATTTGGCCCCCTTTTAACAGTGACGACAAACTTGTAAAATAATAATTTAAGCAATTTGTGTGATAATCTTCGGCGAGAGATTTTAATGCCTCTTGGCAAATTTCCGGCACGAAAATCCCGAGAGGTCGCAGCCTTTAGCGACGAAAGATTTTCGCCTTTACAGCACGCGCCATTTCAGTTCGCGCGAATTTTTCTTGGGTTCCCATAAACGGATTCCACCGAGGAATGCGTTTTCATTTTGTCCGTGCTGAATTCCCTCCGGCAATCGATTGAACCGATGCACAAGACCTCCGCCAAGGACGACGTAATCGGCGATGAACGCCTTCCTTAGTTGTGTGATCGCGTAAGTAACTTCCCGCTTCCATTTCTTTTCTCCCAGGAACTCCAAGCCCGGAATGCCGAGATAGTTTTCAATTTTGTTGTCCTCGGGATAAGGCAGATCCCCGAGCTCAAGCGGCATCAAAATCCTGTGCCAGACCACAGCTGAGCCCAAGCCGGTTCCGAGCCCCAGGAACAGCATGCGTCCACTTCCCCGGTAACTGCCGAGCGCTTGCATGGCTGCGTCGTTGATCAAATGCACCGGTGTGCCGAGTGCCCGGCTGAAATTGAAACCGATCCAGCCTTTGCCCAAATGCTTTGGATTTCCGGCGATGCGTCCCCTGCGCACGGGCGCGGGAAAACCAATTGACGCCCGGTCGAATTTCCACCCGCGCACAGTTTCCGTGAACTTTGCTACAAACTCTTTCGGCCCCATTCGCGGCCCGGAAGGAAATGCGCGCTCGTCACGGCGCGACATTAGTAGTTTTACCGATGTGCCACCGACATCGACGACTAGAATCTTTCTCTTCATGAACAGCCGTCCCCGAAGGCGTTCGGGGTGAAGCTACCGGTCGCGCCGGGCCGATCGGCCGAGCCGCTTAAAGAAGCTCTGCTTTTCCGGTTTCGCCGCCGTGCTGCCAGGCCAGCATTCCACGATCTCGAGAGCGAGAAAGCGGAACAGCAATTGCCGCGCAGATTTCAAATCGAACCTCAGATTCTTGGCAATTTGCTGCACGGAACGAGCACCATTGAATTGCGACGCGAATTGGGCCTCGTCTGAAGTCAGCTTCAACCTCTGCACCCGTTCGAAACCCTCTTTCGTGAAGGCGGGAATCGATGTCGGATTGAAGCCTGGAGGTTGCTCGGGATTGTCGACAAGCCGCAAAGTCTCCAGCGCCCAGTCCCTTACATTTGGCTCACCAGGAATGTCCGCGACATCGCTTAACAGGTCCGCATTCTTTTCGAACATTACCCAGACGCGCGGTGCCGACCAAAGTTCGGAGAAAAGCTGTTGCCCATGATGATGCATCAACTCCGAGGCCGATTGGAGGCCGATCGATTCCTCACGAGCAAGAGTAAGGAAAAAAGGAGTTCCTGTTTCCTTTTGTTGATTGCGCGCCCTGTCAATAAGTACCGCGTCGAGATCGCCGATAGCAGGCGGCGTCTCAGGACAATAAAGATCAGGGTCCCGCGTCGTGACAAAAACGACTTCTCCATCCCGCGCCAAAAGGTCGATTGGCTCCTGCCCCCAAAATGCTCGCAGTAAGCCAGTGAGTCTCTCTTGTGCTATTGCTCGCAGCGCACGGCTCAACGGAAACAGACTGGTGTGACCGCAAAAATAAACGTCGGCCGTACCGGATTCCTTTCGGGGACTGGCTTCAGTGGCCGGCGCCTCGGTCGCAGGTTCGCTCCAATCCGGAGCTGTCGAGGACGAGCTCCACCAGTCATCGGGCTGGACATTCTCCACGTCCGCACCGGCCTCCGGCATAGGTTCGTCCTCTTGCGGAACGGATGGACTCTCGGTTTGCTCTCCCTCTTCGCTATCCGAAGATTCCATTTGAGCTTCTATTGACTTTGGTTGGCCGTGTGATTTCGGCATAATGTTTGTCTGTCGCAATAAGCAACTACCATGTGAAGGCTTTATCAAGAACCCAATGTTCGCAACGGGGAACTCGCACCGATCATTGAAAACCGCCGCGCCAGGTCGCGCCGGCTTATTTTTCCGCGCTCAGTCGTCGGAATTGCATCCACGACAAAAATCCGTTTGGGCACCTGCCAGGCGCTAAGTGCAGTCCGGCAAAATCGCAGGAGATCGCTTTCCGTTACGTCCGACGACGCCACGACGCATGCTGTCACTTCTTCATTGCGAAACCTAGCGCCCGCAGGACGACCGAACACTACCGCCTGTCGCACGCCGGTAAAGCGCAGCAAATGCGCTTCTACTTCCGCCGGATTTACCTTTTTCCCCGCGACGTTAATCACGTCTGAAATCCGGCCGA
>Ga0137403_10008969_pt1 | contig 11152 bp, 15 predicted proteins | sample CZOMad2_1_16fung_FD_122057 | JGI IMG/M metagenome (GOLD analysis project Ga0137403, IMG submission 122057) | Vadose zone soil fungal communities from Angelo Coast Range Reserve, California, USA - CZOMad2_1_16fungal (Hybrid Assembly) | ecosystem: Environmental > Terrestrial > Soil > Vadose zone...
ACTGGGCGGGGCAGTGCTCCGGTTGCTGCCGATCGGCGGCTACGCGGTGCCGCTGGCCGCGGCAGCGTTGACTTCAAAAGACTGAGGCAAGATGACGTTGGAAACGGATCTGATGCCCCGTCCGGGCATCCTCGACATTGCGTGTTGGCGTCAACATGACTGCATCACGATCCATCTGGTAAACCTGACGAATCCGATGCTGTTGAAGGGGCCTTTCCGCGAGTTGATTCAAATGGGCCCGTATCGGGTCAGGTTGACCCTGCCGCCGGACGTCGCCGTGAAAAAGGTGCACTCGCTGGCGACCGGAAGCGACCTGGCGCCGACCTTGCGAGACCGGGAATTGACGGTGGAAGTGCCGAGCATACTCCTGCACGAAGTGCTGGTGATTGACTCCTAGTACCGTGACACGTTAATTACGAAACATAATGGCGACTCAACTTTCGATCTGCGTCGCGACGGGTAAAAGTCCACTCGATGCCACATCGAGCGGCGTTGCGGCGCCTCTGCCAGGCCGTTACCTCGGTGGCGAGGGTGTCTTGCTCGGCAGCACAGCGTGCCAGGCACTGGCGCTGCAGGATGCCGATCTCGACCTCGGCCATGTTCAACCAGCTGGCATGGGTCGGCGTGTAGTGGAACTGGATCTTGCGCAGCAGTGTCGCAGCGGTCTTTACACCGAGCACTTCCTCGAAGCTGCTGCTCAAATGCGTGTTGAGATTGTCCAGTACCAGATGAACCTTGCGTGCCTGCGAATAGCCCCTGTGCAGCAGCCGGCAGACGAAACTAACGAAGTCGACTTGGGTACGCCGAGCGGTGACCTGTGCGAGCCGCCGCTGACCGAGAGGCTCCACGGCGACAAAGATGTTGCAGGTGCCGGCCCGCTCGTACTCGTAGTCCTGCTTGGCCAGTGTGGCGGGCTTTGCCGGCAAAGGGCGCCGAGTCTCCCGCAGCAATTGCTTGCTTTTCTCATCCAAACAAATCACCGGTTCGCGTGGGTCGTAGGGGCGAGCATACAGAGCCAGCAGGTCGTACATGCGCCTGCGGTACTCTGCGGTGAGCTCGCCAATGCACCACATCAGTTTGCGCCAGGGTTTGAGGAGGTTTTTTTTAGAATCCGCCGGATGCTCTCTCGGCTGATCGTTTTCATCTGCGGGTGGCGGCGCGCCGCTTCGGTCAGCAGCGCCACGGTCCAGCGCTGCGCTCCGGAGGGCGGATCTGAACAGGCCAGTGCTGTCACCTGTGCTTCGGCACCCGCTTCGTACCGCCTGGGTTTACCCGGTCTCGCTTCATCGTGGAGTGCAAAATCCAGGCCGCCTTCCAGATATGCCGTGCGGGTGCGCCAAATGGCCGTCCGGCCCACGCTGAGGATTTCCATGATCTGCTGCTCGGGCAGCTTGGCGTCCAGCGCCGCCAGGATATGTGCCCGATTGAATTCCCGCGCCATATGTAGACCCTTGGAACGAAATTCATCCACTATCCGCCGGTCCCTCTTCTTCAAACTCAGTTCTGTCTGTCGCATGCCTGATTCCTCCGAATATCCCAGGTATGCGCCAGTATAATGTTCCGTTATTTACGTGTCACGCTACTAGGGCGCCTCGAAGAGCCAGAGGACGTCGCCGGCGTAGTAGTCTTCCTTTGTTCCGATGCAGCCCGTTTCATGACGGGTCAAGGCATCAACGTAACTGGCGGAGTTTATACTACGTGACCGCCTAGTCGCGTGGCAAATTCCAGCTCGTCGATCAGCTCGCATTAGATCCACAAACAACTGGTGGCTAGCGCTACAGTCAAGAAGGTGCACCTGCGACCGCGCCCATTCCAAGCGCCGCCTGAGCGCTTGATCGGTCTAACCTGCGAGGGTGTATTACGCGGAAGGCTCGACGGACCCCGGAGTCACGGCAAAATCGGAAAATCGCACCTCGAGTCCGGCGCGCTGCGGTGAGCAGCACATGACGCCGACCTGGCACAGGCGCTCGCTCGGGAAGCTCGCCACCCGGGCCGTCTGCCAATGGCCATCCGGGCGCCGAAAGGCGGTGGATACGGTGGATCCCTTCCGCACCAACCGCGCGCGCACCGCTTCCACTTCCGGAGCCTCACTCAAGGGTATCAGCGACCAATCGGACGTGTCGTTGGTGACCACGGTGCTAAAGTTCATCAATTCATCGACGAACTCGATTCCGGTCTTGATCCAGCGCTCCGCGTCCAATCGAATCATGAGCCCGGCCTGATCGTAGAGCGTCCGGTACTTGCCGACGAACGTCACTTCGACCGAGAAATCGCCGACGACGGTTCTTTGCGCGAAATGGCCGTTGTCGCGAATGACGCCATATTCCGTCTTGCGCCAGAAATCCGTCCGGTCGTCCGTGGTGACGACCAAGTCGCCGTCGAGGTGCCGCCAATGAGACGGGGCATTGAACCAGGTGAAGGGCTCTTGCATGCGACGGATACTACGCGATCGCGACGCTCCGTCCAGCCCCTGCCGATGCTACGCTGCCCGCTCGGCGCACGGAGACGACCTCGAGGGACTTCGATTCTACTCGGAGACTGTCACCGGCCGCTACGGTAACGGTCAACGCGAGAACGTTGCCATTGGCGGCGTGGGAAACGGTAGTAGAACAGCCGACGGTAGGTTCTTGGGCGGCTTCGATGCGAAAAGCGATGTCGCCAACGCGACGTTCTTGCCGTAGAGGAGGCAGCCTTATGGCGCGCGCTTGGAAGATCACCCGGAACGTGCCCATTAGCGGTCTTCTTATGGATACATTTGTCATCCTCGGATGCGCAAGAAAGAGATCCTCTTTGAGGGGATCGATCTTTGTTCAAAGACCACGGCGCATTCCAAATTCAATCGAATGGCTGTCTCACTGAAATCGATAAGGCAGTTCGGGTTGCATCAGTGCACGTCGAACAACGACCTCAGGAAGTACCAACAAATTGGTGGGCGGTAATGCAATAAAGTGACGATGAATCGGGTCTTGATGTACGAACTGTTCGTCTTTCAAACACTCGTCGATCGAGAAGCGCCCGATATTGAGCATGAGCCAGTGACCATGATTCAGCACGATCAGCAATCAAGGTGGAAAGCGTGGATGCGACTGCTCGCAGTCGATATCCGGCCTATATGCATGTTGCGAAAGTCGACTTCGATTTCGATCGGCGTCACGAAACCAGGTGTCCTCTCCGCCGCGATGCGACCGTCGGTGGGGCGCCCGATTCGAGACTGGCCCCTATTCCGCCCGTATTTTAGGACTAGACAATGAAAACACTGATTGATTGGTTAATTGGGTGGCCCGAGCGTGTTGCACAACATCTCGGCTCGTTGGCGCCGCTCTTTGCGCGCATTGTCGTCGGTTGGGTGTTTCTGTGGAGCGGGTGGGGCAAGCTCAACAATCTACCGGCGATGATCGAGAAGTTCGCCGGTTGGCATATCCCGGCGCCCCACATTCTTACGCCGTTCGTATCGGGCGTCGAGTTCTTCGGCGGGATATTTCTGTCGCTCGGCCTGTTGACGCGCGTTTCCGCTGGTGCGCTGGGCATCACGATGATTGTCGCCATCGCCTCCGCAAAGTGGGATCAGGTCGACTCGCTCGAGACATTGTTAGGATTTGACGAGACAGAGTACCTCGCGCTTTTTCTCTGGCTCGCAATCGCCGGCGCCGGTCGCTTCTCTATCGATCGATTGCTCAGCCGCTCTCTGCGGGCGTGACGTCCGGTATAACTACTGCGGACGCTTATCGTAGCGATTGGATCACTCGGCCTGAGCACCCAGTAGATGCTCTCGTGCTTTCTCAATGGATTCCGACCGTCGCGTCGCGGTCACGATGATTTCTGTGATCTGGTCATCGCTCTGCGCGGGCGATGCCGGAGCCGGACCGGTCGCTGTCGGCACGTCCAGTGCCGCATAACATCGACAGCACGCTGGCCGACAATAGGGTATGAATACGCATCTACTCCCCTCCATCCAGCTGTGGACCGCGGGTCACTTTCCACGGGCGCGGCTGCTGCCGAGCGGTGACATCAATGAATTTAAAGCCATTGCCTCGATGGCGTGGTGTGACTCCGGAATTCATCCGCACCTGACGGCGAATACAGTGAACTTAAAATAAAGATGTTTAAGAGCAAAGAATCGTCGATCTGTTTGGTCCATATTCGCATCAGAGTGAAATTAATGGAGATCCTACGTACTCGAAACTATTCTATTGGAATGAGGTTCCTAAGGGCGGTCACTTCGCCGCGTTTGACTGACCACCAACCGTTCCAACTCGCGAATGTCAACAGCCACGAGCCGACCGTGGTCATCAACAACACCATTGGTCTTGCTATGACGGCGAAGGCGTACGGCATCCCTACGATCCTGGCAACAGTGACGGAAGAGCGTGGCGGTCAGATTTTCAAGGGCATTCAGGAGAAATAACGTCGCCGGGGTATAGGTTCGGTAGCCAGCGCTCTAGAACATCAATTGGGAATCCCAATCGAACGGGTCCCTTGGGGGTTGTGGATACAAGAAGGCCGCGAGCGAGCAGGGCAGACAAAACATCTCGAGCCCTGCGCTCTTGATAGCCAGTTAAATCGGCGGCCCGACCGCGCTCAAACTCGCCAGCCAATAGCGCTTCCCGCAAAAGGCCCATGCTGCCACGTGGCAGAATACCGGCGGAAATCTCATCGTCCACATGCAGCTTAATGCGCCTTGAGAGTTCACTGGGCTGCAGAATGCTTTGCATAAACTCAACCTGATCTATGGCGCTTTCCAAGAAAAACACACAGAAGGCTTTGAGCGCAGACAAAGATAAATTGCCGCGGCCATCTAGATCGCCCCGTCGAACTGAATCAGCGTCCGTCAAAGCCGCCCGATAGTCGCTCACACGACGTGACAATCCCCGCGCCACCGACCATAGACTGCTCCCGACTTGCGCGTCGCGCAGCATGGCGTGAGATATCAAACGTGCCACACGCCCATTGCCGTCTAGAAATGGATGGATCCACAACAAACGGTGATGAGCCGCAGCCACGGCTATTATTTTCTGCACGGATGATAGACGCGAGCCGTCATAGGCATCCGAGAAACGAGTTAGGTACACGCCTAGATCGGACGCAGCAGGCGGAACATGGCGACCGACAACTACATCGACCTGCCGATTGTTGCCGGGGACTACGTGCAATTCCTGTTTGTTTTCTGGATCGGTTATCCACAGCAGATCATCGGGTAATCGTGAACAGAATTCGCGATGAACCCAGTGTATGTACTCAACAGAGGTAACCGATGCGCTGAGATCGGTGCGAAAATCGATCATCTTCTGCACTTCGATATGGGCCCTGGCCTCGTGCTGCAGCACTCGCTTCTGCGCATTTTGCGAATACTCGCTTGCGAGCGCCCTTTCTATGTCTCGGGGATGGGTGTCATGACCTTCTATCAAGTTGCTGTAGTAGCAGTTCATGGTGCGAACGAGATCGCCAATTGCCTCGCGAACGACGGGATTAATCTGCCCCGCTAAACGATTGGCGGTGGCGATCAATCGAGCCGACAGGTCCTCCAACAGCGCGTCGCCAGTGGGAGGAAGGACAGGTTCCATAGCAGCGGTAATCATTGCAGCATTATGTGCCGATCTCGGTTACAAGTAAAACATGTGTACAAACAATAAGATAACATATTTAGAATGTCAACAATTGCCGATATATTTGCCGATCTGTACGCCGGTCTGTATCATCTGCATTCTATAGATTGCTGGTTCAGTCCAGCCACAATGAGGAGAGGGCGAAATGAGCGTCAAAGTTACGGGCTTAAAGGAACTCGAACGGGAACTTAAGGCATAGGTGATCGGGCGCAAAAGCTTCAGGAAACTACCGATGTTTTCTTCTTCCGGAATTGCTGACCGCCGAATTTCTGAAGACGTGTTCTCGCTTCAGCTCTCTCACCGAGATGTTTAACACCAGCGGTTTTGTCATCACGAATGCTGACGATTTCAAAGCGGTTCCGGAAGAGCAGTGGGATGAATTCATTCACCAAAACACCTCATTCGCTCATTGGAATGAATTATTGGGCGCTGCTGTCAAGGATTGGACTAAACATCAGCTAGGTCTCTGAACTCTCCCGTGATGCGCTAAGACCTGACGGTTGATGTCGGCGATGCGGCTGAAACCCATGAGCGTTCTGGTGGGTGGGCGTTCAAGTAAAAAAGGATCTGCAGCCAACGTGCAGCACGGTATGCCAGGCCGCCAATGGCTAAGCAACCGGCTATAAAGATCACCGGCGCCTTCGAGAGTGTCACCCACTCACCGACTAGGTATTTGATAAAGTCGTCCACGCCTGGGTGAACCGGCCGCATTCATTCCATTCTTAAATATCTTCGCTACCCTCAGTAATAGTCCACGGCGCCGATCGTCGCGCCTCCCTCAAGGGTTCGTTGAGAGCACGTAGGCGTTCACCTTGTTGCCTGCGGGAACGATGAGGAGCCCATCACCGGCGGACAGGCCGGTGGCCCCTTGGTTCGCATTGCCACCCGTCGCCGGCCCGGTAATTGGCGCACCTAGGTTCTTCGTCCAGAGCTGCGCCCCGCTAGTGGCGTCGAGCGCATACAAGTTGCCGTTCGTCGAGCCAATGAAGACGTAATTGTCGACGACCACGGGCGCGTTGATCAGTGCGCCGTCCCCGGCAAAGCTCCAGAGGACTTGGTCATTGCTGAGTGCAATCCCCTGCAACGTGGAGTTGTTGAGGATAAAGGCGCTGGTAGTCGAAATGGCCGGCGGGGCGCTTGCGGAGAATGAACCGAGCACCTGTCCGGTTTCCGTTGCGTAGACATTCCCAGCGTAGTAACCGGGACTCAAAGGGGCGTACATCACGCCGGAGCCCACTACCGGCGTATTGCCGCCTCCGCCGGAACAACCCGTATTGTGCGTCCAGAGAATCGTGCCAATGGCAGGCTGCAGATCGATTGCGTAACACACGGGCGCAACGTAAATGCCGTCCACAGTGGCTGCAGGCGCGCCGTTGGTGCCGCTGACACCCTGCTGCCACACTTGCGCACCGGTGTTCTCGTTAAATGCAGTCAATGTACCGTCGTCAAGCGTGTACACCAAGCCCTCGGATGCCACCGGGGGAGATTGGGTGGCGAACGAACCAGGGATCGTCGAGCTCCAGAGAGAGTTTCCCGTCGCAGCGTCGAGCGCCGTCAGGATGCCCTGCGAGATGTAACTGCCGCTGGTGACAAATATCTTGCCGTCGTCATAGGTAATTCCCGTGACTCCGGCGAACACGATCGGTCCCCAGACTGTCGCGCCGTTGGCACCGCTGAGCGCTGAGAGCTGGCTATTTCCATTGACGCTCGCCGCGACATACACGGTTCCGCCGACGACGAGCGAGTAGGAGGGCTGACCACCGAGGTCGACTGACCAGCTTGCCGACGCGGGCAAGCTGACCGCATTGAAGGTTATGAAGCCGTTGTGCCCGTTGTTGATTTGATAGGAGACTGCGTCCTTCGACGGGGCAACAATCGTCAGCGTAAGGGGTGAGGACGTTCCCCCTTGGTTGATAGGGTTGACGACGGTCACCGACGCCGTGCCGATGCTAGCGACCTGGACGGCGCTGATAGAAGCGGTCAGCATGGTGCCGGAGCCGTAAGTCGTCGTCAGCAAGGTGCCATTCCACGCGATAGCCGAATTGGTGGTGAACCCCGTGCCGAATACGGTCAGATTGAAGGTCGAATTCCCCGCTGGCACCGTCGCAGGAGAGAGAGAGGTTAACGTCAGCGGCGGCAGCGGCTGGATGACGAAGTTCATTGCGTTCGAGGGCACATTGGCGGAGGCGGGATCCTCGACTGTGATGCTCTCAGTGCCTGCGGCCGCGACGTCCTGCGTCGTGAGCTGCGCGACCAACTGACCCTGACTATTCAACGAGGTGGGTCGTGCGCTGCCGTTGAAATACACCACCGCCGTCGAGGTGAAATACTGGCCGCTGACCGTCAGCGACAGTGCGGGTTGTGCCGCCACCACATTGGCGGGTGTCAATCCGTTGACTACGGGAATGGGCTGCGTGAATGTAAGCGTGAGCGCGTTCGAGGGTACGTTGCCCGATGCCGGATCCTCAACCGTCAGCTGCGCCGTTCCCACGCTGGTCGAGAATTGCAGTGGCCCCACGGTGATCTGCGTTGCAGACACATAAGTCGACTGGATCACCTGGCCATTGAGCAATAGCAAGATCGATTGCGTGAATCCCTTCCCGGCAATCGTCAGACTGCCGGTGCTGTAGGCTGGCAGTGATGACGGTGACACGGAAACCAAACTTGGTGCCGGAGGCACCGCGGTCACCGTAAATTGGTTTACGTTGGACGTGCCGCCGGCGGCCGTGTCATTGAGCACAGTCACCGCGCTGCTCCCGGGTGTTGCGATTTGCGCCGCAGTCACTTGCGCGGTTAACTGGGTGGCCGAATCGTAGGTCGTCGGAATGGCCGAGCCATTCCACAGCACTTTTGCGGTCGGCGCAAAATTGGTGCCGGTCACCGTCAGTTGGAAACTTGCGCCCCCAGCTATCAACGTCGATGGGGCTAGCGAGGCTATCGTCGGCGCCGTCTGGTCGGTTATCTTGAACTGCAGGGCCGCCGATCCGGCGTCGCCTTGAGATGGATCGGCGACCGTGACCGCGAAGGATCCTGGTGCGGCTAGATCCGCTGCCGGAACAGTTGCCGTCAGTGAGGTCGCGGAGACATAGTTGGTTGTCAGAGCAACACCGTTCCACTTCACTACGGACGAGGTCGTATAGCCTGATCCGGTGGCGGTGACGATGAGATCGCTGCTGCCGGCAACGGCCGTATCCGGTGCGAGTGTCGCCAGGGTCACGGAGGGCGGAGGTGGCGGCGTGGACGGGGTGCTGCTGTTGCCACCACCACAACCGACGACAACCGTAACAAGCAGGGCGCAAGTCGTCCATCCGCGAAGCAACCCGGTAACCTTCATCATCCCTGACATAAGTCGAAACTCCCTTTCGAGCGGTTACATATCTTGCGCCCCAAGATTAAGACGCTTTGGATCGGAAAGCAAAGTCTGACACGCCGTATGCCGCGATGCTTAGAGGCATGCCACCAATCGGGACAGAGCAGATTTCGGCGATTCCGCGTATCAGCTGCGTGTTGGGCCAATTTGCCTGAACGCGAAGTCGGCCGCCTCTCAGGCAAGCGGCGGCCTTGACCAGATGACGTCGCCTTTGAGTTCCGGTGGTTTAGGCGGATAGGCTAGCGCGCGCTCGGCGCGAGCCCCTCAAGGCTCGGGTGTCTGATATCAAGCGTGGCAAGATCGGGCAGTTCAGGCTGGACGGCGTAGGCGCTTATGCCACATATTGCATATAAATGCGAGATATAGCATAATGCGTTCGTGAAACCGGTAATCTGGATGGGCGGCAGCAGGGAGGACGTAAGACGGTTTCCGGAAACCGCGCAGGATTCTTTGGGCTTTGAATTGTACCGGGTCCAGTGTGGGTTCGATCCGAAGGATTGGAAGCCCATGACGGGTATCGGTACCGGGGTCAAGGAAATTCGCGTGCGAGACGAAGCCGGAATTTTCCGAATGGTCTATCTCGCGACGCGTCCCGAGGGGGTGTATGTGTTGCACTGTTTCCAGAAGAAGTCCCAAAGGACGAGCCGTTCGGACTTGGAACTAGCGATGAAACGATTTAAAGCGATTGCAAGGTGAAGTTATGAGAGTCAAGAAGGTTGCGGACAGTGAACATGGCCCTCGTCATGTGACGGCGGCGGGGCGCAGTGTCTTTTACGATCTTTTCCCTGCCGAGAAGGCGGCCGAGATGGAAATGCGCGCGCAGCTGTTGATGGGCTTGGAGCATTGGCTGGAAAAGAGCCGCATGACGCAGGCTGAGGCCGCCAAGGTACTTGGAGTGACTCAAGCACGCGTGTCGGATCTGAAGCGAGGCAAGATCGACCGATTCAGCATGGACTTGCTGGTACGGTTGGCAGCGCGCGCCGGACTCAAGCCCAAGCTGAAACTCGCCGCGTAAAACGGGGCAGTGGTGTCGCTTCCGGTAGTGTCCGGGGAGAGCCACCTTTTGACGGGGGTCTCCCTGGGGGCATCGGTGATTTCGTGGGAATTTATTGTTTTAAAAATCAATGGATTGCAGTGCAAGTGTGGTGGCTTAACGCAGTAGAGCTTCGGCAGTCCATTTGCGCCTCTTTCGGTGATTCTTATCTCACCGAGTCAGCATCCGATTCGGTGCAACCATTTCGTCTCCAGCACCGCGCCCGGCACGGCGGCGGTGAGCGTCGGGGTGGAGCGCTTCGAGGGATCACTGTCTCGATACGCGTTGATCGAAGCATCGTGGCGTTTTGAGTTCAATGATGCCACTCGACGGGTCTTGCTGGTCTGTCGCACTTCAGCATATGAGCGGGCGGGTGACGGTTACGCTGGGGTCGTGAACGCATATCGGCGCGCCGTCATCGTCATCGCCGATCAGATCGCCACAGTCGCGCGAGAATCCTTCAGCGGTTCCGTCGCGGCATGTCCCAGTGTTGATCGGCCTGACGCAAACTCAAGCGGTGAAGGCGCTGGCTATCGGCGCGTTTCGGGGCTGGGCGAGGAAATCGCACCCGGGCGCGAGGCGCTGGCGCGCGGGATGCTGCACACGCCGGGCGGTTGGCGGCTGGCACAGGATCCCGCCACTTTCGCGAGGCGCTGCTCAGTGCCGACTAATCCGTCGCCCAAGTGCGGACCTGTAATGCGTGTACGAGCAGCGGCCGCATACGCTGCCATTCCTGCGGCGGTACCGGAACACTGCGAGCAGGATTCTGACGACGTTGCTCCGGCCGACGAAATTAGCGCCACTCCGCCCGTCCGGCAGGTGCCTGGCTCAGCCCGCTTAGCCTCCTCGGCTACCGAGGTCATCAACTGCCATAGGCGGGCGCGGGACCGGCACCGGGCGTCCGAGGAAAGTGACGTCGGGCGAATTTGAGGGGAAGTTTCGGCGCGACCGGTCGGGCGCCCAGCGAGAGGCTGTGGTTACTCCCATTCATGGCATAGGCCAACCGCGTCTGCTGAAACTACTTCAGCTTAATGCGAACCGACTGCTGAGGAACAGTCTGAATCGCCCACGGCCCACCATTTAAGCCGGTATAGTCAATAACTTACGCGGCGCATTTGTGGGATTCCGCCCGGTTGAAGTCGGTCA
>Ga0137403_10008974_pt1 | contig 11147 bp, 7 predicted proteins | sample CZOMad2_1_16fung_FD_122057 | JGI IMG/M metagenome (GOLD analysis project Ga0137403, IMG submission 122057) | Vadose zone soil fungal communities from Angelo Coast Range Reserve, California, USA - CZOMad2_1_16fungal (Hybrid Assembly) | ecosystem: Environmental > Terrestrial > Soil > Vadose zone...
CGCCTCTCCATCGCCGGCCAGTGCCGCATGTGCCTGGTGGAGACCAGCGACGCTCCGGGCCGCCTGGTCCCCGGCTGCCAGGTGCGCGTGAAGGAAGGCCTGAAGATCACCACCAACTCCCCGGCGGTGAAGGACAACCAGCGCGGGTGCATGGAGTTCCACCTCATCAACCACCCGGTGGACTGCGCCATCTGCGACCAGAGCGGCGAGTGCAAGCTCCAGGATTACTACATGGAGTACGACCACCAGCCCTCCCGCATCCGCACGTACAAGCTGACCAAGCCCAAGCGGGAGATCTTCGGGCCGCAAGTGGTCTACGACGCCGAGCGCTGCATCATGTGCACGCGCTGCGTCCGCTTCATGGACGAGATCGCGCAGGAGCCGCAGCTCGCGGTGGTGCAGCGCGGGTCGCACTCTCTGATCAGCATCTTTCCGGGCCAGCCGCTGGATAGCCTGTACAGCGGCAACACCGTGGACATCTGCCCGGTAGGCGCGCTGCTCAATCGCGACTTCCGCTTCCAGTCGCGCGTCTGGTTCGTGAACAAGTCGCCCTCCGTCTGCACCGGCTGCAGCAACGGCTGCAACGTCTACGTGGAGAGCCGCGGGAACGTCATCTACCGCCTGCTCCCGCGCCGCAACGAAGAGGTGAACCAGGTCTGGATGTGCGACGAGGGCCGGCTCACCTACCACGCCAACAACGAGAAGCGGGTGGAGTGGGCGCGCACCGGAAAGGGCGAGCTGGCAGCCTCGGTGGGTCCGCGCATCGCGGTGGAGCGCGCGGTCGAGCTCTTGATGCCCTTGGCGGGGCAGGGCGGGGTGGGGGTCTACATCTCCGCGCACTGTACCAACGAGGAAGCGGCGGCGGCGTTCCAGCTTGGGGCGCAGCTCCGCGCAACCCGCTACTTCATGGGCGGCCAGCCTGCGGGCGATTCCGACGAGTTCCTCATCCGGCCCGACAAGAACCCGAACACCAACGGGGTCCGGCTGGTGGCAGAAGCATTCGGGACCAAGCTGGAAGACCTTTCCTCGATGGACGGGGTCAAGGCGCTGGTGGCCTTCCGCACCGACGGGCTTGCGGCCGACAAGCTGGCGCGCTTCGAGCTGCTCGTCGCCATCGCCCAGAACGACGATGCGGCGGCGGCCGAGGCGGACGTGACCTTGCCCTGCCAGAGCGTCTACGAGCAGGAAGGCTCGCTGGTGAACTGGTACGGCCGCCTGCAGCGCACCTGGCCGTCGGTGGCCGCCCAGCGCGGCGACGCGGCCCCGGCCTGGTCCTGGGCGGAGCGTCTGCTCAGCGGGCTGGGCGGCACGGGCCACAGGACGGCCGCGGCGGCCTTCCGCGCGCTCGCGGAGAAGTCGCGGCACCTCGCCGGCCTCTCCTTCGATCAGCTCCCCGAGGAGGGCATCGTGCTCGAGGCACTGCTTCCGCGGCAGTGGCCTTCACGCGCTCCGCGGCCGCAGCCGGGCGGGCACTCCACCCGCGGTCCGCAGACGACGCCGCCGGGCATGAAGGTGGGCGACGAGGCGTCGGGAGGGGCGCGCTGATGGCGAAGACGACACCCGCCGCGCGCCTCGCCTCCGAGGACTTCGGTCCCGCGGTTTCGCCCAAGCCGGAGTACACGCGTTGGCTGATCGGGACCATCCTCGGCTGGACCGCGTTCATCGCGTTCCTCTTCGCGATGTCCTGGGCGTTCCTCGCTCTCACCCGGCTGATGATCTGGATCGGCGACCAGATCCCGGTGAGCTGGGGGCTCTCCCAGGCGCTCGGCACCATCATCTCGCTGGTGCTGGTGCTGGTGATGATCACGGCCACGCTCCTGACCATGGCCGATCGCAAGTGGTCCGCCCTGATGCAGGATCGCATCGGACCCAACCGCGCGCGCCTGCCCATCCCGGGATTGAGGGACATGCCGCTCAAGGGCATCCCCCACATCCTCGCTGACGTCCTCAAGATGCTCTTCAAGGAGGACTTCATCCCCGAGGGCGCCTTCGGCAACCGCCTCCTCTTCAACCTGGCTCCGCTGCTCGCGTTCGCGCCCGCGTTCATGCTCTTCGCCATCGTGCCGGTGAGCCCCGAGCTGAGCTTCTGGGGCACGCGCCTGCAGCTCCAGGTCGCCCGGGTCGACTGGGGCATCCTCTACGTCTTCGCGCTGGGGTCGATCGCGGTGTTCGGCACGGCCCTCGCCGGGTGGGCCTCGAGCAACAAGTTCGCGCTGCTGGGCGGCCTGCGCGCGTCCGCGCAGCTGGTCAGCTACGAGGTGACGCTGGGGCTCACGCTGGTGGGCGCATTCATCGTCTTCGGCAGCCTGCGCCTCGACGTCATGTCGCAGCTGCAGGGGATGACGGAGCAGGCCGTCCGCGGCTCGGCCATCCTGGCGAACCGGGCCGGCGACTTCCTTGCCCGGGATGACTCGCTGCTCTTCGGCTGGCTGCCCTCCTGGGGAGGGGTGTTCCAGCCCATCGGCTTGATCCTCTTCATGGTGGCGGCGCAGGCGGAGATGAAGCGCGCTCCCTTCGACGCGCCGGAAGGGGACAGCGAGATCATCGGCTACTTCCTCGAGTACTCGGGCCTGAAGAGCGGCATGTTCCTGATCGCCGAGTACGCCGAGACGGTGGTCATCGCCGGCATCGTCACCGCCATCTTCCTGGGCGGCTACCACGTCCCCTGGCTCGAGCCCACCATCGCCCGCACTACCGAGGGCTGGCTGGGCGCCAGCGGAATCGCCTGGCTCGCCGTGTTCCAGGTCTTCTCGTTCATCGTCAAGATGCTGGCGGTGATCTGGGTCTTCTTCGTCGTCCGCTGGGCGTTCCCGCGCTTCCGCTACGACCAGATCATGCGGTTGGGCTGGAAGATGATGCTGCCGGTCTCGCTGGCCAACGTGGCGATCACCGGGGCGGTGTTCCTCTGGGCGGGCCGCGAGGGCGTGGCATGGGTCGGGATCATCGAGTGGATCGCGTTCTGGTTCTTCGTCGCTTTCTCGCAGCGCGCTCCGGCAAGCGTGGCCGCGGGAAGCCATTCAACTACCGCGGCGGCGCACTGACATGGACAAGCCACACGACGAGCGCGCGAGCCCCGGACCGCAGGCCGACCTGAGCTTCGGCGAGCGGTTCTACCTGCGCGAGGCCATCAAGGGGATGGGTGTGCTCGCCCACCACTTCTTCAAGAACCTGTTCGGCTTCCGCGACCCCGCGCCCGAGATCCTCGACCGCAAGGGCCCGGGCGTGAACATGGTCACGACCATCAACTATCCCGACGAGCGCAAGCCGTATCCGCCGGGATACCGGGGCATGCACCGGCTGGTCCCGCGCGTCGACGGAAAGCCACGCTGCGTGGCTTGCTACATGTGCGCCACGGCCTGCCCGGCACAGTGCATCTACATCGAGGCGGGCGAGTACGAGGACCAGGCCATCGAGAAGTTCCCGGTCCGGTTCGAGATCGACGAGCTGCGCTGCATCGTCTGCGGCTTCTGTGTGGAGGCATGCCCCAAGGACGCCATCCGGATGGACACCGGGACGCACGCACCCGCGGTGCTCTCGCGGCCGCTGGCGGTGTTCGACAAGGAGGCGCTGCTCAAGGGACCGGCGGTGGAGTACGCCAGCGACGCCATGACGTATCGGGTCCCTTTGCACACCCCGGCGCCGCGCGATCCGGAGGGTCCGGGCGTGTCCAGCAAAGGCGACGCCGCGCACAGATGACTCAGGGAGTGGCGTCGTCTGCATGACCGACGCGCTTCAGTGCCGATGGCAATCTCGGCCAATGCTGTAAAGCAAATTTTACGACCACCTTAGGTCACGTTGACACTACCCGGCGCAGTGACCCACGGTCGCTGGAGTCCCGGGGGCACCATGCCGCGCCGCCAGGTGCTTGTCGCGCTCGCGATCGTTTGCGTTGCAATCGCCCTGCGGCTGGCGCTTGGTCGACAACCTGGAACGGCGGCCTCCGTCCCGCAAGAGCCCCATCGGATCATTCCAGGCCGGTCACCGCCGGCGGGCGTTGCTCCCGAGCCGATCCCGGTCCCAGTGGCTGCCTCGGTCGTCCAAGCGCCGGCAACGACGGTCTCTCCCAGCGCGGTCCTCGGTGGACCGTCGCCAGCCGTCCGCGCCGTCGCCGCGCGCCAGGCGCTCGAGAGATTCGGTCGCGACGCGACCTTCGAGATCGAGCGCTGTGCCGGGGCCGTCAACGGTGCCCGTGCATTGTTTCCGGTCCAGATCGTTGCGCGTCCACTACCGGCACGGAACGGAGACCTGCAGCCCTTCATGGTCGTCCACGCGACGGCGATGCCGGCGGTTGCGCACGGGACTGCCCCGACCCGCGCGGCGCCCGAAGCGGAGCGCTGTCTAGCGACGGCCCTCGTGGGACATCCCCTCTTCATCCCGCGATCTGCGACCCCTGCTGCCGAATTCCAGCACGTCCTCACCCTGCAACTGCCCGCCGTACGCGCGCCAAAACTCTGACCCGGAGATCCCTTGAAGCGCGTCCTCGTCGCCGCCATCGCCCTCACGTTTGCCATCGCCACCGGCCTTCTTGCCAATGTCGTGCTCCATCCCGGGACCCTGACCGGGACGGTCGGGATCAGCGGTTGGACCCCCTCCTCGACGATCGTTGAGGTCACGAACGGCACGTTCAGCGCCCGCGCAACGCCCGCCGCAGACGGCATCTTCAGCCTGACGTTGGAAGGCGATCAGACCTACCTGGACGAGTACGTCACGCTCTATTTCGCGAACGGCTTGTTGTACACGTACTACGACCCGGCCAGGGCCATCGCGGTGCCGCTCGGAGGGACCGTTCCGGTCGACCTGCGCCAGCCCGGCGGGACGTTCACCGCGGAGTTGACCGCAGTGGGCGGCACCGTGACCGGATGGACGCCGCAGATCACCGGGGATGGCTTCAATTTCGGAACCTTGTCCAACTCCAACGTGACTGTTTTCTCCGTTCCGCTCGTGGCCGGGGTTCCGTACACGGTCCAAGGAAGCGCAAAGGTGGACGTCACCGATGCGGCGGGGGCGGTCACCTGCTCCGTGCAGCTTCCGTTCGGCCCTCTTCCGCAGCCGGCCCTCGCCGAGGGAGCCACCAACACCGTGAGCGTCTCGTTCAGCGTGGACGCCTCCACCTGCGCAACCGGGATCGCGGGCACGGTGGCGCTCACTGGCCTGCCGGCCGGCTACGAGATCTCCTCCGGCGCCTTGCGGGCGATCTCCGTCCCCGACACCCTGCAGACGAGCGTCAGTTGGACGCACGAGAACCCGCACGAGTACATGCTCAACGTCATTCCCGGCCAGTACAACATGCCCGGATACACGTACATCGACGGGCCTTGGTCCACGAACCTGGTCTTCCCGTTTCGCGGCACCGTCCAGGTCACGAACGGAATGACGTCGCGCCACGACCTGATCCTGAGCGCGGTCCTGGCCAGCGGAAACCTCTCCTTCACCGGCCCCGCGGGAATGCCAACTACGGCGACGCAGAGCCTGGTCGGGGTCTACGATTTTTCCCAGCAGGATTACGGTCCGACCGCGCAGGCGCGGGCGGAGATCGCCGCGGATCCGAGCGGGCATTTCGCCGGTATCGTCTTTCCAGGAAGATGGACTCCGGAGATCTCGGGCAGCTTCTCCAATGCGTTCGGTGAGCCGGGAGGACAGCGCTTCACTGTCGCCGATTCCACCCAGCCGGAGCTGCTCGCCACGGAGGGAGCGCCGCTCAACCTGCCGGACCAGTCGTTTGCGTTTTCCACTGGAACCATCGTGTTCGACGTGGTGGAGGCGCTGGGCGAGCCGGAGGTCGGGATCAGCTCTCCCATGGTGACCGCCTGGGTTTCCGATGACACGCGAAGCTATGCGCTGATCGGCTCGTCGCCCGTTTCCAACGCTGCGTCGCCGTCCGTGCGGCTCACCGGTCCCGCCGGTCACTACCAGTTCACGGCATATGCCACCGTGCGCGGCTCCTATACGCAGTTCGCCTCATCGACCATCGATCTCGGGCAGTCGGTGGACACTCCGGCGGGCAGCGGCGTCATCGTCGTCCCCAAGGACTCCAACGGGAATCCCACGCCGATCCAGCTCGAGTTCAATGCGGTCACCGCCGGCGGATCGACGACGGCCAGCGTCACCGACGTCGGCCCGGCGGCACCGTTCGACTACGATCTCCTCACCATCATTGCCGGCAAGCCGTACGTCGACATCAGCACCAGCGCGCAGTTCGCCGGGAAGGTCGAGATCGCCGTCAAGTACGATCCCGCCGCCCTCGGCCTCTCCGCCGAAAATGAGCCGCGCCTCGCCCTGCAGCAGTACGTCTGCGACCCGGCGAACAGCTGCGGCTGGGTGGTGATCAACGAGGTCTACAACCCGCACGTCCCGCCCTACGCGGACGCCGACGCGCGCTACTTCGGCAGAACTGGCCAGAGCAATCCCGACACCACCAATCACATCGTCTACGGCGTCACCAACAGCCTGGGGACCTTTGCGCTGACCTTCCCGAAGGTCGTGCGGGTCCCGCCCACCGACACCTGCGTGGGCACGCCTACGGGTCCCGCCCAGCTCACGACGGATCCAGCTCTCTGCAGCGCAATCGTGGACAACCTGAACCAGCGGGCTGGCGGCTGCTCCGGAGGCGGCGGCGGACTGGCGTCGTGCCTGTTCGATGGCCTCGTCGCGCGGGCCCTCGGGCTCGGGCCACACGCCGTTTCGATCGTGGGCACCTCGGTTGAGGGAGCCAGTGCGAGCTGCACGTCCTATGTGGGCGTGGCCGACAGGGAGAAGCCGGCCATCGCTTGCGCGGCGCCCGCCACCATCGAGTGCACGGGTCCCCAGACCGTCTACACGGCCTCGGCCATCTGCAGCGACAATTGCGGCACCTGCACCGCCTCTTGCGGCAGCGGCCCGTTTGCGCTCGGGACCACCGTCATCGACTGCAACGCGAACGACGACGCGTCGAACAGGAATACGTGCCAGACGCAGGTCACGGTGCAGGACACCACGCCCCCGTCACTGACGATGACGTTCGCCTCGCCGAAGGACTTCGTGCGAAACGGCTACCTCGTTCCCATCCCCGTCACGGTCACGGCAACCGATGTCTGCGATGCCACGGCTCCGACCATCGAGTGCAAGGCCTGGTCCTTGGATTCCCACGGGATCCGTCAAGACTACGAGGTCGTCTGGGTGAACGGACAGCTTGAGCTCACGCGTCCCTTGCGTCAGCTACCTGGAGGGGACGCGACGTACACGCTGGAGTGCTCCGCGACTGACGCGAGCGGGAACCGGAGCTCGTCGAGCCTCAGCGTGACGATCGGAGACAACAATGACCAGGACGGACATCACGACTGAACAGCGGTAAAGCGGCGACCGTCAGCGCGACAGTCCGGCGAGGTACTGCTCGAGGTGCGCCTGGAACATGTCGCTGGCGCCGATGAACTGCAGGCCGATGCCGCGGCGCGGCGCCAGGTGGACGACGTAGGCGTGCACGGAGTCGTGCACCGATTGGCCCGGCAGCATCACGTCGAGATCCGCGACTGTGCCGAGCGGGGGCAGCGACTCCAGCCTCATGAACCCGCCGCTCTGGCTGATGTTCGTGATTTGCCCGGAGAAGACGAGCCGGCCTCCGAGGCGCAAGGTCGCCTCCAGATTCGTGTGGAATCGGGCGCAGACCCGGTCGCCGGTATCTCGCTGCCGCGCCAGCAGCACGGCCATCCGGTCCCTGCCCTCGTCTTCGCTGAACCGTGCCCAGAATCCGGAGTTCGCTCCGGCAGTGACCTGGCTGACGACGCCCGAGCGCGCGAGCGGCTCGGCGGAATGGGGAAAGTAGAACTGCAGGCCCACGAACAGGCCCGGCTCCGGAGGCCGCGTCGAACGGACATGGACGGCCTCGGGGCTCAGCGCGGTGGACGTGGTCTGCAAGACCTGACCTCGCGCGACGTACCGCACGGGAATGACGAGTTTTTGCGAATGCAGTGTCGTCTTGTCGAGCGATAGGGCGGCATCCATCGACTGTCCCCCTCCTGCATCGATTGGAGCAAGCGGCGCGCCAGTCGGGGTCCGGAGGAAAATCCCTTGGCAACGCGGGCTTTGGAAGTACGGCGAAGTGCGGTGAACGGCGCCGCGCGGCTTACATTCAAGGGTCCGGCGATCGAGCCGGGAGCCAGAAAACGGGCCTGGACGCAGCTGGATGGGGCCCTTCTGTAACTTTCGCTGCGATCGCCGACGCTTGAGCTTCGTTAACTCCACCGGTATTGCGCCAGCGTCCTCCCGGTGGCAAGGTGCGCAGCGCAACGACGACATTCGCATCCGGAGCCGCAATGCATACACCCAAGCTGGTCGCCGTTGAGCTTCCCAACAGCCGCTTCGTCGTCCGCGTGAAGAATGGTCCGCGGCTGGGCACCATCTTCGGCACCGACGAGGGCTGGTACTACCAGTTCGACGGCACGCCGCACGAGGGCCCGCTCTGCCAGGACCCCGAGGAAGCGCTGGGGATCATGGAAGCGGTGGCCGAGCATGAGCACATGATCGATACGAATCTGCGGTCCTGACGATCAGATTGCTGTTCAGGCGGCGCGAGGCGCATTAGAGACCTGCGGGTGTTTCCGCTCGGCCACGTCGGCATCGGGACTCATCTCATTCCACGGCGCCTCCGCGAGGGGCTGTCCTGGCGGTGGCTCGCGCTCGGGTGCCTGCTGCCGGACCTGATCGACAAGCCGATCTGGATCGCGACGCAGTCGCTCGGGGTGGAGTCGCGGCTCTTCGATACGGCGCGGATGGTGGGGCACACGGCGTTCTTGCTCGGGGCGGTGGCGATCGCGGCCAGGGTGCTGCGCTCGCCGCGGCTGCTGGCGCTGGCGTACGCGATTCCCACGCACCTGGTGCTCGATGTTTTGACCGACAAGGGGATGGGGGGAGGGTGGGGGGGCTGGAAGAGCTGGCTGTTCTGGCCCTTCGAGATTCCGCGGATCGGGATCTTGATGGCCGCATCGCCGCTGCATGAGCTGGCGATGGAGTTGCAGAGCGGGGTCTACATCGCGGGGGAAGTGATCGGCGCCGCGCTGCTGCTCTGGGATTTCGCGCGAAACCGCTCAAATCGAAATTCGCCATAAGCACAAGGCACTACTCGAGGACTGCGAATTACGTAAACATGTCGCTATATTTCGACTACGCATCTTTAAAACCGATACCATTGATTTGGTTCAATTTTTTCCATCGAATCGCTGGTGGGCCGGGTGTCGTTCCGGTAACACTGCTTAAGTGCACTTGACTCCACTCGGCAAGTAAGGGGAGAGTTCCACCCACTCCCGGGGGGGAGTGTCCTACCCATCAGCGGATAAACATCTCGATGAGGTCCACAGGTTTGTTCAACGATACGATTGCCTTCGGAGTGGCACTCCTCCTCTCTCTCGTCTTCACGCCGGCGATTCGAAACTTTGCCCTGAGCCATCACTTCGTAGACGTGATTGGAAGTGTGCGGAAGGTCCACACTCGATCGGTACCGAGGCTCGGCGGCGTGGCAATCGTCCTGGCCTGGCTGTGCGCCGCTGGGTTCGTCCTGGCGCTGCAGCCTTCATTGCAGCATCTGTTCTGGGAGCTGCGCCCCCGCACGACGGTCTTTGTCGCCGGCGCCATTGCCGCGGCGGGTCTCGGAATGGTCGACGACATCCGCGGCGTGCGCGCCCGCTACAAGCTCGTCGTTCAGCTAGGGATCGGCGCCTTGCTCTGCTGGGGCGGGTTCACCGTCCATGAGCTCCAGCTCCCCGGCGACGTCCACCTGCCGCTCGGCCCGTTGGCGGTGCCGTTCACCATGCTCTGGGTCGCCGGCGTAATGAACGCGATGAACCTGATCGACGGACTCGATGGGCTGGCCGCGGGCGTCGCGGTCATCGCGCTCGGAACGACGTTGGCCCTCGCGTTGGCGACCGGCAAGCTGCTGCTGGCGCTGTACACGGCTGCCATGCTGGGCGCTGTGGGCGGCTTCCTGGTCTTCAACTTCAACCCGGCTTCGATCTTCATGGGCGACGCCGGCTCTCTTTTCCTCGGGTACTTTCTATCCGTCGTCATGCTCTTTCCTTCCCGCGGGCCTTCCTGGGCTGTCTTGGAGGTGGCGGTTCCGGTAGCCATCCTGGGCATCCCCATCCTGGACACCGTCCTGGCCATCGCGCGACGGGCGATCCGCGGCCGCGGCCTGTTCAGCCCAGACCGGGGACACATCCACCACCGCCTCTTAGCGATCGGCCTGACCCAGCGCCAGGCCGTCCTCGCCATCTACACCGCGTCCCTGGTGCTCGCGCTCTGCGCCGTGGCCATGGGTTACGGGGACCGCCGCCTGGACGTCATCATCTGCGTGGCCTTGCTGGCCGCCATACTGATCTCCCTGCGGCTGATCGGGGTGTTCGACGTGCGGTTCAAGGCCCTCCGCCTCGATCGGCAGCGAAACTTGCGGCTCCGGCAGACGGTCCACCACATCGCGACGAAGCTGGAGAAGGTGGCCCGGATCGACGACGTGTTCGAGTCCATCCACCAGTTCGCTCCGGCTGTCGCGGCAAGCGCGTGCCGGGGCCACATCGGCTCGGTCTCGTTCGAGCATCCGCCCGTGGTCTTCTCCGAACCGTCCTTCGAGGCCCGCTTCTCGCTGGAAGCGGGAACACGGCAGGTGGGTGACGTCGTGCTGATCTGGGGAGACGGCCGCCAGCGGCTCGAGGATGAACAAGCCCTGGCCATCGAGGAGATCTGCCAGAACGCCGCCCGCGCCGTCCTGCGGGTATCGCCCCAGCTGATGGAGCATCCGCTTGCGCCGGCAACGCTGGAGACGGCGCCGACGAGACGGCGGCCTGCTACACGTTGAGGCTCGACTGCAGGTCTGTTCGTTTGATAGAAAAAGCGCTTGCTTGGCGCACGCGCCGTAGACTCCTGCCACCCGTGTTCAACCGCGTCCTGATCGTCTGCACCGGCAACATCTGCCGGAGTCCCATGGCAGAGGCGCTGCTGACGCACAGGCTTCGCGACCACGGAGCACAGGCCGTTGTAGAATCCGCAGGGATAAGCGCGCTCGTCGGGTACCCGGCGGACCCGCTGGCACAGCAGCTGATGGCGAATCGCGGATTCGATCTCAGCTCCCATCGGGCGCGCCAGCTGACGCCAGAGATGGTGCGTTCGTTCGAGCTGGTCCTGGT
>Ga0137403_10008975_pt1 | contig 11147 bp, 11 predicted proteins | sample CZOMad2_1_16fung_FD_122057 | JGI IMG/M metagenome (GOLD analysis project Ga0137403, IMG submission 122057) | Vadose zone soil fungal communities from Angelo Coast Range Reserve, California, USA - CZOMad2_1_16fungal (Hybrid Assembly) | ecosystem: Environmental > Terrestrial > Soil > Vadose zone...
CAGGACGGCGACCTCGCCAGCGTAAGGCAGTAACCGGGCGCGAGCTGCCGCTCGATGCCGGTGATCTTCGGCATGACGCGACTAGCCTCCGCGATGATCTTGTTGCCAACCTCGACGCACTCACTGCAGATCACGGCGTCAAAGCCCAGGATGACCTTGCGGACCTCGCCGCTGGTGCTTGCCGCAGAAGGTGCACGAGTAGTACCCAGCCTTGTCCTTCTTCGGCTTCACCGTCCCGTACCCTAGCCCATCATGCCTTCGGCTTGCGCTTACTCGGGCGCGGCTGCCGCTTCCGCTTGAGCAGGGCCGCGAACTTCTCCTCGATCACCGGGCGCAGCGCAGCGAGATCTGGCGCTCCTGGCGCTTGCCACGGGCGCGCCGTGACCTCCTCGGAAATTTCCAACGTCCGCGCCATGAACCACTCCTCGAACTTGTCCCATGCCTGCTTCTTGAGTTCGGGGTGATACACGCCGAGCGCTGGCCCATCCGACTGGGTGTTCTTGGTCACGTTGCGGCTCGGCTGCTGCGGGTCTAGCGCGTGCCCGATCGAGAACGCCGGCCCACTCCAGCGCGTCGAAAGGGAGCCGGTGACGTGCAGCCCGCCGAAGAATGTCACGCGGTAGTGGACATTCTGGCCGTGGGTCCAGACCTCGATCGCGTGCGCGAGCTGCGACACGTCCTCGGCCCGGAAGAGGCCCGCGCCATCCGACAGCGCGTCGAACCGCGCCGGCAGCGTTCCGTCGCCCACGCCATCGCGCACGTAGAGGCGAGCCGTCCGCAAGACATCCCAGCGGCGCGCGTCGTCGGGCCGAACGTAGGCAAGAAACTCAAGCGCCATCTTCACCACGACGCGCATATGCGCGTCCGTACCCAGCTCCAGCCCGGAGAACAGCATCTTCCGCTCAGGCGGATGCGGCTTGATGTGAAAGGTCCGGTCGGGCTCGATCCGGATCGTGCCGCTGTCCAACGCGGCCGGCTCAAGACCGTTCCGCCAAAGCTGGTGCGCGATCACGTCGGCCAGCTTGTCGGGCTCGCCGGGTAGCGGAAACACCAGTTCGCCGTGCTCGTATTTGGGCACCGGGAGGCGCAGGTTGCCGAGCCCATCGGCATAGTCGTAGGTCTTGCCGTCCGCCTCCACCTCGGCGCGGATCGGCTGGTTCTCGGCGTCGCGCGCTCGAAGCGCCGCGCTGGGCGCCCGGAGCGCCTTGCACAAGTCGTTTTCGAGCGGGCTGATCGCGTTGTTGCAGTCGTTACAGCAGATCGTGGTGGACCAGAGCCGCCCGCTGAGACACTGCGGGATGACATGAGCGCGGACTGTCTCGGGGCCGAGCGGCTCGCGGCGGTAGATGCAAAGCGGCGGGAGCGGCGTCAAGGTGCCCTACCCCCGTGCGGGTCCAGAACGACGGCGCTTGCCAGCCGCCGATGTCGTTGTTGCATGAGCTGTTCGAGGTCGGATTGGCAGGTGGGCGGCAAGCGTGGCGAGGTCGCCACTGATCTCCCGCATCATGGAGAGCAAGGCCCGCCGCCACTCCGGATCGAACCAGTCGCGCTTCGACCTGCGCTCCTTCTCCTCCTGTCGTTCGAGGTAGCCACGTAGATTCTCCAGCGCGCCTTGTATGGAGTTCATCGGGAGCGGCAGGAACAGCTCGGCGGCGTTCTTGACAATGTGGCCGTGCATCTCGATCTGGCCGGCGCGAAACTGCGGCGACCGCGACAGGTACGCCCCGGCTCCGACCAGCGCCAGTTCCAGCGCCTGCACCGCGTCGCTGCCGTGCGCCGCTGCCTCGATCGCCTTCGGCAGGCCCGAGATCCGGAACGCGCAGACCCATTCGGCCTCGCTGATGCGAGCGGGGGGGCCGATTTCAAATGCAACAGGACGAGGCCGGCCAACGGGCGGAATCCAAATGTAGGAGCGGGACGCGATCACGTTCCCGAATACGGCCGGCGTCCTTAGGCGTCGCTGACCGGCCGAAGCCAAACGTTCTTTACTCACGTCCACAGTGTACCTCGGCATCCAACATTGCTCATGCGCGACAGCGCTGTGCGGCGTCGATGGACTGTCGGCGCAATTGCGGTTCAAATCGGCTGCTGCGAGGGCTTCGGTGCGAACTGCAGCGCGAACCATACTGATCGCCGCCGGCGTCGTCCTCGTATTTGCGGTCGCGCGCGTCATCGGGCATCCAAGCGCTGCTCCCGGCATGGGAGAGAACCCGGGCTCCCTTCGCGCCACTTCGCGAGGCCGGGAGTCCAGCGCCGTGTCCGGGCCCATTGGGCCGCGCGGCCACCAGCAAGCTGTTGGTCCGAATGTGGCCGAAGATGACGGACCCGACGCCGGCTACATCGCCGGCCGCGTCCTGTTCGCAGATGGCCGAGCGGTCGCCGGCGCCGAGGTGAAGGCGATCGGAACCGATGCGGCGACAGCGACGAGTAGCGACGGCACCTTCCTGGTCGACGTGACGCCCGGCATACACCGACTCGTCGCCCAGTTCGACGGCGCTGCCGGTGCGATGGCGACCGGCGTCACGGTTGCCCGTGGTCAGACGGTCGATGGCGTCGTCATTCGCCTCGCGCACGCAGCCTCATTCGTCGGCGTCGTGTCCGCCGACGACGGCTCGCGGGTATCGTGACGCTGCCTTCAGGAGCGCCCGCCTCCTCTGTGCGCGTGGAGTTCTATTCGAGAGCCAGGGCGGACAGGGCTGGCGAGGTGACGACGGATGCGGACGGGCACTACCGCGCCAAGCTGCTCCCCGGCGTCTACGAGGTGACCGCCTCACGCGACGCCATGAGAAGGACCCAGCGGAGCACTGTTCGCGCGCGGACCACCTCGGGGTTGAACATCGAGCTGGCAGCCGAGCCTCCAACGTCCCAGCAGCGTAGTATCACCGGCGTCGTCCTCGACGCCGCCGGCCGGCCTGAGCGTGGAGCGTGGGTTGGTATTCGCCGGGGCGGCTCGTTCGGCGTGCTGGTCTTCTTCGCGGACAGGGAGCACGGGTCTGCGATCACCGGGGAGGACGGCCGGTTCGAGGTCCAGGTGTTCGGTCGCGGCGATGATCAGGACCCCGTAACGGTCGTGGCGCGTGCCGGCGGCAGCTTCGGAGCGGTCCAAGGCGTGAAGGTCGGCGCCGAAGTGACCGTGCAGCTCCAGCCTGCGGCGACGGTGGTGAGCCACGCGATCGGCTTTGCCGGCGGGAGTTACGAGGCGCTGGTCGAGCCTCACGAGCTGGCCGGACCGACCGAAAGCTCATCGTGGGTTCAGTTCCAGGGCGACCAGTTCACGCTAACCGATCTGGCGCCGGTACCCTCGGTTCTGCGCGTCCGGCAAGGGGAGTACGCAGCCACCGTCGAGCTGGCGTTGGCGCCCGGCCAGACGACGGAGGTGGAGCTGCGCCACGCGGCCGAGGTCCCCGTCACCGGCCGGCTGGTGGATCGCGCAACGGGTCAGCCGGTGGCCGAGGCATGGGTAATGGTCACGGGCGAGACTTTGTCCAGTCGGGTTGTGACCGGCGCGCTGGCCATCAAGTTGCCGCCGGGCTCGCATACGCTCGACTTCTGGGGCGCGAGCTACAAGTCACGGGATGTCGCCGTCCTCGTCCGAACCGATCCAGTCAACCTTGGAGACGATCGCGCTGGAGCGCGTCGCGTCGATCGGCGGGATTGGCGTGTCGTGGGCGCAGAACGGCACGGCGGAGGCGGCGATCGATCACGTCCTGCCGGGCAGCCCGGCAGCCGTCGCTGGTCTGCGCGGCGGCGACATCATCGTCGCCGTGAACGGCGAACCCGTCGAGGGGGCCGGCGACGCTTCAGAACTCATTCGTGGCCCCATCGGTGCGCCGGTCGCGATCACCGTGAAGCGCGTAGGCGCGGAGCTGACGTTCCAGGTCGTGCGCGGCGACCTCAATGCGATGACGGCGCGCACGCCTTAAAGCGGTCCGGTTGCCTGCCGCAGGCAAGACAAGGCCGCTCCCTCCTTGCGGCTCTGCCCGCGCGTCCATTCGGACGCTGGCGCGATTTTGGGGGACGATCGTGCAGTAAGCTATTGAAATTATTACTGAAAATGGAGGCGGCGGGAATCGAACCCGGCCAATTCGATGATCTGTACGCTGTATCACCGCGGCATCTCGCACAAGTCCGCGATCCGCCGGGGGAGATGGGTGGCCCGCGTGCGCTATCACGCGTGGCGAACCGCCATCCAGCGGGTAGCGTGGACCAACGGGACCATGGCGGTCCCGAGAAGGTCCCCATCAGCCTCAAAAGGTGGTGCGACGAACGCGACTGGCACAGCCTACCGCCGACGGTGGCGCAGGCCGCCGTCCGCGCGGCGTGCGAACGGGGAGAGCTTGAGCACGACTTTCCTGAACTCGTAGGCTTGCATCGGCGCACCAGATCTGTCCCTATTCAAATGCAACGCGGAACAACATCCGTGAAGCTGAAGCGTCACGCCGGCCGACGGAAAGGTCTACGACGTCAGCTGAGGCTGAGCTCGTCCAGGCGCGCGGGGGCTGGTTGAAGCTGGCCCTGCTCGATGCGGTGGACGAGCTCCGTCACCGCTGCATTCATGGGGACCGGCACGCCGATCTCCTCGCCCACCTGCGCCACGTAGCCGTTGATGAAGTCGATTTCCGTCCGCCGGCCTTTTTCGAAATCCTGCAGCATCGAAGGCTTCGCGTCTCCGTATCCCGCGATGACCTGTTCGATCCAGGCGCCATAGTCCTCTCCCGGAATCGGCTCGACGATCATCCGTTCGGGCCGCGTCCCGCTCGCCAGCGCGACCGAAAGCGCTTCGTCATACGTCCTGCGGAACACTTCCTTGCCGGTAGATGACGCGATGTACTCGCGCATGGTTCGAGCGGCGATGGCGCCGAGGGTCGTCACCGAGCAATTCAGCAGAAGCTTCGCCCAGACTGCGCCGCGCATGTTCGCTGTCACTCGCGTCTCGATCGCAGGGCTCAGCGTGCGGGCGACGTTCGCGGCGCGCTCGCTGAGGCCAGAGGCTAGCTCGCCGATGAGGAGATGGCCGGCGTTCCGCTGCTCATAAATACCGGGTTCGACCATGGTCGCACCAAGATTGGACACCCCTCCGAGCACGACGCTGCTGCCGAGGCGGGCGGAGAGGATCTGCGAGACGCCGCCGTTCTGGATGCAGAGCAGCGTTCCGCCGGGCGAAAGCAGCGATGACAGGAACGGCGCGCTCTTCAGCGCATCGTGCGCCTTCGTGGCCAGCACGACCAGGTCGAAGCTTTCTCCCCGGTATTCTTCGAGCGCAGCGACCTGAATGCCGGAGGCCACGGCCGCGCCTCCGATGCCGGACACTCGAAGCCCGGACGATCGAAGGGCCCTCGCCGACTCCGCCGTGCGCGTTGCGAGCCAGACCGGCACTCCGGCGCTGACCGCGCGAGTCGCGATGGTTCCGCCCAATGCGCCGATCCCTGCGATCAATGTCCGCATCCCTGGCCTCTGCTGGCGGAAGGTTGCTGATATTTGGAGATACGCTCCAAGACGACTTTGCCAAACGGACGATCGTTCATCAAATGGTGCAAGGCTTCGCTCGCCTGGCCGAGGGGATAGACTCGCTCGACGATCGGCTTGACTTTTCCGCCCACGATCAACGGAATGATGTCCCGCCATGCGGTAGCGACCGCAGTGGGTGATTGAGCAAACAAGGAGAAACCTGCCATCCGCGCGCCTTTCCAGATGAGGTCTGTCACGTCGATCGTGGTCTTGCGTCCGGCGGAATAGCCCAACGTGAGCAGAACTCCGCCGAGACCGAGGCTGCTCAATGCCTCACCGGTTACGGTGCCGCCAACGCTGTCGATTACAATATCGACGCCCCTGCCGGCCGTTATCCGGCGAACGCCATCGGCGAGACCTTCCGAGGTCAGGTCAATCACATCTTCGAAGCCAAGCTTGCGCGCCCTCATTGCTTTAGCTGCGCTGCCGGCCGTCGAAATGACCCTGCCGGCGCTCTGTGCCCGCGCAAGTTGATAGGTCGCATTGCCAACCGACCCGCCGATCGCTGGAGTGAGCACAGTCATACCCGGCTTGAATCCAGCCACGGTCAGCGTGATCTGCGCCGTCAGATAGGCCACTGGAAGACTAGCCGCAACTACGTCGTCGATCGAGTCGGGCACGAGCGCCACATCCTCGGTCCTGACCAACAGCCATTCTTGCCACGCTCCATTCTCACGAACGCCGTAGGGCCCGGTGAACATCACGCGACTTCCCACCGCAAGACCGGAGTCACCGGCATCCTCGATGACTCCAGCGCCCTCGTTGCCGAGTACCAGCGGTGCCTTGGCCCGAGGATGTCCTCCCGACAGGATCGTGTGATCGAGTGGCGTAACGCCGGCGGCCGTAACGCGAACCAGTACCCGGCTCTTTGCTGGTTGCGGCTTCGGTAATTCAATCTGACGGAGTCCACCGTATCCCGAAAATGTCTGCGCTTCGATCGCCCGCATGTCAGTGTTTGACATTCGCCTTTGCCCCCCGTTCGACAGACAGGATCAAATCGGCAGATGGGAATCTCGCCTTCATGGATTCGACCAGGCCCTCCGGATTTTCGGCTCGTTTGAGTTCTTCCTCAAACACGACAAGGTACCTCTCCGTGAAATCCACAGCGGTACTCGCGTCCAGAGGTGCTCCAACCTTGCTATGTCCAGGGATCACGACTGAAGGCTCTAGTGCTCTGATTCTCTTCAGCGTGTTCAACCATTCTCCTCTGGCGCCACTGTCTGTTTCCGCGGTGTAGACGTGCATATCGTTGAACACCACGTCGCCGGCAATGAGAAGTCTCTGTTCCGGGATCCAGAGCATCGTGTTTTCGTCGGTGTCACCTCGGACGCTCTTGATGATCTGTATTCTCGAGCCTTCAAGGTCAATGAAGTCCGCGTCGAATTTTTCGATGGCCACGGCGTGAGAGGTTGCACCTGGGCCCAGGATCTTTTTCCACTTCTCTATCTTCTCCGGATAGACCTTCTTGATTCGCTCCACCACCGCAGAATTCGCGATGATTCTCACTCCCGGATACGCCTGCTTGAAGACCTCGAGGCCAAGGAAATGATCGGCATGCTCATGGGTAATGTAGATGATGGACAGCGGCTTCTTGGTCTCCCTGATTTCCTGCAATACCTTTTCAGCGCTGGTTTTCGTCAACTGCGCGTCCACCAGCATCACTTCGTGCGCTCCCTCGATGATGGTCGAGTTGACCCAGAACTGGTCGTCCGAGGAGGTAAATACCTTGGTCGAGAACGCTTGGTGGTCTTTTGCGAATGATGGCAGGGCCGCGATCAACGTGAGCCCAAACAAGAACATTCCTCCTGTCATCGATCTCTCCCTGGTTGATTGAGTATCCAGTTGGTGATGTTCGTGACTGAGTCCCGATAGAACGTCTCGTATAAGGACTGCGATCCGAAACCGATGTGAGGAGTCGCCAGTACGTTTGGAAGCCGGCGAAACGGATGAGTGAGGGGCAGCGGCTCGTGCTCGAAGACATCGACTGCAAACCCAGCGATCTTCCTGCCTTCAAGCGCCTTGATCAGAGCTGCCTCTTCAATCAGCGGTCCGCGAGAGGTATTGATCAGATAGGACGAAGGCTTCATCACTGCGAGCTCGGACTCCCCCACGATTCCGCGAGTCTTCGGGCTGAGCACCAAATGGACGGTCAAGAAGTCAGCCTCTCGAAACAGCTCGGCTTTCGACACCAGCTGCGCGCCTGAGGACTCGGCCCTTTCTCCCGTCAGACTCGGACTCCAGGCTATGACGCGCATCCCGAAGGCCTTTCCGATTGTTGCGACTGGCCCCCCGACATTGCCGAGCCCCATCACCGCGAGGGTTTTTCCTCTCAGATCACTGCCTACGCCGACTTGCCAGCCGCCGCAGCGCAACGAAGTGTTCTCGGTCGTGAGATTTCGGGCGACCGCCAGAATCATGGCCCAGGTGAACTCGATCGTCGGCGTCGAAAAATAGCCAGTATGGAGAACATCGATGTGACGCCGCCTGGCGGCCTCGAGATCGATCGCGGCATTTCTGGCGCCCGTCGATGCGATGAGCTTCAAGTTCGGCAGCCGCTCGATGAGAGCCGCCGTCATTGGCGTTCTCTCCCGCATGATGCAAAGGATCTCGAACGGAAGAAGCCGTTGCGCCAGCTTCTCAAGATCGGAGACATGATCCGTGAAGACCTTGATTTCGGGGTGTCCCGGAATGGAGGACCAATCCGCCGACTTCATCGCTATTCCCTGATAGTCATCGAGAATCGCTATCCTCATACCTGACCTCTGCCGCCATCGGCGAACAGCTCGATACCGGTGACGAAACTGGAATCATCGGATGCCAGGAAGAGCGCGGCTCTTGCAATTTCGTCGGGCCCTCCCATGCGACCCATCGGAACAGTGGACACGATCCGCGCGATCGCATCCGAGGATAGCCGGTCTGACAGGGGCGTCTTGATCGGGCCAGGACTCAAGACGTTTGTACGGACACGGCGCTCCTTCAGGTCGGTCGTCCAGGTACGCGCAAACGAGCGCAGGGCAGCTTTGGTCGCGCCGTAGACGCCGAAACTGGAAGTACCCTTCACGCTCGCGACCGAACCGATCAGAATGACGGAACCGCCCTCAACCAAGAGCGGCAGGGCCTTTTGCACGGTGAAAAAGGTTCCCTTGACGTTGATGTCGAAGAGCTTGTCGAAATGCTCCTCGGTTGCCTTGCCGAAGGCGGCGAACTCGCCGACGCCCGCATTGGCGACCAGAACATCGATTCGCCCCTTTGCCCGGCCGATATTCTCGTACAGACGATCCAGGTCAGCCATATTGGCGACATCCCCTTGGATGCCAGCGACGTTGTCTCCGAGCGTCTTCACCGCCTCATCGAGCTCTCTCTGGCGGCGTCCGGTAATGAAGAGATAGGCCCCTTCTTCGACGAAGAGCTTCGCGATGGCCAGGCCTATCCCTTCCGTCCCTCCCGTGACGAGCGCCACTCTTCCTTGCAACTTGCCCATGCTACTTCTCGACCCATTGATCGGTCAGTGCGACTGGCGCCCAGCTATAGCCTTTACCTTCCCTGTGCACGCGACCCAGGCCAGGAAACAGCAGATGCGGCGACGCGATCAAGACATCCTCGCCCGCGAGCCTAGGCAACAATTGATTCCGCCTCGCTGCGGCCGCCGCCGGGTCTATGTCGAACACCGCCGTGATCTCGGGGTGCTTCAGCTGGACGCGCTGGGCATGGACGGTATCGCCCCAAAACAGAATCTTTTGGCCCTTTGACGAAAACTCATAGCCGGTATGTCCCGGGGTATGACCGGGCAGCGGGACGATCTGCATGCCGTCGACGATCGACTCGGAGCCGCTGAACGTGTGCCACTTGCCGGCCTTGATGTACGGCGCAGCGATGGCCTGGGCGCTCTCGAAGAACGGTTGCGCCTCTTTCGGCGCCTTGGCAGCGATTTCTGGCGACAGCCAAAAGTCGCTCTCAGCCTTCGCGACGTAAACCTCGGCATTTGGGAAGACACGATCTCCATCGTGAGTGGTGAGGCCGCCGACGTGATCGGAGTGGAGGTGCGTGACCAGGACGAGGTCGACTTGCTCCGGCGTATAGCCCGCGCTGCGGAGGCTGGTCGCCAGGCGACCGAACGCTTTCCCACCATACCAGGTGCCGGCGCCAGCATCGACGAGGATCAACTGCTTGCCGGTGTTGACCAGGAAGCCCTGATCGGCGGCGTCGAGCAGGTGCGGATCCTTCCGCAGGGTCTTTGCGACGCCATCCATCGTCGCCTTCTTTCCCTTCAGCCAGTCCAGCTGGAATACGGCGGCCGCATCGTAGAGAGCCGTCACTTCCAGATCGCCGACCTTCAGCCGGAAATAGCCCGGCACCTGATCATGATGCTGGGGCGCGGACGCCAGCGCGGGGGTCAAGCCTGACAGCGTCGTCAGAAGAGCGGCGGCGAGGCGTATCGAGTTTTTCTTCAGCACGTTTCGCTCCCAAGGAGCACCAAGGCGGAACTACCCTGTGCGGTACCTACGATGTCGATCGTCAGCATGCGGATTCGTGGTTCGATGACGATCGTCATCTAAGTTGCGGGAGCCCCCCCGCCCCGGCTAGGCTTTCGGCCATGCGGCTGACGCAGGCAGAGAGCGAGCGGAACCGGAAACAGATCCTCGAGGTGGCGGGGAGGCTCTTTCGGCAGCGCGGATTCGACGGAGTGGGCGTCGACGACCTGATGAAGGCGGCGGGCTTCACGCACGGCGGGTTCTACAATCACTTCGGCTCCAAGGCAGAGCTGGAGGCGGAGGCGAGCGCGGCGGGCACCGCGCAGGCCAAGGCCGCGCTGGCCGAATCGCTGAGCGACCCGCGCAAGGACGGCTGGGAAAGATTCGTCCGCGGCTATCTTTCCGCGGAGCACCGCCGCGAACCGGCGGCAGGGTGCACGCTGGGAGCGCTGGCGGCAGACGCCGCCCGCAAAGGGCCCACGGTGCAGGCGCGCTTCGCAGAGGCCGTCGAGGGAATGGCTGTTGCCTTGGCGGATCACCTCGCGCGCACGCCATCGCGGGGCAAGCGGGCCCTCGCGCGCCGCGAGCGTGCGCTGCAGATGTTGAGCGAGCTGGTGGGCGCGCTGGTGCTGGCCCGCGCCGTGGCCGCCGCCGATCCCGCCCTCTCCGACGAGATTCTCGCCGCCAACCGCCGCGGGCTCCGCTGAGCGGCCCGCTCAGGCAGTGCGCGAGCGTTGCGTGGCTCGGACGACACGCGCAGGTGCCAGCCTCACCAACGCCGGCAACAGTGACGCGCGCCGAGTGCTGTCGAGAGTGCGTGACGCTGTCACCTGCTCACGAAGGGCGACATCGGCATCACCATCGGAGTACGTCTTGCCCGGTACAGACGGTGAGATGATGGCGGAAGACACCAAGTCGAAGTCGTCCTGCGGCGCGCGTTGGCCGAGCGGGCGTCGTGACCAGCTATCTTCGCGGCTGCCGGAGTTGCAAGGCAGCGGGCGTTGCGGAGTCCGCCCAAGTCTCCACAGACGCCGCTCCTCGAAGGTGCTCGCGTTGCGCCATGCAGATGTGGCGGAAGGCTCGCGAAGACGACGAGCAGAGAGAAGATCCCGTCAGGCGTCGATTTGAACCATCTGGCCGAGACGAGTGGGATGACGCAAGGCCCGG
>Ga0137403_10008976_pt1 | contig 11147 bp, 10 predicted proteins | sample CZOMad2_1_16fung_FD_122057 | JGI IMG/M metagenome (GOLD analysis project Ga0137403, IMG submission 122057) | Vadose zone soil fungal communities from Angelo Coast Range Reserve, California, USA - CZOMad2_1_16fungal (Hybrid Assembly) | ecosystem: Environmental > Terrestrial > Soil > Vadose zone...
ATAGCGGCGCTCCAGCTCGCCGGCGCGATAGTCTTTAACGCGGTGCGCGAGGATCAGATCCTGGGCGCGAGCGGGCGAGCGAATCGGGTCGGCCTGGACAAAGCCCAGGCGCGCAATCGCCCGCAGCAGGCTGGTGGGCTTGAAAAGGCTGCGTGCAATCATGTAGCGGCGAAGCTGCTGAAGACTGGGGACTTTGAGAGGGCTCACGAGTGGCGTCCGGTAGGGGCAAGGATCATTACCCTAATTTATACATCGCACAGTATTCATCGTTCGCTGATCCGACTTCAACGAAATCAAACTTTGACATGAACTCCTCCTGCATCGAGGGTCCATGTCTATCTGCTCCGTGATCTATTTATGTGAAGTAACTGCGCGGAACAAGACGCCACATCTGCGACTCTGCAACTCCTGTTAAACATAGTTTCCCTCAACACATAAACCGAAAGCCACCGACCACTATTGAGTCGGTCGAGTTCCTTACCGTCGAGATAATCAGCATCTTCAGCATTTTGATAGCCCGTACTATGAAACCGAGAACAACGTAGGGGAGAAGCATGGAGGAGATGGGAGAGGGTGATCTGCGAGCAGAGTTGGGGTAGTCGAACGCCAGCACATCATCAACGAAATGGTCATGACTCTAGCGAGACGTGCTAGTGTAGTGCGTCACGCAGATTGACCTTTATTGAGGTGCAGCGGGCGCGTTTCGCGTTCTGCCGGACGTCAGCCGGTGGGCCAGTCCAGTCTTGCTGCAGGACTGAGCAATACTTTCGCCTTACGACCCACGGATATCGAAGCGCTTGACCAACCCGCCCTCGATCCGAAAAATATGACCGACCATCTGATCCACCAATACGTCGCCCTGAAGATTACGCACGATTTGGTGAACTTCGACGACAACTTCCCCGTCAGAGCCGGTGGAGAAGGCGACGGGCGCAACATGCGGATCGATCATTGCCCACTGACGCGTCCAATAGCTGCGCACGCCATCCCGTCCACGGACGTGGCCGCCTTCCATTCCATTAGCCCACATGACGTCGTCGTGCATGGCTGCGAGCACAGTCTCCATCTCGCGGGCGTTGAACCGGTCATAAACGAGTTTGAGAAATTCCACGTCGTTGGACATTCAGATCCTCCTTTCGCCGTATCCAAAGGCTGGTCTATCCTTTGTAACGACGACAAAGATGATAAACGTTCCCATTAGTGACGCACTACACTAGCGAGTGACGCCGTACTCTTCCGTTCGGTCTTCGATCAGCCGTGACGAGCTACTTTTTTGAACCTTGAGCAAGGAATCTATACCGGCTGCAAATCTGTGTCAGGTGCCGGGTATCCGAGAATTCGCAGCATCGCGACTATCTGGCCCTTGTGGTGAAACGCATGAGTTATGACGTGCAACAAGATAAAAGCAGGACTCCGGAGTTCGCCGCCCCAATCTGCGGGACGATCGGCGAGGGTCGTGTTAAGTTGCTCCTCCGTCAGATTCCCCAAATAAGTTCGTGTCGCCTCTCGTATTCGGTCTTCGGAAGCTCGCAATGCTGCCATCGTTGGGCAATCTTCTGCATACCACCCCGCAAACGGTTTGTTCTGTAAATCGTGGACCCAGCCTTCCTCACACGTCAGGACGTGCACCAGCTGCTTCCACACAGACGGATGACCGAATCCTGAAATTGGTTTGTGATACAGCTCATCAGGCACGGTTGCGACGTGGCCCAGTAAAAGGTCCAACCGTTCATGCATGGTGGCATGTAATTCAATGATTCCGGCTTTGGTGAACATGATTTACTCCGTCACTGGTTAGGGTATCAGAGGCAGTCTGTCCGCCCTGTCCAAGCAAGCCAAGGATCGAGAGGGCTGCCATTCGATGGAGCGGTCGGCCGAAGCCGCCCCGTCGGTTAGAAGGATTGAGAAAACCGGGCCTCCAGGAATTCGCCCAGCTTGGCTGTCGCCTTGAATTGTTGGATGGGATCTAGTTCTTTGAATGCGGAGGTGAACGCATTCGAAAGACTCCAGATCGCTCGCGGCCGGAATTCTTCGTACTCGCGCCAAGAGGGCGAAAAGCCCTAGAAATGACCTTCAGCGAACCACTCCGCATCCCGGATCACGTTTGTGTGATTTAGCTCGGCTCTGCTGGGCAGGTTCTTGCGATCCCTCGAATGCTCTCCTTTTTATGTTCATATAACCACCACGATCTTCCCGTTGGCTTGGTTGGCCTCCATAAGGCGATGCGCATCGGGGAGTTGCTCGAAAGGGAACACCGTGACGGGTTTGGCCTTGTAGGTTCCCGTGGCGGCGGCGTCGACGATGCGCTGCATCGGAATGTTCGAAAGGGGATAGTCGGCTGTCCCGAGGACGAAACTTCCGAAAAAGCTTAGGTCCGCACCGCTAGGCATGTCAAAGATGGGATTAAACTCCACTGGCTGAGTGCCTCCGAGAAAACCCGCCTGACAGAGTCGGCCGCCCTTCTTCAGCATTTGCAGCGAGTCGCGCAATACAGTGTTCCCCACCAGATCCAGCACAGAGTCCACGCCGTTGGGGTAGAGCTTGCGAACGGCCTCGGACAGAGATGCGTCCTCGGTGAGGACAACGCGAGCGCCCAACGTTTTCAAGAGCGTGCTTTTCAGTTCGCTTCGAGTGGAAGCCAAGACAGTCGCGCCACTACCGGCGGCGATGTTCAAGGCAGCTTGACCGAGAGCGGACGTCCCCCCACGAACAACAAGAACCTGGCCTTCGGCAAGCCTCAAGTTCTCGAACAGACAAATCCAAGCCGTAGCGTACGACTCCGGGATCGCAGCGAGTTCCTCCCACGGCAACTTTGTCTCCAGTCTGAAGATATTGGTTGAAGGAACGCAGGTGTACTCCGCATAGCTTCCATTGCGAGTGCGTCCCAATCCGCCCATGATTGCCGCGACTTTCTCTCCGGGACGTAACGCACCTGATGGGTCGGAGTCGACTTCGCCGACACACTCGATTCCGCTTACGCGCACCACGTCTCCCCACGCTCCTTTACGCATGTACGTCTCGGCGCGGTTAATACCAAAGGCCTTTACTTTGACTCGCACCTCACCATTGCCCGGCTCGGGCACTGGAAGGTCCTTGATGATCAATTTTTCCGGACCGCCGTATTCTTCAAATACCATTGCACGCATTTGTTGCCTCCTTGGAATGATCTAATCTGTGTTTTCGTTGCGCTCCTACCGACCGAGCGTCGTGTCAACTGCGCCGATCTTAAGGGCACTCCGGACTCCTCGCAATTACCGCGGAGGTAATCGATCCGCAGCCTTGGGCGGGGTATTCTTGGCTAACACGTAGCGAGTTCTAAGCCGTTCATCATTTTGCGGCACGGGCAATTGCGTCGATGGAGGTCAAGGATGGCGATGCAAAAGGAAAAACAAAATGTGAGCCGAAGGAGCCGGTTTGGCAGCCTGCTGGCTGATTGGCGGCGCCTGCGACGAGTCAGCCAGATGACACTAGCGATGGATGCAGTAATCTCGCAGCGGCATTTGAGCTTCATCGAGTCAGGGCGAGCACGGCCGAGCCGGGAGACAGTCCTGACGATCACGGAGGCACTGGACATGCCACTGCGCGCTCGCAACGAATTGCTGGATGCAGCGGGCTTCGCGGCGTTCTATCCGGAGCGTCCGCTAGAGGGAGCCGAGATGGACCGGGCGCGCGAGTCGCTCAGACGAATTCTCGCGCATCACGAGCCATATCCGGCGATGGTGCTGGATCGGTCCTGGAACATCTTGATGAAGAACAATGCTTCGAAGCGGATCATTTCGCATTTTCTCAATGAGGCGGCGATAGCCCAGCTCTCACCGGATGGAAAACCGAATTTCATGCGCATGATGTTTCATCCGAATGGACTGAAACCGCATGTCGGCAGCTGGGCCCGCACAGCGCCGATCCTTATCGGGCGCCTGCGACGCGAAGCGGCTGCTTACCCAGGTTCGCCATCCAAAACTTTATTGCGCGAGCTATTGCCGGACGCTCCAGCTACATTCATTCCGGGGATCGACGATGCTCCGCTGGCGCCGACGGTTGCGCTGGAACTCGAAATCGGCGACGAGGTGTTGCGGCTCTTCAACACGCTCACGACATTTGGTACGCCTCAAGATGTGACACTGCAGGAACTACGCATCGAGATGTCTTATCCGACGGACAACGCAAGCGAAGCGCTTCTGCGGGGCTGGGCTGAATGATTTTCGACAGCCTGGACAGGTCGCCATTTGCGTGGGTGGCTGTCTGCTTACACCAGTCAATCGCCTTTGCCGGGCCGCCGCGACGTATCACCGCCACAAGGCGCCTCCAAGCATCAGTTCTGCAGACGTATTGGCAGCATTTTTCCTTGCTTGGCAACCCGGATCTGTCTAGATCAAAAGAGCGTCGCGTATGAAACATGTAACATTGAAACGTGAGCGGCGAAATTGACTATTTGCTTGTCGCTTCTATGACGTTTACATCGAGTTCGGCATATAGCCCGCCGCCGGCAGAGTCTTGACCTCCCACTTCTCGTGCGATCTTCACCTTGTACGTTCCCGAATGCTTCAGTGCATAATGCTCGACCAGCAAGCGGCCACTAAACCATTCATCACCGGTCGGCTTATTTAGCAGAAGGCGCTCGCGATACTTCTTGCCAGGCAATACCTTAGTGAAGACGACGGGGCAGGTACACACCTGAATCTCGGTCTCATTCGAATCACGATTACGCAGGCTAGGATCGGGTAGACCTGGCCCCGACACAGTGATGTGCTGCTCACAGCAGCCGAACGGCACTTGTGCGGACACATTGTCGCGATTCCGGATCTCAAGAATGAGAAAAATGGGCTCGCCCGGCGCGTAGTTCCTCTTGGACGATCGCAGAAAGAACTCAAGCTTCGGGCTTTGGAAGGCTTTTGTGCCAAGACACTCACTGGACTCTCCCACAACCTGTTCTGACGGCAACAGATTGATAAGCTCGGCCTTGTGCTGGGACAGCCAGCCACGCCATTCGCGGTACTGTTCTTCTGTTGGAGGAATTCCGATTTTGACGCCGGGAGATACGCTTAACGTCGGCAAAATCTCGCCCAATACTACGGTCGCCCGCTGACGTAACGTAATACGATCGATGATCTTTTCGTTCTCAGGAGTTGGGAAAAGCAAATTGTGCAGCAACGAGATGGAGGAATATCCGCCGACCCATGACAACTTGTACAACGCGTCCAATTGACTTTGGTCGTCACCAAGCAGGTCACAAGCAATCTGCTTGATCTGGTCTCTGTCACCCATCTTTGCCAGAGCCATGCTCGCCGTGTAGGCCGGGCTACCTCGGTGCTTGTCAGGGCCTTTCAATTGCTCGCGAAGGTAAGGCATCATCTCTTGATCGTCTTTGTAAGCCGCCTGTTTCATCGATTCAGGGTCGCCACGCACAATGCCCGCTTTCAAACGATCTAAATCCGCGGCGTGTGCGGAGCACTGTGTAGGTGTGGATGCATTGCCAGAATTCGAGGATTGCGTGTCATAAGGAGTTTCAACGGCGATGGACCAGGCCGCACTCCTCTGGGCGAACAGAAGAGATGAGGCCAAAAATACCGCGGCTACAAGAATCTTCATGACTGATTTCCTTTCACTCTCCAGTGAGGCTAGGAGGCATTGTTCGATCTGCTCTGGAGTCAGAACCTCCTGAACTGTAGAGAACCCCTATGTGACCGAAAGTGGTTGCGCACCCAGCCATGTCGATCGCCGCAAAACATAATCGTCGGCAGCGTCGGTGTTGCTCCGTTGTCCACCGTGCGTTCTTACGCCGCATCGAGCACGCCCATCTGAAAAACGCACGTCGAGCTACCCATTGTGTCCGGCGAAGCAAGGAAAGCTCCCTACATGCGTTCGCGCCGGGAAGCGCGCGAACGCAAGGATGCCGAGTTTGCTGCCGTGATCATGCTTGCAATGGGCCTAGCGTCACTCGCCCAGGGGTGATCCGTAACGATCCTCCGTTGGATCCCTCGGTGAGCGACTCGACGACCCGGTCTTGTCGTGAGGCGAGTTTTGTGACGTAATTGTGACGTAAAGGCTCTACCGCCTTCATCTAAACCAACGTTGTCAACATCGCGAGAACTCCCTTCCGTGCGGGCGGAATTTGGTTAAAGTCTTTTGCTGCAATAGAGTTAGCTATTACAGCGGTGGGACCGGCCATTAATTCGTAATCGGCAGGTCACCAGTTCAAGTCTCGTCGTCGGCTCCATTCCTTTCGCCGGCGTTTACGATGGTTTCGACGCGCCCTTGCCATTTGGCGTTTTTTTGTCCCTGGAATGCCCTCCGGCCACCAGTCGTTCGACAACCGAGGTAATCTTGCCCCACACGAGGTGCCGGGCTATCGTGCGGCATGGCCGAAAACGCAATCAAGGTTATAGAATCCACCGAAGTACGCGGGGTTTTCCACTGCGAGCACAAGCCCGTACTGAATGGTAGCGCGGAGAAGGGGCAAGCCCTCCTTTGCGAGGCTTGCAGCACGCAACTGGCCAGCGGTGCCAGGTTGGCTGGCGAAGGCTATATATTGAGGCAGACCGCATTCGGCGGATGGGTCAAATCCAAGGCAGCCGCGAAATAGCTCTAAGCGGCAGCTCCTCACGTCGCCCGGTCCACGAGTGGGTTTAAGTCTTACCCCTGGCCGTGGGTACCATTCTGCCCTTCATTTCCCTAATTCATCGAGCAAGCGCCCGGTCCCCGAGGATCGCCACAGCTGCCACAACCTCCCGCAGCCCGAGGAGCCTTCGCCGCTGTTCCGGGCGCTGAGACGGCAAATACGGAGAGCTTTGGCGCCAATTTCTTGCTGGCACACTTCGGACATTCGGCTTTTTGCGAGCCATACACCAGCGCTTCGAACTCGTGTCGGCATTCCTTACAGGCATACTCGTAAATCGGCATTCGCGACGCTCCAGGAATTCCAACTCTCAATTCTATTTAATATGAGAACGTGGGCTCCGAGCAAACTTGGCATCCGACCGAACCGTTCCGTCCGCGCTGGGGAATCGGCAACGGGCACTTTCAGACTATTGCCAGCCACCTGCTCCCGCGCACTGTCGCGCTGCCACCCTCCGAAGAACGGTTGATCGAGGTAGCCCCCGGGATTCAGGTGCGCTGTGAATGCCATTGGCAGCCGGATTCGAGCACCAATTCGACCGACGACCATCGCGACGCGCTTACCGTGATCGCAGTCCACGGCCTGGAGGGATCCAGCGATTCGCAATATCTGCGGGGCGTCGCTCAGAAAGCACTCGCGCTGGGTATGAATGCCGTTCGGATGAATCAGCGCAACTGCGGTGGCACCGAGGCCCTCGCTCCCACGCTGTATCACTCCGGACTCTCCAGCGATGTTGGAGCCGTCGTCCAAGCGCTGATCGCAACCGAGAAGCTGACGCGGGTCGCCCTTGTGGGTTATTCCATGGGAGGAAACCTGGTTCTCAAACTCGCCGGGGAGTGGGGCGGTTCACGCGCGGAACTGCGTGCCGTGGCCGCCGTCTGCCCTGCACTCGATCTGGCTGCTTCCGCGGATGCCCTGCATGACCGGGCCAACCGCTTGTATGAGCTGCACTTCGTGCGTCGGCTCAAGCAGCGGCTGGCACTGAAGGCCAAACTGTTTCCGGAGCACTTTAGCGTCTCCGCCGCGAATGGCGCGTCCACCGTGCGGGCGTTCGACAACCAGGTCACCGCCCCGTTTTCCGGATTTCTCGATGCTAACGACTACTACTCTCAGGCCGCCGCCGCCAATGTAGTGGACCGCATCGCAGTACCGACGGTGGTTGTCCATGCCGCAGACGATCCGTTCATCCGTATACTGCCGGCAACCCGCGCCAAGCTGCTAGCAAACCCGCACATCCGCTATCACGAAACCGCAAGCGGAGGTCATTGCGCCTTTCTGGCCGCACCCAACGGCTACGACGGGTACTGGGCCGAGCGGCAGATTCTCGACTTTCTGCGGCAAGCGGATGAGCAGTCGAACCCTCAGGCCGCCGCCAGCGTGCCGCCGATCGCGTCCACAAGATCTTCATAGTCCCACGGTCCATCGAGTCTCTGCCCGTTGATAAAGAATGTGGGCGTGCCGTTGACTCCGCTTCGTGCCCCGCTCATGAAGTCGGAACGGACGCGAGCCTGGAATTTGCCTTTCGCCAGCGCATCCTGCAATTCAGCCGCATCAAGACCCAATTTCTGAGCAAGCTCTGAGAAAAAGGCGGGGCTAAAGCGATTTTGGTTCTCAAAAAGCGCGTCGTGCATTTCCCAGAATTTGCTCTGCGAACCGGCAAACTCCGCGGTTTCCGCCGCCGCCTCCGCCTGGGGATGAATCTCGTTCAGAGGAAAATTCCGGAACACAAACCGTAACCGCTTCCCAAAATGCTTCTGCAACCGCTTAATGATGGGATAAGCGCGCCCACAATGGGGACACTGATAGTCTCCATACTCAACCAGGGTGCAGGGGGCATCGGCATCGCCTTCGATGTGATCTTCGGGGCGAACAGGTATTTTGAGCGTAGACATAATCAGGGGGCCTCCTATTTTGGATATTTCATTTCGGCAGTTTTCACTTCGGCAAGTTTTCCAGCGCCTCTAAGATGCCATCGGCGCCGGGGTTCACCGCGACCGGAGACAAATAACTCCATGCAATCACGCCCTTCTCATCGATGACAAACAGAGCCCGCTGAGCAATTCCTTCCTGGTTGCGGTATGCCCCATACATCTGAGCCACAGCGCCTTTCGGCTCAAAGTCCGCCAACAGCGGGAAATGATAGTGCCTGTCCTTGCCGAATGCCTCGTGGCACCAGACGCCGTCGACGGATATGCCCAGAAGCTCAGCATGGAATTTCTGAAACTCGGGAAGAAGTTCGTTGTACAGGCCCATCTGGTCGCCGCAGACGGGGCTCCAGTCGGCGGGATAGAACGCGAGAATTACGGGTTGGCCACGCAGTTCGCTCAGGGACAGAGTTTGATCGGGCGTGACATGAAGAGTGAAATCCGGAGCTGGCGTTCCGGCGGGCAGGATCGCAGACATGAGTTTCTCCGCTCCCTTGGACTTCGTCGAGCCCGTGGAAGATTCAAAGAGTCTCTCATAGCTTCAGGTCGGAGGAAAATCCCCCGAATTCCGCATCTCAGTGTCCAACGAAGGGAGTAGCTAGACCCAAAAGACGCTCTTGGCGGGCGTCGGCGTAACTGCCGGAGCCGGCTGCCCCAGGCTGGGCTCGACGCGATCACGCCCGGCATTCTTGGCTTGGTACAGAGCCGTATCGGCATCATGGAGGAGCCGCTCCATGTCCGCGGACGAACTGCCCGCGGCGAAGCCCAAACTCAAACTCACCTTCAAGCTTGTCCCTCCGGCAACAATGCTGCAATTACTGACGTAGGCGCGGATGCGTTCGGCCAATTCCCAAGTCGCGTGCGGACCGCAACCCGGGGCGACAATGAGAAACTCTTCTCCGCCGTAGCGACCTACCGAATCGTACGGCCGCACGACCGCGCCAATCTCACTGGCGATGATCTCTAGGGCCCGATCACCCGCTGCATGACCCCGACTGTCGTTAATGGCCTTGAAATGATCGACATCAGCCATGATCACGCCCACCGGGAGTCCGTGCCGCTCGGAACGTTGGAGCTCCCGCTCCAGGATCTCGAGAACGGCAGTCCGGTTCCACAAGCCGGTTAGACCGTCACGCGTGGCTTCCCACCGCAGAGCATCCTGCGCCTTGACCAGACGGTGCTGAGTCACGAGCAACCTCGTGCTCGAACCAGCAAACGAGAGAAGAATCACCGTCGCCGCCAGCCCCAGGCGCACGTGCGCGATCCGCAAGGACATGACGAGGATCAGGAGCGGAAAAAACAGATAGAAAATCTCGGTATAGATTTTTTTCTCGCGCTCTGCGCCTCCCGCCGGGAGGTCGCGCAATTCGGGCTGCTCCCATGCGGCCGCAATTACCAGGGGCACGGCCATATTGAGGTTCCAGACCAGGTCAAACCAGCATCCGGTTCTCAGGCCGCGGAAGGGGCCGTAGCGATACAAAACATCGGCGATGTCCGAACAAACCAGGAAGATCGCCACACCGCGAAAGAGCGTTCTGGCCAGTGGCGAGTGGGTTAGCACCGACCTAAGCCAAAAGGCGCCAGCGAGGAACGCGTAGGCAAAGAAATAAGGGGTCCAAGCGGAGTGACCCAACTGGCTGGCGGCGCTGGACTTGGGAATATAAAAGAAATAGAGGTACGCGGCGACGCAGAAGACGGCGGCTTGCACGAAGTCGACCGCAACCAGCAGATCCAGTCCCTCCGTCTCGCGTTCCGGGTCAAGAAACATTCCAAGAGCCAGTGGGAAAAACCAGAAACAGCCGAGCATGTTACCGACCCACTGGAGGCCGACTGAACCTGGGAAGAATTCGCTCCAAACCATCAGACTGAAATCCACGAAAGCAATCGTGAACGTGGTTGCGGCCAAAGCCCAAAAAGAGCGGGCTAGACCTGTGGAGCGTCCCGAAGCCCGACTGCAATGGAACACTGCCAGTCCGGCCACGGCAACCTCAATCAAATCCGACAAGACCGGACCGGGTGTGGATGTCCCTAGGAGCGTGACGACGGCCCCCTGCGCCAGCAATAAACAGGCAGCAAGGACTAAGGCCGTGCGGGCTCGGGTAAACCGTGTCATAAGCTATACACCAATCCGTTGTTGAGTATCGCCGATGCCAAACAGGATTTCACCTCTCCCCCGTACCCTGCGATTGAGTACCTTCTGGCCCGAGAATTGCGGGGTTCTTTGCGGGTATTTACCCCGTTTCGTGGGGGACTGGCACCTAAGTGGAGGTTCGCGCCATCTTCCCGTTGTAACTCATCCCAAATGAGGGCAACGGTCTCGGAGTGCAGGCGCCCACACAATTTGTGGGTTTGGCGAAGGCGGCGAGCTTCGACTTATGATGGAGGCAATGAATCCTGACCAAACCGCTTCGAAGCCCTTCGTCTCGGACCCCAACGTCCGCATTGGAGACGTACATCTGAAAGTTGCCGACTTGGGCCGGGCGCTGGGCTTCTACTCCCGCGTGCTTGGCTTGGAAATTACGGCGCGCATCAGCGATAGCGCAGCATTTCTCTCCGCTGGTGGTTACTATCATCACATTGCGCTGAACACCTGGGAGAGTTTGGGC
>Ga0137403_10008977_pt1 | contig 11146 bp, 9 predicted proteins | sample CZOMad2_1_16fung_FD_122057 | JGI IMG/M metagenome (GOLD analysis project Ga0137403, IMG submission 122057) | Vadose zone soil fungal communities from Angelo Coast Range Reserve, California, USA - CZOMad2_1_16fungal (Hybrid Assembly) | ecosystem: Environmental > Terrestrial > Soil > Vadose zone...
CGTGCTGCTCTGGAAGTTATAGGCGATCGCCGTCGGGTTGATCCCCACCTTTATGGTTGAAGCTCCGTTTGTGTCCGGATTGAACGTCGTAATCTGGTTTCCCTGCGTGGACGTCGCGTAAAACAGCGCCGGCGAAACCGCGGGATCGAACACGATTCCGGTCGGCGTGGACAGCAGCCCTGAAATGGAAGCCGACGTAGACTTGACCGGCACCGTTCCTCCGATATCGACGGCGTCGAGTGCCCCGAAGGGTGCCGAGGCCCCGTTAAGCTGCAGCGTAGTTACCACGGCAAGCCCGCGGCCGTTCGTTCCTCGGTCCGGATCGATCGCCACGGCGATCGGGCTCTGGTTTACGGCTACCGTAGCCGGGGCGAGTGTGCCGATCGGGCTGGCAGTCAAGGGAGTGAGGTCGATGGTCGAAACCGTGTTCGAACCCGAATTCGCAATCACCGCAAGGTTGGTTTCCTGATTGATGGCCACGCCACTCGGAGCGGTGCCGACGGCGATATCGGTCACACCCGTCACCGGCGCCAGACTCGCCAGATCGAGAATCGTAACCGTGTTTGCCGAATTGTTGGTCACCACCGCCACGCCGGATCCTCCGGCAGCCTGTCCGGTAATCGGGTGACCATTCGGGGTCGTCAATGTGCTGCAGTCGTCAGGGCCGATTACTTCGCGGTCGATTAGATACGGGTTATCTGTAGGATTCGAAGGAACCGAAGGAACCTGATTCAAATCGAGATACCGGGTCAGGTGTGTACCCTTGCTGCCAACGTAGGAAACCGTAGCGATTGTGTTCTTTGCAATTTCGTGCTGGATATCCAAGTGCCATTGCTGTTGGTAGGGCCAGATCGCCTTGGTAGGAATGGAAAGGCCGCTGAAGGGAGTGGTAGATCCAGCTACAGCGGGAGGTGCGACTTGCGAGTAGGAGGAAACGGCCACTGGAATGGAGGTCGTAGTTGAATTTGGGTTGGTCGCAGGTTCCAGCGACTCAACATTTGCTTCGTTGCCATTGGTATGTTCGAAAAAGATACCGTACCCGCCGCGAATCGCGGTCTTGCCGTCGCCTTTCGGATCCCAAGCAAAGCCGAGACGGGGCGCTGGGTTGAACAAATGTCCCTTTTGGCATCCGGGATACTTTGACCCCGTGGTGAACGCTCCCGTGAATGCAGGGACGGCCCCTCCCGGTCCCCCGCACTGAACGATTCCATTGAAGGGATTTCCGGACACTGTACCGTCGGGATTCAGACCACTATTCGCTTGTATGAACGCCTTGGGGTCGAAAGTGTATTCGTTGTGATACTTCTCACGATAGGTTCCAAAAAGACTCACACGCAAACCCAGATTCAGAGTGAGGCGGCTCGTAACGTGCCAGTCGTCCTGCAGATATGGTTCAAGAATTTTGTAGCGGTTGTAGAACTTGAGCTGCGCGCTCTGCTGGGAGAACGAAGTGACACGTCCAACGAGTAGGTCAGCCAAGGCGTTCCCGGTAGAAATGGGATTGCTGGCGTCAAATGTGAAGGCGCCGTTTGGCGCAGTCCCCGGTTGAGCCAACTCGTTCTTTTGCGCGGCTACGAAGTATGCGCCGAATTGCAGGTTATGCCGACCGACGATCTTGGTGACGTTATCCCGATAGGTATAGGTTGGGTTGGAATTGTAGGGTCCGGGAAGATAGCCTACGTCCTCGCCGAAGTTGAAGAGACCCGTGCCTCCACTCAAAGTTATCCCCGGCAGCTTACCTCCGCCAAAACCATTTTGGTAGAGGCCAGGAAAATTCAGCGTGTCCGGATTGGGCCGGTGCCACGCCCCAACGGGTGTCATTGTAAGGTGATCGGTGGTGTAGCTGAACACAAACTCGTTTAATAGTGTGGGGGACGCAGTCGCGGTCAAACGCACCACGAGGCTGAGGCCAGGGCCCTTAAAGTCCGTCTGAATGGTAGGAAAGCTCGTTCCATTAGTCCAAAGCGGACTGGGAGTCGTTTGCTCCCAAGAATCATGGATGTAGCGCGCCGACAGTCGCATCTTGGAATTCAAGTTGTGGTCTACGCGGATCAACTCTTCCCGCCAGTTGGTGGGCAGACTTGGAGAGGCATGCCAATTTCTGGTTCCAGCCTGAGTCGGCAACGGGATCATCGCAAGCAGAGGCACAGCGTTGTTCTGATCTACGGGAACCTGGTCGCCCGGAAACCGCAGGCCAGTAGCGGGATCAATCGGGCAATCTGGGCCCGGACAAACATCGCTAAAATTTCCGGTGCGCTCGTCGGCGGTCGGAACTTGAATTGTCGAAGAGGCGAGCGCAACACGGTCTCGCCGCCATTCTTGCGACCAGAAGAAGAAGGTTTTGTCTTTGTTTTTGTTATAGAGGCCCGGAATGAAGACAGGACCGCCGATCGTGTACCCGAAATCATTCTTCTTGTAGCCCGGTATCGGTACAGTTGGATCGTCGAAGTAATTGCGGGCATTGAACCTGTCGTTACGGACGAACTCGTAAGCATCTCCGTGGAACTTGTTGGTGCCGCCCTTCGTTTCCACTTCCACTGTTCCCGATCCGCTTCGCCCGTACTGGGCGCCGAAACTAGAGGTCAGCACCTTGACTTCCGCAATCGCGTCGAGACTGGGATAGACGTTCAGCGTAGTGTTGCTGCCGTTGTCCATGTTGTCGCCGCCGTCGAGTTCCCAGTTGTTGTATTCCGTGCGGCCGCCGTTGACGCTGAACGCGACGTTGCCACTGACGCCAACCTGCGCTTCATCCTGACCCGACTGGTTGCTGACGCCGGGGACGAGCGTAATAAGCTGGGCAAAATTGCGCCCATTCAATTGAAGCTGAGAAATCTCCTTGCCGCTGACGGTACCGGCCAGATCCGAAGCCTGCGTTTCCACCTGGGCAACACTCGTGCCTTCGACCACGACCTCGACGGAAGCGATTCCGACCTGCATTGCAATGTCAACGCGAGCCTTCTGTGCGACATCCAGGGCCACACCCTTCGCTTCAAACTTCTTGAAGCCTTCGGCGGTCACCGTGATGTCGTAAGATCCCTGACCCAAACCGGCGACGAGGTATTCACCCGCGGAGTTGCTGGGTGTAGTGTGGCTGATGCCCTTGTCCGTGTTGCTGATCGTGACCTGCGCGTTGGCTATGACAGCACCCGAGCTATCGTGAACTGTTCCAGTAATGGAACCTGTGGTTTGCGCCCAGAGTAGAGCGGGCAGGCAGAGCGACAAGGCCAGGACAACGCGGGCACTGCGTCGAATATCGAATCGAGGAAATCCGGAAACGAAACGCATGAAACGGCACCTCACCGGGAGAGTATCAGTTGCCGGGACCGCGGGACGGCGGGCCGGAAAACTTAGGTATCATAGCCTAGCTTGTCCTTTATTAAAAGCATTTAATAAAAGTTTTAGTTATGAGTTTTGGTAGCGGCTGGCCTATGGATTTCCGTAGGGAAAGGTAACCCTTACCTCAGCGGCTAAAGCCGATTTTTTCCTGGGCCGCTATCGCAGCGCTGAAGCGCTGCGCCGCCCAAATACCTATGCCGAGCAAATTGCGGATTCCCCCCGTTCGTCGGAATGACAACAATTCTTTGGGGAACCTTCAACCCCTGAAACCTGGACTGCGAGATCCTCCCGCTGGTCGGGCTGACATCTCACCCGCTGTCCGGATGACAAAGGCCCTTTGGAATTTAGCCGATGGCTGGAATTTAGCGGACGGCGCGGGTGGAGTCGCGGACGATGAGTTCCGGCATCATGCGCTGGTGGACGGCGGTGACGCGGCGGTTGTCCTGCGCGACCGTAATTGCCTCTAGTAAAACGCTTACCGAGGCGGCGCCCATGCCTTGCATGGGTTGGCGAATGGTGGTCAGCGCGGGGTTGTAGAAAGCGGACTGATCGATGTCATCGAAACCGATGATGGAGCAGTCGGTAGGGACGCGGAGTCCGTTTTTTTCGAGCGCGCGGATGGCGCCGAAGGCGGTGAGGTCGTCGAAGGCAATGAGGGCGGTGAAGGCTTTGCGCTGGCGCAGGAGCTCTTCGGTGAGTTGGAGGCCGGCCTCGAAACTGGAGAGCGGGTTGCGCGAATCGGGCAGATCGACCATGAGCTTTTCGTCGAGGACGACACCGGCAGCTTGCGCAACCTTCTTCATGCCTCGCCAGCGCGGGGCGCTGTCGCCTAAGAGCTTGGGGCCGCGGAAGATGGCGATTTTCTTGTGGCCGAGCGAAACCAGATGCTCCATGGCCATGCGTCCGCCGGCTTCATTGTCGAGGATGACGGAGCTGATGGAGTCGGATTTCAGTTCGCGGCTGATCATCGCGGTAGGCACTCCGTTGCGTTCCAAATCCGCAAGAAGGTTAATGTCGACGAAGAGCCAGTTGGCGAGGATGATGAGGCCATCGACGCGGCGGTCGAGCAGCATCTCGAGATAGCGGAGGAACCGGGCGCGCTCATTTTGAGCGTCGGTGAGGATCGGCAGATAGGAGCCGTCGTAGAGAGCGTTCTGGATACCGCGCAGAATGGGCGTGCAATAGGGGTCGGTGATATCGAAGACCATGACTCCGACTTCGCGATTGCGTTTTCCACGAAGAGAACGAGCGAAAAGATTGGGGCGGTAGCCAAGCTTTTTGGCGGCCTGCTGAATGCGGGTCTTGGTGACGGGAGGGATATAGCGGGCAAGCGGAGCGTCGTTCAGCACGATGGAAACGGTGCTGGAGGAGAAGCCGCTGGCTTTGGCTACGTCTCGAATGGTGACCATAGAGGTGGCGCTCTTCGGCGAGGCAATCTCGGTTAAGCCCTCCGATAATAGCGCGAAATTGACATGATTGTGGAATTGCGTCTTGCGTTGGGCCGGGGAAGTCCGCGAGACTGAGTGCAAGACTAGTCCGAGACTATTCAAAGATGATGCAGAAGTTCGGAGTTCGGGTAGCGCTGTTGGCGGCCGCGATTTGCGCGTTGGGCGGAGCGCCGTTCGCGACGGGGCAGGGGCCGGAGAAGCGCGCCATGATCGCTAAAACAGCGGCTCCGGGGCATATGGCTGCGGTGTTTCGCGAGGGGGCGGAGGCCTTGCACGCGGGGGACTTGGATCGGGCGGAGAAAAGCTTTCGGCAGGTCTTGGCCGCCGAGCCGGGATCGGCAGCGGCGTTGGGGAATCTCGGCGTGGTGGCGATGCGGCGGCAGCATTGGGGAGAAGCGGTGCGGCTGCTGACGCAAGCGTCGAAGGCCGCGCCGAAGGTAGCGGGGATCCGGCTGAATCTTGGGCTGGCGTACTACCGGCAAAACCGGTATGACCTGGCGATTGCGCCGCTGGAATCGGTGGTGCGGGAAAGGGCGGCGAACTTGGGTCCGGCAAACCTGACTCCCGCCAGTCAGGGACAGGCGCGGTATCTTCTCGGACTTTGCTACTTTTTCACGGGAAAATATACGGAGGCCGCGCATACGCTGGAGTTTCTGTGGCCGGAACAGGCGGGGAATTTCGCATACTTGTACGTGCTGGGGGTAGCGGCCGGGCACGCCAAGCTCCCGGATCTCGAGAAGCGGGCTCTGGACCATTTGGTGAAGATTGGCGGGGATTCGCCGCAGTTTCATCTCTTCATGGGCAAGGCGCACCTGAATCGCGACGAGAATGTAGAGGCGGTGGGAGAGCTTTCCCACGCGGCGGCGCTGGATCCGAAGCTGCCGTTTGTCCACTTTCATCTCGGCGTGGCCTACCTGAAGCAGCAGGACTACGAGCGCGCGAAGGCGGAGTTCCAAAAAGATATCGCGCTGGAGCCGGATCTTCCTTTTAGTTACGAGCAGTTAGGGCTGCTGTTGTTTCAGGCGGGAAATGACGCCGACTCGGAGAGGAGCTATCAAGAGGCCCTGCGGCGCGATCCGAATTTCCTGAGCGCGCAGCTGGGATTAGCGCGAGTCAGGCAACGCCAGGGCCAATATGCCGAGGCGTTGCAATCGGCCGAGGCCGCGGAAAAACTGGCACCGGAGAGTGCGCAGGTGCAGTCGCTGAAGGGGCAGATTCTCGAAAAATTGGGGCGGCACACTCTGGCGCAGGCAGCGTTTACGCGGTATCGGAAGCTGCTGGAGCAGGGGCGCGCCCGGCGGGAGCAACAAATGGAAGGGCAGGCTGACCCCGAGCTTATGGATATACCGTCGCAGTACTAACCGACATCTCCACAAGAAGAAGCTCTGCTTATGGAACGGTCACTGACTTTGCCATGCCGTTGGTGCAACAGTCGACGTTGTACGAATAGGTGCCATCCGCCAAATGGCTATTCAGGTGAGTCGACGCTGTTCCGGGGTTTGTCGAAGTACCACCAGGAACTGGGATGGGAGACGCTTCCTTGAAGGGCCAGGTGTGTTCGGGATTTGGCAGATGTTGCAAACCGTTGCATTAGGGTTTTGAAACGTCACCTTGTTGCCCTTATTGCCGTTCCAACTATCACATATATTTACAGTGTGGTCTTCCATCTCCGTCCTCCTAATCCGCGTCTCAAGCTATGTTCTGTTGGATTCTGCGAACGCGCTTACAAACATTCCGTCCATCTACTTCGAAGTCTGCGATTTTCCCATCAGCTGACGGTATCCGGGATTGTACTCCAGGTTCCGAAAATACGGCAGGCCGGCGATCCCCCCAACCGGGTAGCCCGCCCGCACTGCCTTTCCCAACCATTCCACGGCCAGGCCAGTTTCACCCAGGTTGTTGTGGACCTCGGCTGCATCGAGGAGAACGTCCTGGTCATTGCGTCCATACTGCAAGGATTGGCCGAGATAGAGCAGAGCACGATTCCGCTCTCCCAGCTCTGAGTAGTAGTTGGCCAGACTACTGAGTACGTCGGGATCCCGGGGATTGACCTTCAATTCTTTCAACGCCAGATCTGCGGCCTTGAGATAGGCATCCGAAGCCTCTTTTTTTTTGCCGAGATACTTGCGGGCGTCGCCCAGGTTGCCCCACACGATATGCTGCTCCGGATTCAGCCTAATAGCCTCTTCATTCGCTGTGGCATCTTCTCCAAATCTGTTGAGGCCGAAATATGCGGTGCTGAGATTAGTGTAGGCGGCGTAAGAAGGCCGGATCACAATCGACCTTTTCAGCGGCTCAATCGCTTCCACCATGCGTTGTGCCTGGTACAAGCTGATGCCGAAGTTGCGCCATGCCATGGCCGCGTTCGGCGGATCCAGTTCCGCGCACTTGGTATAAGCTGCGCGGGCTTCGTCGATCTTGCCCGTGCGTCCCAGGATATTTCCCAGGTTGTTGTAGTAGCTCGGATTGTCCGGCTTCGCCGCGATTGCTTGCTGGTACGCGTTTATCGCTTCGTCGTTGCGTCCCGCCAGATCGTAGGCTTCGCCCATGCGGGCCCAGAAGAGGTGAATATTCGGATCTTTTTCGGGGGCCGCTTTCAGGCCGTCCTGAAAGGTGGTAACGGCCTGGGTAGAAAGATCGGCGACCTTGGCCTTGATTGCATCCTTCTCTTCGGGCTTTGCTTTCGACAGCTCGGCTTTCGCCGCGCGTTCCTGTTCCAGCAAACCCACGCCCTTCGCGAATTGCTCCTTCATTCCCGCGAATTTTTTTTGCTCCACCTGTTGCTGGCGGTATTTCGCGGCTGCTTCGGGGTTTTGCTTTTCCAGAATTTCTTTGAAGTTCAGGTTGACTGGTGGAGTATCTGCTCCACGCACCTCAACGGCGACATCGAATGGGGCCTGCATCTGCGGAGGTTGCACGGTGAACGTGTATTTCCCGTTCTTCAGGCCCGCAAACGCAAATTTCCCGGCGGCATCCGTCTTCGATTCGGTGGTCGCACCCACATCGCTCTTGATCTTCACCGGAAGATTGGCCCACGGATTCCCATCGAAGTCGATGATCGTTCCGGTCATCTTCCCATCTTGTTGCGCAGCCGTGCGCGTCGCAAAGCATCCCAGCATTCCGAGCGCCAGGATTGCGGCAAGCGCGTACGTCTTCGTCCATTTCACCATGCCCCATTCTCCTTTTTTGTGGAGGAGCGCCGGCCTCGGTCCGCTGGCCGGTTTCGACCATTATCTCTTATATCGCCGGGAATCCAAGTGCTACAACGTCATTTCGCGGCCCCCGCGCGAGATTCCGGCCGGTAAGAGATGGGGTCGTGGACTCCCACCTCCGCAAACGCCCGCAAACGCAGCAGGCAACTGTCGCAGGTGCCGCAGGCCAACTCCTCGCCCTGGTAGCATGACCACGTCAAGCGCAGCGGTGCGCCAAGCTCCACACCGCGGCGGATAATTTCACTCTTTTTCAAGCGAATTACCGGCGTCACGATTTCGATCTTCGTCTCGGGCCGCGTCCCCCTGCGAATCAGCTCCTGAAACGCTTCGTAATACTCCGGCCGGCAGTCGGGATACCCCGAACTGTCCTCCGCGACGGCTCCGATGTAGATGGCTCCCGCGCCGGTCGCTTCCGCCCAGCTGACGGCGATGCTCAAAAAGTGTGCGTTGCGAAATGGGACATACGTCACCGGGATTGCGCTGCCGCCGGGTCCCGGTGCGCCAAGCTCATTTTCCGGCACGGCGATCATCGCGTCGGTCAGCGCCGAGCCACCGATGGCGCGGAAATAATCCAGCCGTGCCAGCAGCTTCTCTTTCACACCATAGAATTCCGCGATTTCTGAAAATGCCCGCTGCTCCCGCGCTTCCGTTCGCTGGCCATAGCTGGCATGCAGCAGACCCACGCGTCCGCGCCCATGCGCGTGCAGAGCTTCGGCCGCGCTGACGCACGAATCCATTCCTCCACTCAGCAAAACTATGGCGTCCATTTTTTCCACGAATCGCTTCCCTCTAGTTCTGGCCTAAACACCCCGCATGGCTGGGTCCCACACGATCTTATGCAGCTGCAACCCCAGCCGGGCCGGCAATCCGTCTTCGAGCATCCAGCCGACCAGTTCGCGCGGTTCCAAGCCGGTCCACTTTCCATTTGGATCGTCGTGCACCGGCGAGAACAGCACCTCGCGTACCCGCTCTGATAATCGGTGGTCGCGGCTGAATTCGCGCGCAAATTCATAATCCTTGCGGCTGGAGATCACGAACTTCACTTCGTCGTTCGCGCTTAATTCTTCCAGATTCCGCGGATCAAAAGTGTCCGGCTCGCCGGAGTCTGGGCATTTCACGTCCACGATCTTTATGACTTCTTTCGGCAATCGCCCGATGAACCGTTCACCGCTTGTCTCAATCATCACCGTGTAGCCCGCCGCGAGCAGCCGCTCCGCCAGTGGATAAACTTCTTCCTGCAGCAGCGGCTCGCCTCCGGTCAGCTCAACCAGGGAAATTCCCCCGGCACTGCCGTCCGGGCGCCGGCTGAGCGCTTCGACGCGCTCCATCGCTTCGTCGACCGTCACCTTTTGCCCGCCGTGAAACGCGTACGCGGTATCGCACCACGTGCAGCGCAAATTGCACCCGGTCAGGCGCACGAAAATGCACGGCAGACCCGCACGCGTTCCTTCGCCCTGTATGGATTTGAATATTTCGGTGATGAACATTCGTAACGCTGTTTCAACCTGCGGCTTTGTTTTCAGCCCGGATTAGCAGCGCCTCCGGCAAACTGCGCCCGCCTCAGAAGGCGGCCGCTACAAATTCTTGATACGGCGGCTAGCTTCCGGTCTTTGCTTTTTTACCGGAGCGTTTTGAAAGCCAGTAAATTCCCCCGAAAAACAGCACCATCGCGATTACCAGACGCGGATAACCCGGAGAGACGCCCATCATCCGCAAAACCACTATGTATCCCGCTGCAATCAGCAGCGCCGGCACGATGATGATGAAGAACGATCGGTTCATTGCATCCTCTGTTCCCTGCCCTGCCTGCTGCGGTCCCAAAAGCTACGGGTGATAGCGCGCCATGGCGGTGTCGGTCTCCCAGATCACCACGTCTTTCAATTTCGCTCCCGGCGGCAGGCCGGTCAACCGGCTGGTCAGATTCTCGTAAAAATATTTCGCCAGATTTTCCGCCGACGGATTGATCACGTCAAATGGCGCCTGATCGTGCAGGAACTTGTGATCCACGCCTTCCACGATTTCACGGATGACGTGCTTCAAGTGCGTAAAATCGTAAAGCAGCCCGATCGAATCGAGCCCAGGGCCCTCCAGCGTAACTCGCACCTTGTAGTTGTGGCCGTGCGGGTTCTCACACTTGCCACGATAGTTGCGGAGGTAGTGGCCGGAGGAGAAGCCGGCTTCTACGGTTACTTCAAACATGACTCTGGAATCCCTTCGGTTGCCGCGTCTGTGATTTAGATGGGAGCTGAGGGGACGCGGCTTCAGCTTGTTCCTTACTCTGATTGTACTGTTTTATGCGGATTCTTAGCGTTTGCGCCGGGCTCGGCGGGCCTCTTCGGCACGGCGCTCGGCCTGCTCGAATAACGACGACAGGATGCCGGCCAGGGCGACGAGGAGACCGACAACGAGGAAACCGAGGCCCATGGTGCGCCAAAGAGCGACGTCTCCAGGGGAACCGGGTTGCCGCGCGATGTTCGTGTAGGCGATGCCGCAGGAGATCAAGGCAAAGAGGATGAGACTGCCAGCGAGGATGTAGAGGTTGCGTCCCATGCGGATGGTTCTATTTTACGGCGCGGTGGAGCTTACGGTGCGGGGGCCGGTTGCAGACAAAAAAGGGCCCGCTCTAAAGATTGAGCGGGCTCGCGTAGAAGTTGCAGATCGATTTGAGTGCGATGTCAGTACCTGGTCGTGGTGCGATCGGCGGTGACCACGTCGTTCTGTTCGACGACTCTGTCGCGGTCCGGAGTACGGGAGAGCCTTTCGCCCTCGGCGATGTTGCCGAAGGTTCCACGGCCGCCCGAGGTATCCTTCGAGCCTGCCTCGCTGGAGGAGGAGATATCGCGAGCGCCGGTGTTCTTCAGCGAGGTCTTGGCTGCATCGATCTGCTCGGAGGTGTCACAGTGAACCGACAGAAGAGTTCCGCCACCTTTGACAGCACCTTCGTAGCGCTTCGCTTCATATTCGGGGATGCCCATGCCAACGAGTGCTCCGACCAAACCGCCTACGGCGCCGCCGGCACCTGCTCCTGCAAGTGTCGCCATGATTGGGCCGGCTGCGATGAGCGGACCGACGCCGGGAATGGCGAGAGCGCCAATGCCTGCGAGCAGCCCAAGCGTTCCCCCGATGACGCCGCCGGTGACGGCTCCGGTG
>Ga0137403_10008978_pt1 | contig 11146 bp, 7 predicted proteins | sample CZOMad2_1_16fung_FD_122057 | JGI IMG/M metagenome (GOLD analysis project Ga0137403, IMG submission 122057) | Vadose zone soil fungal communities from Angelo Coast Range Reserve, California, USA - CZOMad2_1_16fungal (Hybrid Assembly) | ecosystem: Environmental > Terrestrial > Soil > Vadose zone...
GGACGGCCATGCCAGGGCGCGGCTGGACGCGGGGCCGGGTGGGCCGGTCCCGGTCACCCCGATGATCGTCTCGACCGGCCCGGGCGCGCTGCTCACGCTGGCCTCGCTGCAGGAGTCCCGGGCGGCCTCGGTGCCGGTGCTCGGCATCTCCAGCCAGGTCCCGGTGGCCGGGCTGGGCGGCGGCCGGCACGGCTACCTGCACGAGCTGCCCGACCAGCCGGCCAGCTTCCGGGACGTCGTCAAGTCCGTGCACCAGGTGCGCACGGCGAGCCAGCTGCCGACCGCGCTGCGGGCCGCGTGGGAGTCGGCCGCCACGCCGCCGTACGGCCCGGTGTGGGTAGAGATCCCGCAGGACGTGCTGCTCGCGCGACTGCCTTGGGGCTGCGGCGTCGTCGCACCCCAATGCCGAGGCGCTGGCAGCAGCGGCAGGGCTAGGGGCGCTTAACCCGAACGGGAGGCTCGTGACTCCCAAATACGGGACGCGCGTTCATGTGGCGGACGTGATTCGCACCGATCTAGCACTGGCGGCGGACCGCTAGTTCGGATCGTTCAAAACGTTTAAGCAGTTCAAACCGTTCCAAGCGTTCAAGCCGTCCGGGGTCTTTATGACTAGCCGGTTAACTTAACAGAGCCTCTTAAAACTCTCCACGAAATTTGACTTCACGTTAGTGCGAGGAAGTTGGGCTGTCAATATCCATTTTGGTGCGGCCTAGTGAAACTCACCGCCCGACTTGCACCAACTGTGGGGGAAACTTGTTCAGACACTTGGGACCGTTGGATGCCACGACAAAACTGTCGGCAAGAAACAGACCACGCGTCTCCTGCTTGTCGATGATGTGCATCTGCAAGGTGAACATCATACCGGTTTTGTATACCAACCTGCCCTGTTCGTCGTATAGGTAGCGATCCTCGGCGCTCTGGGGCCGGTCCGGTCCGATCTGAGGTTCGTGCCGTGGATTGGCCCCGAGCATGCCTTGAAGATAGCCGCCGTAGACATCATAGCCGGTTTCATGAATAAACTTGCCCGCGCTCAAGGAATCGGCGCTGGTTTTGCCTGGCCACAATGTTGCCGCGACGCGCTTGTAGCCTTCCAGCGCAATGTCAAACATTTCTTGAAATTCCACTGTCGGAGGGCCGGTTAAGACGGGCTTTCCCGTTTGCGACTCATACCCGTTGTAAAAGATTCCCAGCTCGTTGTTGATAATGTCCCGATCGCCGACGATGCGGCTTACCGGCCTGGGCCGCTGGTCATTCAAGTCGGGATCGAGCATGGGCGTTGAAGCAAGCTGAATCATGCCCATCTCGCCGCCCTCTCTCAGGACCGCTTCGTGCACGGTGCCGAAGACCTCGCCTTCGGTCATTCCCGGTTTCACCCGCTCGGCCATCGCTTGGATCCCGACATCGCCAAGCTCCGCGGATTTCTCCAGGGCATCGATCTCTTCCGCGCTTTTGATGAGCCGCACCGCAATGAACTCCTTGGTCACAAAGACAAACTCCGCCTGCGGCAATTTGGCAATAAAGAAGTCCCAGTGATTTTTCGGAATCGACGTGTAGGGGTCGTACTCGACGATGCCCACCCTACCCTTGTCGTAGCCGCGCTCTTGAATCGTCCGCACGATGGCCGTCAGCACACTGGGGTCGCCGACGATGATCTCCCTCACCGCGGTTCGCGCCAGCATAGCGCCGGCAAGAGAATGGCCCGGCCTGAGAATGACGCAGGGATCACCCTCCTTTGGGAAAAAACAATAGTTGGCCAGCTCGGCTTTGCCTATCATGTTGGTGACATAACGGAAGTTGAACCATAATCTCCCATAGGCCGCCGAACCGCCGATGATCAAAAGGCAATCGAGCTTCATCTGGCGCATCAGTGCGCGGATATTCTCATAGCGGCGCCGGTACTCGGCTTGGGAGAAACGCGGATAGGGAAAGCGCTTGTGCAGCCGCTCCAGTTCTTCTTCAGACAGCAGCATCTCTTACGACCCTCCATCGCCTCCCAAGCGCTTGCACAGAGCCAAATCAACGACCTCTTCAGTTTTAATCTGCGCCGCCTTTGGATTGATCCCCAGCTCCACCATGAGCTTGAGAACCGACCGCACGCCCGGCACCGTCGGACAGATATTGCGTGGCAGCTCTTCCACGATATCCAAATAGGCCGCCTCCACTCTCTCCGGACTCGCGACCTTGAGGTTTTTGGTCATGGTTTGAAGCACGCTTCTCTTGTTCGCCGGGTTACGGATGTAATTGACGGCATCCACGGTCGCGCGCCCGAGCCGCTCGATCATTGGAGGATCGGATTTAAAAATCTTTCGCGTCGTCACCATGCCGCTCGCTTGGAAAGGGATATTTAACTTCGCCATATCCAGAAGCGAGACGAAGCCCTGGCTCACCGCGGTCCTTGCCAATTCCGGCGCAATTACCGTTGCTTGTACATTGCCGGTCTGCAAAGCCGCCAGACGGAGTGGCTCCTCACCCATGAAAAGCAGCGCAATGTTATCTCTGCGCGCGTTCAGCCCCATATAATCCAGCGCTACGTGGGCCCCGAGCGAAGCTAGTCCGGCCTGGCTGGCACCGATGGCGACTTTTTTCCCTTTCAGATCCTCGGCCCGTTTGATGCTGGGATGAGCAACCATTTCGTATCTGACATTATTCTGGTTGCCCATGAACATCACCATGTCTCCGCCGGCAGCCACCGCATTGATGACATGGGTCGGCCCAATCAATCCTATCTGAACCTCTCCGGCGAGCATCGCCTGCGCGGCGCGGGTGGCGATGATGAAAACCGGCTCGACTTCGACGTTATGCTTGCGAAAAAAACCCTGTTCCCGCGCCACCCAGGTGGAGGTCATGTACGCGTTGATGGCTCCGTAGGCGAACACGGCCCTGGAGGGTGATTCCGCTGCACGGCTTGGACTGGTAGCCAAGAAACCGAGCGAGATCAAAATCAATAACCGTCGAATCATGTTCGCCTCACTCCAGATTGTAAAGCCGAGCGCAATTGTCCCAAAGAATCTTTCGCCGGGACATGTCGCTCACATCTTCAATCTCCAAGAATTCATCCAGCGCATGGGGAAAGTGCGCGTCGATGTGCGGGTAGTCCGTCGAGATTACGAGATTGTCGTCGCCGATGCGCTTAATAACGTCGCTGACAAGATATTCATCCGGGTCCACCGAGATAAAGCATTGCCTGAGGAAATATTCGCTCGGCTTCTTCGACAAGGGCACGTCCGCCAAGGGACCATGCAGCTTGGCCCTCTCATCCAGGCGGTAAAGCAACCAAGGCAGCCAAGCGCAGTTACCTTCCAAAAAGGCGACTCTCAAGTTGGGAAATTTCTCCAATACGCCACCGGCGCAGAAACTGGAAACCGCCAGAATCAATTCCACCGGATTACGCAGCGCCATCGCGACGATGTTTGCGTTGGGGTGGTCGAAGAATTTATTCGCCACTTGATCCTGTTTTGGTCGCGCCGGCGGGTGAAAGCACAGGGCGACGCCGAGCTTTTCAATTTCCGCCCAAAGGGGATCGTAATAGCGGTCATGGATCCGCCTGCCGTTGACCGGCTCGGGACAGAGCGACAGTGCGGTTACGCCGAGCTGATTTACAACCCGTCGCACTTCTTCGATGGCGAGATCCACATCGTGCAAAGTGATCAAGGCGGACGCCTTTAACCGGCTTGGATTCTCTTTGCAGAAGTCGGCGATCCAGCTGTTCCAAGCCAGGCAAAGATCGTTGGCATATTCCGGCTCGAAGCTATCGTCGCAATGGAGCGGCGATGTCCGAAACAGCACGGCGACATCCAAGCCTTCTATGTCCATGGCTTTAAGCTGGGACGCCGCGTCGTAATCTCGCTCCACTGCAAAGTCGTAGCGATCGGCCACCTGTTTTTGACCGTGGTCGATCACGTCAGTGATAGCGCGCAACTTGGTTCCGCCGCCGACTTGGAATTCCACGCGCCCATGCTTGCCGTTCCTTTGTCCCCGCGGAATGCGGTCACCCCACTTGGCATTCATGTATTTTTCATAGAGAAATGCGGGGTCATAGACATGCATGTCGCTGTCGAACGCTCTTAGACCATTTTTCATCTTGTCTCTCCTTCAACAATCCTCCAGCTCCGCCTCACCTGCCTTTGATCCCCAACTCCCTTTGGGCGTCCCGGACGAAGTTAAAATCCGCCACATCCGAAATCGCCACTGGACGGTCAATATTCATGGACTGCTTCGCCTGGTCGATGACCACTTTTAGACCATTCTCCGTCATGCCGCCATCTTCGCTGAAGATGCGCCAGGTGGATTCGTATGTGTTGGCGGCGGCCTCACGGTCCGTCTTTCCCCATTCCATCATGACCTGAATGGCCCCGTCACGATTCTGGCGCACATAGCGGTTAGCCCGGATCCCGGCCTTGATCATTCTTTTCACCTCGTCCGGTTTTTCGCGGAGCTTTTTCGTGGTGCTGCCGATGCCGGTGAACGGGAAAGTAAAAAGCTCATAGGTCCGTGCCAGCACGTTGAAACCCAGCTTTTTCGCTTCGGAATCCGCTGGCGGGGAAATAACAATAACATCGACAATGCCTTCCCTGAGCGCTGCGAAGCGAGCCCGATCCGGGCCCAAGGCGATGATTTTTATTTCCCGCTCCGGATCGATTCCCGAGTGCCTGATCATCATGCGCGCCGCCACATCGGCCGTCGCTCCAAAGGTACTCACGCCCAGAATCTTGCCTTTCAAATCCTTAACGGTCTTGTGTTCAGGCCGAGCGATCAGCATATGGGTCGAGCTATCCATGAAACTGGCGACGACTTTCATGGGGAGTCCGCGCAGCGCTCCCCGAATCACCGAGGCAAAGACCATGGTGTAGTCGATGTCTCCCGTGCTGAGGGCGGGGATCGACACGTTGGCATTCATGCGGATGACTTCAACATCGAGCCCCTCATCCTTAAAAAAACCGCGCTTGGAGGCGACGCCGGCCGTTAGAAAGGAAACATCCAACGCCGAAATAGACAGCCGCACTTTGTCGGCGGCCTGTAAAGGTGACGCTACGAGAAACACTGCGCAAGTGAATAACCAAAATCGTCTCATATCCAAGTCCACTACCCCCTTCCAAGATCAATCTCTTTTGTCGCTCGCCGCGAGATTGAATAGTTATACCACCTCACTACTTCTGATGTACTGCGGACAAATTGACAACCCCTACGCCGTCGGATAACTACAACTTGACGGCAGTGTTCTGGATTGCCGCGTCGGCAGAAGATAACAGAACCGGGATTGGCGAAGCAACAAATTCAGTCGGAAATCTGGGTCGAAACAGCGGCGCATATCGGAACTAGTACTAGTATGACCCATTCCGAGGTGCCAGATGACAACACAAAACGCGAATTTAGAAGAGCTCGATCGTAGACTGGGGGAGAAGTGGATTTCCGGAATCTCGAGAATTCCCGCTCGATGAATGACGCGCCGGTCTTAAAGCTTTCGGACTTTTCCGCGAAGAGGGGCCAACGTGTATCGCACATTGGCATGTGACAGCTAAAAAGCTGGGTTGGAAGCTTCCTGCAATCAAAATGACCAAATTCGGAGTCTTTCTGCCTGTCTCCGGCCGCGCTGCAAGCCGCAGGACTTTGATGCAGTCTGCCCAACAGGCGGAAGCCCTCGGCTACGACTCAGTTTGGAGCGCGGACCGGATCATCATCCCATGGGAGATAAAAACTACCTATCCTTACAGCAAGGAAGCGACATTTATTGTTCCGCCCGATCGTCCCTTCTTCGAGCCGCTCACATGCTTAGCTTTTTTGGCAGGCTGCACGGAATCGATCAAGTTGGGGATGAGCGTTATGGTCATGCCCTACCGTCACCCGCTTTATTGGGCAAAGATTGCCACGACCATCGATCACCTCTCCATGGGCAGATTCATTATGGGCGTTGGCGTCGGTTGGATGCAGGAAGAGTTTGCTGCGATGAATGCGCCGTTCCTAGAACGCGGCAAAATTTCCGACGAGCAACTCCAGCTCCTCGACACGATTTGGCAGCAAGAACACGCAACTTTTCACGGGCAACACTACAACTTCGATGATATCGCCTTCAGCCCGAAACCCTACCAAAAGCCTCGGATACCCATTTGGATTGGCGGCGAAGGCAAACCGGCCCAGCGCAGAGCCGGCATCTACGGCGATGCCTGGTTTCCCTACTTCGTCAGAATAACGCCGAAGGAGCTAGCGGCACGATTTGAAAACGTGCGCCGTTGCGCTCGAGAGGCCGGACGTAATTCGGACGAGATCACGTTCGCCTGCTGTCTACCCATTGAATTAACCTCACAGGATATTCCTCAGGAGGAGGATTATCTCAAAGGAAGCGTCCAGCAAGTGACCGAAGCAATAAAAAAATTTCAAGACGTGGGCGTCGCCCATATGGGTCTTCAGTTTATGATCCCGCACTATCCGGAACGCCAGGAACAGATTGAACGTTTCGCCAAAGAAGCATTGCCGATCCTACGCGGATGAACTTGCCTTCACTTGTAGAAATTTTGCTCGGCCTACGATAAGTAGAATCATCCACCTAGTCTATCCGCAACAGCACCAACAGAGCCGGAAAGGATTTGCATCATGCCCACTTTACCCCGTGTAGCGCTCATCATTACTGGAGGCACAATTGATTCCATCGGCAAAGACCGTTTAGATCTCGCCTGGTACATCGAAGCAGGAAAGCGGCTTGGTGACGGGGAACTTTTACAGCAGCTTCCTGAGCTCAAAAGCATCGCGCAGGTCGCGGAGATCCCCTTCCGGCGTCTACCGAGCCACGCGTTGGTTGACAAGGATTGGCTTGACCTGGTTCGAACGATCCATTCGATTTTCGATCAAGACAAAGCCGACGCTGTCGTCATCACCCACGGAACCAACACCATCGAGGAGACCGCCTATTTTCTAAACCTGACCTTAAAAATGGACAAGCCGGTTATCGTTGTCGGCTCCATGCGCCCATCCTCAGCCATCAGCGCCGACGGCTATCTCAACGTCGTCAACGCGGTCAAAGTTGCCGCAGATCCGACCTCTCGCGGCCGCGGCTGTCTGCTGGTGATGAACGATACGATCTTCAATGGTCGCGACGTGACCAAGAACGCAACCTATCGAGTCGAGGCCTTTCAATCGCGCGATCTTGGCCCCCTCGGATACGCGGACGGAGATGGCAAGATTGTCTATTACCACACCCCTGTAAAGCAGCACACCGTAGCCACTGAATTCGACGTCCGCACTATGCAGTCGCTGCCTCGCGTGGATATCGTTGTTTCGTACGTGGGCGCCGATGGCAAGATGATCGAAGCCGCAGCAGCGGCCGGCGCCAAAGGCATTGTCAGCGCAGGAACCGGAGCCGGGCGACCCACGCCGGCGGAGGACGAGGCCTTCGACCGCATGTACAAAGAAACCGGCATGATCATGTGCCTGTGCAGCCGCGTCGCTTCAGGGCGAGTCGTGCGCAGCCCGGGCTTACAGAAACGCGGCTTCGTTGCCGGCGACAATCTTCAGCCATGGAAAGCGCGGCTACTGCTGTCATTGGCGCTCACGAAAACATCCAATGCCGACGAGATTCAACGGATGTTTGATACTTATTGATCCGGAACCGTGTCGCGATCACAGAGTGTCCCCCCTCGGCAAATTGATTGAGCCAGTGCGGTTGCCGATTCCTGCTGAGGTGCCGATGGCGGTTCGCCCGTCCATTTTTCCGCCGAACTAGCGAACCCTCCGTGTAAACCATTATCCATATTCCGCATCAAACAAATCATTTGATGCGGCGCTTTCAACACATGCCTGCGGTCATTGCGCTGCAAATGTGCAGCATTGAGGCCCAACGCTTGCCTTGCTGTTCAACTTTCCACCACAAAGCCTACGAAAATGGCCGACATAACGAGCCAATCCCCGCGAGCGGCGCCAGATTTCGTGATAGCCCCGTCCTTGCGCACGTCGTCCTTGGAAAACATCGCAACAGAACCAGTCGAGGAAATCTCGCGCAGGTGACTCTGACAATGCATGAATTCGAAAACCCGGTAGTTTTACGGCTAAAATATTTCCTTGACTGCTCAGGATATACCGGGCTATAAGGACTCCGCTTTCTGAATTGCAATTTCCGCTGGCCTCTGTGTAGCGGGACCCATGCCTCGCGTCACTCGCTACCAGATAGTTAAAGGAGGTCACCATGAACGTTTCACGCCTTCGCGTGGCATTCTTCTTATCTGTGATCCTGCCATTTGTGCTCGCGCTTCGTGCCGGATACAGCGCCGATCCGCCATCCACCCTGACGGCTAGCTTTCAGGGTGCTAATGCGGACGCAGTGAGCACGACTACCCTGTCACCGGATGGCCAGGCCGATTTCAATATCAGACTTGGTGGGTTACGGGCTATCCCTACCCAGATACAAGTCACCTCCGACAGCGGCGGAGTTTGGAAATTTCCTTACAACTATAACTGGATTGTCGGCTTGTTTAATTTCAACTCCACTACAGGTGATCTTTATTTTGCTCAGTATCCGAGTAGCACTTTCAACGTCCAGGTGTGGTACGCCGATGGCACCTCTGATCAAGCCGCTGTGTCAAATTCCGTCGCTGATGCACAATATGATGCCGTACGTTTTCTTGAGCAGTCCACGTTCGGACCGACCTCCCAATCAATCTCACGCGTTCAGAACATCGGCTTTGAGGCTTTCCTAAACGAACAAGTTGCGGCTCCGCTGTTGGACTACCCGGACCTACCGTTTTGGCCGCAAACGCGTCCTGCGACTTGTACCGGCGACTGCCAAAGAGACAATTACACGCTCTATCAATTGCAGCGACATCTTTACAGCAATGCTCTTTTTGGCCAAGACCAGCTGCGTCAACGAATGGCTGTTGGTGTGAGCGAAATATTGGTTACCTCCGCCGTCGACGTGCCTCTCCCGAGTTGGATGCGAAGCTACCAGCAACTGCTCTATCGCAGTGCTTTTGGTAATTTTCGCCAACTTCTTTACGATGTCACCCTGCATCCGACCATGGGGCGCTTCCTCGACATGCTGAACAATCGCTGTCAGGCGCTCACGCCACCAAATGTTAACATTTGTCGAAACGGCCTTAGCTCGCAGCCTAATGAAAACTACGCGCGTGAAGTCCTGCAACTTTTCTCCATCGGAACATTTCTTTTAAATCAAGACGGCACTCGGGTACTGGATAGCAACGGTAATCCAATTTCGACGTATGATCAGAAAACCGTCGAGGAATTTGCCCGGGTCTTCACAGGCTGGGTCCTGGCGCCGGCGCTTCCTGCGCCCGTAGAATCCGGCGCTACCACGGTGCCAAACTATCGGGACCCCATGGTGGTCCACAAGGATAGTCAGGCCCGGGAGGATTATCACGATCGGGGTCCAAAGACGCTGCTGAATGGCTTTCAACTTCCTGGTGGGCAGAGCGCTGACCAAGAGCTCAACGCTGCTATCGACAACATCGCCGACCATCCCAATGTCGCGCCCTTTATTAGTAAGCAACTGATCCAGCGGTTGGTAACGAGCAACCCGAGCGCTGCTTACGTACAGCGCATTGCAAACGTGTTCCTGGCAAATCGCACCTCGCCCACGCAACTCTTTCAAGTGGCGCGCGCGACCCTGCTCGACCCGGAGGCGAGCGGACCTTCCAAAAGCCCGACAACCGAACCGAATTACGGCAAGTTACGCGAACCGCTGCTTTTCATCACGAATGTCCTGCGCGCGTTCAACGCGACCAGTGACGGCATACTGAACTCACTGAACGTCGGAGGATCGTTGATTGGTTCTGCAGATATGAGCGAAGATCTGTTTAACGCGCCGTCAGTCTTCAACTTCTTCCCGCCGACAGCGCGGGTTCCTGGTGAAAATGCGCTCGGTCCGGAGTTCGCGATTTTCTCTTCGCTGACATCCTTAAGACGCTCCAATTTCGTGTATCGAGTCATCTTCTCGACAATTCCCGCCGCACCGCCTAATCGACCTTTAGGAACATCCATCGATCTTGCTTCGTGGGATTCTCTGGCCGCCAATCCGGATCAGCTTCTCGACTCCCTCAACACGCTACTCCTGCACGGGGCGATGTCGTTGGAAATGCGCCAAACGATCAAAACGGCCGTGGCGAGCGTCCCAGCGAGCAATCCAAGGCTGCGCGTGCGCACGGCCATCTACCTCATTGCGACATCGTCGCAGTACCAGGTTCAGCGCTAAAGGAGTAAATCATGGCATTCACACGCAGACAATTTCTATGTCGATCATTCGGAGCTTTTGGAGCGGCGGCCTTAGCTTTTGAACGATTCGGTCTATTCAACGCATTAGCGCAGTCGGCCGGTGATTATAAAGCCTTGGTTTGCATCTTCCTTTTCGGCGGCAACGACGCCGGCAACATGGTAATTCCCTATACCGACTATGCGACCTATTCCGCTGCGCGCCAGGCCGCCCAACTCGCCATACCACAAACAAGCCTGCTGCAGATCTCTCCGCCAAGTATCGCCGGAAGCGTATTTGGATTACACCCGAGCTTGACTGGTCTCCACGAGCTCTGGGGCATGGGCAAACTGGGCGTCGTCTGCAACGTGGGCCCATTGGTGGAGCCCACCAATCGAACGAGCTACAGAAACGGCACGGTTCGCGTGCCTCTGAACCTCTTCTCCCACTCCGATCAACAGAATCAGTGGCAAACATCGGTTTCCAATGGCTCCAGCTCCGCCGGTTGGGGGGGACGAATCGCCGACAACACAGGCGACATGAATATCACGACTTTCCCACCCATAACCTCCGTAGCGGGCACGCCGATTTTTACGAGCGGAAACATTGAGCGTCCCTTGGCGATTGCCGCGGCTCCGACACGTCTCGACGGCGCATTGCGACTCGACGGCTTTCCGAATCCGCCTGACAACGACGCTCGGTACAAGTCGATGCAAAGTCTTTTGCAGAGCGATCAAATGCTGACCCTGGTACGCGGAGCGAGTCGAGTAACCAATGAAGCTTTGATGGTGGAACGCGCGTTGAGAACGGCTGGCGATCCTTTGGTGCCGCCGTTTCCGCTGAATCCGCGCACCAGCTTGGGCAATCAACTCGAGCAAATCGCTAAGCTCATTAGCTTGAGGGGCGCTCTCGGCATGAACCGCCAGATCTTCTTCTGTTCGCTCGGCGGCTTTGACA
>Ga0137403_10008979_pt1 | contig 11144 bp, 10 predicted proteins | sample CZOMad2_1_16fung_FD_122057 | JGI IMG/M metagenome (GOLD analysis project Ga0137403, IMG submission 122057) | Vadose zone soil fungal communities from Angelo Coast Range Reserve, California, USA - CZOMad2_1_16fungal (Hybrid Assembly) | ecosystem: Environmental > Terrestrial > Soil > Vadose zone...
GTAACCAGTATATGAAACACAAAGACACAAAGGGCACAAAGACTCAAAGAAGGCCGCCATCAAGAATTATTTAAGGCCGCCTTCTTTGAGTCTTTGTGCCCTTTGTGTCTTTGTGTTTCATGCCCATTCGTCACCGTTTGTAGTACGGCGGAATCTGGGCGTCCACGTTCATGAACACCGACTTCGCATCGGTATATTCGTGAATCGCTTCCGGGCCGAGGTCGCGGCCATAACCGGACATGCCGACACCCCCGAACGGAGTCCCGGGGCTCACGCGCTTGTAGGTGTTGACCCAGACCATTCCGGAGCGGATCGCATTGGCTACTCGATGCCCGCGACCGAGGTCGCGAGTCCACAATCCACCGCCGAGTCCGTATTGTGTCGAATTCGCGATCCCAATGACCTCGGATTCGTCCTTGAACCGAGTCACTGAAACAAACGGTCCAAAGACCTCTTCCTGGCAAACGCGATCCTCGGGTTTTGCCGTCACGACCGTCGGCTCCACGTAACAACCCGATTGAAGCGCCGCATCGGCGGGCGCTTTCCCACCGGTGAGGATCGAGCTGCCCTGTTCCTTCGCGACTTCTATGTATTTAAGCACTCGCTCGCGATGTTGCGTCGAGGTCAGCGGCCCCATTTCGGTCGCCGAATCCAGCGGGTTGCCCAGCCGAATGGATTTCGTCAGCGCGAGAAAGCGATCCAGAAACTCGTCCGCAATCTTCTCCTGCAGCAGCAGACGCGAGCCCGCAATGCAGGCCTGGCCCTGGTTATGGAAGATCGCGAACGCCGATCCATTCACGGCGGCCTCGAGCAGCGCATCGTCAAACACGATGTTTGCGCCCTTTCCTCCAAGCTCCAGCTGCACGCGCTTCAAGTTGCCTGCCGACGCCTGGACAATCTTCTTGCCCGTTACCGTCGAGCCGGTGAAGGCAATCTTGTCCACGCCCGGATGCTCGGCCAGATATTGCCCCGCCACATGCCCGTAACCGGGAACGATGTTGACGACGCCTGCGGGAATTCCGACATCCGCGATCAATTTCGCTACCCGAAGCGTGGTCAGCGGCGTCAGTTCCGCCGGCTTCATCACAACCGTATTGCCGGCAGCCAGTGCGGGTCCCAATTTCCAGCTCGTGAACATCAATGGGAAATTCCACGGAACGATCTGGCCGACCACACCGACCGGCTCTCGCGTGACGTAATTGAAGAATCCCGTCTCGACCGGCACGACGCGTCCGTCAATCTTGTCCGCCATGCCTGCGAAGTATCGGAAAGTTGCGACAGTGCGCGGCACGTCGAGATTGCGGGTATCGCGGATGGGATGGCCGGTGTCCAGCGTTTCAAGCCTGGCCAGGTAGTCGCCGTCGGCTTCAATCGCATCGGCAAGTTTCGCAATCAGCCGGCCGCGATCCGCAGCGGCCATGCGTTTCCATGCCGGAAATGCCTTGCGCGCGGCGGCGACAGCCCGATCGATATCGGCCGCCGTTGCTTCTGAAACCTCGGCGAGTATGCTGTTATCGTGGGGATTCACAACAGGGATGCGGCCGCCTTTGGCCGCATCGACAAACTCGCCGCCAATGAACAACCGGCCCTCGATCTGCAGGCCGGTTTGAGGATCCACCTGAGCACTCATGCTTAGAACTCCGCGGGATACGGTTTCAGCTCGCCGCGGCGATAGCGCTCGGGAAGCGATCCGTCGTTGTTTTCCCACACCAGCAACATCGACCGCTTCGGCGAATATCCCTTGTGCTTGATGTCGGCCGGCATCGCGGCCACGTCTCCGGCTTTCATCACCACCTTCGCTCGCGGTTTCCCCGTGCTGCCATCCTCGACATCCCAGATGATCTCGTCGCAGGCCTGGATGAACCACTCCACCCGGTCGTTGCCGTGGAAGATCGGCAGGATGTGCTCCTCCGTTGTCGGACACATCAGGCTGTCCTTCACCACCGAACACACCGACGGGTTCCAGGTCACGTCCGATCGCGACAAATAGCCGAACAAATTAAACGCATGCACGTCGCTTTCAAACCCGGGCTCCGCGTGGATCTCCGGCTGATCCTGCGGCACGTCCTGGAACTGCCGGTTCACGGTGTGGCCCTTCTGGTCGGTTCGCAGTCCCGTATCTCCCGGCAAACCCACCATCCGGCTCGCCACCACGCGCTGCCGCTGGACGGCTGGACTGTTGGACCCGTGTTTGGGCCCGTAGGGCAGGCCCGTCTCATCGGGCGCCGCGAAGGGATCAAAGCCTTCGTTGGTCCAGTCCTCCAGCATGCCCACAAAAACCTTCCTCAGATCGCCCGAATCGTGCGTCTCCAGATACGCCCGGTTCGCATTCCGGTAGGCCGCGTTCGTCAGACCCATGAACAGATCCACCGTGCCGTAGTGGTTCACCGTCCCCAGCAGGTGGTCGAAGTTCACCGTCCCGTAAAAAAAGCCCCAGGCCACGTCTCGCATCAACGCCCGTAGAAAGGCGTCGATCGGCATGATGTGCCGGCCCTGCGGATAGAAGATGTGGGCGAAGTATTCGTCCCGTTCGAATCGGAACTTCCCGATCGTGAAAACCTGGTAGCCCAGATCCCGCGCCGTGGCCGGCGCTTCGCTGTGATTGATTGCTGTACTCATCGTTATCTCCTTAACAAAACTTGGATGAACGCGGGCTAAAGCCCGCGACTACATTTAGACCCAAACTTCCCGTGCAGTCCCCAATGTAGTCGCGGGCTTTAGCCCGCGTTCGCTTCCCTCATTTCGTCTGACAAATCTCTCCCCAGCGCTCGATCGTGCATTCGCCCTGGATCGTCTGGATCAGCAGCACTCCCGGTTTGGGGCTGCGGAACTGATACGCCGCGCCTTTGGGCAGCAGCGCCATGTGGCCCCGGCCACCTTTCACCCAGCCCATCTTCCGGCCCGCCGGCTCCCCGTTTAATTTCACCGCGCCTTCCTTGCTCTCCGGCACCAGCGGCTGGTCCGGTTTGATCAGGTGCACTTCCACTTCACCGTCCATAATCAACGCCGCTTCATCGTGAGCCGCTGCGTACCAGGGCGAGTTTCCCTCGGCCCGGACGGCTTCAATCACGTAGCGCAGGTTCTTCCCCACGCACACCCGCTCATAGGGCTTCGATTTCGACGCCACCTCAAAAACATTCGAAAATACGTAATGCTTCGGATCGTCGTCGATCACCTCGACGCCGCCCTTCTCGTAATGCTCCAGGGAACCAAAGACCGTGTGATATTTACTCATTTCTTCCTCACGTAGGTTTGCGATTGGCTCGAAAGTTACTGAAGGGCGAAAAAGGGGGCTTTCAGAAACCGCACTTTTGAGAACAGATTTGAAACTTGGGGCGTTTTTACATGGAGCGGTGCTGGCGGTAGGCTGCCGGGGACACTCCTACATAGCGCTGGAACCAATAGGACAAATGGCTTTGCGAGGAGAAGCCTGCGGATAAGGCAACATCGACGACCGGCATCTCCGTATTGCGCAGAAGTTCCTTCGCGCGTTCGACGCGGCGCCCCAGCACATATCGATGCGGTGACTGGCCGACGGCAGCTTTGAATGCCCGCGCCAGATAAATCGGACTGATATCGACCTCAGCGGCCATTTTTTCGAGGCTGAGATCTCCGTCGAGATGCTCTTCGATGTATTCGATCACTCGACGCATTCGCCATCCCGACATTGTCTGCATCTGGGGCATGCGAACGGGCCGCGACCGCGAAGAATGGCCCCGGGCCAGGTGGACTGCCATCATCTGCGCAAGCGTGTCGATGTAGATTCCGTCTTCGGCCGCGCCGTCCCGAAGCGCGGTTGTGATCGCGATGGCGAGTTGCTCGAGCATGGGATCCAGAATGGCGAAGCGCGGCACGAGTTCTGCGGCCGACGTATCGCAGTTATAGATCTCACTCACTGCCGCTTCGTAAATGGAACCCCGCAGGTATACCTGAAGGATTTCAGGCTCTCCGTGATGTTCCCAGGTGGTGATCGCTTCACCCGGTGTTAAACAGATACGGCGGGGACCGATGAGCTGTCTGTTTCTGGGACCGCCTTCGATCTTGCGTGCCACCTCGGTGGGGCGGGTCAAATGATAGATCATCATTGGATGGTGGATCGCCGGCTCGGTCGCCTCAAACGGACCTTCCTCGATGATCGCCGCGTGGAGCGAACGCCACCCCGCGTCCTGGCTGTTCGCGATCAATCGGTTGCCGACCCTCAGGGCGCGCCCATGAGTTTCCCGGACAGTAAAAACCGGAGTCGCCGATCCCATGGTAAACACAGGAGAAACATATCACAGGAAAATTCGGGACAGACGTACAAATCACCGGCAAATGAAATGAGCCGCGGATTACGCGAATTACGCGGATGGGCGCGTGTCACACGTATTGCCGGCCCCATGAAGATGTTGCGCGCCCATCCGCGTAATTCGCGTAATCCGCGGCTCAATTCGTTCGCCGGTCATGATCCTGTTCATTCAAGTGCAGTTTCTGCTAGCAGCGCGGTGCCCGGATTCGATACCATCGGCAAAAATTGGAGGGAGTGTGAGTATGCGCAACGCCATATGTCTGTTAGTGATGACGCTGGCTGTTGTTCCAGCGTTTGCACAGGTTGATCCAACCGGAGAATGGGCTCCGAGGTTTCATGAAGATCAGCCCGAGCGCATTCCCGGTCCTGAAATCGGCGACTACCTCGGCCTTCCAATCAACGATGCAGCCCGCCTGAGAGGCGACAGCTGGGATGCGTCGCTGCTCACGCTGCCGGAGCATCAATGCAAGCCGCATCCGGCGGACTACTCCCCGCGGGGCCCGGCGAATCTGCGCATGTGGAAGGAAATCGATAAGGACACGCAACAACTCGTTGCATATCATACGCACATCTCGTGGCAGGCTCCGGAACGAACGATCTGGATGGATGGACGTCCGCATCCTCCTGAATACGCGGCTCACACCTGGCAAGGGTTCTCGACCGGCAAATGGGACGGGGACATGCTGACGGTGACGACCACGCATCTCAAGATCGGCTGGATCCGGCGTAACGGTATTCCCCGGAGCGACAGCGCGGTTCTCACCGAGCATTTCATCCGGCACGGGAACTACCTGACCCTCATCAGCGTTATTCAGGACCCGGTGTATCTCACCGAACCGTTCATTCGTACTACAAATTGGGTCATGGATCCGCGCCAGGAGATCGCTCCATATCCCTGTGAATCGGTTGTGGAAGTCGAGCGGCCCATGGGCACCGTGCCGCATCATTTACCGGGCACGAACCCGTTTTTGACGGAGTTTCCGGAACGTTTTGGCTTACCCGAACAGCCGACTCGAGGGGGTGCTGAAACGATGTATCCCGAATACATCTCCAAGATCCGCCAGATGCCTGTGAAGGGCAAGGCAGCAGCTAAGTAATCTGTAGCGGCGGTCTATGACCGCCGGAATTCGTAAGTTGCTGTGCAGCCGGCGGTCATAGACCGCCGCTACAGCCGTGGACTTGGGCCCGGGATCGTACTAAGATGCGTGCACATTATTCGGCCGGAGTGTGACATGCGCCGTGCAGGTTGGTCAAAAATCATACTTTCCATCCTTATTCTTATAGCGCTTGGCTGTGTTCCGGCATTCGCGCAGGTCGACTTGTCCGGGGCCTGGAATCCCCGGTACCACGAGGATCAACCGGAGCGGATACCCGGTCCGGAACTGGCCGACTTTCTGGGTCTTCCTATAAATGAAGATGCCCGCCAGTGGGCGTTAAGCTGGGACCCCTCGCGCCTGACCGTTCCGGAGCATCAGTGTCAGGTGCACACCGTGGCCTACATCTACCGCGGGCCCCTGCAGGTTCGTATCTGGGAAGAAAGGGACCCGGAAACGCAGCAGGTCATTGCGATCAAACAGTACATCAGCACGTATGAGCAGAACCGAACCATCTGGATGGATGGCCGGCCGCATCCGCCGGACTATGCTCCTCACACGTGGATGGGCTTCTCGACGGGAAAATGGGAAGGCGATACGCTGACTGTCACAACCACGCATATCAAACAAGGTTGGCACCGCCGGAACGGACTTCCGTCGAGCGACATGATCACGCTGACCGAACACTTCATCCGGCATGGCGATTACCTGACGCACATCAGCGTCGTCAACGACCCTATCTATCTCTCGGAACCTCTGATCAAGAGCCAGAATTTTGTCTTGAATCCCAACGCCGGCGGAAACTGGCTCTGGCCCTGCGAATACGTTGAAGAGGTCGCGGACCGGCCCGAAGGCGCCGTGCCGCACTATATGCCGGGCGAAAATCAGTTCATCAATGAGTTCGTCAATCGCCATGGAATCCCGGTCGAAGCGTCGATGGGCGGCCCTGAAACGATGTATCCGGAATACCGGCAGAAGCTGAAACCGCTGCTCGAAAAGATGCGTAACGCGAGGGCGAAGTAAGTGGGATCAGGAAGCCAGAAGCCAGAAGCCAGGGAAGCCAGAAGGGCTTCGCTTTCCCATTCTGGCTTCTGGCTTCTGGCTTCTGGCTTCCTGCTGGTTGCTACATTACAGTTCGCCTACTCCCAGCAGCAGAACTTCGACAACGTCGAAATCAAAGTCCTGCCCGTGCAGGGCAACGTTTATATGCTTGTCGGCGCCGGCGGCAACATCACCTTACAAGCAAGCGAGCAGGGCGTCCTGCTGGTCGACACTCAGTTTGCGCAATTGAGCGATAAGGTGCTGGCGGCAATCCGAAAGATTTCAAACCGGCCAATCCGATACATCATCAATACGCACTACCATGCCGACCACACGGGTGGTAACGAGAAGATTGCCGACGTCGGAAAGACGCTGAACGTGGGCCCGGGCGCAAATCTGCAGCGGCCGACGGCAACGATCATCGCCCATATCAATGTCCTCAACAGAATGAGCGCGCCGGCCGGCCAGCAGGCGCCCACGCCCAGCGGGGCATGGCCGACGGACACGTATCTCACGGCGCAGAAAGAGCTTTACTTCAACGACGAGGCGATCGAGATCATCCATGTACCGGCGGCGCACACGGATGGCGACAGCATCGTCTTTTTCCGGAAATCCGATGTCGTCAGCGCGGGCGATGTCTTCGTTACCACGGGATATCCTTATTTTGATGTTCAGGCGGGTGGCACCATCAATGGAGTCATTGATGCCTTGAATCGCATCATCCATATTGCCATCCCCAAACATGAGCAGGAAGGCGGCACGTACATCATTCCGGGCCACGGCAGGCTCTGCGACGAACATGACATTGTCGAATATCGCGACATGGTTACAATCATCCGCGACCGTGTGCAGGCGATGGTCAAGAAAGGCATGACTCTCGAACAGGTCAAAGCAGCAAGGCCGACAAAGGAATACGATCGCCGCTATGGTTCAACAACGGGCCCCCGGACAACAGATACGTTTGTGGAGGCCGTGTATAACACGCTGAAGACAAAAAAATAACATGAGAGGAAAAGGAAGCCAGAAGCCAGAAGCCAGAAGCCAGAATAGAAAAGCCCGAATACGGACCTCGCTTTTGCATTCTGGCTTCCGGCTTCTGGCTTCTGGTTTCCTCCTGCTTGCAACCGTAGCGGTCGCCTACCCGCAGCAGCAACAAAACTTCGACAACGTCGAGATCAACATTCTGCCTGTCCAGGGCAACGTCTACATGATTGTCGGCGCGGGCGGCAACATGACAATGCAAGTGGGTGATCAGGGAATTCTTCTGGTTGACACACAGTTCCCGCAGGTGAGCAGCAAGGTTCTGGCGGCGATCCGGAAGATTTCAAACAAGCCGATTCGTTATATCATCAACACGCATTTCCATCCCGACCATACGGGCGGGAATGAGAATCTGCGCAAGGCGGGCAGCACGATCGCCGGCGGCAATTTCGCCGGGAATATTCGAGACGCTGGAGAGGGCGCAGCGATTGTGGCCCACGAAAATGTTCTGAACAGATTGAGCGCCCCGGCCGGCGGGCAGGCTCCGACGCCTACGGGTGGATGGCCGACGGACACGTACTTCAGCGGACAGAAGGACATCTTCTTTAATGGTGAGGCTGTCCAGCTTATTCATCAACCCGCAGCGCATACGGACGGCGACAGTCTGGTCTTCTTCCGCCGTTCGGACGTCATCAGCGCCGGTGATATCTTTGTGACGAGCGGGTACCCATACTTTGATTTACAAAGCGGGGGCAGCATCAATGGTGTTGTTGATGCGCTGAACCGTATCATCGTGCTGGCCGTTCCGGCGGACAAACAGGAGGGCGGTACGTATATAATTCCTGGCCACGGACGGCTCTGCGATGAGGCCGATGTGGTCGAATATCGGGACATGATTACGATTATTCGCGATCGTGTTCAAGACATGATAAAAAAGGGCATGACGCTGGAACAGGTCAAAGCGGCGAGGCCGACCCGGGATTATGATCCCCGTTATGGCGCGACGACGGGACCCCGGACGACAGACATGTTTGTCGAGGCTGTTTATCGCAGCCTCAGCGCGAAGAAATAGGTACTTTTCTCAAAATGTAAGGATGTCTTTCTCAGGAGGAAAGATTATGAAGCGACTGTTAGTTGTGCTCATTGCAGTGGCGTTCGTATCCGGCGCTCAAGCCTACGCACACCACTCCTTTGCGGCAACATACTTCGAGGATAAAACCGCGAAGATCGAAGGAAAGCTGGTCCAATTCCTGTTCCGGAATCCTCATTCATTCGTGCACGTGGAAGCTCCGGACGAGAGCGGCCAGATGGTGCGATGGGCTGTTGAATGGGGCGGAGCCGGACAGTTGGGTGGACAGGGTGTGACGCGCGAAACCCTGAAAGCCGGAGACGTGGTGACGATCACCGGCAACCCTGGACGGAATCCTGCGGACCACAGACTGCGCATGGTCAGTCTCCGCCGAAAATCGGACGGATTTGGATGGGGCGGGAAGCCCGGCGAAGTTGTCGACTAGGTCATTCTAAAAAATTAATTACGCCAGTAGTGGGTCGGCTTGCACTGTAGCGGCGGTCTGTGACCGCCGACAGTCTGGGTTTACAAGCCGTCGGCGGTCACAGACCGCCGCTACAGTACGGACCGGCCCATTACTTTCTAAGAGAAACAAGCTATGGAGTTTTTTCATTATCTGGAACAAACAGGCTTTGCTGCGTGGATACGCGAGTCGGACTCGATATGGGCATATCCGACAATCCTGTTCCTTCACACGATTGGCCTGGGAATCGTCGTTGGAATTAATAGCGCAATCGATCTGCGGATCCTCGGTTTGGCCTCCCGCCTTCCTCTCGAACCTCTGGAAGGACTCTTTCCCCTCATGTGGGTCGGCTTTTGGATCAACGCCGCATCCGGCTCTCTGCTTTTGATCGCGGATGCGAGCACCAAACTCGCGAACCCGGTTTTTTATATCAAGATGGGATTCATCGCTCTTGCCGTCGTCGACGTTTTCGTGATCAGGAAAAGGGTGTTTCGCGATCCGTTAATTGACAAGAGACCTGTGACATTCAACGGCAAGATTTTGGCCGCCGTTTCGTTGTCACTTTGGCTTGGGGCCATCACCGCGGGCCGTCTGATGGCCTACCTTGGTCCGGTAAGCGGCCTGCAGCAGTAATTCGTGCTGAGGAGGAGAAGACAATGAGTTCCAGGATTCTTTGGAGCCACATTGCACTGCTTATTGTCATCACAGCCGCTCTGTCGCTCGCGCTTGGCCCTCACAATGCCGCGGCGCAGCAGCGCGGCCAGGGACAGGCTCCGCCGGCCGAGCAAGCCCCAAGGACCCCTCAAGCTTCCGCTCCGATCGATCTCACGGGGTGGTGGGTCTCGATCGTGACGGAAGACTGGCGTTTTCGCATGGTCACTCCTCCGAAGGGAGATTACGCCAGCGTTCCGATCAATAATGAGGGACGTCGAGTGGCCGACACATGGGATCTGGCCAAGGATGACGCGTCCGGCAATCAATGCAAGCCCTTCGGAGCCGCGGGTATCATGCGTATGCCCGGACGCCTCCACATCACCTGGCAGGATCCAAACTCTCTCAAGATTGAAACGGACGCCGGAACGCAAACACGTCTGCTCCATTTCGGCGAAGGGCAGCCACCGGCCGGTGAGCCGACCTGGCAGGGATATTCTGTTGCAACCTGGGAGGGCCGGCCTCAACGTGGCGGCGGTGGTGGCCGCGGCGGTCCAAACCTGGGGCCGGCAGGTCCACCGCAGGGCGGCTCGCTGAAAGTCGTCACAACGCGCATGCGGCCGGGATACCTGCGCAAGAATGGCGTGCCCTACAGCGAGAATACGGTCCTGACCGAATACTTCGATCGGCATTCGGACTATGGGTCCGAATGGTTCACCGTTACGACGATCGTCAACGATCCGAAGTACCTGACCGACGAGTTCATCACCAGCACACACTTCAGAAAAGAGCCTGACGGGTCGAAGTTCAGCCCAAGTCCCTGCCAGACGGACCGCCCGGTAAAGTAGTTTTTCGCCGCCAATTACACGAATTACGCCAAAGAAAATTCGCGTAATTGGCGTAATTGGCGGCAGAAAAATGGTTTGACTTCGCTACCTGCCGCTGACATAAGACTCCATGAATATGAAGAGAACGTTGATCACGCTGCTCGCGGGAATCCTTGTCTCCGCCGGGGTCCGGGCACAAACCGGTAACCGCAGGAATCCCGCAGCCGATTGGCCGATGTTCAACCGCGATTTGGCCGGCACGCGCTACTCACCACTGACGCAAATCAACACCACGAACGTCGCCACGCTCACCCAGGCATGGTCCTATCGTCTGCGGCCGGAAGGCAAGAACATCGCCGCGCTTAGCCCGAGCGAGATCTTTCAGGAAATCACACCGATCGTGGTAAACGGCGTGATGTACCTTCCATCGGGAAATCGAGTTGTCGCACTCGAACCCGAGACGGGGAAGGAAATCTGGAGCTACGAATTGAAAGAGGGCCAGGCGTCTTTCCGCGGCGTTTCATATTGGCCCGGCGACCGAAACAATCCGCCTCGCATCCTGTTCACGACGGCGAGAAAGCTCGTGGCAGTCAATGCGGTCACCGGCGAGCCTTCGACGGGCTTTGGGAACAACGGCGAAGTCGAGCTCAAGATTCCCTACGATGGAGCCCCGGCGATATTCAAGAACATCATTCTGATGGGTTCGAATTTTTACGGTCCGGGGCAGCGG
>Ga0137403_10008980_pt1 | contig 11143 bp, 8 predicted proteins | sample CZOMad2_1_16fung_FD_122057 | JGI IMG/M metagenome (GOLD analysis project Ga0137403, IMG submission 122057) | Vadose zone soil fungal communities from Angelo Coast Range Reserve, California, USA - CZOMad2_1_16fungal (Hybrid Assembly) | ecosystem: Environmental > Terrestrial > Soil > Vadose zone...
TCGTCCGGATAAACTGCGTGGCTTTCCAGTGCGGCAATCCCCACCGCAATCTTGAATGTCGATCCAGGCGGATACGATGAACGATAAGCTCGCGGCAAAAGCGGAATGTCAGGGTCGCCTTGCAACGCTTTGAGTTGCTCGGCAGAGATCGACGGAACGAACAAGTTGGGATCGTAAGTAGGCCAGGACGCCAGAGCTAGAATATCGCCGTTGTTTGGATCGATGATCACCATCGCACCGCGTTTTGCTTTTGCTTCCAGCGCTTTTTCCGCCAGTTGCTGAAGGTGCAAATCAAGAGTGGTCACTACGTTGTATCCAGGCTCAGGCGAGGTGATGAGTTTCTCTGAAGTCTTTCGGCCGTCCTTGTCAAAAGTGAGTTTGTATTCGCCGTGCTTGCCCGTGAGCATTCCGTTGAAGGTCTGCTCCAGTCCCTCGCGTCCCTCGGTTTCCGGCCAGAGCGTTTCGTGATTATCGACTATGCCGTCGGGATTTCGCCCGGTCTTCCCGGTGTACCCAATAATCTGACCAGCAACTTTTCCGTTCGGGTAAATCCTTACGTAAAGTGGCCGCACGATGATCCCGGCCGGCAGATCATCTTTAATTTTTTCGTACTCCTGCTGGCTAAGATTCTGCGCGACCTCCAGCGGCATTATTCCGCGATTCCTGTAATGACGCAGGATCGTCTCATCAGAAATCCGGAGCTTGCGTCCAATCAACTCGCCTGCCTTATCGATCTTCTCCCTGGCGAAGCTGACCGCCTGCGCATCAGAAAAATCCAGCGGCGTTGGGAAATTGATGACGAGATTGTAAGTAAGCCGATTCTGCGCGAGCGGCGCACCATTGCGGTCTGTGATCTGCCCACGTGGAGCCGGAACATCGAGAATGTAAGTGCGCGCCAGCTTTTGCGTCTCGAACGTAGGGACAATCGTCTCTTCTTCCGGCGAAGCGCTTGGACTCGGCGCAGGCGTCGGCATTAGCGTTTGTGCGCCCGTTGTCGCCGCTAGCGCGAAGATCGACAATGCGATCCACACATTAGGCAGATTTTCGCAGATTCGCGCAGGCGTCATTTCAGTTAATCTGCGTAAATCTGCGAATGGAGCTAGTGGGATCAGCAACATAGAAGGCAAAGCCGCGAGCGTTAGCGGCGAGCGAGCTGGGAGCGAGCGAGTTTCAATGGAGCTGAAGGGATCAGCGACATAGAAGGTAAAGCCGCGCAGGGGTAGCGGCGAGCGAGCTGGGAAGCGAGCGAGTTTCAAATCTCCGGATAAATCAATGCTGCTCCAGAAATCGGTGCACTTCTTCGGCTAACTTTCGACCAATTCCCTCGGTGGAGGCAATCTCCTCAACGCTTGCTTTCCGAAGACGACTGACTGAGCCAAATCGCCGCAGCAACAGATTTTTCCGGTTCTGGCTCACACCCGGGCAATCATCGAGAATGCTCTCCTCGACCCGTTTTTTCATGAGCAATTGATGGTAAGCGTTGGCAAACCTGTGAGCCTCATCGCGAATGCGCTGAAGTAATCGCAAGGCGAGCGAATCCATTGGAAGTCGTAACGGGAGCGCCCTGCCAGGCCGGTAAATCTCCTCGCGTTCCTTGGCCAGGCCGATGATGGGAATATCGTGCAAACCTAATCGCTGCAATTCACCACACGCGGCCGAAAGCTGGCCTTTTCCGCCATCGACAATGATGAGATCGGGCAGGCGAACATACGATTGAGGGTTGCGGATTGCGGATTGCGGAAAATCTTGGTTCTCAAGCCGACGAGCTGTTTCAAACGCGTTTTCCTGTGAATGCTCGGGCGAAACATCGATGACGGTGTTCTCGATTGTTTTTTCCGTTCGTCCATTTGCGGTCTCCGAAATATTCAACAGCACCCGCGAATACCTGCGCCGGACAACTTCGGCCATGCTGGCAAAATCGTCCTGTCCTGCGACGGTGCGCACGCGGTAGCGCCGGTAGTTGTTCTTGTCTGGCACGCCGTCTCGGAAACAAACCATCGATGCAACGACATGTGTCGTGGAAATATTCGAGATATCGAAACACTCCATTACGCGCGGGGCGTCTGGCAGTCGCAGCGCATCGGCCAGGGCTTGTACGTCTGCCATGGGATCGATCGCGCTGCGCAACGTACCCCGCGTGAATCGACGCGTCGGTCTTGTCGTGCTACGCAAATCCTCAATCATATTGCGAAGTTCGGCCGCTTTCTCGAAATCCATTTTCTCGGCCGCTTTATGCATTTCGCTTTCCAGCGTCGAGATCATTTCGCGCGAATGGCCTTCCAGAAAATCGCACGCTTGCGCGACACGCTCGCGGTATTGCTCGGCGCTAATTTCGCTCAAGCGCACCGGCACCTGATAGGTCGAGGATTTCAATTCCCGCTCGGTCGGCGCGCCCCGGCCAAAGGTGAGCACACCAAATTTCTTCCGCATGAAATTCAATGTCTGCCGCAGCGCCCCGGCATGCGCGTACGGGCCAAAGTAGCGGCTGCCATCGTCCTTTTTGAATCGAGCCAGCCGAAAACGCGGCCATTCTTCCGAGAGATCGACCCGGACCACGAGGAACCGCTTATCGTCACGGAAGGAAACGTTATAGCGCGGCCGATATTCTTTGATCAGTTTGCCTTCGAGTAAGACAGATTCCGCTTCGCTGCGAACGGTATGTGTCTCAAAATCCCACGTCGCGTCCAGCATAGCGCGCGTCTTCAAATCGGCCTGCGCCAGTTTCGACGGCAAAAAATAAGAACTCACTCGTTTGCGCAGGTCGCGCGCTTTACCTACGTAGATCACGCGATTGAACCGGTCGCGCATGAGGTACACACCAGGCTTGTGTGGCACTTCGTGCACTTTCTTCTGCAGATCGGGTTTCTGCTTCCTCGATGCAGCCATCCGGGCTGCGAATTTACGCGAGAAAGAGAAAGGTGGAAACCGGACAGCTAATCAGTCTATCTCCGCTGAGGACAGCGGACGCTACAACGCTCCCAGCGGCGGTAGAGTGCGCTGTCTCAGCGCAGCCAGCGCGGCCCATTTCTGGCCACACGACTAAATCCTGTCGTTTACGGTCTTGTCGTTGTGGTGGTAGTCGTTTCCTCGTGTTTAACTACGACAGGCTGGGCCAACACCACTTTGCGCACCACGACCCGGTCGCCGACGGTTGAATAATAAACGGTCGCCGGCATGTCTGGGCGGATCGCCGACAAACTTACAACGCGGCCGTCCGGATCTACGACAGACGTCTCTTTGGTGTAGTAATAGCGGAGGGGCGCCGCATTCGCCGCTGTTCGGAATGTAAAGTAGTCCGAATCCGGAGTGTACGTCACGATGTTGCCCACAGAGCTGGTCGTTGTCTGCTGCGTCGTTGTCGTACCGGTTACGGGATCGGTTGTTGTCGTGGTAGTGGTGGTCTGCGCCAGCGCTATTCCCATCGCTGCCGCGGAAACCATGCCAACCCCCAATATTTTCGCTAATCTCATTTGTTTCATATTTGTCCCTCTGCTTTGATTGAATAGATGTTCTCCATTCTTTCCGGTCTCCTGGCACCGGAGGCTGTTCAGCTACGCCATGATATCGTAGATTCCGGCTCGCGTGGTCGCATGCGAGGGCTTAATCCCTTTTCTCGTGCTAAAGCAGGATGACGGTGACGTTTATGCAGGCTCTACCTGGGTTTCGTGATTTTCTTCCCGATGACTGCTCAGTGCGGAACTACATCTTTGCACGCTGGCGCGAAGTTGCCCGTCGGTACGGCTTTGTGGAATGGGAAGCCCCTCTGCTCGAGCCAACTGACCTGTACAAGAAAAAGAGCGGCGAAGAAATTGTCGATCAGCTTTTTAATTTCACTGACAAAGGCGAACGCGAAGTTGCGTTGCGTCCGGAGCTGACGCCCACGCTCGCCCGCGTGGTCGCGGCACATGAACGCGAATTTAAGAAGCCGCTCAAATGGTTCTCCATCGGCCAATTCTTCCGCTACGAAAAACAGCAGCGCGGGCGTCTGCGGGAGCATTTTCAGTTGAATTGCGACATCATCGGTGAATCGGATCTCGCAGCAGATATCGAGCTGGTCGCACTCTGCATCGATGTCTTGCGTGCGTTCGAACTAACCGAAAAAGATTTCGTCGTCCGAATCAGCGACCGCGAATTCTGGACAGATTTTCTGCGTGAGAAAGACGTGCCGGCAGATCGCTGGGACGAATTCCTGCAGACGATCGACAAATTTGGGCGCGAGCCGCGTGAGAAGAACGCCGAGAAACTTGGCAACCTCGCCGACTCGGTCTTTGCGACTCTAAAAAGCGCCGGCAACAGCGAGAAGTTGGGCAAACTGGTCGATGCTCTGCGCGGACGCGGCCTGGCAGATTTTGTAGCGATCGATATCGGGATCGTCCGCGGGCTTGCTTATTACACAGGTACGGTGTTTGAGGTGTTCGACCGCGCGGGAAAATTTCGCGCCATCGCTGGCGGCGGACGTTACGACAAGTTGATCGCGCAACTTAGCGACGGCGGCGTGTCACTGCCTGCGCTCGGCTTTGCCATGGGCGACGTCGTTCTCGGCGAGCTGATCGATGAAATCCCGCGCGCTCGTGAGGCGATGCAGAAAGCAAGCACGACCGACAAGAGGATCGATATTTACGTCGTGATCGCGAAGGAAGAGCGCCGGGCTGACGCCCTGGCCCAAATCCAGCAGTTTCGCGACCGCGGCCACCGTGTCGATTACCCCCTCACGCCAATGAAAGTCACCCGACAATTCCAAGCCGCCGAGGAGGCAGGCGCAGCGCTTGCGATCCTCTACGGCGACGAGTGGCCGCAGATTGCAATAAAGGACCTCGCTCGAAGCGAGCAGAAACTGATCTCAAAAGAAGATCTTTTCTCACGCGTGGACTCGATCCTGCGTTAGTCTGCGGAGGTCCGGGACACAAGACTGCCAGCCTGTTCTTTTTGGCAGCGTTGCCGAAAAGCTCCCTAATCGCTTGCGAGATTCTTCGCTTCGCTCAGAATGACGCGGTACTTTTTTGGGGAGCACATGTACCGCACACACGACTGCAATTCACTTCGGAGAAGCGATATCAGCAGGCAGGTCACGCTTGCCGGCTGGGTAAATGTTACGCGCGACCATGGCGGCGTGATTTTTATTGATCTCCGCGACCGCGAGGGGTTGACCCAGGTTGTTTTTCGCCCGGAGGAAAATGCGCAGCTTGCGAAGCAGGCGCACACGTTGCGCGGCGAAGATGTAATTCAAGTTGCGGGTCGAGTCGCTGCACGGCCACCGGGCACGGAAAATCCCCACCTCGCCACAGGCGAAATCGAAATCATTCCGAGCGACCTGACGATTCTTAACCGCGCAGACGATTTGCCGTTCCCGATTGATGCCCAGCCACAGAATGAAGATTTGCGAATGACGCAGCGGTACTTCGATCTGCGTCGGCCACGTCTCGCGCGCAATTTGCAACTGCGTCACCGGGTCGCGAAGACCACGCGCGATTATCTCGACAGCCAGGGCTATGTCGAAGTTGAAACACCAATCCTCTCCAAAAGCACGCCGGAAGGCGCGCGAGATTTTTTGGTGCCGAGCCGAATCACGCCGGGCAGGTTTTACGCTCTGCCTCAAGCTCCTCAGCAATACAAACAACTGCTCATGGTAGCTGGTGTGGAGAAGTACTTTCAGATCGCGAAGTGTTTTCGTGACGAAGATTTGCGCGCCGACCGGCAACCGGAGTTTACGCAAATCGACATCGAAGCGTCATTCGTTACGCCCGACGACATCTTCGCGGTCACCGAAGGAATGCTCGCGGCGATCTTTAAAGCAGCGCTCAACGTCGACATCAAAACGCCCTTTGATCGGCTTACGTATCGAGAAGCGGTTAGCCGATACGGTAGCGATAAGCCGGATCGGCGTTTCGGAATAGAGCTGGTCGATCTTGGAGAAATTTTCCGCGAAAGCAGCTTTAAGGTCTTTCGCAACGCGCTCGATGCAGGCGGCGTGGTGAAAGCGATCAACGCGAAAGGTTTTGCCGGAATCACGATCGGCCAGGCGGACGAGCTAACGGAAATTGCAAAGTTATACGGCGCGAAAGGTCTCGCTTTCATCAAGGTCGAGAATGGCGAATGGAAATCGCCCATTGTGAAATTCTTTAGCGAAGCTGAGAAGGCGGCGGTGAAATCGATACTCAAGATCGAAGAGGGCGACTGCGTCTTCTTCGGCGCGGACAAATGGGAAATCGCCTGTGAGGTTCTGGGTCGATTGCGGCTGCGCATTGCAGAAATTCAGAATTTGCATGGTAGGGCGCGTCAAGGCCAGTCCGGCTCGGACCCGGGGGCGCCGGAATGGGACTTTCTTTGGGTCACAGATTTTCCGCTCTTTCAATGGAGTCCCGAAGAAAACAAATGGAACGCGATGCATCATCCATTTACCCGCCCAAAAGCGGAGGACATGTCGTTGTTTGAAGCAAAGAAATTCCCGGACGTTCGCGCCGAGGCGTACGACGTCGTTCTAAACGGTGTGGAGATCGGCGGCGGCAGTCTCCGGATTTACGAGCCGGAGCTCCAGGCGAAAATGTTCGAAGCGCTCGGGATCAGGCCAGAAGATCAGCAATCCCAATTTGGGCATTTGCTGCGCGCTCTGCGGCTCGGCGCGCCGCCACACGGCGGCATCGCGCTCGGTCTCGACCGGCTGGTCATGCTGATCTGCGGCGAACAAAGCATTCGCGACGTGATGGCCTTCCCGAAAAATAATCGCGCTGTTGACTTGATGACCAACTCACCAGCGGAAGTCGACTCTCGCCAGTTGCGCGATCTGGGAATCAATCTCGCCAAAGACAAAAAAGTGTAGCGGCGGCTGTGTCAGCCGCATTCTGCCTGGGGATGTGGCGCGGTCAAAGTCCTGAGCGCCAGCGCGGCTTGCTTAATAACCGAGCGCCGCTTTTCGCTCCGCCGCGGTAGGCAGAGGATCCTTGCGGACTGTGATCGCCTCCCCGCCCGAGTCCTTCACCTCCTGTGCCTTGATCGCGTTGAACTCGGTATCCTTCGTGAATTCCGGCGGCAGATCCATGTCCGCATAGATGGCGTGCACGGGGCATACCTCTACACATGCCATGCAATCAATGCATTCATCCGGGTGAATGACCAGCTGGGTCTCGAGTTCGTAGAAACAAGCGACCGGGCACACCTCCACACAATCGGTGAACTTACATCCATTACATTTCTCAGTGACGATGTGGGCCATGGGATTTAAGCGTTGAAGATTACGTAAAAAGACTGCCGTTACGAATAATAGCTATCGCTGGTGAGTCAATTCCTGCTCTAAGCGCAGCCTGAGCCGACGGGGGAGTGGTGTTCGCGACCGGTTCGAAAAAGAATCGCTACGAAAAACGTGACGATGGTGCCGAAGCAGATCCACCACGGAAATGCGAGGACCGGCAGCCAAACCGGTTGCGCGTAGAACTGCGTGCCGAAAATGCTGGCGATACCATTGGGCAATCCGCTTAAGATCGCGACGACGATGAAACCGATAATCATAGCGATGACGTTGCCGAAATTGTTGCCGCGCTGTTTGGTGAATATTCCGCAAAGGAAGACCCCGAGCAGCGAGCCATAAGTATAGCCAAAAACGCTGAGCACGATCGGGATAATCCGCACATCGGGATGCACAATCACGAGATAGGAAGTCGTCGATGCGACGACGATCATCAGGATCGCAAACCAAACAGTCGCCCAGCGGACTGCTCGTAGGCTTTGGTCGTTCGTGGCGTTGCGATTGATGTACGTCTCGTACCAGTCACGAGTGAAACTTGTGGCGAGAGCATTCAACGCCGTGCTTAGCGAGCCCATGGCAGTGGCGAAAATTCCGGCGAGGAGCAATCCGCGAAGACCCACTGGCATTTGGTACAAGATAAAATGGCAGAATGTTTCGTTAGGCGTTTTGGACAACGTTGGATCCGGATGGGCTTGATAGTAAACCCAAAGGAGTAATCCGATGCTGAGGAACGTGAACGCGAGAGGGAGGTCGGCGAGCCCGGAGAAAATGAGGGAACGGCGGCTGCGGCGAATATCGGGCGCAGTCAACATCCGTTGCACCATGTCCTGGTCGGTGCCGTGCGTGCCCATCGTGATGAACACGGACGCGATGAGACCGGCGAAGATTGTGTACTCCGTCTCGAACATACCCTTCACTTTTTCCCAGCCATGGCTGGCAGGATCGAGACCAGTTGTTATAAGGTCCGAAACTCGGAATGGGCCGTGACGTTGCACGATCTCATGCCAGCCGCCTGGAATTGCGAAGTACAGTAAACCAAGCGCGATTAATGCGCTCCCAATCATGATCGACGCTTGAATCAAATCGGTCCAGATAACGGCCTTGATCCCACCGAACGTGGTATAAATGGCCGTCAGAATGACGATGGCAATTGTCGCCCCGATATAGATCCACAGAGTTTGAGTTTGGTCTGGTCGAGTGCCGCTGATCATTTCGTAGGCCAGCACGAGCGCGATCGCTGCGGCATACAATCGTGCGCCGGACGCGAGCAGGCGCGTAATCATGAAAACGGCTGAGGCAGCGTTCTTCGTCGGCACACCGAACCGTGCGGTGAGATACTCGTAGATCGAGTAAACTTTGTAATCGTAGTAGGGCTTGATGAAGATGTAGCTGACAAGAACGCGCCCGATGATAGTGCCAAAGGCGAGCTGTAAATAAGTGTAGTCGCGATGTCTGAAGCCTTCTCCGGGCGTTCCGAAAAATGTGCCGGCGCTTGTTTCAGCCGCCACCAGTGAAGCCAGCACCGCCCACCACGGAATTCCGCGACCTCCCAGTGCAAAATCTTTGAGATCTTCCTCCTTCCGGCCCATGTAGAGGCCGATCGAAATGATGACGATGAAATAGAGAAGCAAAACCGCGCAATCGATAGCGAGCCGGCTGTCCATCTCGGCGCATAGTTAGCCACAGACGCCGTGGTGAGCGCTAGTCGAATCCATGGACACAGATTTACACAGATAAAGGAAATCCGTGTTTGATCCGTGTTAATCTGTGGCGAGAAATGAAATTAATTGAAATTCCTGCAGTCGATTTTGATCTGGCAATGACGCTTGATTCCGGCCAGGTATTTCATTGGGAAAAAGCCGGCAACGGCTTTGCGGGCACGATCGGCGACTGCGCTTCTTACGTCGAGCAGTGCGGAAGCATTTTAAAGGCACACATAAGTGGAGCGAAACTCGACGGCTTAAAGCCGTCGAGTTTTTCTAAAACTGTTGCGCATTATTTCGCGCTGGATCATCAGCTAGCCGAGATCCGCGCCTCGTTCCCGGACGATCCGGTGATGAATGCGGCGCGCGATTTTTGTCGTGGGTTACGGATCATGCGGCAGCCGAAATGGGAATGTCTAGCCACGTTCATCTGTTCATCCATGAAACAAGTGGCGCATATTCGGCAAATTTCGCTGGCGCTACGCAAACGTTTCGGTGACCCGCGCAAAATCGACAAGCACCTGCTCCACACGTTTCCGCCGGCGCAGCGTATTGCTCGCCTTTCTGAGACAAAACTGCGTGAATGCAAGCTTGGTTATCGCGCCAAAAATCTGCGCGCGACAGCCCAGCGAGTCAGCTCGCGTGAATCCGAGCTCGAGGAATGGTCGAAGCTCCCTGATGACGAGCTTCGAAACAATCTGTGCGAACTGCCTGGTGTAGGGGCGAAGATTGCAAATTGCGTGATGCTCTTTGCATACGAACGGCTCCGCGCATTCCCGATCGACGTTTGGATCGAGCGGGTTCTGAGACAACATTATTTGCAGCGTCGAAGGAAAATGACGGCACAGCAGCTGATTGAATTTTCCAAAAGCTATTTTGGCGAACACGGCGGCTACGCGCAGCAGTATTTGTTTCATCATGCCCGCACTGCTTTACGTAAATCAGGACTATCCAGAGATTCCTCGACCCCGAAAACTTTCGGGGCTCGGAATGACAAAAGCGGACGCTCGGACAAGGACCCAGCAGGCGCGCAGGTTGTCAGCGCCTCAAGCGTGGGATAATGTTCCCGGCTTTTACCTGAGAAAACTCTAGCCTGAATTTTGCCTTCTTAAGAGAACGCTCTCATGACAACGGCTGACATCATGTTCGCCCAGCCGGGCCATCCCGAAAGCTTTCGGGATCGGGAATATGACGCGCGAACGATTTTCTGGGCGCTGCTCGCGGCGATTGTAATTCACCTGGCGGTGGCGTTCTTGCTCGCTGCGTTCAGCGGCGTTTTTTCGCCAGCCATTCCGATGCAGGAACAGCCGGCCGAACTCACTTTTGTCGATCTATCACCAACCCCAAAGAATTCCGCGTTCATCGAAACCGATGAATCGAAAAAAGCACCGGAGCCGAAGGAGAAAACATTCGAGTCGAATGCCAATTCAGTTGGGGCAAGCGAGCTTGCCGCCACTGGTGAATTGCCGTTGCCCTCGCAAACGGGGAAAGATCGGCCGTTTATGGATTTAGAGACAAATCCGCACTCGCTGGAAACAAAGGGAGCACAACCGCAGCAGTCGAAGGCTGCATCACAACAAAAGCAAATGCCTGCTCCGCAATCCGCGCCCATTACCGCTGCGGAGCAATTTGCTCTCTTGACTCAAAAGCCGACTGCTGCAGTCGAGCCCTCGACGTCAGCATCGCAGGCCCAATCCGCGTATCGGCGTTTGAAGGAGCGAAACCACATCTCCGGCAACATTACCAATCGCGGTATTTCGGCCGTGAACGCTTTAGGCACACCGCTCGGTCGCTATCAGAAGATCGTGTCGGATTCAATCGGATCACGCTGGTATACATACATGGATCAGAAGCGTGACTTAATCACTATCGGCACGCTGCGTCTCCGATTTCGGATTGATCGAAGCGGACAAGTGAAGGATCTCAAGATCACTGAGAACAGTTCGAACGAGGCGTTCGCAAACGTGTGCCTGCAATCGGTGCTGGAAGCGCATCTTCCGCCCATTCCGGATGACGTCGCGAATAGCTTGCCGGCTGAAGGCTTGGAAGTACCCGCCTTCGGCTTCACCATTTATCCAAACTGATGGTCGCCGCCTGGATGATTGCCGAAGCGCCAGGAATCATGAATATCGTATTCGGATTTTTCACGAGGGGCGGGCTTTTCATGTGGCCGCTGCTGGCCTGCTCGATTGTCTCGGTG
>Ga0137403_10008981_pt1 | contig 11142 bp, 7 predicted proteins | sample CZOMad2_1_16fung_FD_122057 | JGI IMG/M metagenome (GOLD analysis project Ga0137403, IMG submission 122057) | Vadose zone soil fungal communities from Angelo Coast Range Reserve, California, USA - CZOMad2_1_16fungal (Hybrid Assembly) | ecosystem: Environmental > Terrestrial > Soil > Vadose zone...
AGTTCGTCCAGCTCGCCGTGATAGCCGCTGCGGATCATTCCGGGTTCGGTAGCGAGAGCTGGCGGGTCGTCGGCGATAGCACGCTCAAGGCGCTCGCGGACGTCGGTCAGTTCGTCTAGCTCCTGGTGAAGATGACGAAGAAGTTCGCTGCCGCCTGCGGGCTGGGGCGTAAGGAAATTTTTGAGCACGGGAAGCTGCGTGAGAGATTTGCGCAAGGCCACGAGTTCGCGTGGAGACGCAAGCCCTAGCGTGATCCGGCTGGTGAGACGCTCGAGATCGAGAATACCTTTGAGCTCTTTGCGAATTTCGCCGCGGACGACGGTTTGTTGGACGAGGTGCGTCACGGCGTCCAACCGGGCATCAATCGCTTCGCGATCAATCAGTGGACGCAACACCCAGGAGCGCAGGAGGCGCGCGCCCATGCCGGTGACCGTGACATCCAGCGCGGCAATGAGCGTGGTGGGGGCAGCCGCGCGAGCGGCCTCCTCGGTAAAGATTGGCGTGAGCAATTCGAGGTTGCGGACGGACACGGGGTCAAGGACCAGAGCGTCGTGCTGTTCGTAGTACCGGACGCTGTCGAGATGTTGAAGCGCTTCGGCGGTGGAGGACGCACCCTTGTTGGTGGTCGCGCTGCGGTCCGCACTGTAGGCGGCGTTTTCGCGGAGATAGTGCACGATGGCGCCGGCCGCCGCGAGGGCTTGCAGGTGATCGTCGAGGCCGAAGCCGGTAAGTTCGGCGACGCCAAATTGTTCGCGGAGGATGCGTTCGGCGTAGTCGCGCTGAAAAATCCAATCTTCGAGGCGGGATTCCACGCCACCGGCGCCCTCAAGGAGTGAGGTCTTCGCCGTTTCAAAGAGCTGCTGCGGTCGGGGAAGCAGCGTTTCCCGCGGGTGAAGCAATTGCAGCTCGTCGCGAAGAGCTTCATCGGCGCGCGGGCCGGAAAACTCCGTGGCTTGAAATTCACCAGTGGAAAGATCCACATACGCGAGACCAATGGGCGATCCCGATGCGTGGCGGGCAACGGAGGCGAGGAAATTATTTTCGCGGGCGTCGAGGACGGCGGAATCAGTGGCCGTGCCGGGCGTGATGACGCGAACGACTTCGCGGCGGACAATTTTTTTACCTGGGCCGGGCTGCTCCATCTGGTCGCAGATAGCGATTTTGAATCCCGCGCGAATCAGCCGCGCGATGTAGCCTTCGGCGGCGTGATACGGAACGCCGCACATGGGAATGGGCTGGCCCTTTTCGCGGTTGCGCGAAGTGAGCGTGATCTGCAGCTCGCGCGCGGCAATGATCGCGTCCTCATAGAAGAGTTCGTAGAAATCGCCGAGGCGGAAGAGCAGCAGAGCGTGCGGATAGCGCGCCTTGATGGCGTGATACTGCTGCATCAGCGGTGTTGTCGGCTCGCTCATCCTTCGGTGGCCATTTTCATTCGCGAATTCCAAGCTGAGTCAGCAAGAATGCGTAGTCCAGCGCAATCTCGCGGAGATAGTCGTAGCGGCCGGAAGCGCCACCGTGTCCTGCCCCCATGTTGGTTTTCAGGAGCAGGAGATTCGAATCGGTTTTCAGCGTGCGCAGTTTCGCGACATACTTTGCGGGCTCCCAGTACATCACCTGGCTATCGTTCAGTCCGGTTTTCACGAGAATCGTCGGGTAAGCCTTCCTCTGCAAGTTTGTATATGGGCAGTAGGATTTCATTTCAAAGTAGTCTTCAGCGATTTGCGGATTGCCCCACTCTTCGTATTCGCCCACGGTCAACGGAAGCGAAGCATCCAGCATGCTGTTCAGGACGTCGACGAAGGGGACGTGGCTGATGACGATGCGGAAGAGGTCCGGGCGCATGTTGGTGACAGCGCCCATAAGCAAACCGCCGGCGCTGCCGCCTTCGATGACCAGTTCTTCCGGCGAAGTGAATCGCTGCGCGATGAGATGCTCAGCAGCCGAAACAAAATCGGTGAACGTGTTGCGTTTTTGCTTCATGCGGCCAGCATCGTGCCAGGGTTTGCCCAATTCACCTCCGCCGCGAATGTGTGCTACCGCAAAGATGACGCCACGATTCAGAAGGCTCAAACGATTCGAATTGAAATTGACCGGCATGGAGATGCCGTAGCTGCCGTAGCCATAAAGGAGGAGCGGGGCGGAGCCGTCGCGCGGCGTGTCGCGCCGATAGACGATCGAGAGCGGCACGCGCGTACCGTCGGACGCGGTAGCGTGCAGCCGTTCGCTGACATACTGAGCTGGATCGTAGCCGCCGAGAACCGGCTGCTGCTTGCGAAGGATGCGAGCGCGCGCGCGGACGTCGTAGTCGAAGATGGAGCGAGGCGTCACAAAGGATTCGTATTGAAAACGGACGTGCATGGCATCGAATTCCGGATTTTCACCGATGGCCGCATTGTAAGCGGGCTCCGCGAATTCAATGCGGTGCGAAGCTGCAAGAAATGTAGAAGCGGCGGAAGTTAAATCCACGATTCGAAGATAGGGAAGGCCGCCTTCGCGTTCGAATAGAACGAGATGCGTTTTGAAAACCTCGGCGGCTGCGAGCATGACTTCCGGTCGATTGGGGATGATTTCTCGCCAGAATTCGCGTCGAAAGCCAGAAACGGGAGCGGACATCAAGCGGAACGTTCGGCCACCAGAATTCGTGCGGATATAAAATAACCCGCCCGCCGCATCGCCTGCAGGGCCCGGATGATGCCCGACATAATATTCGTGATTGTCTTCGCGCGGAGCGATCAATTGAAAGTCGCCGGACGCTTGGTCCGCCCGCAGAAGCCGGACCTCACTCGTTGTATGGCTCGCGATGGTGAGGAAAAGAAAATCTTTGCTGCGAGAGCGGTCCACCTCAACGCGAAAGCGCTCATCGGCTTCTTCGTAGAGCAACAAATCCGGTTCCGTGGAGCCGAGCGCATGGCGGTAGAGCCGGTGTGAGCGCTTGGTGGTTTCATCCTCAACGGTGTAGAAAAGGGTGCGGTTGTCAGCGGCCCAAGCGACGCTCGTAACTCGCTCGATTCGTTCGGGCAATGTTGCGCCGGTGAGTAAATCCTTAACCTGCAGCGTGTACTGGCGGTATCCAGTCGTGTCGATGGAGTAGGCCAGGAGGTGATTGTCATCGCTGACATCCAACGAGCCGAGCGCCAGAAACGAGTGGCCCGCTGCAAGCTGATTTAGATCCAGCAAGAGCTCTTCGGAGGAGCCCTCCCCCTCGAGCCGGCGGAAGTGGAGAGGATATTGCTTGCCCTCTTCCGTGCGCGTGAAATAGAGATATCCGCGCAGGCGGTAAGGAACCGTGAGGTCGGTCTGCTGGATGCGGCCAAGCATTTCCTGATAGAGCCTCTCCTGAAACCCTTCCGTAGGCCGCAGAACCGCGTCGGTGTATGCGTTTTCGGCTTCCAGGTAGGCAATGATTTCCGGGTTTTCCTTTTGTCGGAGCCAAGCGTAATGATCGACGCGGCGGTCGCCGTGTAAAACATGCTCCACGGGTTCGCGCCGCGCCACTGGCGGCTGAGGGACGGCGTCTTTTGTCACTTCGTTGGCCGAAGGTGCCGTCTCTGTTTTGGCGTCCGGGTTCATCGGTCTCTTTTGGTTCGGGTTCGGGCTCAGGCGCGTCGCGCGCCCGGCGCAATCCTTCGCGTGCGTCCGCTATACTAGCGGAAGTAGGCGGCGGGAGAAAGCAGCCGCCTCAAGAACGGAAGCAACAAGATGGCGCGAGAGACGGAGATCAAGCTCAGGGTTTCTGACGTGCGGGCATTCCACCGTGCTCTGAAGCGCATCGGCGCGCGCCCCGTTGGCAGGGGACCTGCGCGGGTCCATGAAGAAAACATGATTTTCGATACGCCACAAGGCGGTCTGGCCAAGCACGGCCAGTTGCTCCGCATTCGAACGGAGACACCGGAAACGCGCGGGAAGGCCAAGGCAAAGGGATTGAAGCGGCGCGTGGTCATGACGTTTAAACAGCCGATCGATGGGGCGGCTGGAGGACCGACCAGCAACGTGCGGGGCGGGTCGTACAAGGTCCGGGATGAAACTGAGGTGGAGGTTAGCGACGCCGGCAATCTCACAAGGATCTTTGAAGGGTTGGGAATGAGCGGCTGGTTCCGCTATGAAAAGTATCGGTCGACGTTTCAGCTTCCAAGCTCGAAATCGTGGGCCCGCGGGCTGCTGATCGAGCTCGATGAAACCCCGATCGGTACGTTTGTGGAGCTGGAGGGGCCTGCAGAAGCGATCGATCGGGCCGCGATGCAGCTTGGCTTTTCAAAAAACGACTATGTCTTGAAGAACTACCTCGTGCTGTATATGGATGAATGCCGCCGGAAGGGAGAACAGCCCAGCCACATGCTTTTTCCGGCGCCGAAAATGGCGCCAAAGTAGTCCCGCGCGGAAAAAAAATCACTTCAAGAGCTTTTCTTTCTTGACATTGCGATGCGTGCAGCTTATCAATTCTCGTGCGACTCCAATTTGCGTGGAGTCTGCGACCACGGAGTGAATTCTCTCTCGATGAGTGCGAGCAGCGAACTCGAACCTGGCCCTGGTAGGTCTGGGCTAGGGTGGAACCCGAAGGTAGTCGAAGGCTTGGGTGTCCAGAAGAACTCGCGCGATGCGCAAGCCATGGCTCGGGCGGTCGGGTGGGGAGGGTTCACTAGCGGCTAACGGTAAGTCCATATTTGTGAGGCACTTGCCCGCGGCCAAAGTTTCACCGGTGCGCGGGTTTTTTGTTGCCCGGCAGGTGCGAACGGGCCGAATCCGATACGGGGGATGACCAGATCGCCCGAGAGGGGAAAGTCTATGGAACTGTACGCTACGGAACTGATGGGATCGAAGGCCTATGACGCCGAGGGGAATTTCGTCGGGCGGGTCCGCGAGTTCTTCATCGAGCCGGCGGAGGCGCCGAACCGCGTGTCGCATTACTTGTTGTCGCGCGGGAATTATCAGCCGCTGGTCGCCAAGCATAACCAAGTCGCGTCGGTATCGGCAGGGAAGCTGAAACTGAACGTAGGGGAACGCGCTTTAGAACTTTACCGGCCGAACGAGTCCTGGTTGGCGGTTCAGAAGGATCTGTTGGACCAGCAGATTATCGACACCCGCGGGCGGAAGGTCGTCCGTGTGAATGACGTGGACCTGGCAGAACTGCGGGCGAATGGAAACGTGGAGTTGCGGCTGACGCAAGTGGACGTGGGACTGCCCGGGGCAGTGCGGCGGCTCCTTCAGGGCGTCGTACCGCCGGGCGTGATTCGAAGGCTGCAGAGCAAGCTGCCGCAGAAGTCCATCCGCTGGGAGTTTGTGAATCTAGTGGAACCGGACCCACTGCGCCGAGTGAAGCTGCGCATTACGCATGAAAAGCTCGAGGACTTGCATCCGGCCGATTTGGCCGAAATTATGGAAGATCTCTCGGCGCCGGAGCGGCAGGGAATTATCGCCTCGCTGGATGAAGAAACCGCAGCGGCGGTTCTTGCGGAGTTGGACGAGCGGTTGACGACGCAAATCATGGAGAAAATGGATCCGGGAAAGGCGGCAGACATCCTGGAGGAAATGGCGCCGGACGCTGCGGCAGATGTTCTGGCCGACTTGCCGAAGAAAACCTCTGAAGAAGTCCTGGATGAGATGCCCGGGCGGGAAGCGGATGAGGTGCGCGAACTGCTGGAATTTGATCCCTCCACGGCAGGCGGAATGATGAACCCGGATTTCGTGTTTGTAGGCGAGACTTCAACGCGCGACGAAGTGCTGGAGTGGATGCGCGATCAGGAACTGAACCTGGACCAGCTCGACACCATCGTCTTGCTGGATGAGAACGCGCAATATTCCGGCACGGTGTCCGTGGCACGGCTGCTTTTGGCAGCGCCGGACCAACGGATGGCCGAGCTAAAGATGGAACCGCTGCTCAGCTTGCCGGGAGACGCGGATGACAAGGAAGTGTTCGAACTCTTCGACAAGTACAATTTGCGCATGCTCACGGTAATCGACGCGGAAAACCGGCCTATTGGCGCCATCACAGTGGACGACGTGGTGTCGCGGCTGGTGAAGAATTAGGAAAGGTCTCTGAGCTGAACGATGGACTGGAGCGCAATCTCCTCGAGATTTGATCGCGTGCGCGCGGGCGATACGGATTTGCAGAAGAAGATCCGTGGCCTGCGGCGGCGCCTGACACTTCTGCTCGCCGTGGTGGGCCCCGGCCTGATCACCTCCAATGTGGACAATGACGCGGGCGGAATTTCTGTTTACACGCAGGCCGGAGCGCAATACGGCTATACGTTGCTCTGGTCGCTCATACCGATGACGATCGCGCTATACGTCACGGAAGAGATGTGCGCGCGGATGGGAGTGGTCACTGGGAAGGGGCTTTCGGACCTCATTCGCGAAGAATTCGGATTTCGCTCGACATTTTTTGTGATGATCGCTGGTTTCTTCGTGGATTTGGCCAACGTAGTGGCGGAGTTCGCCGGCGTCGCAGCAGCCATGCAGATTTTCGGCATCAACAAATATGTCGCCGTACCCATCGCGGCGATTCTAGTTTGGATTTTGGTGATTCGAGGAACGTACCGGCAGGTAGAGGTCATTTTTCTATTTGCCTGTGTCCTGTATCTGTCTTATGTATTTTCTGCGTTTCTGGCAAAGCCAGATTGGCTGATCGCCGCCAGGCACACGGTAATTCCGAATCTTCAGTTCAATTCGGGATACCTGATCATGCTGACCGGCCTTGTCGGAACCACGATTGCTCCCTGGCAGTTTTTTTATTTGCAGGCGGGGTTCGTCGAAAAAAAGGTTGGTCCCCGCCAATATCCGCAAGCACGCGCCGATGTCCTCTTTGGCAGCGTGACTTGCATGATGATCGTCTTCTTCATCATCGTTTGCACCGCAGCGACGTTGCACGCAACGGGGCGTCGCGACATCACGGACGCCGCGCAGGCAGCTCAGGCTCTCATACCCCTTGCGGGGAGAGGCGCGGGAGTTCTGTTCGCATTCGGATTGCTCAATGCTTCGCTCTTCGCCGCTTCCATCTTGCCGCTGTCCACTGCCCACGTGATTTGCGAGGGTCTGGGCTTTGAAGCGGGGCTCGACCGCAAATTCAAAGAGGCTCCGATTTTCTACTGGCTCTACACGGTGCTCATCGTGGCGGGTGCGGGAGTGGTTCTGCTGCCACATGCACCGCTCTGGAAGATTTTGATCTTTTCCCAGGTGGGCAACGGGATCTGGCTGCCCGTGGTTGTCATTTTTATTTTATTGCTGGTCAACCGGCGCGACCTGATGGGCGAGTATGTGAACACCACCACTTTTAACGTCGTTGCGTGGGTCACGGCCATCGCCATGATCGCTCTGACCCTGGTGCTAACCTATACGGCAATTTTTCAACAGAGTGCCCCACCGGCGCCCTGATGCTAAACACGGCACCGCGACGTTGCGCGGCGGCTGAAGCGTGTGTTAACTTTACGGCGTAAAGAAGAATTGGCTTGAAACACTGACACACGCCGTGAACCTGACGAAATCACATAAGACTCTCCACCTCGCTACTCCGGCGGAGCTTGGGCCGGTGACCGCGGAAGAGTCGCGGCTACTCGAAAAGGTGGATTTGGCTCGGTTGCCGAAGCACGTTGCCGTGATCATGGACGGGAACGGACGCTGGGCACAGAAGCGGCACCTGCCGCGGATTGCCGGGCATCGCGCAGGAACGAGATCGGCTCGCACGACCATCGAAACCTGTGCGCGCTTGAAAATTGAGGCGCTCACACTCTATGCCTTCTCGGTGGAAAATTGGCGGCGGCCCAAGGCCGAGATCGACTTCCTGATGCAGCTCCTGCGCGAATACCTCCGCAAAGAAATGCCGCTCCTCCAGAAAAACAATATTCGGATGCGGTTCCTCGGCCGGATCGAGGAGCTTCCCGCGGGCGTGCAGAATGATGTGCGGGATGCCATGGAAAGGACCGCAGGGAACAAAGGCATGGTCCTGTGCGTGGCGCTGAACTACGGGGGACGCGCGGAAATTGTGGATGCCATGAACGCGATTCTCGGGGAACGAAATGGCCATGGAGCGCCGGACAAGGTGACCGAAGCACAGCTTTCGAGGCATTTGTATACGGATGGCTTGCCCGATCCCGATTTGCTGATCCGTACCAGCGGCGAGATGCGCGTCAGCAATTTTTTGCTCTGGCAGATCGCCTATGCTGAAATCTTCGTTACCGAAACGCTCTGGCCGGATTTCAATCGAGCGCGATTGCTTGAGGCCTTGCTCGAGTTTCAAAAGCGCGAGCGCCGCTACGGCGGCATCCGCGAAGGCGAACCTTCCGACGAAAAGCCCGCGCGCGCAGCTGGTCATTGATCCGGTTTCATTCCGATCTTGAAGATGGGGGCGTACCCCCATTTTGGTCTAGCCTTACTGTGTCATGAAGAAGCTGGATACCAAGAAGCAACACCACGGATTCGGTTATTTCCTGTATGAGCTCGTGGTAACCGCACGGAGGGCTGGTGGTGCAGTTCTGGTCTTCATATTGGCCGTTGGCGTTGTGTTTTACATCCTTCGGTTCCTAGCGCATCTGCTCCATATACGGTGAGATTATAAAACTCAAAAGCGTAACCCAAAAGTTCAGCCTGTACGCGCGGCAGGTCATTGATCCTGTTTTGTTGCGAAGCAGGCTGGCATCCAAACGTTAAGTCGCTGAGACACGTCAGGCGGTCCAATCTGTCAGGGATGCGCCCGGTCTATCTGCTTATCCATAACACCCCCTCCCCCTAATTTTTGTAAGTGTTGATTCTCAGGGAGTTAATAATTACCATAAGTTATTTATTTTCAACACTTACAGAAGAGTTCACGAGTGTTGATTCTAAAAGGGGTTACGTTGCACCAAAATTGTGCAGATTGCCCGGCGTTCGGACAGGTGCTGATTCAAGTGTGGTTCAAAGGATGCAGGCAGAGGCCGTGAAAAGAAAAGCGGGAGCCGGGCTCCCGCAGTCCAAATACAATTTTCTCTAAGGTGTATTGTACCAAAGGGATAACAAAAGTCAAGGAAAACTTAGGCGGCTTGTCAGTTTCCGGTTAGCGCGGTGGTTTCAATGGGTCGACGCAACACTTGCTTGGAGTCTACTTGCAGGAGTCTGAAAACCTAAGGTTTTTCTCGGGCGTTGATTTAAGCGCAACGCCACTTTGTCCAGATCCGACTGGCTATAGCCGGACAGGTCTGTTCTCTTCGGGAAGTATTGTCGCAATAGCCCATTCGTGTTTTCGTTCGAGCCACGCTGCCAAGGGCTTTGCGGATCACAGAAATAGACTTTCACATCCGTGGCCACGGTAAAGGTCTTGTGCTTGGCCATCTCCAGTCCGCGATCCCACGTCAACGAGCGGCGCAGGGCCGCGGGAAGTTTACGAATTTGGCGGCTCAGGGCGGCAACCACAACCGTCGTGTCTTTGCTGGGCACCTTTACCAGTGCGGTAAAACGTGAATGGCGTTCCACCAAGGTCAGGACATGACTGTTCCTTGAGCCGCTCAGGAGATCGCCCTCCCAATGACCCGGTATGGCGCGGTCCTCAACTTCAGCGGGCCTTTGCCTGATGGAGATGGCATCTGCGATTTGACCGCGCGAGTCTCTAAAGATACGAGAGTGCTGCGAGCGGCGCATGCGACGCTTGGATCGCAGGTGCCCCAGCAGCTCCTTCTTCAGCACTCCTCGCGCTTGAATGAACAGGCTACGGTAAATGGTTTCGTGGGACACGCGCAGGCTCTCGTCATCGGGATACTGGGTTTTCAGCCATCCGGAGATCTGTTCCGGCGACCAGTCCAGAATCAGTTTACTCGCAACGATCTTCCGCAACTTTACATGGATCGAAAGAAGGCACTGCTTGGGCCGCAAAGCCGACTCCCAGGCTTCAGAATCCGCTTGGTTGGCTCGATAAACAGAACGGCCACCATGACGTGCGACTTCCCGGCTCACGGTCGACACCGCTCGGTCCAGGCCTTTGGCAATCGTCCGTATCGACCAACCAGAAACGATCCCTCGAGAGATTTCCTCGCGCTCACGCAGCGTGAGCGCGAGAAGCGAGCGCCGCCGGACCGCCGGAACAAACCCACCGTAACGCGACACCAGACAGCGAATGGAAGAATGCTCCTTGCCGAAGGCGCGCCCGATCTCATGCAACGACTGTCCCGCCTTCCAACGGCGCCACATGTCGCCCTTCTGCGCCGCAGAAAGCCCAAACCGTTTCCCTTGGATCATAAACACCACCTTTGAAAACAGCGTTATACCAGATGGTGTTGCATCGACCGCTTGAGCCCGCAGCGTTAACCAGGCATTAGTCTCCGGTAATTTAGTTGACCTCTTCTTCGCCCCTTGATTTCTGGCCTATACTTCAAATTATGAAAATCAAGAGCCGAGCTTGGCGTATCTCGCTATTGTTTCTTGTGCCGCTGCCCGCGGGGTCGGGGGCAGACGTGGCCGCGAAGGTCGAAGGTGTGGTGTTGGACATCAATGATGCGAGAATCTGGAACGCAACGCTCACTCTTGGAAACGGGGTCCGCGACCTCTCGACGAAAACTCGCCAGGATGGCACGTACTCTATCGAGCTAAAACCGGGCACATACACGTTGGAAGTGAAGAGCTATGGCTTTTGTACCTTGCGGCGATCCGCATTTGTCCTGCAAAAACATTCGACGGTTCAGTTCAATTTGCAGATGTGGGTCTGCCCAACGGACATGGAGTTTATTCAATACATTGAGTTCGACGAAATACCCCACACGCATCTCAAACCAGTTGTTCTGTATGCGAAAAAAGAGTTGCAGGGTGAACTACAGCGGTTCAGAGGACCTAATGACTTTGCTGATTTAACGGGGCATCCGCGGCAGTATCCAGCCATCTTTACCTTTAATCTACTGACGGTCCAAGCCGAAGAGATTGCGTATGACCCAACCAAGCATTTCCTCAACGCGATTGGAAATGTTCATTGGCAGGATGCGAATAATTCTGGCACAAGCGCGAACGTCCAAATTAGATTGGATGGATTGAAGCCGAGCTTTCTTCGCGATGCAGGATCGCAGCAGAGTCCCAACTGATTTCGCGGTCTCACCGCCTAAGTCCTGGTAAGTCGTGCCGGCTCAGATGGTCGACGCAACACTGGCTTGCAGTTTACTCGCAGGAGTCTCGAAGCCTAAGGTTTTTCTGGGG
>Ga0137403_10008982_pt1 | contig 11142 bp, 14 predicted proteins | sample CZOMad2_1_16fung_FD_122057 | JGI IMG/M metagenome (GOLD analysis project Ga0137403, IMG submission 122057) | Vadose zone soil fungal communities from Angelo Coast Range Reserve, California, USA - CZOMad2_1_16fungal (Hybrid Assembly) | ecosystem: Environmental > Terrestrial > Soil > Vadose zone...
CTGCGGCGCGGCTAAAGCGCTTCCGCGACCGTCGGAGCGAAATAGCTGAGGATGATATCGGCGCCGGCCCGCCGGATGGCGTACAGCGTTTCCCACATCGCTCGTGCCTCGTCGACCATGCCCCGCGCCGCCGCCGCCTTGATCATCGCGTACTCTCCGCTCACCTGGTACGCGGCGAGCGGTGACCCGAACTCCTGCTTGGCGCGGCGGATGAGATCGAGGCACGGCAACGCCGGCTTCGCCAGGACGATGTCGGCCCCCTCCTCGACGTCCAGCCGGATCTCCCGCATCGCCTCGTCGGCGTTGGTGCCCTGCATCTGGTAGGACTGGCGGTCGCCGAACTCCGGCGTCGAGCCGGCCGCTTCGCGGAACGGCCCGTAAAACGCCGACGCCATCTTCGCGGCGTACGACATGATCGGGACGCGCGAGAATCCGGCGGCGTCGAGCGCCTTACGGATGCCCGCCACCCGGCCGTCCATCATGTCGCTCGGCGCGACGATGTCGATGCCGGCGCGCGCCTGCGTCACCGCGACTTTGCCGAGCAGATACACCGACGCGTCGTTGTCCACGTCGCCGTCCTGCACGACGCCGCAGTGCCCGTGGTCGGTGTACTCGCACAGGCAGACGTCCCCGATCACCAGCAGCTCCGGCACGGCACGCTTCACCGCCCGCGCCGCCTGCTGCACGACCCCCTGCTCGTCGTACGCCTCCGAGCCGGTCGCGTCCTTGGCTGCCGGAAGGCCGAAGAGAATGATGCCGCCGAGCCCGAGCCGCCGTGCCCGCTCCGCATCCTTCACGATCTCGTCCACCGACGTCTGATAGACGCCCGGCAGCGCGGCGACCTCCCGCCGGATGCCGTCACCGTGGCATGCAAACAGGGGCCATACGAGCTGCGAGGGCGCGAGGTGCGTCTCCTGCACCAGGCGGCGCAATGCCGGCGTGCGGCGCAACCGCCGCATGCGGCGGTTCGGAAATTGACTCATCGGCCGAGCAATTTCGACGCGCCCTGGGCGCGGAGCAAGGCCGCCACGCGTACGCCCGCCGCAGCGGGCTCGCGCGCGTCGATCTCCGCGGATGCGGTGATCTGCACCGAGCCATCTTGCGCCGTGACGCGCCCGTAGAGCACTTCGCTCCCGTTTCCGGTATCCCGTTTCCCGCAGTACGCAGCCACCGGCGCCTGACATCCGCCTTCGAGCGCAGCAAGAAGGCTTCGCTCGGCTGCGACCTGACGGGCGCTCGCCGGGTCCTCGAGCGGCGCCAGCGTATCGCGGGCTTTCCGGTCGTCCGCGCGGACCTCGAGTCCGAGCGCGCCCTGACCCGGCGCCGGCATGACATCCAACGGATCGAGCCGCGCCGCGATCTGCCCCTGGAGGTCGAGCCGCTCGAGTCCGGCGGCTGCGAGGAGCGCCGCATCGAGGCCGTCGCGCCCCTCCTTCACCTTCTGCACCCGCGTCGGGACGTTGCCGCGCAGCGGCACGATGTCCAAGTCGGCGCGCAGGTATCGGACCTGCGCCACCCGCCGCAGGCTGGACGTGCCGAGCCGGGCGCCCGCGGCGAACTCGGCGATCGATGTCACGCCTGTCTCGCGCGTCACCAGCGCTTCGGCGGGATCCGCCCGCTGGGGTACCGCGGCCAGCACCAGGCCCGCGGGGAGGCTGGTCGGCAGATCCTTGAGCGAATGCACCGCTACGTCGATGCGACCGTCGCGCAGAGCGTCCTCGATCTCCTTCGTAAAGAAGCCCTTGCCCTCGAGCTCGTGCAGGGGGCGATCGACCTCCGCATCGCCGCGCGTCTTGATGATCACGAGCTCGGCGGCCACGCCGGCCCCCGCCAGCGCCCGTTTCACCCACTCGGCCTGCCACATCGCGAGCTTGCTGCCGCGGGTGCCCAGCTTGAAGGCGGTCACCCGTGCTCCGTGAAGTGCCGCACGATCGCATCCACGAGGCCGGGGACCGTGTAGTCCTGAGCCTCGATTGCAACGGTGATCCCGAGCTCCCGGGCCGTCTCCGCCGTCACGGGCCCGATCACCGCCGCGGCGAACCGACCGGACACCGCCACCGGCCCGCCCACCAGCTCCGCGAAGCCCCGCACAGTCGATGAAGACGTGAAGGTGACGACGTCGATCCTCCCGGCGAGGATTTCCGCCGCCAGTTTCCTGCCGTCTCCTGTCTCGCGGATGGTCTCGTACACGGCGATCACGTCGACCAGCGCGCCCAGCCCGCGCAGCCCGTCGGGCAGAGCGTCACGCGCCTCCCGAGCGCGCGGGATCAGGATCGTCTTCCCGCGCACGTCGCCCCGCGCGGCGAGCGCGGCGACCACCGCCTCGGCAACGAAGCGATCGGGCACGAGGTCGGGGACGACCCCGTGGCGCACCAGGGCTTCCGCGGTGGCCGGTCCGATCGCCGCGACCGCCGCGCGCGCCACGTCGCGGGGCGCGAGCTTCCACTCCGGCAGCCGGTCGCACATCACCTGGACGGTGTTCCGGCTGGTGAACACGATCCAGTCGTAGGGTGGGACACGGGTGAGCGCGGCGCGCAGCGCGGCGAGATCAGCGAGTGGCGCGATGCGGATCGTCGGCGCGGCGACGACTTCGGCGCCGAGCGCCTCCAGCTGGCGCGCGAGGTCGCCCGCCTGTTCGCGCGCGCGGGTGACCGCGATGCGCCGGCCCGCGAGCGGGCGGGCGGCGAGGCGCGCGGGATCCGGCGGGCGCGGCGCGTGTGGCATAGATTGGTGCAATCTATCATGCTCCGCTCCCTACGCTCCGCGCTCGCCCGGTTCGCCGTGCGGCGGGCGGCTGCTTGTCAGCGCGACGCGCCCAAACGCGCCGAGCTATGGCTGCAGCTCGGCTGCGCGCTCGCGCCGACGTTCGCCGAATCCCATCCCGCGCTCGTGCGGTTGAGGCGCGCCATCGAAGACCGCTGGGGCGCGGTGGCCGCGGCGCAGGAAGCCGCCCAGCGCTTCCCCGCGAATCCCGACGCCTGGATGCTCCTGGGTGAAGCCTGGCAAATGGTGTTCCGTCAGCAGGATGCGCTCGTGGCGTACGAGCAGGTGCTCACCATCGAGGAGCGGCCCGATGCCGCGCTCGCGGCGGGGGATTTGTACCGCCGCGCCGGTCGCCACGCGGACGCGGCCGCGCGGTTCGCCCGCGCGTACGCGGCGGGCGGCGGCGCCGAAGCCCTGTGGCTCAATGCCCAGGCGCTGTTCCAGGCGGGCGATGTGCGCGCCGCCGACGAGGCGCTGCACCTCTGGGCCACGCAGGTACCCGACGGGCTGGCGCGGCTCTCCGAGGCGCGCGCCGAGCTGTTCCCCCAGAAGCGCGGGAGTTAGAGCTTCTTGCTGCGACGGTACAGCGATACCGCGTAGGCGATCAAGATCGCCGGCACGGCGATGTACGCTGCAACGAGATACCCGGCGTTTTGCGGCACTCCCTCAGCCATGGGTTGCACCCACGCGCTGCTCGGCGATGGCGTAACGCTGCATCACAAATCCAGCATATAGGATCAAGAACACACCGAACGACATGAGGAGCGTGACGAGCATCTCCGGCGGCAAGGCGGGCTTGCCGGGCCTGATTACGATCGGCTGCGGGTGAAGCGTGGGAAAGAGGTACACGCTCATATGAACGAACCCGACGAGCACGACGGCACAGATGCCAAGCACCGCGCAGTAGCGCGCGCGCAGACCCGGGTCGGCCACCGCGCCGCGTAGCACCTGATAGCCGATCAGCAAAAAGAACAGGAACAGGGTGCTCGTGAGCCGGGCATCCCACGTCCACCAGGTGCCCCAGACGGGCTTTCCCCAAATGGGCCCCGTGACGAGCACGATGGCCGCGAACACGGTGCCCACCTCGGCCGAGGCCTCGGCAAAGCGGTCGAGCCGGGGATCCTTGAGGAACAGAAAGAAAGCGCCCGCCAGCCCGACGAGGATGACCGCGAGCTCGGTGGTCACGGCCGCCGGGACGTGCACGTAGAAGATCTTCTGCGCGGGGCCCTGGAAGCGTTCGATCGGTGTGAACGCCAACGCCCGCACGTACACGCCGCCCAGCAAAGCCAGTCCAGCGAGCGCCACCCAACGCCCCTTCTGCGCGAGACTCATTCGTCCACCGTATGCGGGAACAGCAAGGACGCCAGTCCGAGGAACACGATGTCGTACGCGGCGAGCAACTTAAGCCAGCCCGAAAGCTCACTCAAGGGTCGGTTCGCGAGCAGTCGCGCCGTCGCTTGCACCGCGTAGGTCAAGGGTAACAGCAGGAACGGCAGCAGCAGCACGGGGAGAAGCAGCTCCGCGAACCGTGTCCGAATCACCATCGCGCTGAACAGCGTGCCCACCGCGACGAAGCCGATCGTCGCGAGCGCGATCACGCCGATCAGCGGGAGCCACACATGGCCCACCGGCACGTCGAAGAACAAAACGAACACCGGGAGCCCAATCGCTTGCACCACTCCCACGAACGCCAGATTGGCAAGCAGCTTCCCGAGGTACAGGCCTCGGGGTGAGAGCGGCGAGGCCAACAGACCTTCCAGCGCGCCGTTCTCGAGCTCGAGCTGGAACGCGCGGTTGAGCGCGAGCATGGCGGCGAAGGTGAAAGTCACCCACAGCACGCTCGGCGCGAGATCGATGGTCGCCACGGCGGTGGGGTCGCGTCCGAAGTTGAATACCGTCAGTACGAGGACGGTGAACACCACCGTGGAAAGCAGGGCGGTGCGCGTCCGGAACTCGAGCACCAGGTCCTTCCGCGCGACGGCCCACGCTTGCGCCCACAGCTCACCCATCCGTCACCGCCCGCCGATACGCGGCCGCGATCTCGGCCGACCCCCGCCCTCCGCGCGGCGCGAAGTGGACGAACCGGCCGTGCCGCTGGAACGCGACGTCGGTGGCGAGCTCGACCCCCTCGTCCACGTTGTGCGTCGTGAGCACGACCACGCGACCTCCCGTGTCTCCGCCGCGCAGCTCACCGAGCAACACCCGGAGCTCGGCCGCCGCGGCCAGGTCGAGCCCCGTGAACGGCTCGTCGAGCAGCAGCACGGAGGGATCGTGGATCAGGGCCTTGGCGATCGCCGCGCGTTGCGCCAGACCCCGGGACAGCGACCACACGGGCTGGTCCGCTCGATCAGCCATGCCGAGGCGTTCGAGCACCAGCGCGGCGCGCGGGCCGCGGCGCGCCGCGGGCACCCCGTAGAGCGAAGCCCAGAAATGCAGGTTCTCGCGTACCGTGAGGTGTTCGTACAGCTGAGATTGATGGCCGATCCAGCCGATCGCACGTCGCCCCCCGGCCACCCGCACCACCCCCTCGCGAGGGCGGATCAGACCGGCCAGCACCTTGAGGAGTGTGGTCTTGCCCGCCCCGTTCGGGCCGAATATCGCGAGCGTCTGACCGGGCGTCAGGTTGAAAGACACGCCGTCGAGCGCGACGACCTGCCCTCCCCCTTCACCGAAGACGTGCCGGAGGGCCTCAGCCGAGAGCATCGATGCGGGCGGCGAGATCTTCCAGGTCGAACGGCTTGACGAGGTAGCCCGAGTGGCCGAGGTCGAGCACGTTGATGAGCGGCTCCATGCTCACGTAGGAGGTTGTGACGATCACGGGGAGAGCGGGCTGTGACCGCCGAATCTCTTGCAGAAGGGTGATACCATCGGTGTCGGGCAGGCGGAGATCGAGCACCAGCACTTCGGGGTGGAACTCGTCCAGCTGGCGGCGAGCCTCGGTCCCGCTCGCAGCGAAGGCCAGGTGGTAGCGGTCGGCGAAAAATCGCTTGTAGGTCCGCCGCAGCGTCGACTCGTCCTCGACGAACAGCACTTTGCGCCGTGGGCCGAGGGATGGGGACGCCATAGCTGCGCCCAATATATGCGGGTCCTCCCCCCCGGCCTACCGGCGGCTCAGCTCGGGCTACTCTCCAGCTCGAACAGGTCGTCGAGCTTGGTCAGCACCAGCAGGAAGCGCAGCTCCTCGTTGGCACCGCGCAGGCATACGGTCAGCCGGCGCTCCGCGGCCTTCCGCTGAATCAACATCAGGGCACCGAGACCGGCGCTGTCGATCTGCCGCGTGCCCGCGAGGTCGATGACCAGACGCCCGGCACCTTCCTGCAGCTGTTCCAGCAGCTCGGTGGCCGCACGGCGAAACGCCGTACGTGAGTCGAGCCCCAGCTCCTCGGGAGCGGCCAAGACCTTCTCGCCCGGACGCATGGACATTGTCACCAGCTCCTCCACAGTCGGCTCCAGTAGTTCACCGGCCTGGGGTTATGCGACTCCGATGCCATGCAGCTAACCTGCGGGCGGTCAACCGCTTGTCAAAGCAGGGTGAGGCGTCTCACCCGCTGGCCTGCCGCAGACGGAACGCTTGCGGGGCAGTTTGCAAGGGCCTGCCTTGACCACCGTCCGTCCGGTGGGCATACCTTAGCCTATCCCCTGAACACACGACATCCCGGGCGAGCTTTTGCGCAACAAGGGGTAGGTGCCGGCCAGGAGGCGGACCAGATGGCGAAGACGATGAAGCCGACGGAGCAAACCGAGGTCAGCGAAGCGCAGATCGCCGTGCACTGGAAGGAAGAGGCGTACTATCAGCCTTCCGAGCAATTCAAGGCACAGGCGAATATGCGAGACCCGCACATCTTCGATCGGTTCGCGCTCGACAAGTTCCCCGACTGCTTCAAAGAGTATGCGGACATGCTGACGTGGTTCGAGCCGTACCGCACGGTCCTCGATACCAGCGACGCGCCGTTCTGGAAATGGTTCGCCGGCGGCAAGATCAACGCGTCGTACAATTGCGTGGACCGCCATCTCACCACGTACGGAAGCAAGGCGGCATTCATTTTCGTGCCCGAGCCTGAAGCAGAGCGGGACGTGGTCATCACGTATCGGGACCTCCATGACCGCGTCAATGAAGCGGCTGCCATGCTGCGCGGTCTGGGACTCAAGGCGGGGGACCGGGCCACCTTTCACATGCCGATGGTCCCGGAGCTCCCGATCACGATGCTGGCGTGTGCGCGGTTGGGAATCATCCACTCGCAAGTCTTCGGGGGGTTCAGCGGTCAGGCGTGCGGCTCGCGCATCCAGGACTCGGGCAGCCGCGTCCTGATCACGATGGACAGCTACTGGCGCAATGGCACGCTGGTCGATCACAAGGTGAACGCCGACATCGCGGTGCGGACGGCGAAGGATTTGGGGCAGGACGTCGACAAGGTGCTGGTGTGGCAGCGTTACCCCGGAAAATATTCCGCCAAAACGCCGATGGTTTCGGGTCGCGATTTCTTCGTAAACGACCTGCTCAAGGACTACAAAGGCAAGAACATCGACCCGGTGCCGTTGCCGTCGGAAGCGCCGCTGTTCCTGATGTACTCGAGCGGCACGACCGGCAAGCCCAAGGGCGCGCAACACGGCATCGCGGGCTACTTGTCCTACGTGACCGCCACATCCAAGTGGATCCTCGACATTCATCCCGACGATGTCTACTGGTGCATGGCGGACATCGGGTGGATCACCGGGCATTCCTACATCGTGTACGGCCCCCTGGCGAACGCGGCGACGAGCGTGCTGTACGAAGGCGTACCGACGTTTCCCGACGCGGGCCGGCCGTGGCGCATCGCCGAGCGGTTGGGGGTGAACATCTTCCACACCGCGCCCACGGCGATTCGGATGCTGCGCAAGCTCGGTCCCCAAGAGCCGCGCAAGTATAACTACCGCTTCAAGTCGATGACGACGGTGGGCGAGCCGATCGAGCCCGAGGCGTGGCGCTGGTATTACGACGAGGTCGGCAAACGGGAAGCGGTAATCACCGACACATGGTGGATGACCGAAACGGGAGGCTTTCTCGGCACCACCATGCCGGCGATTCATGCGATGAAGCCCGGCAGCTGCGGCCCCGCCGCGCCGGGGATCCATCCGGTCATCTACGACGAAACCGGGGCAGAGATCCCCAAAGGATCCGGCAAGGCGGGCAACATGTGCATCCGCAACCCGTGGCCGGGCGTCATGCAGACGATCTGGGGCGACCGCGACCGCTACATCAAGACCTACTTCGCCAAGTACAACAAGAATCCCCGCAGCAAGGACTGGCGCGACTGGCCGTTCCTATGCGGCGACGGCGCAGTGCAGGCGGCCGATGGCTACTACCGCATCCTCGGCCGTATTGACGACGTGATCAATGTCGCGGGTCACCGCCTCGGCACGAAGGAGATCGAGTCCGCCTGCCTCACGGTCCCGGAAGTCGCCGAGGCCGCCGTCGTCCCTGTCCAAGACGAGGTGAAGGGCCGCGTGCCTGACGTGTACATCGCGGTCAAACCGGGCGTGCAGCCCAGTCAAGACGTGATCGACCGCGTGATCAAGGCCAACGAAGAAGTGATCGGCAAGATCGCGCGACCCAAGCACGTGTACATCGTGCCGGATATGCCCAAGACGCGCTCCGGGAAGATCATGCGCCGCGTGCTTGCGGCCATCTCGAATCGCCGAGACGTCGGCGACGTGACGACCCTTGCAAACCCGGACGTGGTCGAGCAGATCCGCACGATGGTTCAAGGCAAAGACGCCACCACCGCGCAAGGAGAGTTGCCGGAGGACATCGCGCAGTTCGGCCAGGTAGAATAGGCCAGGTCGGTTAGAGCTCCACCTGGGTTCCCACCTCGAACACCTGGTTCGCCGGAATCTTGAAGAAGGCGGTGGCCCGCAGCGCGTTCCGCGACATGAACGCGAACAGCTGCTCGCGCCACTCCGCCATGCCGGGCCGGTCCGACGCGACGAGCGTCTCGCGACCGAGAAAAAACGTCGTGCCCTCCGTCCGGATATCGAGGGACTCCGCTCGGCAGCACCCCAGCACGTCCTCGATATCCGGATCGTCCATGAAGCCGTATCGAGCGACGACTGCGTGGAATCCCTTCCCCATGCGCTTGACCGTCACGCGCTCGGTCGGCTCCACATGGGGAACGTCTTCAGTGACCACGGTGAGGAAGACGACCTTCTCGTGCAGCACCTTGTTGTGGGCCAGGTTGTGGACGAGGGCCGGGGGTGTGTGATCGGCGGTGCCGTACATAAAGACGGCAGTGCCGGGCACGCGGGTCGGCGGCTCCGCCGCGAGATCGGCGAGCAGCATCTTCAGCGGCACCGTCTTCTCCAGCATGCGCTTGGCAAGGATTTCGCGTCCCCGCTTCCACGTCGTCATCAGCAGGAAGATTATCGCAGCAATGAGCAGGGGGACCCAGCCGCCGTAGCGGATCTTCAGCATGTTCGCGCCGAAGAACAGCAGGTCTACCCACAGGAACAGGCCGGACACGATCGCGGCGCGTGCGAAGCTCCAGCGCCACACTTCACGGCTCATCACGTAGAACATCAGCGTCGTGATGAGCATCAACGTAGACAAGGCCACGCCGTACGCGCCGGCGATGTTGCTCGAGGTGCGGAACGAGAGCACCAGGGCGCAGGTGAGCACCATGAGGCCCCAGTTGACCGCGGGCACGTAGATCTGGCCGATCTCGCGCGAGGACGTGTGCTCGATTCGCAGCCGCGGGCTGTAGCCGAGCTGCACCGCCTGGCGCGTCAGGGAGAACGCACCGGAGATCACCGCTTGCGACGCGATGATCGTGGCGGCCGTCGCGAGCGCGATCAGCGGGTACAACGCCCAGCTCGGCGCGAGGTGATAGAACGGGTTCACCGCGGCGGTCGGGTCGCGCAGCAGTAGCGCCCCCTGCCCGAAGTAGTTGAGCAGCAGGCACGGGAACGCGCCGCCGAACCACGCCATCTGAATCGCGCGATGGCCGAAGTGGCCGAGGTCCGCGTACAGCGCCTCGGTGCCGGTGACGACGAGGAAGACCGCTCCCAACGTTGCCAGCCCGACCATGCCGTGACTGGCAAGGAAGCTCACTCCATAGATCGGATTGAAGGCGCGCAGCACTGCCAAATTGCTGAACACATGCCAGAGACCAGCCGCCGCAATAACGGCGAACCAAACAAGCGTGATTGGACCAAAGAAAGCAGCGACCCGCGCTGTCCCCCGCGACTGAACAACGAAAAGAGCTATGAGGATCGCAACGGTGAGCGGAACAACATAAGCTTCGGAAGCAGGTGCGACGATTTTGAGGCCTTCCACCGCCGAGAGCACCGACAGTGCGGGCGTAATCATCGCGTCGCCATAGAACAACGCACCGCTGACGATCCCAAGGAGAATGATCGGAGCCGTGTGGCCTCCGGTGGCCCGATTGGCGAGCGCCATGAGCGCAAGGGTGCCGCCTTCGCCGTGATTGTCGGCGCGTAGAAGGACGGCCACATATTTTGCCGTGACCACCAGAAAGAGCGCCCAGATGATCAGGGAGAGGATGCCGAGGACGACAGGCTCACCAGCAGATTGATTCGGACCGACTGCGGCCAATACCGATTCACGAAGCGCATAGAGAGGGCTCGTACCGATGTCACCGTAGACGACACCGATGCTCCCTAAGGTGAGCTTCCAAAAGCTCGTTGGGCGGGTCGCTTCAGCCTCGCCAAGCTTGGACAGTGTCTCGGAGGCAATGTCAGCCATTTTACAACTTTCGGCGCGCCGCTCGGGAGCAGCGACCTAAACACTTGATAAGCCAAGCTTTACTTCCATTGATGCAGCACGGCCGTCAATTCTGGGGCGTTATATAAAGTGCGTCACGAACCGGCGATAGTGTCGGAAATCATCTCATCTGAACGAGAAACGCATACCTCGCCGCTGTAATCGCCATGGTGATTTGCTCTTCGAACAATTCTGCGAGCGAGTCCTTGGAGAGCGGCTTTTTTTTAGAGGCTTCTCTGCAGTCGACCATCAATGCATCAATGACCGCGGCGGCTTCACCTTGTGGAGAAGCTCCGGCCACAGCTCGGATACGATCGTGTAGAGTTCGTCCGGTCCGGCCACGATTTCGGCGTCGGCGATGAAGTCGTAAATCCCCTGGATATCGTCTTCAGCCAGTTCTTTGTGAGCGTAGTCTTTGACGATCAGAGCCATAGCAAAAGAACGCATGGCCATCGCAGCGGTTCCAAATAGCGAAAGCCCCGCACAGCGGATCGGGGCTTCCGCGCAGGATCACGGACCCGGAGCGAGGTCCGTGATGCATCAACAAGTGCGAGGAGAACACGAGCGTGCGCGCAAAAGTTGCTAGCGAACCTTGCGCAGGGGCTTCTTTCTAACAAATCGGT
>Ga0137403_10008984_pt1 | contig 11138 bp, 11 predicted proteins | sample CZOMad2_1_16fung_FD_122057 | JGI IMG/M metagenome (GOLD analysis project Ga0137403, IMG submission 122057) | Vadose zone soil fungal communities from Angelo Coast Range Reserve, California, USA - CZOMad2_1_16fungal (Hybrid Assembly) | ecosystem: Environmental > Terrestrial > Soil > Vadose zone...
GAGGCGCTGGAGCAGGCTGTAGGGCACAGTGTGCGTGACGAAGTGCGCTCCTAACCACACACTGCAGCGGACGGGCGGGACAGTGGCGGTGCCGACGTTGTTGGTAGAGATGCAGGTGGGTGGTGGTTTCCCCGCCCGCCGCTGAGCGTGAGCGTTCGGCCACAGTCAATGCCCGTTCCTTGGCTCGTGACCCAATTTCGGTTGAGGCTTTATAACATGAGCGAAGAAAGCGACTTCTACCGCAAATACGACCTTGCCAACGCTCGCCGGCGTAGAGTCGCCAAGAGTCCTTTTCCGCATCAGGAGGAGGCACTCCAGAAACTCGACAAGTGGTACAAATCCGCTCCCACGGAACCTCGCGGAGGAATCCTCGTTCTTCCAACCGGGGGTGGCAAGACCTTCACGGCCTGTCACTTCATCTGTCGGAACCCGCTATCCGACGGTTTCAAGGTGCTGTGGTTGGCCCATACCCACCACCTTCTGGAGCAATCCTATTTCAGCTTCGGCGACCTTGTCGGCCTCATCGCGGAGCCGAAGTCTCAGTTGAGTAGTCGCGTGGTCTCAGGCACCATTGGCCATTTCCCTGTCCATTCCATTCAACCGAGTGACGACGTGGTGGTCAGTTCGCTACAAACTATTTGCAATGCGGTCAGCAATCGCCACCAGCAATTAGATCGGTTCCTGGACTCCGCGAAGGGTCGCTTATTCGTGGTTTTCGACGAAGCCCACCACTCGCCGGCCCCGACCTACCGAAACCTGATGCTGAGCCTTCGAGAGCGTTGCCCACAGATGCACTTGATGGGATTAACGGCTACGCCCACCCACAGCGAGGAAAAGAAACGCGGTTGGCTGCACAAACTCTTTCCCCAAGGCATCATCTATCAAGTTGCTCCGCAAACACTGATGGCCGCTGGCATTCTTGCCAGGCCCGTGCTTGAGGAAGCACAGACTGCCTTTGAGGCGAACTTCGACGAGCGAGATTACGAAAAGTGGGTGGGAACAAACCGCGATCTGCCCGACACGATCATCAATTCGCTTGCAAGCAGCCGGGAACGGAACGAATACATTGTTGGCTGCTACGTCAACCAACGCAAGAGATACGGAAAAACGATCATTTTTGCGGATCGTTGGGAGCAATGCGAACAGCTCAGCGTGGCGCTTGAGGATCGGGGCGTCAAGGCTGGCGCCATCTATTCCCATGTTGACGCAAATCCAGGTAGCGTAGAAGCGCGAAACCGTCGCACTTCAGCCGAAAATGCAAAAGTGCTTCAAGACTTTCGTGACGGCAAACTTGAGGTACTCATCAACATCAAAATGCTCACCGAGGGCACTGACGTTCCCGACGTACAGACCGTGTTCCTCACCCGCCAAACGACCAGCCAGATTCTCTTGACCCAGATGGTTGGGCGCGCCCTCCGAGGCCCCGAGGTCCACGGCACCGACAAGGCGTTCATCGTCTCGTTCATTGACAATTGGAAACACCGCATCAACTGGGCGGCGTATGACCAGCTCGCTCCCGGCTTGGCCGATGACACCATCCCGGAATATGGGAAGAGGCCGCCTATCCAGCTAATCTCCATTGACCTTGTACGACGCCTTGCCAGGCAGATGGATTCTGGGATCAATGTGAATCCAGCACCCTACAAAGCCTTTCTCCCGCTTGGCTGGTATCGAGTGGAATACTATGCCCACGTCGAAGGGACCGACGATGTTGAGCCAGTCGGCCAGCTGGTCATGGTTTTTGAGGATGAGAAGCCATGTTTTGAGCGCTTCATCAAGGCGCTCAAGAACGAAGAGCTGGAGTCGTTCGAGGAAGATTCCGTTCGGCTTGCTGATGTCAGGGAGAAAGTGGACAAGTGGCACCAGAAGTTCTTTTCTGACGTCGATGCGCGTGTAGGCGGCGGCCTGACTGAGGACTTGTTCAGCGTTGCCCGGCATATGGCGCAAAATGAAAAGCAGCCCCCAAAGTTTTTCCCATTCGATGTCAGGGACCAACACGACCTGGACGCCGTTTCCCAAGGCCATTTGGCCCAGGCATTGGATGACCGTGCCAAGGCCGCGGCATTGAGGGGAGAGTACACTCGCCAGGACCGCTATTGGCGAGTCATCTACTACACCTATCCTCTCTTCAAATCGCACTACGACGCCTGCATCAATCGAATCCTTGATGCAAGTGAGCATGGCAATGATCCTGCCGTGCATCGGCCCCGTTTCACGACGCCTGAGGTGATCCCTGTTGTCGAGCCTCCCGAGGAACTGAAAGAACGGGTCAAGTCGCGGGACGGTTTCCGTTGTTTGTGCTGTGGATATGGCAAGCAAAGAACACAGCTTCACGTGGATCATATTTCGCCCAGCTACCACGGGGGCAACAACCACTTCGATAATCTGCAAACGCTGTGCAAGCCCTGCAACGGCCCGGAGGGAAAGGGAATTGAGAAAATCAGCTTCCGCAACAATCAGACAACCTTAACAACCGCGCCGTCGCGATTGCCAATGCCCAAGACCCCAACGGGTAGCCACGCCAAGGAATCCGAGTGGTGGGAGATGTTCATTCGCCGAACGATCAACCTCTTCTTCCGCTGCGCCGCCGTGGATTCGGTGGAAATCGGCGGGCGGGGTATGCGATTCCGGGATTGGCAAGTCAGGTTGTTCCCTGGCAATAATGAAAAGTGGCTTGAGCCACACTTGCCGGGGCTGATTCAGCGAATCCGTCAGGACAGGGAAAAAGCGGGCTACGAAGCTGCGCCTGATGAGATTACAATAACCAGTTGAGGTCCGCAGCGACAAGCCAGGCCGAACCAAACGCTGCACCTGACCGGGGCCGCATGACTGGTTTTGCGCACCATCAAGCTCTTGGAGCGGCCCCGGCAGGTGAGCTTGGTCGTTCGGCATGCTGATAGGTTGGACGCCTCAGAAGACACGCCGCTGTCGAAAGCCGGGGAAGCGCGTGCTCAGCTACTGGCCCGCCTTCTGAAGGACGCAGGTGTGACTGCGATCTACACCAGCCAATTCCAGCGGACGATCAAGACAGCGGAACCCCTTGCTATTTCTCTGCAGATAAAGCCCGTCAATATTCCTACCGGAGACAATGCTGGGCATTTTAAGCGCATTCGAACCGAAAATCGCGATGATATCGTCTTGATTGTCGGCCACGACAGGTCGGTACCAGCATTGCTGAAATTGTTTGGCCATCCGGTGGACATTACGATCGCACCGACTGAATATGACAACTTGTTCGTGCTGGTACAAAAAGATAGTGGGCCGCCAACGGTGCTGCGAATGCGATACTAAATACAGCCTAACCACTCGCTTCAGACCGATCGCTAAATGCGACGGCTGAGCTTGGCGTTCGGCCATCGGAGGTCTTCGTGGCGCGGAAGTCGTTGGAAGAGACTTGGCGGTACTTGGAGTCGCAGGGCGAGGAGACACCCCGCCGACATGACGGCCAATTCGATCGTAGAGTTTGCAAGTAGTGTGAGGAGGCAAACTTTGTCTCCTTCAGCCGATTGGCAACAATACACAAAAGGAGGAAGTGCTCATGAGGGGGAAGTGCTCATGAGCAAACCGACTGGCGGCAATGCCCAAAAAGGCCACTTATATCCTACCGTTGAAACATTCCCAACAATTGTGGATGCGCGGCATGCCAATAAAGAGGCGGTCGACCTGTTTAATCGGTTTTTTGCGACAAAGAGCCGGCACGACTGCGATGCGACCATGGAATTCATATCTCGCGATCTCTCAGTGTACGTCGATGCGACGCTGGGCTGGGAGCTGAATGGTTATGACGCCTTGAAGGAAGTTTGGGCGCGATACATGCCGACGTGGGGCGAGGGTAGATCGTACCCTACCCGAATTCTCGGAGAGGTGAACGGCGGCACCGGCAGCGTCATGTTGGAGTTCACTGACACACCCGAATTGTTTGGTGGCGACACTCGCGTCTTGGGGGCGGTCGACGTGGTCCACGGAAAGATCACGAGGTGGGCCGACTATTGGGATAGCGCCGCTTATGACAGCAAGCGTTATGAGAAGATGAAACGGCCGCCAGTTGACCCGCCTCTTGCCCTAAGAAGCAAGCCGGCCGCTACCAGTGCTCGGATACGCGACGTTGCCTCCAAGTTTGTGGAGATGCTATCCGGTGGCGACACGGAAGGCGCGGCCACGCTCTTTAGCTACGACGGCGTCTTTGAAGATCGTAGCCTGAACATGAAAATTGTGGGGTTTCCTGCGATCAATCGTTATCTCGCCCGCGTAAACCACAAGTCACCCTTTGGCCGCGGAGTCAAACTTGGGCATGTCGTTGGGGGCGATGCCGGCGGAGGATTCGAATGGGCCTCCTCGTCTTCGTCCGTTAAAACAGGCGCTGCCGCCCTGTCGATCAACGCCGAAGGGCAGATAACCCGCGCCAACATTGTATACGACAGCAGAGACCTTTCAGCCACTAGCCGTAACGAATTGGCCGCGCTGACGCTCGAACCCCTGCAATAGCCTCGGGCGAGTTAACGATCGGCTCGGCCACGGGCCGACCTTACATCACCGTCCTGCCAGAGTGCTCTCCGCGTAGTTCACATTCTCACCGGGTGCCGCTGGTGAGATGCCGAACAAGCCGTTGCACCTGACCGCGGCGGCATGACGGTTTTTCGAGCTTCAACGTCTCACCAGCCGCCGCGGCAGGTGAACGGTGTCGTTAGGCTGCGCGAGCGAAAGCAGAAGCAGAGTGACGAAAAGCAACAGGAAAGAAGAAGCGGCAATCTCTGCGTAACTTGAGATATCCCAATGACAGCAAAAAATATTGAGAGACTACTGGAACAGACCTTCCTGCACGATGGGGCAATGCAACACGGGCTTTATGAGTATGAGCTGGAAGAGCTTTTGGACGAACTCACCTCATCTCTTGCTGAAGATCAAGATGATTACATTTTTGCGGTGACAGAAAATAGTGGACACGTGGCCATGGTGTTGATTGAGAGATCAGGACAAGTCCATATCAACGAACAGGCGAGAGAAAAACTGCGAGCGCTTTGGCCTGCTACGTATAAAAGCAATATGCAGCAATTGATTCCAGCGTTTGCAAAACAACTGCACGCAGGGGAACTACCAATCAATGGTGTCAAAACGATTGGACAGTCCTGACCATACTGCGCCTAACAATGCCTTGCAGCTGACTGCCTACAGCCTACGCTTCGCTGCGGCTTCCGGCAGCAGCTGAAGGCTAGCGTTAGGTGGCGCAAGGATTACCCCCATGGACGAACTCTCGATCCGTAGGATCACGGACAAGTTAGAACCTCAGGCGATACGCAGTACTGTGATTCGTGCCGGTTTGTACCTCGCTGCATTCGAACTCTTACGCGCGGAGGTTGTGGACAAGGTCAAGGCCTTTTTCGTCATGGGCTTTGACCAGCGCGGATATACCTACTCACCGGAGTACGCGACCAAGGTCCTTGCCCTTGATCGGAACATCTACAACGCTTCTTGCAAGTGGCTCGTAACGGTCGAAGCCATGACAACTGAGCAGGCAACAGAACTCCAAGAGATCCGTGTCCATCGCAACCTCATAGCCCACGAGCTGCCGAAGCTCCTCATGGACCCTTCGACACATCTGAACCCATGGCTCCTTGAACGTTGCCGTTTCTACATAGGTCTCCTCGGCCGCCTTTGGGGAGGCATCGAAGCGGATACGAATCCTGACTTCGCGGGTGCAGCCATTGATTATGAGGCGATCAAGTCCGGCACTTCCCTCCTGATGGATTACATTTGGGAGATAGTGGAAGGGGCGCCACCTAACCAGGGCATGGAGCCGACGCGGTAACCCGCGCGGCTCATACATGGCGTTAGGTGCTAACGCCCTGCATTGAAAAACGTAGGACTGAAAGATAAGATAGCTCATGAGCAGGAGCGACCTCACATACTGACAGAATTGAGGTGAGGGAACATCATGGGAAAACGCTATGTCGAAAAACGCGAGGAAGGGTATTGGGTTGCTGGGACCCGGGTGTCGCTGGATTCGATTGTCTTGGCTTTTCTCGACGGGCTGTCGCCAGAAACGATTGTGGCAGAGTGCTTTCCCGTGCTCACCCTAGAACAAGTCTATGGTGCCATTACCTATTATCTGGCCCATCGTGCGGAAATTGATCGCTATTTGCAGCAGGTCGATGCCGAATTTGATGCCTTGCGGCACGCGACACGCTCCGCTGATCCCCACTTCCACGCTAAGCTCATCCAGGCACGACGGCAGTTACAGATGCCCCACACATGAGCGTACGTTTTCAGGCCGATGCCGACCTCAACCACGTTATCGTGAAAGCCACGCTTCGGCGTGAGCCCAGCATTGACTTTCAGACTGCCCATGCGGCCGGGCTGGTGGGCTTACGTGATCCAGAGGTGTTGGCGCTGGCGGCACATGCAGGGAGAGTCCTGGTCACGCACGACCGCAAGACTATGCCCAAACACTTTGCGGAATTCATCGGGCATACCACCAGTAGTGGAGTGATCGTTATCCCACAAAAACTGCCTGTCCGTGCTGCGATAGAGGATCTACTCCTCATTTGGACGGCCAGCAAAGCCGAGGAATGGCACAACAGAATCCAGGTGCTGCCCTTGTAGCGAGCTGTACCTGTCGCAGTTGCAGACTACGGGAGGCGCCATTCCCCGAGTGCTGTGAGGAAGGCGCCTGATGCATGTCGCTAAGGTGCTACCCCTGTCAGATCCCGCACCTAACCAAGGCACGGAGCCGACGCCCTACAGCGTCCACTGCGCTCCCGCTTCCGGGCGCGGCTCATGCCCGGCGTTCGGCAGCTGACCACGTCACGGGAAGGTCGAGAAAAGCAACTTGTACAATTTCGCAGCACCTGGTGAGGACAAATGAAAATTCTTGTTGTGACTCCGATTGCAGAAGAGATCAATTGCTTTCTGCAAAGCTGCGCTGAGCAAGGCATACGATCTGAAACGATTGTGGTCGGGAAGCTCCCCGTCACTTACTTCTCGGCTCTCGGCGTCATCGTCGCCCAAGGCGGTCTTGGCAAAGCGCAGTTTGCCGTGCAGACCCAGCACTTGATTGATACGTGCCCAGGGCTGCACGTGGTAATCTGTGCAGGAGCGGCGGGAGCCTTAGTCAATGGACTCTCTATTGGGGATGTTGTGGTCGCGACAGAGACGGTAGAGCACGATATTCGCAATAAATTTGGACTGCCACTTCTGCCAAGATTTGGGAGCGCAAAAGCTATCGTAGATGCCTTGCAAAAGATGTCCCCTGCCACCCGCGCATTTCAAGTGCATTTCGGTCCGATCGCGAGTGGCGATAAAGATGTCATCGATGCAGCGAGACGACAGGAAATCCACCAATTAACAGGCGCGCTTGCGGTCGCTTGGGAAGGAGCCGGGGGCGCACGCGCCTGTCAGTTCAGTGGCATTCCCTTTGTGGAAATTCGCGGGATCACAGACAGCGCCAATAGCACTGCGGCAGCGGATTTTGCGATGCATCTGCACAGGGCGTTGAGCAACGTTGTGACGTTCATCACACTATGGGCAAAGGCTTACTGAGTCCCCGGGGTCCGTGCCAATACCCGAGCCGAACAAAGCACTGCAGCCGACTGCCTACAGCGTCCGCTCCTACGTCGCTCCCGCTTCCGGCAGCGGCTGAGCGTGGGCGTTCGGCTGCAGAGAAAAAGTATGGTCGGCCCTTTATCTCTCGGAGGAGGTCACAATGCGCATCGCAGTCTTTGGTGCGGGAGGGATAGGCGGATACTTGGGAGCCAGGCTCGCACAGGCTGGCGACGAAGTCGCCCTCATCGCTCGGGGACCGCATCTGACGGCCATCCAAGCCCACGGCTTATTTGTGGAAAGCCCCACAGGGGATTTTCACATGACGCCGTCCATTGCAACCGATCGCCCGGAGGAGGTGGGTGTTGTTGACGTGGTGTTCCTGGGTGTCAAGGCCTGGGACGTGCGGGCGGCAGCAGCGGCCATCCGCCCGATGGTTGGCGCCGCCACGGGGGCCCTCACCCTGCAAAATGGCGTTGAGGCGCCGACGGAGGTGGCAGAGATGTTGGGGCAAGACCATGTCATGGTTGGGGTGACTCCCGTCCGGAGTGTGATTGTCGGACCGGGACGGCTCCGGCATATGGGCGGTGTCGACCCCAACCTCACCCTGGGGGAGATCGATAACCGCTCATCCGCACGTGTGGAGCATATCCGGACGGCGTTGACCAAGGTGCAGGTGACGGTGCACGTCCCGGAGGACATCCAGGCATGGCTGTGGTGGAAGTTCGTCGGGGCGGCCACTCTGGGAGGCATCGGGGTCGTGGCGCGCGTGCCGACTGGGGTCTGGCGTCAGATACCCCAGGTCCGAGTCATGGTCGAGCGTGCCGCTCAGGAAGTGGTGGCTGTGGCACGGGCGCGCGGTGTACACCCTGCAGCAGACATTATAGATCAAATACAAAGAGTCATTGACGCGCTTCCTCCTGCCCATATGACCTCTATGCACGAAGAGATCATCGGCGGCAGACCGTCGGAGCTGGAATACTGGAGCGGTGCTGTGGTGCGTCTGGGTCGGGAAGCAGGTGTTGCGACACCCCTCAATGAGTTCATCTACCATAGCCTGCTGCCCCAGGAAAGGCAGGCACGGGGACAGGTATAGGTGCTCCTTCCCAAGATTCAAGAGCCTGGTGGGGGCCGAAACCGCCTGCAGCCGACTGCCTCCAGCGTCCGCTCGTACCTCGCTCCCGCTTCCGGCAGCGGCTGAGGCGCAGCGTTCGGCTTACATGAAGAAAGCGCGCGGCTGATGTTGGGCTCTGACTAGGTCGATTGCTGGGAGTACTCTATGACTCGGACTTCCGAAAACGACGACAGCCACTTTTTGGACCATCCCGAAGTTCTGGAGCTCTTTAGCCAGCTCTTCAACAACGTGCTGGCAGAGTCCGATCGCGGCGCCGTCCTGGTCGGCACGAGCTACGTTGACCTCAATCTAAAGAAACTGTTTGAAGCCGTCGCCCCCAGGGAACTGAGCCAGAAGCGTTTACGCGCAATTCTCGACTACCCCGGACCGTTGAGTACCTTCGCGGCGCGGACTCAAGTGGCGTTTTTGTGTCGCCTCATCAACTGGAGCGTGTACAGTGCCATCGAAGCACTTCGAGAGATCCGCAACAGCGTCGCTCACAAACCCGACGAGTTCGTTCTCGCGGATCACAAAGAGAAGCTGCAAAGAATCTACAGTCTCGGCCCCGGCGTGCCAGTTTGGGTCAATAGACTCGCATGTGAGCTTCTTGGGCGCACCTTCCTGGAGAGAGCGGTCGAGATCAGGTTGCCTGATTCAGAGTCTCCCATCTTCAGCAGCCCAGCAGACGTGATCGACTACATCACCGACAAGCCAGGCCTGCTCGCTCCCCTCAACGAGAGGCTGCCCCGCGGTGAACTCGGCGTCGGCATCCTATTAATATGCGCTCTTATCATTCATAGTCGCGAAGCGGCTGTCCGCGCCTGTGGGGTGTCCAGCACATGGCCGAAGTTTGGAAGTGCCGAACCCGTATGAGGCCCCCGGTTGTCAAGAGACAAACCATCCCTATGCGCGGTTTTTTACTGTTTTTCCGCTTACCGGGTCTGGCGTAGTCGGCAGTCAGGTGCGTGTGCTGACTTGATTTCCATAGGCAGGTGCCAACCGAGCGCGGCTGCACCACACACGTATGGAGGCGCTGTCGCCACCTAGGTGGCGATGGCAGAGAAGCGTTGGGGTTATCCTCTGCGGCCTAGAAATGATGCTGTGCCCTCATACCGTCCTATGCAAAGGGGTGGCTCAGCCGGTGCAGCTTGCCCGTTCGTGTCAGGTTCGGGAGAGGGGCAGCCCACGTCTGCGGTCGGCGACGCTCGCCACTGCTGAAGGAGCCAGAGCGGGTGTCCAATCAACGCCTAGGGCTCTGGGATCACCAGCCTATGCGGACCTTGGCGTTCACAGACGCCGTCCAACAGGACAGCGCACGCGCGTGCCAGGCTGCTCCCCTGCGTGTCCAGTGAGGCGGCAGGCTCACCCGCTCGGCTCCCCTAGCTCTGGAGGAACTTGTCCAGAGCCAAGGCTGGTTTACGTTTGAGCCTGGAATAGACCGCCCGCGCCAGCGTGTGAGCCAGGATGGTCAAGGCCTTCCCCGTGTCGTGTGTGTTCTCCAAGCGGGCCATGTCTTTTTGCCCGGCTGGATGGTGGCGCAGGCACAACACCGCGGCCGCGGCAAAGGCCCACTGGAGAGGGACGTTCCCAATGTTTGGGCCTGACGTGCCCAAGCGTTTGCCCGCGGCTTCCTGAGCACACTGGACAAGCCGGCCCTGGGAGACACCATCCGGCACGCTGGGGAAACGGGCCATGGCGTGGATTTCATCGCGCCGCACGAGACGGAGAATCTTGCCAATACCGGGCACGGTTGGCACCAGATACAGCGTGTTGGCCTCAGGGTGTTTGGCGGCTTGGAGGAGAGAGCGTGCCAGGTCGCCTAGCAGCTGGTCGTCAGAGGTGATCAGGGCCCAGTCGACTGCGATGCTCTTGTGCACGGCGGGTTCAGCACAGCGCTGGGCCACACCATCCCGGTTGGCTTTGGAGGCGATCTTCTTGCCGATCTCGGGCAGGTTGTATTGGCTATTGGTATTCTGAACATGGGCCAACAGTGCAGCACGTTTGCGCATCAGGTGTGTGCGGCGCCGCAAGAGGTCACGGGTGGCCCGCATCTGGGCCGGATAGACATAGGCCGGCGGGAGCATCCCACCGCGCCGCAAGGCCGCAATTTTTTGTGAATCGATCGTGTCATTTTTGGCCTTGCCCCCATGGATGGCCTTCATGGAGAGGGCATGACCCAGCACGAAGGGAATCCCCTCTTGAGCACAGAGATCAGCCAGCCAGGTCCCAGGTGAAGATACATTCGACCGCCACTACCAGGCCGTCCCGATAGGGCGTCACGGCCTTGAGAAACGCTTCAGGAGCAGCTTTCATGTGGCGGTGCACCAGGACTTCCCCATCCTGGTTGACCATACAGACGTACATGGTCCGAGCGTGCAGGTCGATGCCACAATAACACTGGTGCGGCTGGGATGAAGTAGAGTCATTGCGCCATACTCCTTTCGCAAGAAGCGGTTTCAATGAAGCCCTTCCCAAACCGGACAAGCCA
>Ga0137403_10008985_pt1 | contig 11138 bp, 11 predicted proteins | sample CZOMad2_1_16fung_FD_122057 | JGI IMG/M metagenome (GOLD analysis project Ga0137403, IMG submission 122057) | Vadose zone soil fungal communities from Angelo Coast Range Reserve, California, USA - CZOMad2_1_16fungal (Hybrid Assembly) | ecosystem: Environmental > Terrestrial > Soil > Vadose zone...
GCTTTACCGGCAGCTCAAGGACGGCGGCCGGCTGGTCGGTGTTTTCGCCATGACCCGGCCGCAGCGGGCCATGATCGTGACACGTTCTCATGGCGATTTCGGGAACCGGGCGCTTTTCGATGCGGCAGGGCCGGTCCTGCCTGGACTTGAACGGCTCCCTGCATTCGTTTTCTAGGCAGCCTGCGGCCCTGTAATACCTTTCCAAATCACCTGTAATACCTTTTCAAATCAAAAGTGTGGCCCGGATGCCCCACGTCAAGACTTTCCATCGCGTTTGACCGGTCCGGGGTTCCGTACCGCTTGCGCGCGGACTATGATGCGGTGGGACACTGACTCGGGGTGAGGTCGATAGCCCGGTTCTACGCGCTCGAACCGGCGAACGGTATGGATGGATTGCGAGGAATGGGTGGGGCGAAGGTCGTTACCGGAGTTGCGGCTTCGGTCCTTCTGATAGCGTATGTGGGTCTGACGCCTGCCCTGGCCGATACCATTGAGGCTGCGCTGGTGCGCGCCTATCAGAACAATCCGCAGCTTAACGCGCAGCGGGCATCGGTGCGCTCGACGGACGAAAACGTGCCGCAGGCGCTGTCGGGCTATCGCCCCCGCGTCGCGGTCACGGCCAGCGCCGGTTCCCAGTATACCGACGTGCAAGACAACGCGGGCGGATCTTCCACCGTGCTCGTCAAAACCGATATTCACGGGGTCAACGCACCGCGCAGCGTTAGCGCCACAGTCTCGCAGACGCTTTTCAACGGCCAGCAAACCGCCAATAAAACCCGTGCGGCGGAGAGCCAGGTCTCCGGCGCGCGCGAAGGCTTGCGGGTGCTCGAACAGACGGTTCTGCTCTCGGCCGCCACGATCTACATGGATTATCTGCGCGATGCCGCCATCGTCGAGGTTCAGCGCAGCAATACCCGCGTTCTCGAACAGACGCTGAAACAGACCCAGGATCGCTTCAATGTGGGTGAAGTGACGCGCACCGACGTCGCGCAGTCGGAAGCGCAACTCGCTGCCGGCAAAACACAGGAACTCACCGCCGAATCCAATCTGACGACGACGCGATCGAATTTCCGCCGGATCATCGGCAACGAACCCACGCAACTGGCTCCGGGCTCTCCGGTGGATCGCTTTTTGCCGAAAACGCTGTCGGGCGCCGTCGATCTCAGCTTGACGGAAAATCCGAACGTGACGGCAGCGATGTTCGGCATCGATGTCAGCTTTCTCCAGGTCAAGATCAACGAAGGCGCGCTGTTGCCGACCCTCAATCTGCAGGCCTCGGTGCAACAATCCAACGAACAGACGTTGCCGATCTTCAGCTCCTTCGGCGCCTCGGCGATCGCACAGCTTTCGGTCCCGGTGTATCAGGGCGGTGCGGAATATTCCCTGATCCGCCAGTCGAAGGAGACGCTGGCGCAGCAGCGCCTCAATCTGGAACAAGTGCGCGACCAGTCCCGCGCCAACACGGTTACGGCGTGGGGGCAGTTAGTGGCCGGCAAGTCTCAGGTCGCTTCCGCACAAGCGCAGGTGACGGCTTCCGAGATCGCCCTTAACGGCACGCGTGAAGAAGCCAAGGCCGGGCAGCGAACGACACTCGACGTGCTCAACGCCCAGCAGGCGCTGGTCAACGCCCGCGTCGCGCTGGTTACCGCGCAGCACGATCGCGTGGTGGCGTCCTATTCCGTTTTGAACTCGGTCGGGCGGCTGTCGCCGCAGGTGCTCAATCTGCCGACCACGGTCTACGATCCGAGCGTGCATTATCAACAGGTCCGTGACAGCTGGTTCGGGGTTCGTACGCCTGACGGCCGCTGATATACCCGCAAACCCACTCATTCTCCGATCCATCTGACGCGGGGATGCGCACAGCCTTTGGCGGACGGTGCGGTAGCGCGTTGCTTGCAATCAAATATTACCATGACGTACCTTGTCTTTGAGGCAGCAGAGCGATTCGCCGTAGTCGGGCGCCCCAACGGTGTCCTTATCTGTGCCCTTATGGGGCCGCGACGCTTCGTTGCCCTGAGCAGGGGCGGGGTCCCGCGCGATGTGTGAACGGCGCTTGATCTGGGGACAAGTCAGGCTGGCGCGATGAAAATCCCGGCCCGCACATCCGGAATCCTGTCATGCTTGGTGTAAAACGCATACGAGAGCGTTGATGATGTGGAGTCGGAGATGACGCAGCCTGCGAAGGTCCAAGAGCCCTCGATGGAGGAGATTTTGGCGTCGATCCGGCGTATTATTGCGGACGACGAAGCAAAGCCGGCGGCTGCCGAAAAGCCAGCCGCCCAAGCCGCCGCGGCGCCGGCTAAGCCTCCCGCGATGACTGACATCCCCCCGTCAACGATTCCTGCGGCGAAAGCGGCAGCTGCGAAAGCGGCAGCAAAGCCCGCGCCACCAACGCCGCCGCCGCCTGCGCCGCCACCTCCGCCTGCACCGGCGGCGTCCAACGACCAGGACGACATTGACGCGTTGCTGGCGGGTCTGGATGAGGCGACCTCGGAGCCTGAGATCCGGCCGTCCGCACCCGAACCAGAGGTGTTCGAGCTCACCGACGAGATGGCGGTGCCGGATGAGCCGCAGGCTCCGTTCAGCAAGATCGAACCGGCGGGCGATCTCGTATTTGCGGAAAACGCCGCCAAAGCGGCGTTTCGGCAGCCTGCGTTCGAACCGCCGCCGCTGGTCGAAAGTCCTGCGCCAGCGTCTCAGCCGATGTTGTCCCGCTCAACAGTGTCCGCGGTCGAATCGGCCTTCAACAGTCTTGCCCATACCGTGCTCAACAATAACGCGCGAACGCTGGAAGACCTCGTCAAGGAAATGCTGCGTCCGATGCTGAAATCCTGGCTCGACGATAATTTGCCGGGGCTCGTGGAGCGGATCGTCAAAGCCGAGATCGAGCGGGTTTCACGCGGCCGATAGGGTTCCGGAACGCTCTACCGGCCCTGATTCAGCCCTTTCAACGGCTATTCCTGCCATTGACGCAACTAAGTCGTGTTGACTTGGGGCGCTCCGGCGGCTTTTTAGCCCGTTCCACACTGATGATTGCTTCGTGATGATCGAAAAGAACTACCAGCCCGCCGATATCGAAAGCCGCATGTCCCGTATTTGGGAGGAGGCCGGCGCGTTCAAGGCCGGGCGCGAGGGGCGGCGCGATGCAAAGCCGTTCACCATCGTGATTCCGCCGCCGAACGTGACCGGCTCGCTGCATATGGGGCACGCGCTCAACAATACCTTGCAGGACGTTCTTTGTCGTTTCGAGCGGATGCGCGGGCGCGACGTGTTGTGGCAGCCCGGCACCGATCACGCCGGCATCGCCACCCAGATGGTGGTCGAGCGGCAATTGATGGAGCGGCAAGAACCCGGTCGCCGCGACATGGGACGGCCTAAATTTCTTGAACGCGTCTGGCAGTGGAAGGCCGAGAGCGGCGGGGTCATCGTCAATCAGTTAAAGCGGCTCGGCGCCTCCTGCGACTGGTCGCGTGAACGCTTCACCATGGACGAGGGCCTGTCGCGCGCGGTCGCGAAAGTGTTCGTCGAACTCTATCGCGAAGGGTTGATCTACAAAGACAAGCGGCTCGTGAACTGGGACCCGAAGCTCTTGACGGCGATCTCGGACCTCGAGGTGCAGCAGATCGAGATCAAAGGCAGCCTTTGGTATTTGCGCTATCCGCTGGAAGGCAAGACCTTCAATCCCGACGATCCCACGACCTTCATCGTCGTCGCCACCACGCGCCCCGAAACGATGCTCGGCGACACCGCGGTCGCGGTGCATCCGGACGACGAGCGCTATGCGCATCTGGTCGGTAAACACGTGATCCTGCCGCTGGTGGGCCGGAGGATTCCGATCGTCGCCGACGACTATTCCGATCCGGAAAAAGGCTCGGGCGCGGTCAAGGTCACGCCGGCGCATGACTTCAACGATTTCGAGGTCGGCCGGCGGCACACCTTGCCACAGATCAGCGTGCTCGATCAGGAGGCCCGTCTGGCGCTTTCCGGCAACGAGGACTATTTGCGCGGACTGCCGGAAGGTTCGGTGCAGCTTGCAGAGGAATTGCATGGCCTCGACCGGCTCATTGCACGCAAGCAAATCGTGGCGCGGCTGGAAGATTTCGGTTTCCTCGAAAAGATCGAGCCGAACACGCATATGGTGCCGCATGGCGATCGTTCCGGCGTCGTTATCGAGCCGTATTTGACCGATCAATGGTACGTCGATGCGAAGACGCTCGCGCAGCCCGCAATCGCCGCGGTCCGCAGCGGCGCGACCGTGTTTGTGCCGAAGAACTGGGAGAAGACTTACTTCGAGTGGATGGAGAACATCCAGCCGTGGTGTATCTCGCGCCAACTCTGGTGGGGCCATCAAATTCCCGCGTGGTACGGGCCGGACGGCAAGGTATTCGTCGCCGAAACCGAAGAGGAAGCCATCGCCAACGCGCTCGGCTATTACGCCGAGCGGGAAGTCATCACGCCGGAGCAGGGGCGGCAGATGGCGCTCGACCCGAACAAGCGCGCCGGCTTCATCACCCGCGACGAAGACGTGCTCGACACCTGGTTCTCTTCGGCGCTGTGGCCGTTCTCGACGCTCGGCTGGCCGGACGACGACAAAAACGTGAAGCGTTATTATCCGACCGACGTTCTCGTCACCGGCTTCGACATCATCTTCTTCTGGGTCGCGCGTATGATGATGATGGGCCTGCACTTCATGAAGCAGGCGCCGTTCCCGACCGTGTACATCCACGCCCTCGTTCGCGACGAGAAGGGCGCGAAGATGTCCAAATCGAAGGGCAACGTCATCGATCCCTTGCACCTGATCGACGATTACGGCGCCGACGCGCTGCGCTTCACGCTCGCGGCCATGGCGGCCCAAGGTCGGGATATCAAGCTCGCAACCCAGCGCGTCGAAGGGTACCGGAATTTCGCGACCAAGCTCTGGAATGCCTGCCGCTTCGCGGAGATGAATGCGTGCGCGCTGCCTCAAGGTTTCGATCCGACGAAAGCGAAGGAGACGCTGAATCGCTGGATCGCGCACGAGACCGCGCGCGCAGCGGGTGAGGTGACCGAGGCGATCGAAGCCTATCGCTTCAACGATGCCGCGGGCGCGATCTACCGCTTCGTCTGGAACGTGTTTTGCGATTGGTATCTCGAACTCGCCAAACCTGTGCTTCTGGGTGAGGACGGCGCCGCCAAATCCGAGACGCGTGCCATGGTGGCGTGGGCGCGCGACGAAATCCTCAAACTGCTGCATCCGTTCATGCCCTTCATCACCGAAGAGCTTTGGGCGGTGACGGCTCCCGAACGCGACGCGCTGTTGGCGCTCGCGCCTTGGCCCAAGCTCGAAGGCCTCACGGATTCCGCCGCCGAGGCCGAAATCGGCTGGGTGGTCGACCTCGTGACCGCCATTCGTTCGGTCCGTGCGGAAATGAACATTCCACCGGCGACGTTGATGCCGCTGATCATGGTTCGTTGTGGTCAGGACGCGCGTGCCCGCGTGGAACGCTGGAGCGACGTTATAAAACGGCTAGCGCGGTTAGGCGACATTGGTTTCGATAATCTGGCGCCAGCCGGCGCGATCCAGCTTCTGGTGCGTGACGAAGTGGCAGCACTTCCGCTGAAAGGTGTGATTGACCTTTCTGCGGAGAAGGCGCGGCTCGCCAAGGAAATCTCTAAAGCAGAGGCCGACATCAAGCGCGTCGACGCCAAGCTCGGCAACGAGAAATTCGTCGCCAACGCGCCGGAAGAAATCGTCGAGGAAGAAAAAGAAAAGCGCGAGGCGGCGGTGGCGAGGATGGAAAAGAACGAAGCGGCGCTACGCTGGTTAGAGAACGCGATGTAGCGTCTTTCGTCATTCCGCGCGCGGCGGCATTGTGCGGGCACGGGCACTGTTCGGCACGCGGTTACCGCCGATGCTGGACGAATTGACGGACACACTGGTAGCGTGATATATATCATTGGTATCTACCGTAATTTCGAGGAGGCGGATCATGAGCGCAACCGCCAAAGTATTCATGCACGGCCGCAGCCAAGCCGTGCGCTTGCCCAAGGAGTTTCGCTTCGAGGGCAGCGAGGTCCGGGTCAGCAAGGTTGGCGACAAGGTGATCCTTGAGCCGATGGAAAAGCCGCCCATCGACCTCGACAAATTTTGGGCTGAGCTCGATTCCCTTGGGGCGAAAGACTTCCTACCGGACGGCATCCCTGACGATCCGCCGGTCGAACCAGATCCGCGCGTCTTCTTCGACGAATGATCTGCCTCGACACCAACATCGTTATCGGAATCGTGAACGGACGAAGTTCATCGCTTCGACATCGCCTCGGGGAACACATACGCGCGGGCACCCCGGTCGGGCTACCGGTCGTCGCATTGTTCGAGATGCGCTACGGATTCGCCAAGAGCGATCGGCGTGAACATAACGAACGCTTGCTCGAACGATTTATTGGCCTCGGTGTCGATGTCTTTCCATTCGATGCCGAAGACGCCGCGCACGCGGGCGATATTCGTGCGTATCTGGAGACCAAGGGGACGCCGATCGGCCCCTATGACTGTCTAATCGCCGCGCAGGCCCGCCGTCGGGGTGTCACCCTGGTGACGGCGAACCTCCGCGAGTTCGCACGCGTGCCGGGGCTGATGGTGACGGATTGGACGGCGTGATGGATGCGACGGTGGCGGCACCGGAGAACGACGGCGCGGCGGAGGGGCCGTGCGCGTTGCCGGAGGGGTAGGCGTGGTACCGCCCAAGCGTCTTTCGAGCTTCATCGGCCGAGGTCGTGGGCCAACAAGGCGCTCGCGAATTACCGCTCAGACCAATTTCTTGAACCGGATCAATCTGATTTGCCCTGTCCAGTCTGGTTTGAAAAAATTTCCCTGTTTCTAAATCACCCAAATCAAATCTATATCTTCGCCGTCCCGCCTCACAAAAGGGGCGTTTCGCGATCGTCACGAACGTAGAGAGCGGGATGTGGTGGACGCGACTGGCGCTTCTGACGAGGGCGCGCGTCGCGGACGGAGAAGTCGTGTGGTCCTGACGCCCCGACGCTGGCGTCAAGTTGGCGGAATGCAATTTCCGCTGATGACAGTGGCAAAAAAGCCCGGTCACTGGGGAGAGCGCGAAGGAAACCGTTAAAACCATTGCGTGTGGGAATGCCGGGTGAACCTGGCTGAACCTGTGGTGACGACGCTCGTGTGCTTTGTTTCATTTTGCACGCGAGGCTGCGGGTGCGGCTAGCACCCGGCATTCCCCACGCCCTTTATTTCTCGGGGCAATGATACGAGCACAACTCGGGCGCGAACGTGCCGCGGGAATGCGCGGCTATATCCACTTGTCGTCGCCCGGCTTGACCGGGCGATCCAGTATTCCAGAGACGCTAGTGATAGAATCGAGAAGCTGCGGCGTACTGGATTTCCCGCTTTCGCGGGGAATGACGGTCTTTATGATTCATCAGGAGCGCGCGTCAGCACCACCGCTAGTCTGGAAACCGCTTGCTGAGAAATCGCGAACCTTTCAACCCATATCGCCAGGGTAGTTCGGCTGCCTTGGTGATGCCGATCCGCACACCTGCAACGATGTCCGGCTGGCTCGCTCGCGCGTGCACGACGATCGGCGGCGTGTCGAGCGCCAGTCCGTTGTGCTTGCCCGTGATCGCAAGCGCTTCCGTCAACTTGCCGGGGCCCGAGCACAACGATCGGTCGTCGTGCATTCCTCGCCGTCGCCGCATCGCCGGAATGCCGTGGGTCGGCTCAAGCGCGCGGATCAACACCGCGCTGGCGGAGCCTTCTTTTTCGCAGACGAAATTGACGCACCAATGAATGCCGTAGGAACGATAAACGTAAGTAAAGCCCGGAGGGCCGAACATCACTTGGTTGCGCGGCGTCGGGCCGCGGAACGAATGCGCGGCCGGATCGGTGTGATGATAGGCCTCGACTTCGACGATGATACCGCCGACGCCGTTGACGAGCAGCGTCGCGCCAATCAAGTCGGGTGCCACTTCATGCACGCTGCGGGCGAAGAAGGCGCGCTTGAGCGGCCGGCCGAGCTTTGGTCGGGTAGGGCTCGGCACGATTTGCGCGGAGAAAACGTGACTTTGGGCCATTCAACAAAAGGTGTGCAAAGAGCGGGTGCCGACGGCAAATGCGTAGCCGGAGCCAATATGCTAAAGTTTCGGGGTGAACAAGGCGAGCGGTTGCGATTTCCCGGCAAGCGGCTTAGCTAAGATATTACTTCAACGAGCGGACAATATGGTCGTCATCGTCGATACCGTTTCAGCCACGCCGCTGCGACCGCGTCACCCTGAAAAAGTGAACCGGCCGGATGCGCTCTCGCCGCCGAAGCCGGACTGGATTCGCGTGCGCGCGCCGACCACGCGCGGCTATGCCGACACCCGCAAAATCGTCAAGGAAAACGGCCTCGTCACGGTGTGCGAGGAGGCGGGCTGCCCGAATATCGGCGAGTGTTGGGACAAGAAGCACGCCACCTTCATGATCATGGGTGACACCTGCACCCGGGCTTGCGCCTTCTGCAACGTCAAAACGGGAATGCCTGGCGCGCTCGACGCGCTGGAGCCGGAACACGTGGCCGAAGCCACCTTCAAACTTGGACTCGCCCATATCGTGATCACTTCCGTCGATCGCGACGATCTCGCCGATGGCGGGGCAGAGCATTTCGCACAAACCATCCGCGCGATCCGCGCGCGTTGCCCGACTACGACGATCGAAATCCTGACGCCGGATTTCCTGCGCAAGGACGGCGCGCTTGAAGTCGTGGCGGCGGCGAAGCCGGATGTCTTCAACCACAATCTCGAAACGGTGCCGTCGCGTTATCTCAATGTGCGCCCCGGCGCCCGCTATTTCCACTCGGTCCGGCTGCTGCAGCGGGTGAAAGAAATTGATCCGACCATCTTTACCAAATCCGGCATCATGGTCGGGCTCGGCGAGGAGCGTCACGAAGTGTTGCAGGTGATGGACGATCTGCGCTCGGCGGATGTCGATTTTCTGACCATCGGGCAATATCTGCAACCGACCCGCAAGCATCACGCCGTGATGCGCTACGTGCCGCCGGATGAATTTTCGGGCTATGAGACGGTCGCCTATACCAAGGGCTTCCTGATGGTGTCGGCAAGCCCTTTGACCCGCTCGTCGCATCACGCCGGCGAGGATTTCGAAAGACTACGGGCCGCGCGCGCCGCGCGATCCGGCTAAGCGAACGCGATGCCGAGATTTTCCAGCAAGCGCCGGGTCCACCACAGCGCGCCGCAGATGTTCGAACTCGTTGCCGACGTCGAGCGCTATCCCGAGTTCGTGCCGCTGTGTCATTCGCTAAAGGTCCGCCAACGCACGCCAAAGCCCGACGGCACCGAAGTCGTGGTCGCGGACATGACGGTGTCGTTCAAGCTGGTGCACGAAACCTTCACCAGCCGGGTGACGCTCGACCGTCCCAACTTGAAAATTCTCGTCGAATATTTGAAAGGCCCGTTCAGCAACCTCGAGAACCGCTGGTCGTTCGAGCCGAAGTCGGACGACGCTTGCGATGTCGGATTTTTCCTCTCGTATGAATTCAAAAGCCGGATGCTCGCAATGCTGATGGGCACGATGTTCAACACGGCGTTTGCGCGCTTTGCGGCCGCGTTCGAAAAGCGCGCCGATGCGGTTTATGGAAAAGCGCAAGCGGTGGAGCAGAGCCAATGAAGGCGCGCGCTACCTGCCTCGCCTATACCCGCGGCGGCCGCCGGCGCTTGACCGCGTTGCGCCGCGGCGAGCGCGCCACCCGCAGACGTAATCGGCTTGCGGCTTCGCGGCGTGGCTTGACCGCCGCTTGCGGTCCGCGTGCCAGTTCCATCAGCATGCGCAGCGCCTCGACGACCGACCGCTGGCGCACTGCGCCGCGGCCGATCGCGCCGAAGCGGCACTCCCGGTGGATGATTCGGCCGTCGCGCGCGGCGACGGCGAAATGGACGAGACCGACCGGCTTGCCCGGCGTGGCGCCGCCCGGGCCGGCGATTCCCGTAATGGAGACGGCAAGATCGACGCCGGCCTTCTCCAGCGCGCCGATCGCCATCGCGGTCGCGGTCTCCTTGCTGACCGCACCGAATGTCGCAAGCGTCGTCGCCTTGACGCCCAGCATCGTGCGTTTGGCGTCGTTGGAATAGGTAATGAAGCCGCGGTCGATGACGTCGGACGAACCGGGGATATCCGTCAACGCGCCGGCGACCAGGCCGCCGGTACAGGACTCAGCGGTGGCGATCGTCAGCTTGCGCATCCGGCAGAGATCGAGCAGCGAGCGGGAGAGGGCACGGGCGTCGCTGCCGCTCATGTCAATCGCTCCAGCCTTTGTCGTCCCAGCCTTTATCGTCCCACGGCAAGCGGATGGTGGCGCTCGCGAGCGCGGCGATGCCTTCCTCGCGGCCGGTGAAACCGAGCCGTTCGCTGGTGGTCGCCTTCACGGCCACGCGCGAGAGGCTCAATCCGGTGATCTCGGCGATGCGCGCGCGCATGGCGTCGCGGTGCGGGCCGACTTTCGGGCGCTCGCAAATCAGGGTCACGTCGAGATGCGCGATGCGTCCGCCGCGCGCGGCGACCCGATCGACCGCGCGCCCGCGCCAGATTTGCCAACATCCGGCGGGTCATATCTGCACGTAGTCTGGTGCTTGGCTGGAAATGGAATGCCAATAGCGTATCTCGCGGAGCGAGATATCTACAATGCCGTCAGGCTGAAAGCCTGACCTACGGAGGCGGCGCGTTTTTCGCGTCAGTCCAGCGGTCGGTGCGGAAGGGGGAAGCCGGGAGGCCGGCCTTGTTCGACAGGTTCGGCTCGGCGATCTGATTCCATCCGAACCGCACCGCGACCGGGTTGGGGACCTTCGGCGAATTCACGACGACGGTCTCTCCGTCGATGGTCGCTGTGGCCAGGGAGAACTGCTTGTCTTCTCCGGCGATCGAGAACCACGTGAGGGGCTTGCCGTCGCGGGCGGCAAGACCTGGCGCCGTGTGCTTGAACTTGACCCGGATCTTATCTCCTTCGACTCCCATCGATTCGTACAAAGGCCCGGAGTAGGGAAGATCCTTTTTGCCGTAGGTATTCGCCAGCGCCCACAGCGCCAGGCGCTTGCCGACGTCCTGCTTGTTCGGCGGATGGATGTCGCGAATGGTGGCGATGTCGGTG
>Ga0137403_10008986_pt1 | contig 11138 bp, 10 predicted proteins | sample CZOMad2_1_16fung_FD_122057 | JGI IMG/M metagenome (GOLD analysis project Ga0137403, IMG submission 122057) | Vadose zone soil fungal communities from Angelo Coast Range Reserve, California, USA - CZOMad2_1_16fungal (Hybrid Assembly) | ecosystem: Environmental > Terrestrial > Soil > Vadose zone...
AGTAATATCGACGCCTGACCCTCCTCGCGAGCACGCGCAATGCGAGTGCCCAACCCTTACGAACTTTTTATAAACCTTTAACCCTAAACTTACGCGGGCGATGTTAGCCTCGAATTGTCGCCGGTATCGCGATGGCGATAGCGCTTATCTGGAAGAAACGACGGATGGAGCACCACCATGAACAATCAAGTGATCGGAATCGCGGGCGTGTTCGCGTTCACTCTCGTTTTATTCTTGTTGCGTCATTTCTGTCTCTCGCTTGGCCGGCGCAAGAAGAGGCGATACGGGACTCCGACCGCGCTTCCCGGAAATCACGAAATGCATAAGAAGGCGGCGAGCGATGACGCCTGGCTTCTATGGACCGAGGACCCGGACAAACAAGGCTCGTCGAACCGGGTTGACGACGGTAGGACCAAGCTCGCGAAGAAGTAACGAGGCAATCAAAGGAGGCGCTGCTTCAATGAGAGCTATCTGCATTAAATACATCACAGCCCCGATCATCATATTGGCATTCTTTTCGGCAAGCGCTCTGGCTCAACAGGCGAACGAGATTCAGACGCAGGGAAGCGCGGCTGGCGTATCCCGCACTACTGTCCCGAAACCGGCCGCTGCGGCTTCTGAATCGACCGAGCGCGAACGAAGGCAGTTGGATCGAGCAGCTCCGGCTGATAGATCGGAGCCCCAATGGCACTATGGTGGCTTCGTCGATGTCGGCTACTTGCTCGATTTCAACCATCCGGCAAATGGCATCTTCCGCAGCCGCGGTACCGCCTGGCACGTCGATGACTTTTATTTGAATATGGCAGAGGCATACGTGAAGAGAGACCCCTCCGAGACGTCACGATGGGGGGCGCAGTTGACCGTCCAGGGCGGAAAAGACTCTGAGGTTTTTGGATTCTCCGCCACCGCGCCCAATATTGACGGCTTCAAATGGTTGCGCCACCTGGGACCGACCAATGTGTCTTATCTTGCACCCGTGGGCAAGGGGCTTACCGTGCAGGGCGGAATCTTCGGCAGTCTGATTGGGTACGATTCGCTCTACGCCAAGGATAATTTCAACTATACCCGTCCGTGGGGAGCCGACTTCACGCCGTATTTCATGTTAGGCGTTAACGCGAGTTATCCTTTCAGCGAAAAGCTCACCGGCACGCTATTCTTGGTAAATGGATACTGGCATTTGGCCGACGCGAACAGGGTTCCCAGCTCGGGTGGCCAGATCGCATATAAAGCGAGTCCGCGCGTGACAGTGAAGGAAACGCTTTTTTGGGGGCCGCATCAGTCGAACACCTCATTCAAGTTCTGGCGCTACCTGTCGGACAGCATTGTCGAACGCAAAGGAGATCGGGTCACTTTCGCGTTCGAATATATAACGTCATGGGAACGTGTTGACGTGCCCGGGACGCCCCGCGCCTTGATGATGGCTGGCCAGTTGCCCGTGCACTGGACCCTGAACAAGCACTGGAGCGCAAGCGTTCGCCCTGAGGTTTTCTGGGATCGCGATGGCCGGTGGACCTTAGCGAGACAGACGGTCAAAGCCATCACTACTACACTCGAATATCGCCTTCCGTATCGATGGACCAACACGATCCTGCGGCTGGAGCACCGGTGGGACGATTCGCGTGGACCAGATGGCGGCTTCTTCAGAGGTGCTGAGGTAGCCCCGGGCGTGATCGGCTTGACGCCAACTCAGCACCTTTTGATTTTCGGGCTGATATTCACGTTCGACCGTTAATAACCCGACCGGAGATTTACTTGTTCGAGGGCGTCGAGCTAAGTGAGAGTCTGAAGGTGACGAAGAGCGATGAAGAAAAAAGGGGGAACGAAAATGCTGGACCTGATTTTTGTGGCGCTGGTTCTGGTGTTCTTCGGCGTTGCGTTCTGGTATGTGCGCTTCTGCGAGCGAGTGTAGTGAGGAGGAATCATGGAGTCAGACGAGTCTAGCAGGCCTGGGATCGCAGCTTTGCGCCTGCTTGTGTTGTATGCCGCCCTGGTATTGCCGGGCATACTGAGAAACCTGTCATGGAGAAGACGATGAACGTGGAATATGTCGCCAGCGGATTCATAGCCCTGGCATTGCTTGCGTACCTGATGTACGCGCTGATCAGGCCGGAGAAATTCTGACAACGGTTTCTGGGTTGTAGTTCCAGTTTCTGGTTCGCGTCTCGCCGAGAACCGAATCGAGCGGTAACGAAACCAGAAACCAAAAACCACCGACTGGAAATTATGACACTCAACGGCTTCTTACAACTGGCGGTCTTCTTTCTGGTGTTGCTGGCGGTTACCAAGCTGCTGGGCATTTACATGACTAAAGTATTCTCAGGCGACAGGACGATTTTGGACAACGTGCTTGGTCCTCTTGAGCGCCTGATCTATCGCTTGTGCCGCGTCGATGCTGCGAGCGAGCAACACTGGACTGCTTACACTGCTGCGATGCTGATGTTCAGCGTCGTATCGCTGCTGGTTCTCTACGCGCTGCAGCGGCTTCAGTATTATCTGCCACTCAATCCGCAGCAGTTCGCCGGCGTCAAGCCCGACCTCGCCTTCAACACGGCGGTCAGCTTTACGACCAACACCAACTGGCAAGCCTACTCCGGCGAATCGACGATGAGCTACTTCGTCCAGATGGCCGGGCTCGCGTTCCACAACTTCGTGTCTGCGGCCACCGGCATAGTTTTGGCCATTGCGTTCATTCGTGGAATCGCGCGACGCGAGGCAAAGACGGTCGGCAATTTCTGGGTCGATCTTACTCGGTGCTCGCTTTATGTGCTCCTTCCTCTTTGCGTAGTCGGCGCGCTGGTGCTGGTCTCGCAGGGTGTGGTTCAGAACTTCAAGCCGTACACACAAGCCGCGCTTGTCGAGCCGCAACAGCTCACAAAGACGGATGCCGACACCGGAGAACAAAAGACCGAGACGCAGACAGACCAAACGATCGCTCAGGGACCGGTTGCTTCTCAGGAGATCATCAAAGAGCTCGGCACGAATGGCGGCGGTTTCTTCAACGCGAACTCGGCGCATCCATTCGAGAACCCGACTCCGTTTACAAACTTCTTCCAGATAGTAGCCATCTTCTGCCTCGGCTCCGGTCTGACGTACACGCTTGGACGTATGACCGGGAATCAACGGCATGGGTGGGCGGTCTTTGCGGCGATGACGATTCTCTTTCTCGGCGGCTTCCTGGTTGCTTATTACTTCGAGGCTCGTGGCAATCCTAACTTCGACCAGTACGGAGTAAAGCAGGCGGCCGTTGAAACAAGGAGCGCCGAGCAAGCGGGCGGCAACATGGAAGGGAAAGAAGTCCGCTTCGGCATCGCCAACTCAGCGCTGTTTGCGACGATAACAACCGATGCCTCATGCGGCGCGGTAAACTCGTGGCACGATTCGTACACTCCGCTCGGGGGAATGATCCCGCTGCTGAACATCATGCTTGGCGAGATTATTTTCGGCGGGGTTGGGGCTGGTATGTATGGGATGCTGGTGATGATTGTTCTGACGGTGTTCATCGCCGGGTTGATGGTCGGGCGGACCCCTGAGTATCTCGGCAAGAAGATCGAATCGAAGGACGTGAAGATGGCGATGCTCTATGTGCTTGTCTTCGCTCTGTCGATCCTGTGCTTTTCAGCGTGGTCGAGCGTTGCTCCATACGGCGCCTCCAAGATCAACAATGGCGGGCCGCATGGTCTGTCTGAGATCGTTTACGCTTACGTGTCGAGCACGGGCAACAACGGTTCGGCGTTCGGGGGCATCACGGTCAACAACTATTGGTACAACACAACGCTGGGGCTGGCGATGCTGATCGGGCGCTTCCTGATGATCATCCCGATGATGGGAATCGCGGGCAATCTGGCAGCCAAGAAAATTGTGCCGCCCTCGGCGGGCACCTTCCCGGTTTACACGCCGCTGTTCGTAATGCTGCTCATCGGGGTGATCCTGATCGTTGGGGCGTTGACGTTTTTCCCGATGCTGTCGCTAGGGCCGATAGTTGAGCACTACTTGATGAACTCCGGAACGACCTTCTAACTCGCGGTTTCTGGTTTCTAGTTTCCTGTTTCTGGTTTTAGGTAGCCGGCAACCAGAAACTAGAAACCAGAAACCAGAAACTAGAAACCAGAGGAGTTATGTCAGAGAGAGCGAAAAAAGGACCGCTGTTTGACCCGCCGATCGTCAGGCGGGCAATCAAGGATGCATTCATAAAACTCAATCCGCGACAGGTCGCGAAGAACCCGGTGATGTTTGTGGTCGAGATCGGCAGCATCCTCACCACGCTGCTTGTCATTCGCGACATTGCCCAGGGCAACACCGGCCACATGCTTTTCGCCGTGCAGGTGACGCTGTGGCTCTGGTTCACTGTGCTGTTCGCCAACTTCGCCGAAGCGATGGCCGAGGGCCGCGGAAAGGCCCAGGCCGACACGCTTCGCAAAGCGAAGACCGAGACGATCGCCAATCGCATCACCGGAGTCGGAAGCTCGGGGATCGAAGGGTTGAAAACCGAGCAGGTTCCCGCATCGAAGCTACGCAAAGAAGACGTCGTGCTTGTACGCGCCGGTGAGTTGATACCCGGCGACGGCGAGGTCATCGAAGGCGTCGCATCGGTAGATGAATCCGCAATCACAGGCGAGAGCGCACCGGTCATCCGCGAGTCCGGCGGCGATCGCTCCGCGGTTACAGGCGGCACGAAAGTGATCTCCGACTGGATCAAGGTGCGAATCACTTCCAATCCCGGTGAAACTTTTCTGGATCGAATGATCGCGCTCGTCGAGGGCGCCGAGCGCCAGAAGACCCCGAACGAGATTGCTTTGAACATCCTGCTAGCCGGACTGACGATAATCTTCCTGCTCGCGGTCGTGACATTGCTTCCATACGCGATCTATAGCGTTGCGTCTTCGGACCCGGCCGCCGGCTTTGCTCCGGCGTCTCCGCCTTCGATCACGGGGCTTGTTGCCCTGCTGGTGTGTCTGATTCCGACGACGATAGGCGGATTGCTGTCGGCCATCGGCATCGCGGGGATGGACCGGCTGATTCAACACAATGTTCTTGCGATGTCCGGGCGCGCGGTCGAAGCCGCGGGCGACGTTAACACCTTGCTCCTGGACAAGACCGGCACGATCACGCTTGGCAATCGGCAAGCGGTCGAGTTTATCGCGATGAATGGAGTCTCCGAAAGCGAGCTTGCCGATGCGGCTCAGCTTTCGAGCCTGTCGGATGAGACGCCCGAAGGCCGGTCGATAGTTGTGCTCGCTAAGACCGAATACAACCTCAGAGGTCGGGAACTGGGGGCTCACGAGGCCCAGTTCATCGCGTTTAGCGCGCAGACTCGAATGTCAGGGGTCGACATCGACGGCCGCGCGATCCGCAAAGGTGCGGTCGACGCGATTATTCAGTTCATCAACACCGAAGGCGGCGTAGTACCGTCTGAAATGAAGGAAACCGTCGAACGAATCGCGCGCTCCGGAGGCACGCCGCTGGCAGTTGCGGATCACAGCCGCGCGCTGGGCATCATCCACCTGAAGGACATAGTCAAGGGCGGGATGAAAGAGCGCTTCGATCAACTCAGGAGGATGGGCATCAAGACCGTCATGATAACCGGCGACAACCCGCTGACCGCGGCAGCCATCGCGCGCGAGGCCGGCGTGGATGACTTCCTCGCCGAAGCGAAGCCGGAAGATAAAATGGCTTTGATCAAACGCGAGCAACACGAGGGCAAGCTCGTTGCGATGACCGGCGACGGAACCAACGATGCTCCTGCACTCGCGCAGGCGGACGTCGGCGTCGCGATGAACACCGGAACTATGGCGGCAAAAGAAGCCGGCAACATGGTCGATCTCGATTCGAACCCGACGAAGCTCATCGAGATAGTCGAGATCGGTAAGCAGTTGCTGATGACGCGCGGGGCTCTGACGACCTTCTCGATCGCCAATGACGTAGCGAAATACTTCGCGATCATTCCAGCGATGTTCTCAACGCTGTACATGCTGGGGGGCGCCAGGAGCGGGCCGCTTGCGGCGCTGAACATCATGAGGCTGGCGACTCCTGAATCGGCGATTCTGTCCGCCGTGATCTTCAACGCGCTGATAATCGTCGCCCTGATCCCGCTTGCGCTGCGCGGCATAAGGTACCGCCCGATGGGCGCGGCCGCAGTGCTCAGGCGAAACCTGTGGATCTATGGATTCGGTGGAATCGTCATTCCGTTTATCGGGATCAAGGCCATTGACATGATCATTAACGTGCTGGGACTCGCATGATGGCAAAGGTAAATGGTTTATGAACATACTCAAACAGATTTATCCGGCGTTCGCGATAACAGTCGTGCTGACTGTGCTCCTAGGCGTCATTTACCCGCTTTGTGTAACCGGGCTGGCGCGCGTGATCTTTCCGCGACAGGCGGGGGGAAGCCTTATAGAGAAAGACGGCAAGGTGATTGGATCGAGCCTGATCGGGCAACCGTTCTCAGGGCCGACCTACTTTCATTCGCGGCCCTCCGCGGCGGGAAGCGGCTACGACGGGACGGCCTCGGGCGGGACGAATTTTGGGCCGACCAGTCAGAAACTCATGGACAACGTCAAGGCTGCCGCGGAATCATTGCGAGAAGAGAATCCCGGCTCGCCGGTACCGATCGACATAGTCACGGCTTCCGCATCCGGGCTTGATCCGCATATCACCCCGGCGGCGGCTGAGTTTCAAGTTCCGCGCATCGCCCGCGAGCGCCGCTTGAGTGAAGATGAGGTTCGGCGGATCGTGCGTGAGCATGCCGAGGGGCGACAATTCGGTATTCTCGGAGAGCCACGCGTCAACGTGCTTGAGCTGAACCTGGCATTGGACGAAAGGAACCACAGATGAAGTCCGTAGTCCGTAGTCCGTAGTCCGTAGTTCACAGTTCGAACGCCAGGAGTCTCAGCCAGGTTGCCTGCTACGGACTACTGACTACGGACTACGGACTGCATCGTCTTTGATATGAACAGCCTGCGACGAAAACTCGCATTCAGCTACGGGCTGCTGATCGTCCTGATCCTCGCAGTCAGCGCGTGGAGCATCTACCACCTTAAGCATCTCGGGCGAGCGATCGATGTAATCCTGGTCAACAACTACCAGAGCATCACCGCCGCGGAGAATATGAAGGAGGCCCTCGAACGACAGGACTCAGCCGCGATGTTCTTCATCGCCAGCCACGGCGACAAAGCCCGCGACCAGTTCGAGACAAATAGCCAGAGGTTCGCCGGGCAGCTCGAGATTGCTCAGAGTAACATTACCGAGCCGGGCGAAGCCGAAATCGTCGCCGACATAAGCCTCAAGCATCAGGCCTACAAGAAGGACCTCGAAACTTTTCTCAGCCGGGCTGCACCCAGACAAAGCGGCGAGCTATCCAACATTTACTTTGAGCGGCTGGAGCCGTCGTTTCTTTCTCTCAAGAACCGGCTCGACGATTTGCTGCACCTGAATCAGCGCGCGATGGTCGCGGCTAACGACCGAGCGGTCTTCGTCTCAAAGCGCGGCGAAATTTCCACCGCGGTCACGGCCGTTGTGGCGATTACCCTGGCTCTCGTCTTCGCCTGGAGATTCACCCGGTATGTCGTCGATCCAATCTCTATGCTCGCCGAAAAGGCAAAGCGCGTCGGCGACGGCGACTTCGATCAGCACATAAGCGTTTCTTCCAAAGATGAAATAGGCGTGCTGGCGACGGAATTCAACCGGATGCTCGTCCGCCTTCGTGATCTGCGCAAGTCTGACTACGGCAGATTGTTGATCGAGCAAAAAAAGTCCGATGCGGTGATCGATTCCATTGGCGAGCCCGTGATAGTAACGAACTCGAACAATCGTGTAATCAAAATCAATCGCGCTGCCCGGCAACTGTTCGGCAGTTCCCTGAGCGGCAATGGCGACGGCGCCGATCTGGAAAAACTCGAAGGCGGCGACCGAATCTTACGCGCCGTTCGAGACGCCGTTTCAATGCAGCGGCCGGTCGCCGGCGACGTCGGGGCCGCGATCGTTCCCATCAAGCTGGGAGGCGCTGAACGCGACTTCCGCCTGCGCGCGACTCCGATGCGTGACTCGGAAGGGAGACTGCTGGGCGCGGTAACCTTGCTTGAAGACATCACCGCCATCACCGAAGTAGACAAGCTAAAAACAGCGTTTATCTCGGTCGCGTCGAGCAAGCTGCGTGAGCCGCTTCATTCGCTGCGGCTCGCGCTTCACGCGGTCATCGAAGGGTATGTCGGCGAGGCGAACGAACAGCAGAGCGAAATGCTCAGGGGCGCTCGAGAGAACGCCGACAAACTGGATGAGTTGATCAGCGATTTGCTCGAACTTGCAGAGATCGACTCGGGGGCGCGGCGGCTCGCGATGGAAAGATTGCGGCCCATCGATCTTTTGCGAGAAGCAATCGAGCGATTCCGCGCCGCCGCCGACAGCAAGCAGATCAAGCTGGAGAACAAAATCTGGCCGGACCTGTCCTGGGTGGTTGGAGACCGGCGGGCGATCGCGAGCATTCTCGATAACCTCCTGTCGAACTCCATGCGTCATACTGATCGCGGGGGGAGCGTCGCGATTGAAGCAAGCGAGCACGTCGGGCGCATCTACTTCAGCGTGCGGGACACCGGCGAGGGCATACCTGAGCAGCATCTGCCGACGATCTTCAGCAGGTTCAATCGCATTGGCGACAGGGCGGACGGCACAGGTCTGGGGCTTGCGCTGGTGAAGCGGCTTGTTGAGGCTCAAGGAGGACAGGTCAGCGTCGAGAGCCGTCCGGGCCAAGGCACGACGTTCACCTTTGCTCTGACGACAGGCGGCCCCGCGAGTATTAGACATACCGCGTAGATTCAGAGTACACGTAGTATGGTCACCCACAAGGCGACAACGGATCGATTGGCCGGCGCGCGACCGAGCGCCGAGTCGTTGCTCGCCAAAGAACAGCAAGCGCAGCGCGCCCGGCTGCGCATTTATCTGGGCGCCGCTCCCGGCGTCGGCAAGACCTATCAGATGCTCGAAGAGGCGCACCTGCTCAAGCGTCAGGGCGTCGACATCGTAGTTGGTTTCATAGAGCCGCACGGCCGCGCCGAAACGGAGGTCTTGATTGGCGATCTCGAGCGCGTGCCGTTACGGCGCACTGAGTATCGCGGCGTCATGCTCGAAGAGATGGACGTGGACGCGATCATCGCACGCAAGCCTGACGCTGTTTTGGTAGACGAGCTAGCGCATACAAACGTGCCCGGCTCCAAGAATCGGAAACGTTACGAAGACGTGCTTGAAATCCTCGACGCGGGGATCCCGGTCATCACGGCTTTTAATGTGCAGCACATCGAATCGCTCAACGACACGATCGCCCGCATCACCGGCGTCCGCGTGCGCGAGACCATTCCAGATTATTTCCTGCGCCGCGCCGACGAAGTCGTCAACGTGGACGTCTCGGTCGACACTCTTCGAACTCGGCTCCGTCAGGGGAAGATTTACAGCGTCGAGAAGATCGAGCAGGCGCTCGCGAACTTCTTTCGCAAAGGGAATCTATCCGCTCTTCGCGAACTCGCGCTGCGGCAGGTCGCCGACGACCAGGCCGCGAAGGCGCACGACTATCGCGAGCGAGAAGGGCTCGAGCAGGCGGCGATCCCTGAGAAGGTGATGGTATGCGTGTCCTCGCGAGGCAGCGCGAAGAAACTGTTGCGCACAGGCTCGCGCATAGCCGGAAGGCTCGCGTCGGACTGGTACGCGGTATATGTGGAAACGCCGCCCGAGGAACCCGGCCGCATGAACCCGGCAGATCACGCTACCCTGATCGAGAACATCAACCTCGGCGAGGAACTCGGGGCGAACGTAGTGAAGCTGAGGGCGCGGCGCGTTGCCGACGCGCTGATCGAGTTCGCGCGGCGCGAGGGCATCACACACGTTGTATTCGGGCAATCGGCGCGCTCGCGATGGGACATACTGCTTCACGGCTCGGTGATCAATCGCTTTCTGAGTGAAGTGCGCGGCGCTACGGTCCAGGTTGTTCCGCTTCAGGATGAATAGCCACAGCATTCGTTGCTTCAACGTAAACAGGAATGGATCCGCCTAGCGGCCACCGCAATCTCGCGCACTGTTGCTTGAAAAATGGGGCTTCCGCCTCATCTTTATGAAATCTTTATGGAGTTTTTATGCCATCCTTATGTTGGTGGCGCTACCATGACACTGAGACTTCTGTAAGCCGCAAATCGCCCATCCGGGATACGGCCGAGTAAACAAAGAAGCCTCTCGCGCTTATGTTATCGGTCGGTCGCGAAATCAACATCGAAACCAAGAACCTCCTCTGTCGCAAGTGTGCATGGCAAGGCCGCGGCGCCCAGTTATCGACCGGCCTTGTCAGGCTCAGCCGCAGCGAGATCTACGTGTACGCCTACCGCTGCCCTCAGTGTGGAAGCTTTGATGTAGCTTCAAGAGGGAAACTTCTCGCGTTCAGGCCCCGCGTCGCAACCGCTCTGGCGGACACAAATCAACGAACCGCAGACGATGACAACCATAGCGTCGAGTCACACCGGAGAAAACTAAAACGCTTATGGCAATAGATACGGTCACGTCTAAGAACGACGTAAAGAATCCCACTCGCGTCAGGGTCGTTGTAGCCACAACTGTAATGCTCTCGTTCATCTCGTTCTGGCGCGCGGCGGCTATTGTGCTCAATGACCTTGGGTCGTCAGCTTACTATGTCGGCGGCATCGCGGAACAAGCAGTCGGACGAGCCGCTCCCTGGTTTGTTCTGGGTGTAATGCTCTTCTCCTATGCGGTGCGCTCTGTGTATGTCGAATCATGCGTGATGTTCACGAGAGGTGGAGTTTACCGCGTAGTCAAAGAATCGATGGGTGGGACTCTTGCGAAGCTCTCGGTCTCCGCCCTGATGTTCGACTACATACTGACCGGCCCGATCTCTGGCGTCTCAGCCGGGCAATACGTCGTCGGGCTCGTCGCGCAAACAATGACTTACTTCGGCCATCGGTGGGATCCATCGACAACAACAACGAATTATCTCGCGGCCGGTATAGCAATTCTCGTCACGATCTATTTCTGGTGGCGCAACACCATGGGGATACACGAGTCATCGGGGGATGCCCTGCGGATCATGTACGTGACAACGGCGATGGTTGTCATGCTCATCATGTGGGCCGGCTACAGTATCATCA
>Ga0137403_10008988_pt1 | contig 11137 bp, 4 predicted proteins | sample CZOMad2_1_16fung_FD_122057 | JGI IMG/M metagenome (GOLD analysis project Ga0137403, IMG submission 122057) | Vadose zone soil fungal communities from Angelo Coast Range Reserve, California, USA - CZOMad2_1_16fungal (Hybrid Assembly) | ecosystem: Environmental > Terrestrial > Soil > Vadose zone...
CTGGCGGAAGATTCACCGGACAAGTGGCATAGGCGACCTTCGCGGTCGGCCCGACCGGGTTGTTCGGAAGGGCTTTCACGCCGGTGGCCAGCTTGGTTGGGTCATAAGAGCGCAGCAATCCCCACAAGCCATTCGCGATGCCGCTCTGGTCCATGCTTGGACTATAGAGATAGTCGACACAGTTTGCCGTCGACCACTTATCAGGACATTTCCGGGTGGTATTCGGAGCTGAAGACGAAGGAACCTTAAAGAGAAATTCGAAGTGCTCGGAAAGTCCCATCGCCTGCGCGCTGCGATAGCCGGAGTTCTTCCAGGCCGGCTCGGCAAACCAGGTCGGACCTTCAAAGTTGAACTGATGCGGGAACACATGTGCTCCCACCAACAGGCGTACCTGTACCTTGTCGCCCTGGTAGGCGCGCATTATCGGCGTCAACGGATCCGGCTTGTCAGCCGGATTGAAGATCGTCTGGATAGAGTTGTCGTAAGCGTATGAAAGATCGCTGACGCGTGGATCGTTAAACTGCCCGGGTATGGTAACCCGGCCGCCAATTAACTCATTAGTATAATTGACCGACTGCGTCCCAACCGCGGGCGACGGCTGTCCGGTAGTAATGAGCGAGGGCGCCGCGCCGCCGCCGGGGGGAAATACGGCGTTAACCGAATCGATCCATCCCTGATTCGGATTGTCGCTCGGCGTGGTTACCGCTGGTAGTTTCTTGAACTGGTAGGCCAGCTGCAAGTCCTGGAACTCCAGCATGAATTCGCGATAACTATCGTTGACGTTGCTCGTTTTGATAATGGCTTGCCAACTGGTGGGGCCGCCGTCCATCCGGTTGCCGAACGGGACTCCGTCATTACCGGTCCAGGTCGAACCCCTGGGCTCAATCAACAGCCCGGCGTAAAGACCTGCTTGTTGGTGCGTCGAGGGGCCAAAGTGATCGTGGGTAAAGACGGTTCGCATAGTCCGATCCCCACCGGAATCGTCGACCAGCGGATCAAGATACCACCGTTGGATCGTGGTCTGCGCTCCCAACCAGCTTATGCATTGAGGCCGTGAAGTCGGCGTCCAGTTATCAGGACAGGGCACACAGCGCCTGGCAGTGGGATTGGCAGCGCAATCGAAAATGTCCTTGGGAGGGGCATACTTCGTTTTGTACTGCGGATCATCAGGGCCGAGCAGCGGCGTTGGCACTCCGTTAACCACGAGGCCGCCGGCATGATTGATCGCCCTGATCATCTCCTGCACTTCCTCAGGACTGAAGGTGCCGTCCTCGTAATTGAAACCGTTGCCCGCGCCATCGGAAGAAGTGACGTCAAACTTCACCAGGTGGATGTGCTGGCCCAAAATATCAGTGGGCGTGCGCACCTGAAAATCGTCAACCAGATAATAGTTAGGCACCAGGTTGGTATGCCAATACTCGATAATGTCTCCCGAATTACCGCGGAAGAAGAGCGGCTCGGGCTGACGGCCACTGGCTGGATTCCCGAACTGGTAAGTCAAAGTCGGGACCACGTCCTTCCACAAAGTGAGCATGCGTTGTTGCGGGAAATGCCATAACTTTTTGTTGAAGGTCACGTCCGTTTGAATAGCAGCTGCCTTGTAGGTGCGAACTGTCTGCTTATTCGTAACCGGGTTAACATTCACCGGCTTCCCGTTGTCATCGATTGCCGGATCGGCAAAGGGTGCGCCCTGTTGAGCGCCCCTTGGCAACCCGTTGACCAGAAACCCCGTGGGCGGTAGGTTGAGAGTACTGTGCGGAGGAGTGCTGTTGGACGAAGGGCACGAACCCGCGGTTCCATCCGGGAAGAATGTCGGATAACAGCGTTGGCTGAAGAAAGTCATCGCGGCTTTCTCCACTGGTTCCCCATCTTCAGCCAGTTTGGCGGCCTTCATCGTAGCCAGGTCCTTACTCCAATCTCTCGTGTTGTGTCTCTCGTAACTCACCGAGCCCCCAAATACGACGTGACGCGGCAAGCCTCCGTCTAAGTAAGTTCCGGGAACACACTTGCCGCTGGCATCTTTCTGCGTGCAAGCGAAATCCAGAGGCGGATGTGGCGCGCGCGCTCCCGCGATACCCGGAATGAAGAAGGGATAGCCGGGATTTTGAAGAGTATTGCCCGCCGATGGTTGGAACTGGCCCACCATCTTGATGCGCGCAAAATCGTACTGACTGTTGATAACCGTGCCGTTCAGCACCTGCCCATCGGTGCATCCACCAATGACATCGAGGCCGTTGATCTTGTTAGCCTGGCATTTTCCGCCGAGAACCACCTGACCACCGGAACCGGTTGGGACTCCGTTCACCACCGCCTGCTTTTGAATTTGCGCATAGGCAGGCAACGGCGCCATCGGTAGTGTCGGCAACGGCACCAGCGCCGGACTTGGCGCACCTGTAACGATCTCTCCATCAGGCAAAGCACGCGAGCCTGGCACCGCCTGGCCGCTCACATCGATGCCGTTGACGGTTGTGCCGTCGGGATACAAAAAGGTCCCTGCTTCAAACGTGTCATGTGTACGCCACATCGCCCACATGCCGGCGGCGAAGTGCGGATAGAAGTGGCAGTGGAAGATCGAATCGCCCACCACCTTATTCCGATTGCCGCTGCCGTTGTAAACCATCTCGAGTGTGTAGCTCGCGCCGGGACTGATCATCTGACTGTCGAGATAGCTGCCCTCGTCGCTGTTAGGGGATTGCAGCCACTGGTGCGCGTGCTGGTGATGCACGTGCGTCACGTCTGTTCCCCCGTGAAGGATCCTGAACTTGACGTGATCGTTGATGTAGCTGTTATAGACGTTGGATGGATCGTCGGCGTAATAGACTCTCGTCGCTTTTGCAAGCGGAGCAAGAGAGTAAGGAAAACCAGTCGCCGGGGTCTTTGTGCCGGCGCAATTGGCATTGGGCGCAGTAGGTGGAGTGTCTCCCAACTGTGCCCCGGTACACGGCGTCAGGGTTGGCGGAGGCGGCGGCTGCGGCCCGGACGCGGGAACGGGCGGCTTCACATTAACGTTAGCCGGCCTGTCAACCAACATCGCCGGATCGCCGACCGACCAGGCGCTGAGAAAGAACTCTTCGAACTTACAATCGACGCAATCACCCATCGGTCCGACACCGATGCGGTTGGCATAAATCTCCGCGCCAATCCCTCCCGTGCCATAGTTGATGGCGAAAGCGTCCTGACCGGCGACCAGCATCTGCTTCATGGTCGGATCGTTGAAGATCGGAAAAGCCTGGGCCGCGACCGGAGAGAGGGCGCCGTGATAAAGAATCGTGATCTCGCGATAGGGCTGCTTCCGGTCGGGCGACGCTGGATTTGTGCAGAAAAGCGGATCGACTTTTACGCCCGGCGGAGGATTAAGGGCAGGACTGTTTTCGGCGTTGCACGGTGGGTCGGGTTTGTTGGGATCGCCGTTAGCGCCGGGGAATCTGCCGGCGTTCGGGCCGGTAATCATCGCCGTCAGATCGGTGTGCACGATATTACATGTGCCGGCGACAATACACTGGCCGTCGCCGTCGAGCATCTTCAGGACGGGAGTGCCAACCAGTTCCGGCGGTATTGCCGTCCCATCAAGGTGTTTGGCGGGATAGACGGCGTTGTAGTCAATCAATGGATGGTTATCCAGCGTGTTCAGATAGCCGCTTCTGGTGATCCCGGGACTGGAACCAAAGTCGGGTGTCTTGATCACTTTTACCGATTTACCGTTGACCGTGAAGGTGCAGTTCGAGCCTCCGGGAGGAGTACAAACCAGACTGCCCGGCGGGACCTGGTCGGGCCGGTTCGCATTATAGGTAGCAAGCAGCAGATCGTCGGCGGTTACCTGGCTGCGATACCATTCCGCTCCCGAAGGTTGAACATTCAAAGCTCCAAACAAGCCATTGATCAGTTGGTTGCCGTCGGAACTCGTATCTCCCATCGTGTACAACAAGAAAGTTCCCTCTGCTTTAGCGTAGAGGGTGTAGGTTTGATTTGATGGGGGCATCGGTGACGGCGTAGGCGTAGGCGGCGGTGGAGCACTTGCCAAACTGGAAGCATTCTGGCCAACGAATGATCCATCGTCCTTGGGGCCGGTGACCCATTCCATACCCTGAACATGTAACGACACTTCGGATGTGCCGGTCGGAGCAGGAGCCGGCGGAATAAACTTCTGCAGCGGTATCGCATTTGTGAAATTAATCGTCAGACAGTCTCCGACGTTTGCGCGCAACACGATCGGTCGCGGCCGCTTTCCAGGCCTAAGCTGAATCTGGCCTCCCGTCACCGTTGTGTCGCGCTTGAGCGCAAAGATTATCCCTCCAGGTATTGCGGCGCCCAAACGGTTCAGCATGATCGGTTGGGCAAGCGCCACCACGTCCGCGTTGATCGCCCGCTTGCATTGGGCCGGTGGTTGCGAAGGCGAAATCGCCGGCTGTGCCTTCGGTACATCGGCCCTGGCATTCATCAACGCGGCGTCGGCGCGAACTGGATCCGAGGCAATCTTTGCGTCAGCCGCTGAGCTGTTAGTCGCGACGGCGGACTCGGTTGCGTTGCCGGCCGGTCCAGCGGTGGCTGGCTCAATCTTCAATTTGCTTGACGATCCGTTTAAGGTTTGCGCGGAGCCCGGAGCAGCGCTCAGCAACATGAGAAGAACAAACGCTAAACAACTAAGGAAGGTTGGAAGGGCACTCTTTTGAACACGCATCTTTATTTCTCCTTCGAATATAAAGAACGGCGAGCAGCGAAGAGTTAAGGGCGATGCTATCAAAAGCATCGGGCTTTTGGTCGCCAGGAACCGGGAGTTCGCAACACGTTTTTTTCTATTGACTAGCGCAGCCTAATTCTCCTAACCTTCGATGTCAAGCAAATATTCTTGCAAGCCGCCAGAACCGGCTGATCACCTTTCAATAAACGGTTCCTTTCCGGTAGGAAACTGGAGAACGGATTTGGCCACCCACGTTACGGTAATGAAATTCGGCGGTTCGTCTCTTAAAGACGGATCCGCTTTTAGAGGGGTCGCGAACATCGTGAGCCGCTGCCCGAATAGCCCCCAAATTGTCATTGCTTCTGCGATGAGCGGCATGACCAATGCTCTGCTCGCGAGCCTGCGAAGCGCGGCCGGAGGCGAAATCAACGGCGCACGTCGCCATCTCGACGAATATTTTGAGCGGCACCTGAGAGTCACCAGAGGTTTGGGTGAAACCGCAAGAAGGAAGACTCGAACGCTGATTGAGACCACGCGGCTCGAGATCAACGAGCTGCTTGAGGTCGCCGCTGCCAACCGCACCACAACCGCGCGTTCAGAGGACGCCATTGCTTCTCACGGGGAACGCTTGTCAGCCAATCTGCTCACAATAGTACTCGAGACACGCGGACTGCCGGCGGTCTATGTCGACGCGCGTCGTTGCATTGTGACCAATTCAGAGCACGGAAACGCCAAGCCGTTGATGCGGGAAACCATCCGCCGCATCCGGACTCAACTAAAGCCCTTAATCGCAAAGAAAAGAATTCCGGTGCTGGAAGGTTTTGTTGCTGCCACCAGAACTGGGATCCCAACTACGATGGGTCGAGGGAGTTCGAACTATACCGCCACGCTCGTCGGCGCTGCACTCGATGCCCTTGAGGTGCAAATCTGGACGGACGTAAACGGCGTGCTCACTGCTGACCCTTGCGTCGTAACGAAACCGAGCACAATTCCCATACTCTCTTATGCTGAGGCTTCGGAACTAGCCCGCCTTGGTACTCAAGTACTACACGCTCGAATGATTCACCCCGCTCGGGACCGGAACATCCCCGTGCGCATTTGCAACTCTCGGGCTCCGAAAGAAAAAGGGACGCTGATTTGTGGAACGAGAGCCGCTTCATCAGGCGTCATCACGGCGATTGCTCATCTAGCAAATCTGGCCCGGATCGACATTGAGTCGACCCCGGCATTCGTTGCCAGCGGCTCATTTGGCGCAATTAGGAAGATCTTCAACCGCTATCAAACCCGGATTGATATGGTAACAAAATCGGAGCTCAGTATCTCGCTGGGCTGTAGCGAGGGCGCGGCGCTTTCGTCTATCGCTCGGAACCTCGATCAGATCGGCTCTGTTGAGATCAAAACTAATCGCGCAATCGTCAGTTGCATAGGAGAGGGTCTAAGAGCTCCCCGGGGCGGAAATGAGGTTCTGCAGCGGCTCAAAGAAATTGATCCCCTGCTCGCATGGCATAGAACCTCCTCGGTTAACTTCACCACGATAGTCGATTCTGATTCCCTGGCCTCAGTCGTTCGACGTCTGCATAGCGGGATTTTCGAATGAGATCCCGAGACTGATGGATTCGCGCTTAGTGAGGCCGCAACCATACCGAGGGCCCGCGGCATCGGCTCACTTGTGATTTGCAGCAACGCTGATCACTTGAATCAGAGTTGTAGGAGAGGAGAGGCCATAGGCCCTGGTCCAGTAATCGGTCACGTCATTACCGATCAGAATCATCGGTGTATGATCATTCTTGTTAGCCACTGCGGCGCCCAGGGCCCGCAATAGCAAATCGATCTCGTCCTTATCGCCTGTCACAAAAGTCCATCCCGGTCCGGCGTTAAACTTTGCGGCAAACTCATGCATCCTTTCGGGAGTATCAGTCCCGGGATCGACGCTGATGGAAATTAAATGTATTGGCGGCGTGTGTTCCGGTAGGTTCTGCTGAACTCTACGGAAGGTAGCGGTCATCGGCGGACAGACGCCGGTACAGGTAGTGAAAATAAAGTTAATCGCCACCGTGTGACCTTTAACCAGATCACTGTAGAAGTTGAGCTGCTTACCGTTTTGATCATAGACGCGAACGTCAGGAATGTTTGACGATGATATCGAAGGAAGATCTCCCGCTGTCACCGGCGGGAGATTAGTTCGCGCACCTGAATCAACCTCATCCGGCACCAATCTTAGGCTCATGCCGCACTTGGGACATTTTCCGCGCTTGTTTGATACTACCTCCGGATGCATCGGACACGAGTAGCGCTTGGCCTTCGCACTCAGCTTTTTCTGAGTTTGAGCAATGATCAGATTTGCCTTCCGCGCCAGTCCTTCAGCGCCCGCCAAACAAACAACCAGCATTACCGCAGAAATTCTTATGCGCATTGATTTCTTCTCCGCATCCATTTCACAACTCTGAGACTTTTCCTGGGCTTAGTTGATATCAATCCATCCACTTGCGGGCACGAATTGCCGCTGCGTCAGATCGACCGTGATCACGTACGCCCCCATTGCCCCGATGCGACGATTCGGCCCGTACGTAATTGCCGGCGTCAAACCCGTCGGGTATTCGTAAAAGCCCTCGAGGGCGCGAATCAACTTTTCCCGGCTCAAATCCTTACCTGCTCGCTTTAAAGCTTCTACCAAAATCTTAGCGGCACTGTACGCCGAAAGTTGCGCGGCAACATGTTTCGCCGGGAGCTTGTACTTTTCTCCCAACGCACGAAACTCTCTGATTCCTGCGGCGGTTTGATCCGCGGGCGAAGTCGGAAACGAGAGAAACACCTTACCGCTGAAGCCGGCTGGTGCGCTGAAAAGTTCTGCACCTCCGCTGCCACTGGGTAGAAAGATCGATGGAAACCAACCCAGTTTGTCAGCCTCTCTCATGAACGAAAGCGCCTCGCCGGCATTTCCCAGAAAGAAGACTGCGTCGCGGCCGTTTTGTTTGAGTTGCTTGACGGCTGCGGGGGCGTCAAGGCGTCCGGTTTCGTAGCCGTAAGTTTGCGGCGCGCTCAATCCATCTTTCTTGCTCTGTTCCCTGATGGCCTCGACCACGGTTAGATTAATTTCGCCTTGAGCATACACGACCACTGGTCCAAGACTCTTGAGTTCAGGTTTCTGGGCCGCGAAATCGATCAACGTGCGAGCTTGCCCATCAACTCCAGAAAGCAAATAAAAAACTTGCCGGTTTAAGGGAAAACCGGTTTGCGGGTAAAGTGTGAGCGGACCGATCAAGGGCACTTCCTTTTCCGCCATCAGCGAAACAACTTCCTTTTCAGACCCGGCGATGAATGCTCCGCTCAGCGCAAATACGTGTTCGTCCCTCAATAGACGCTCGAAGTTGGCGCGCGTGCCAGACGGCGTCTCAGCGGTGTCAACGAACTTCACTTCGACGTGCCGGCTGAAAACTCCGCCCTGGCTATTGAGGTTGTCGAAGAAAGCGCTAGTGACAGCTTTGATTGCCTGGCCTATCTCAGCCAGAGGCCCACTCGCTGGCACCGCTGTCCCAATCACAATGCTACTTTCACTGATTCCGGGGTCGGCATCTTTTCCGAGGCGTCCGAGATAGGCGACAATATCTGCAAGATCCTCGCGCGACATCATATAGCGAGGCATCACGCTTAGTAGTCGATTGCCCGCTGGATCCGTGCCGCGCGTGATCGCCAGCTCAAGCCCTCGGTCGGTGTAAGGTGGATGCTTTCGCCCGTCCGGATGCGTCAGGCCGTAAGGCTTCGTCAGGAACTCCGGTCTGATGTCGGAAGGATTGATACCTCCTTCTGGCTTTCCCTGGCCGTCGAGGCCGTGACAGTTTGCGCAAGCCATCGACGTCCCGGGAATCTCCAGCGATGATTCGCCTACATAGGCCAGAATCTCTCGGGCGGATGGACTGGTGCCCTGAACGTAAATCTGTTTGCCGCGTCGCTCGCGCGGTGTTAAAGAATTCTGGGCCGAAGCCGATGGCCATGAAGCAGTTGCCAGCGCAATCAGCAACACGAGTCCCGCCAACAAGACGAATCTGTCTAGTCTCTTCAATACGGTCCTCACTGCAATCCTATTTATCGCCGGATGGTCTGTCGTTAAGCACGCTCTCGACAACTTTGACAAGTTGGTCGCTGGGCGCTAACCCGAAGGCCTTCTTCCACAAGCCGGTGCGTTCATTCCCAATGATGAAGATATTGAGGTGATCCTGTTTCTCGCTCACGAACTGGCCCAGCTTGGTGAGCGCAAATTCCACGTTTCGCTTTTCGCCGGTGAGATAATACCAACCATCGCGGGCGCTGAGTTTCTTCGCATATTCTTTGAGCCGGGGTGGTGTATCAACGGTTGGATCCACGCTTATCGAGATGATATAGAGGTCCTTGCCTAAGCGATCCGCAAGGGCCTGCTGGACCTTTTCCAGGTTGCGATTCATCGGCAGACAAGTTCCCTGGCAAGTCGCGAAAAACGAATTGATGATAACGACTTTGCCCTTTAACAAGTCGGTATAGAAGCGCATCTTCTGGCCGTTCTGATTGATAAGCTCAACGTCGGTAAAGTACTTGTGAGCGGGCGATTGCTCCTCAGCCAACGCCGGTTTTTGCGAATTGCTCTGGCGGCTATTGAGGGACTGATTTGCGTGGTTGTCCTTGGCGATCGCACTCAAACTGTATGTGCAATAAAGTGTTATCGTGACTATCGTAAGAGCCCACAGCGATTTCCTGTGCACCATTCGATCGACAATTATGAAAGCGAGTTTCTTCATAACGCCCTCCCGCGTGAGTCATGAGCTTCCGCGTCCGCTCATTTCTTTATCGCCTGGATAGTCAGCGGGGTTATCTGGTTGAATCGAAGGTCCAACGAAGGACATTGGAAGTAAACATAGTACACGCCGGCCTGCGGCGGCACAAAGGTCACTTCGTAGACACCGTTCCCGACTGGTTTGGCCCATTCACGTTGTTGCCAAATTCCCGGTGCGAGAAACACCAGGACTCCAATGTCTGCCAGATTCACCTTAGGTTGATTGGACTTCTTATCGAGTACTTTGAAACGCAATTTGTAACTCTCGCCCACGCGCGCGGTCGTTTCACTCAAAACCGGCTCGATCGTAATCGACGCCGCGGGCGCTTTTGGCAAGAGTGGATTTTCGGCGACCGTGACGTCGAAACAGTTGACCAGTCGCGGACTATCCAGCAGAAATGCGACATCATACGAACCCGCCTCCGGCAGCCGGAAAGTCGCTGTATACACTCCGCGGGCGGTCTCAGCCAGGCTGTTATCAAGGATGAGCAGCGCTTTGGGATCGCGTCGATAGTTCTGAAAACCTCCCATCGGAGCAGCCATGCCTTCGGTGTAGAAATAGATCATCTTATCGGCCGGGCTCGCGACCAGAACGCTGCCATCTCCCGGAACTGGAACGATGGCATCGGCGAGCGAGTCGGTCGGGGATTCTTTCGGCGCTTTCTGTCCAGCCGGGAACCGGGTAACGGCCACCTCCTGGTTCTTATCGAGATCAGTAACCTTGATCATAGTCACGAACTCGTTGCCCGGGGCCCGAACATACGCAAACTCTCTGGTGAAGGTGATTTGGTCCGCCCCCGGTCCGACGGGCACGTAATGGCGCAGACGATTCGACGATGCGTCGAAGATGTAAACCTTGTTGGTTGCCTGGTTGACGACAAAACCAAAGCGGCTGTCTGGGAGCATGCGGACTGTGCGAAGACCGGGCTCGGCCTTCATGCGTGCCAGGATCTCAAACCGCAAAGTGTCAACCGCGACGATAGTGCCATCGCCCTCGTTGGCAACGTAAACTGCCTTGCTGAGAGAAGAGAAAACGAGCGACACAGGAAGCGCACCAATCTTGATGTCTTTGACTCTGGCAAGCTTCCGTACGTCTATAACCGAAAGCGTCCCGTCGAGTTTGTTTGTGATAAAAGCGAACCTGTCATCCTCGGTAAATGCGATCTCGTGGTGTCCCGCGCCGGTGTCGAGACGGGCCGCGACTTTCAGCGTCGCAGCATCAATCACCGTGACGCCGCTGCTTTTGCTTTGAGGATCGTCGTTTCCAACCCACAAATATTTCCCGTCATGCTGCAAAGCAACGCGGCTCGGTTTTGCTCCCGCATCAATGTGGGCGCTCGGTTTCCATTCGGCGGTATCGATCACGGCGACCTGATTGACGGCCGGCATCGAGACATACAGACGCTTCTTGTCGGCACTCATGACCCAATCTTCTCCCGTACTGCGCAACGGAACTAACGCATACAACTTGCTTCCGCCAAAACCGAAAAGCGGGTCGATCACTGAAATGTTGGGCTCATGATTTAGCGCCAGAATGAAGTAAGAATTGAGGTCAACGTTCGGTCGCCGATCGAAGCCAGGTTGCAGAAACGATTGAATCTTTTCTCGACATTCCCGGGCCTCACTAACCTGCCCCGCCCTGCGCCGATCAATCC
>Ga0137403_10008990_pt1 | contig 11136 bp, 13 predicted proteins | sample CZOMad2_1_16fung_FD_122057 | JGI IMG/M metagenome (GOLD analysis project Ga0137403, IMG submission 122057) | Vadose zone soil fungal communities from Angelo Coast Range Reserve, California, USA - CZOMad2_1_16fungal (Hybrid Assembly) | ecosystem: Environmental > Terrestrial > Soil > Vadose zone...
AGTCGCTATTGAAGGTCTGAATACCGGCGCGCGCGGAGACGAAGTCGTAAGCGCCGCTCAGGTCCCTCAGCTTGACTTCGAAAAACGCCTCCTGCAAGCCGACATGTGTATCGGTGCGGTCGGTTCCCTTACGGACGTCGATATTCACGATCCCGCGATGATCAATTGGGCGATCTGTTACAGCATGAGACCGGATGAAGATGTGGTTATCGTCAAGGGGAAATCACCCGGGCTCGATCCGTCGACGTACCCGCCGGGAATGGAGAGTGAAGAAAAGCGGCTGAGCTCGACTTCAGCGCTGCTCATTAACGCCGTTCGTCCCTGGCCCTACACGCCTGTGTCGTTGCCGAAGAAAGAATTCATGGAGCGCTCCAAGCAGATTTGGGAAGAATTGGAATTGCCGCCGCTCAAACCGCGCATGCCCTGGTACGGCTACAGTCTCGGGGCATGGACCGAAGAGGATGACGAAGAAGCGGAACTGGCGGTCAAGGGCGATTATTTCAAAACTGGCGAGAAGCAAACGACTCACAGGAAAAAGGCATAGAAGAACCTAAGAAGACGCACGCCAACCTTTAGAAAAGTCCAGGTATCCAGCGTTTCACGTTTACCAGATAATTCGCGTAAGGCCGACCGAGTACTTTAATCAGTTTCTTCTCGTCGCCGATTACGCGACGATGGAACCAGAGAGCGACAGCTGCGGTGATGAAACCAGCGATCCATGATTTCAAGGTGAGAGTTAGGCCGATTAGAAAAATAATGTGACCGAGATACATCGGATTGCGACTGTAACCGTACGGCCCGCTGGAGACGAGTTTATCCGGCGCTGCTTCCAATCCAGGGCCGCCGCCGCCAAGTTTGAGCCGATAACGGCCGCACAGAAGGTACTGAAGATAGCCCCAGATCATCAGCGGCAAAAACCAGAGATTGGGCGCGAAGTGCGGGCCGCGGATTACTACCTCCTCCCACAGGAGCGTCACGATCGGGTAGAGGACGAAAGTTCTAATCGGCGTGCGGCTTAAGAATCGCGTCATCGCTTATCGCTCGAAGCTTACAAAACTCGATGTTGCACGGTGGACAAATTCCCTGCCAATTTGAATAGCGCAACTCGAAAATACAACAGAGCGCGCCACAGATGTCATTTGATTTTACCTATCTAGTCGTGGGTATTACTCTGCTCCTTGCCGCTTTCGTCAAGGGCGCCACGGGTCTCGGATTTCCGCTGATCGCAACGCCCACAATCGCGCTCCTGCTCGATATTCGCACCGCCGTGACGGTGCTGATTCTGCCCAATCTGTTCATGGACTCTGCACAAGTTATCCGTGACGGTTTACCTTACGATATCTTTCGGCGCTTCAAAGGTTTTATAGTGCCGACTATCATCGGCGTTTTTTTGGGCACCATGGTCTTGGTCAAGACCCCCTTGTGGGTACTCAATCTCGGTCTCGGTGTGATGGTGCTGGTCTTCGTGATCTCGAACTTACTTAGGTTGGATTTCACGGTGTCACGGCAACAGGAAAATTTTTTTTCGCCCATCTTCGGCTTGCTCAGCGGTTTCCTAAACGGCGTGACTAACGCTGCCGGGCCTGTTCTGGCAATTTATTTTTATAGCCTTAAATTGGATAAGCGCACGTTCGTAAAATCGCTCGCAACGATCTTCGTAACGACGAAACTCAGCCAGTTGGTGGCGGTCTCGACTTGGAATTTATACAACTGGTATACGATAAAGCTATCGTTGCTGGTGCTTTTGTTTACCCTCGCAGGTTTTTACGCGGGCATGAAAGCTCAAGATAGCGTCAATCAAAGGAATTTTAATCGCGGCCTAATGGTGCTGTTGGCTTTGGTCGGCGTGATATTGATCGTACGCGCGATTACCCAGGATGCCTGAAATCAATGTTATCGCCAGACCGTGTTCGCGGTATTCACCACGAGCTCCAGTTTTCGTCTTTGATTATCCGGAGAAATGCGGTTGCCTATAATTGATGAAGCAAAACCGCACTGAGGGCTCAGTCCCAGGCGGTCCTTTGAAATATAGCGGCTGGCTTCGACGATCCGCCGCGTCAACAATTCAATGGATTCGAAATCCGGTTTCTTCGTGGTCACCAGCCCTAGGACGACGAATTTGTCGTTCGGCACATCTCGTAAGGGCTCGAACGAGCCGGATCGGGCATCGTCAAATTCCAATAGCAACCGTTGCGCATCAAGCCGGCGAAACAACTCGCGGCTGATCGCTTCGTAACCCCCTTGGGACAGCCACCGGCTGCCCTGGTTGCCACGTCAAACGTGAAAACCGAACGTGACGTCGTGAAAGCCCTTCATCACGGCATTGTCGAGCTCGATACCAAAGGATAACCACTTGTCGAAACTCCATCCGAGCCCTTCGTAAAAGCTACGAGTGGTGGGATCAAGCAGTAGACCGTAGTGCGGCGCGTCAATTTGAATGTACAGAGCTCCCAGTCGAATTAGCTCGACCACTTCCTCGCGCAGGATTTTAACGATGTCGGCGAGAAAAGCGTCGAGCGTCGGATAGGCGTCTCGCGAATATATTGGCGACCAAAAATTCGCCCAAAGCCCAGGGCTGGGAAGGGTTATCTTGGGAATTCGATTGGTTTTGCTCTTAAGGTAAACAAATTCATCCGCCGAAAGATGACGAAGACGCTTGAGCTTGGCGATCGCGCCGAGGCGGCGAGGCCGACGTTTCTTCTGCACGCCATGCTCGTCGTACCACTCTCCCCAAAGAAAAGCATCGAGATCGAAGTCGCCGAAGCCGCTGACGGCAGCGGGCATTTGACTTTGAAACGACTGGCGGCGCATCTCACCGTCAGTGACAACCCGCAAACCGACAGTCTCCTGCAGAGCGATTGCCTCATCGACAGCGCGATCTTCGATGTCTTTGAATTGAGCAGCAGTGATCGCTCCACCGGGGAGTTGCTTTTGTGCGTCAAGTAGCCCGGGCGGTCGAAGAAGGCTTCCGACGATGTCGGCGTGAACGGTGATCATGCTCTCTATCCTGGTTTGCCATCGCTTCATTGGCAAGGTGAGCTGAGTCACTAACTCAACTTAAGTAGGCGCCGAAATGAAAGCAAGTCTTTCTGTCGAGACAGTGAATCTCGCTAAACCTAAGATGGGCTGAACATTGAGGAGTCCACTGTATTTCCCTTCATGTACAGAGAGACTAAGCAGATCGGCAGTTCGTCCATTAGGCCGGTTACGCCTGTGATGCGGGTGCTGGCGCAGAAAAACTCGGTGCAAATTGAAGGCAGGTTCAATATTGAACTACAGACGAACAGGAAAACTGCTAATAAGTAGTTCAGTAAATTTCGTTCGCCGAGAGGGATTTGCGGCTATCAGGCTGTTCCGTTCTAATTCGGTCTTGTAAAAGAGGCCGTCGTATTGCTGTTTTGATCAGGGGATGCGCCGCATTGCTGGCTATTACAGAGATTCCTTTCACAGCCAGCGTCTGCGCAACTTTTGAACAACATACGGAGTAAAAGCTCGGGGGCCGCAGCTTATTTCTCTTCATCCCAAGGCATCGCGGGAAGTTTGTCGAGACCTTTAACAAAGCGCTCAAGATTGAAAGGCTCCTGCTTTTTCAGCACGTCGAAGATTTCGGCAGAGACCACACAAGCGATCAGTCGCTTCGCCTCGTTTTCAGCGTGACCGGCTTCAACGAGACGTTTGAAGGTCTGTTGTGTCTGGGGAGGATCGTTGCTCCGCAGCTGGTTATCTACCACCTCCATGATCGCGGCTTGCAAATGGGGATTGGTTTCTGATTTCGGCATATCTTACTCCTGCTATCCATCATAGGGCTGGCGCATAGAGGTGATCCGGCAAGCCGCGGATGTAGTCGATGGTTTCCTTCAACGAAATTACGTCCGCGTACTTCATCGCCATGTCGAAGAGATTGATCTTGTGCGATGTTTGCCCTCGGTCGAAGACGCATTCTTCGACCACGGAAACTTTCATGTTGTAGGAAAACGCGTCGATCACGCTGGCACGCACGCAGCCGCTGGTGGTCGTGCCCGCGACTAAGACGCTATCGGCGTGAACCTCGTTGAGCATACTCATGAGCGGCGTGCCGAAAAATGCGCTGGGTTTCTGCTTGCGCACGACGATGTCTCCTGGCTGCGGCGCGATTTCAGAGACGATCTCATTGCCCTTATCCCAGGTTTCGCTCATATCTTCGGTGGACCGGCTATTTTTTGCTTGCCAGCGGCCGAAGGCGACGCTGTTGGAGCGGTCGTCGTGGCCGGTGGTGTAAAATGTCGGCAAATGTTTTTTCCTCGCTTCGGCGAGCAATTCGCCAATGTGATGTACGCCTTGCCATCCTTCGGCCCCGCAGCTGTTGCGAAAGCGTTTGACCGATTCGAGAATCGGCTCCGACTTGTCGCCGACAAAGTTGTAATTCACGTCAATGACAAGAATAGCCGGCCGTTGGCCGAAGCCCGCCCGCTTGCCGTAGCCCGAGAGGGCAAATACTTCTTGGTCACGCGGCGTTAGAATGTCGTCCCAGATCGCCATTGAACTTCTCCTTTAATTGTTGGTTTCAGTCGGATGTTCATAACAAACTGACTTTGATGTCAAGTCGCTTCAGCCGCGGTGGTTGACCGTGGAGCAACCGATCTCCTATAAACAATGAAACATCATGGGTAAGAGGTAATCGCGCGAAGATGAAGAAAATCGCAATTTGTCTGATGAGTGCTTTGATGTTCGCGACAGCGACTGGCTGTGGCTCATCCGTGGCGGTTTGGACGGACGGTGAGGTGCCGTTCGTGCGATCAACAACAGAGGTTATCGACCTCATGCTCGACCTCGCGCGCGTGAAACCTGGCGACGTTGTTTACGACATCGGCAGCGGTGACGGCGCGATCATCATTCGGGCGGCAAAGAAGTATGGCGTGAGAGGTGTCGGCATCGAAATCGATCAAGACTTGGTGCTCAAGGCCCGCAATAACGCTTTTAAGGAAAAGGTCGAGCATCTCGTCGAATTTCGCGTTCAAGACGCCTTCGACGCCGACGTTTCACCGGCGACGGTTGTCACCCTCTACATGCTGCCGGAGTTTAATGCCAAGCTGCGGCCGATTTTGGAGCGCCAGTTGAAGCCAGGCTCAAGGGTGGTTTCGCACGACTATCCGATCGAAGGATGGACCCCGGCTCGCGTGGAGCGAGTCCCAGGGAACTTGGTCCACGATCACTCGGTGCTGCTGTTTGAAATCCGCTGATTTCGGCGACGAAGTGTAGACGTCAGAAGCCCGCCAAACGATAGAAATTCACAGGGTTTGATTCCAGAATCCTGGTCTTAGCGGCTTCGCTGATATCCGTTCTTTCTTGCAACATTCGAGCCGCGAAACGTTCGCGGTCGCCATGGGGCATGTCGGAGGCAAACATGATCTGCCCGTCACCCACCAATTCCAAAACCTGGGGCAGCAATGCATCTTCGACTTCGGCGCTAAAGTAGAGATTTCCCTTCTTGACGTATTCCATCGGCGTGAGCTTTTGGATCGGTGCGGTGCGCGAAACGACATTGGCGAGATTTTTCGCCGAATGCTGAAAGCGGTGATGCAAGCGCTCGAGAATGAAGTGAACCCATAGACAACCAGCTTCGAGATAGACGACGCGCAGGTTGGGAAATCGATCGAAAATCCCGCCGCTCATCATCGACACCAATCCCATCAAAACAGGCATCGTAAATGGAATCACCCCCGAAGGATAAATGTGGGTATACAAATTGTTGATCGATGGACAAGACCAGCCGACATGCACCGCCAAAGGCAAATCCGAGTCCGACACGGCCTCATAAAAGGGCAGCAAGCTGGGATCGTCGAGCAGTCTGTCTCCCGCGGTGCCCAAGATCATCATCCCCACCGCACCGAGCTTCTTCGCTTCTTTGACTTGTCTTACCGATGCGGGAGCGTCGTCGAGATTGACCACACCCACCCACTTGAGCCGTTCCTGACCGGATAGAACATCGCCCAACCAACGGTTGTAGGCGTCGCACATGGCGGTGACGTAAGCGGGATTGCAGCTCAGCGGATAGGCAAGGAAGAGCGTCGAATAGAGAACCTGGAGCCAGATGCCTTCCTCGTCCATGATTTTTAGCCGGTCGCTTAAACTTGTCAGCTCCATGCTGCCCACGGTATCGGGCTTGCGCTGCGCGTGGCGCACCGGCTTGCCCTGATAGCTCACGGGGGTGCCGAGATTATTACAGCCGCGGCCGACCCGTCGTGGAAAGAGCTGTTCGTCGATCATCCAATAGGCAAGCCCTTCTTCGTTGCCAGGAACAACCTGGGGACGTTGGGCGCGAAAAGCGGGAGCGAAATATTTGTCGCTAAACGTTACCGGATTCTCTTCGACGTGACCGTCGGCATCGATGACGCGCATGGGAAAGACCTCGCTAGTGGAATTTATTTATGACTTATAACGGCCGAACCGCCGGGTCAACGTCGTCGGAAAAGAAGGCTCAATATCGTCCGGCACGCAGTGATCAATGCTGGCTTCGCTCATTCAAGCGATGACGCGAACGACGAGAATGGCAATTTTTCATCTCGTCAGGCTATGGGTCGTCTGCGCGACGAGCCGGGCGCGCTCGCCGCCCGCCTTGGGCCGCAGCTTCTGGACGCGGCCGTTAAAAACTTCGGCCAAGTATAAATTGCCTTCGCTATCGACGCTGACTTGGTGCACGCCCCATAGGCCACCTGGGAATGCGCCGAAAGTGCCCCAACCATGGAGCAGTTTACCATTGAGGTCGTACTTCAAAATTTTCTGTGTGACGCCGTCGGAGACGACGAGCGCCTGTTCTTTCGTCAGCGCCAAATAGTAAGGTGAGCGAATATTGGCGCAGCGGCGGCAAAGGCCAATCCTGCGATTAAGAGTGATCCTAGAATGTAACGAAAGGTCTTCATAAACCTTCCTCGCTTGGCGTTATCTGTAGAGCGCATCGATGAATCCGCTGGACTGCATCTGGCGCACGAAGGAGTCATCGAAAAACCTCATTGGGTCGGCATCCTTCGCTTTGGGAATTCGCCCTGCGAGATCGTCCAGCACCGACTTCATCGCTTCCATGGTCGTGAGCGGTATTTTAAGCATATGTTTTTGCACGTCGATTTCGTAGGACTCTGCGAGCGCCGTCTGATTGGCCGTGCGTAAATACTTGCTCATGACTTTCAGGGTAAAATTCTTATCTCTTTTGGCGCGGGCGATGGCTTCGGTCTGCGCCATCATATAACGGCGCACGAGATCGGGATCATCGCGGATCAGTCGGCCGCGCGTGGTCATGCCCGTGAAAGCATAGGGAATGCCCAGTGACGCAATATCGAGTAGCACATGGTGACCAAGTTTCAGCGCCTGGGTAATCGCCGGGTAGGAAAGAATCCCAGCCTGAATGCGATTGGCTTGCAGGGCGTTGACCATGGATTCCATGCCGCCGACCTGGACGATGGCGACGTCCTTTTCGGGCACGAGCCCGAAGTGGCGGAGCGCGAGACGCGCGCCGACATCAATCGATGTGCCGAAGCGCGTGATGCCTAGGGCTTTGCCCTTGAGCTGCTCCGGTTTGTCGATTTCCGGACGGGCCATCAAACTCTGCACGAGTGAATCTAGCGTTGTGCCAACGACCATGACATCGGCGCCACCCAGTGCCGCGCTCGCGGTCGTGCCGCCGGAAATCTGTAAGAACTGCACCTCGCCGGCGATCAAGGCGTTCATTCCCTCGACGCCCGTGGGTGTGGCGATGACTTCGACGTCTAAACCATGCTTGGTAAAAATACCGGCTTCGCGCGCGATCCAGGGCGGACACATCACCGAGGACAGTGACGTGAAGGCCATGCGGACTTTGCGCGGTGCTGATGATTCGGCTGCGTCAGAAGAGCTAGATGTCCAACTGAGTACGCTCAGAGCGAGAACGAGACAGGCGAGCTTGCCAAAATTCAAGTCATTGCCATCCGTAAAACCGTTTGGCGTTTTCGCCCAGTATCCTCGATTTCGCTTGAGCGGAGATGTCGTTGCGGCCGCGAATGGTCGAAACGACATGCGGGAAGATGCCGTCCCAGTGAGGATAGTCCGAAGCAAAGAGAATCTTGTCGTCGCCAATTCGCTCGATCACATACGGAACCGTCTCTTCCTCGGGCTCCATGGCAAAGAACCAGTTGCCATGCTTTACATATTCACTAGGCTTTTTCTTACACAGCGGCGCTTCGACTTTGCCGCGCTTTTCCCACTCCTCGTCCATACGCTCCATCCAGTATGGGACCCAGCCAGCGCCGCACTCCAGAAACGCGATGCGCAACTTGGGAAATCGTTCGGCGACACCGCCATAAATGAGACCGGCAAATTGAATAAACGTCTCAACCGGCCGGCCGATGGTGTGCATGAAAATAAAGCTATCGAAGCGGATTTCTCCGGCCGGCCCTTCGCGCCGGTTATGAACGCATAGCGGCACGTTGAGCTGTTCGAGCTCTTCGTACAATGGCCAGAAGGTCTGGGACCCCAGGTGTTCTTTCATGCCTTGTGTCGCCACGGCAATGGAAGACAGGCCAAGCTTCGTCACCGCCCGATGGGCTTCTTCGACCGCCGCCGCCGGATTTTGCAGCGGTACCAAGGCGATGCCTTTGAGCCGAGGACTTTGTTTGCAAACGTCGGCAATAAAATCGTTGTAGGCTCGGGCATAGGCGACCGCGTAGTCGCGCTCTACCAAGCTATTCACGGCAAAGCTGCTGGTGGGAAACAGCACCGAAACGTCGATTCCTTCGGTGTCCATGTCTTTGAGCCGAGTGGCAAGATCATTATCTTCCATGCCCCCCAGCGAGCCGCCCATGTTGGTATCCATGCCGTCGGAAGGTAACAAACCTCCGGTTCGCTTTGAATAAGGTTCCGGCAAATATCGCCGCAGGTCGGCGACCTTTTCGACGATATGACCGTCGGCATCGATCGTATTCATAGAAAGTCCTCCAGGCGAAAGAAAGATAGTCGTCAGTGGACGACTCACCGACCGGAGATTAGTCGGAGGGCTATATGAGTGTCAATGACAAAAAGGCCGGCTCCCATGACTGGGAGCCGGCCAGAGGAAGTCTACATTTTTATTGCACGAGAAATTTAACGGCGCCGGCCGGTAGTCGCCGGAACCTCCGGTTGGTTCATGGCGAAGCCTTGCAAATCCTCTTCCTTGAGATCGCGGGTTTTCTCCACTTCGGCCTCACGTGCAACCAATACGCGCACCTGTCCCTGGGCCATAGGCTTGGCGTATGTTTTAATCAGCCACACTTTGCCCGTGAAGCGATTCATCTTGTAAGCTGCGTCGACCGGACCGCTCGGCGGAGTGATCGTGTAAACGCCGCCGACAATGAAGGCGAGCAGGAGTGCAAACACCGCTCCGCCGCAGGTCCAAACGATTTTCTCTTTCACTGCTTGACTCATGTTCCATTCGGAGAGCTTCATATCAACACCTCTAGACTTTTCCAAAACAAAGCCTTGGACCATGAGCCGTCGCTTGCATGACAAAGACCCGCTCCATGTCCAGAATTTCGCTGGTGCGAGCATGATTTCGTCGTAGCGGGCGACTGCTCATGGTCCTGCTTCTTACTTCAAATAAGTTTCTTTATGCGCCTCGACAAGCGCTATCTAATATTCACCGCGTTGGCGCTGCAGCCGCTGAATCTCCTGGCGGTTGCGCTCGGTCTCGTACTGGTTACGATTGATCTGCTGCTGTTGTTGGTAATTGGTGTTTTCATGGCCTTGCAACTGGTCGCCGACCAGCGCACCGGCGCCTAATCCAAGAGCGCCGCCAATCGCCGCCCCGGCTCCTGGGTGACCGACCGCCGCGCCGACGAGGCCACCAGCCGCCGCGCCGCCGAGCGCACCAATTCCAGCGCCCTTTTCGCGCGTGCTTAGGGGTCCACCGGCACAGCCGGTAAACAAAAGTGCCCCAGCTAGAACCGTAATACCTGTGCTCTTGAGAATTCTCTTGTGACTAAACATTGGTGTCCTCCTCCTTTTTCCGGTTAGAACTTGTTCGCCTTACCCTTTGCCTTCGGTTTGCCGTTAGTCTGATTGGTGTTGCTCGACGCGCCGCCGTTTTCATGTTGCTTGTGCCGCTCTTCAGCGCGCACCCAACCCCGCTCTGGATCGGCGGACCATTGGGCGTTGGTATTCGCCGCACCTTTGGTGCTCATATGTTCGGCTGCTTTTCCGCCGCGCTGGTTGCCGCTGTTTTTGCCGGGTCCGGCGGCGATAGCCGCGCTGGTGTCGAGTAGCGCCGACAGAACCATCGCAGCAACGACATATTTGGCTAGTTTCATGACCGCGCTCTCTAGTTTCCGAAATTTCCCCTACGGTTTCTGGTGATCTGCTCGTACCGCGCCGCCGAAGGGCTGGAGCGGTTTTAGCTCGACCTTCGAGATGTTCTCATTCAGGTGGCGAGCCATTTCCGTAAGAATCGCCATGATCACAACAAAGTTGGGTGACTTCATCAACATTTTCTCCTTAGGCTTTCGCGTGGCTTTTTCCATGCTTGACTACCCGCTTGCTGCCCAACGTTAAACGCAACTGCAATGCCAATAAAAAAATCACGGCATTTTAGTGGCTTACAAAGAAATGGAGCGCTTTCTCGGTGCGTAAAAAACTCTGGTCATGGGGAGAAATTACCGAAGCTGCTTGATTGATTCGCTCGGTTTTGAAGAAAGGATGTGCAGCTGCCTGAAGGGAGTACTCGAAAAGTTCTATTTGGCAGCACGCAGGGCTTGAATGCGCTCTGATGTCGCTGGGTGGGTGGATAGGATTCCGCCGCCATTATTGCCGTTGCGACGCATGAGCCACGCCAGAGTGTCCGCCATGGTATCGCGGGAATAGCCGGCGCGTTGCAGCAACGTAACAGCGTGATGATCGGCTTGTAACTCAAGCGGGCGGGTATAACTACCGCTGATCAGCGTGCCGGCGATCGGCGTGAATGCGCTGCTGCCAGGAAACAACTGTTCCAAGAGTGCAACTCCCAACCCGACACCGACGCCGACAACTTGAGCCCTGGCAGGATGGCCGAGGTCTTCATGGGCGATTTCATGGGCTAAGACCCCGCGCAACTGATCATCGGTGGCCTGATTTAATAGGCCAGTAGTCACGTAATACTGTCCATTGCCGGCGCTCGCAGCA
>Ga0137403_10008991_pt1 | contig 11135 bp, 9 predicted proteins | sample CZOMad2_1_16fung_FD_122057 | JGI IMG/M metagenome (GOLD analysis project Ga0137403, IMG submission 122057) | Vadose zone soil fungal communities from Angelo Coast Range Reserve, California, USA - CZOMad2_1_16fungal (Hybrid Assembly) | ecosystem: Environmental > Terrestrial > Soil > Vadose zone...
GCGACAAAGCGACGACCCACCGCATTGACCCGGGCGAGAAGTTAGTTCATCGCGAACGGTTTGGTCACGTAGTCATCGGCCCCGCCTGTTAGGCCAGCAACCTTATCCGGGTTCTCACTTCGGGCAGTCAACATCAAGATTCGGGTCGATACCCCGTCCGATCGCAATTGTTTCAAAATCTCAAACCCGTCCATTCGCGGTAGTTCCACATCGAGTACAAGCAGGTCATAGTTCCCGTCGCGTGCCTCAACTAACGCCACTTTCCCATCGTGCACGACCCGAACTTCGTGACCGTCGTGTTCCAGCGCCCGCGACAAATGAGCCGCAAGTCTGACTTCGTCCTCGATCACCAGGATTCGCATGATTTCAAGTTTACAATCGCGCTCGACGGAGCACGAGGCCGCCGGGGACGACGCCGTTTGCGAAGTCTACTCAACGTAAGAATGGATTTGTTTTCTTTTCCGTTCCGATCTCTGTCGGTGGGCCGTGGCCGGGAAGCACCGTGACATCATCGCCGAGCGGGAATAATTTTTTCCTGATCCCGTCGATAAGTAGATCGATATCTCCTCCGGGTAAATCACCTCGACCAATGCTTTCGGCAAACAGGACGTCGCCGCCGATAAGCAATTTGTCGTTTCGCAAAAAGAAACAAAGGCTCCCCGGGCAATGGCCGGGAACGTCGAGAACTTGGAAATCGGCACCCAGAAAATTTCGCTTTGACGTTTCTTCAATGGGAAAATCGGGCTCGACAGGTTCAATTTCGAGTTCGAAACCAAAATTGCGAAAAAATTCCCGGTCGGAAATCATGGGCGCGGTGAGCGGGTGACAACCAATGGGACAACCAAACTGGCGCTTGATCCTGGCAACATCCTGAACGTGATCGATGTGTCCGTGCGTAAGGAGCAAGAGTTTTGGCTCGACCTCAAGCGAGCGCATCCATTCGCAAGCTCCCTGAGGCGCGTCGAAGAGAATCCATCCTTCCGGCGCCATCAACAGGTAGCTGTTTGTTTCAAAAATACCGCCGCAAAAGGTCTCGTAAGTCATTGTGTTTCACTTTATCGGGGCGTCGCTACGACTGAAGACGAGAGTTTTTACGAATATTGAATGTTCGTTGTGCTTGATTGTCTGATTCCTACTCACATGTCGCCGGGCAGCTACTTCTGATGCAAAGATGACGTCGCACAAAACTCAAAACCAAAGTAGCGGGTCGACCTTGTTTCATCATCTTGCGTTTCGCGCTGAAATCTGCCAAGGTGGGAAACCGCCTAATTACCAATGAAATCACGTTTCCAACAAAGTCTTGCATTATTCGCCGTCGTTTTGGCAGCTGCGATTGCCTCGCCACCTGCGGTGGCGACGTCGAAGGAAACAATCGCCATGTCGGTCGGCCGCCTCTTGGAGGAAGGCCATTATACCCGTCAAAAGCTTAACGAGGAGGTTTCGAAAAAATTCCTGCAGACGTATCTGGAGTTGCTCGATTACAGTCACCTCTTTTTTACACAACAAGACGTTGACACTCTCAGCGCAAAATACGGCAATTCGATCGCTGGAGATGTTCTTCTTGGCACCCTGAAACCGGCTTACGACATCTACGCTCTGTACACCAAACGTGTTGATGAGCGGGTGGCCAAGATAAAAGAATTTTTGAAGCAACCGATAGATTTTAAGGGCAACGAGACGGTCGAGTTGAGCCGTCAAAAATCGCCATGGCCGAAAGATGAAGCCGAAGCTGACCAGCTCTGGCGCGGCCGTATTACCAACGAGCTGTTGCAGGAGCATTTGAGCGAACATCCGATCGAGCCCGCACCCCAGCTTGTCGCTCGCCGCTACGACCGGCTTGCCCGCAACGTCCACGAACAAGACAAAGACGAGCAAATCAAACTATTTCTGGATGCGCTCGCGCAGGCATACGACCCGCACTCGGAATATCTGAGCAAGGCTGACATGAAGAATTTCAGCATCAACATGGGTCTGTCTCTGGTAGGCATTGGCGCCATGCTCCGGTCGGAAGATGGTTATGCAAAAATTGAGAGCCTGGTGCCCGGCGGCCCCGCTCAAACCGACGGTAGGCTCAAAGTGGGCGACAGGATAAGCGCGGTGGCACAGGGCCCGGCGGATTTCGTCGATGTTCGCGAGATGCGACTGGACAAAGTGGTCGAAATGATCCGTGGGAAAAAAGGCACACGTGTGAGATTACTGGTCATTCCTTCGGATGCGGCAGACCCGTCGCGCCGAAAAAATGTCGAGCTCGTGCGGGATGAAATTAAACTAAAAGACCAGGAAGCCCGCGCCGACATCATTATTAGAAAAGACGAGAACGGCGATCCGATAAAACTCGGATGGCTTACGCTCCCTTCTTTTTATGCGGACATGGACAGACACCAGAAAAGCACGACACGCGATGTATTGGCATTGCTCAAACGGCTGAAGAAAGAAAACATCGCCGGTCTGGTTGTCGATCTGCGTAGAAATGGAGGCGGCTCACTGGAAGAAGCTCTCTCGCTCACCGGATTGTTTCTGAAGTCGGGGCCGGTCGTGCAGACCAAGGATTATAATGGGAGCATCAGGATCTCTTCCGACCCTGATCCAGGCATCGCTTACTCCGGGCCGCTGATTGTTTTGACCAGCCGGCAAAGCGCGTCCGCCAGCGAGATTTTCGCAGCTGCGCTCCAGGACTATGGGCGCGCGGTGATCGTCGGGGACAAGAACACATTTGGAAAAGGTACGGTGCAAACAATCCTTCCGATCGGCCGCTTCGCTTCTCTGCTGGGGAGTCATTCGGACGAAGACGGTGCCTTGAAATTGACGATCCAAAAATTTTACCGGGTCGCAGGCGGTTCCACACAGCTCCATGGTGTGGCTTCCGACATTGTCCTGCCGAGCTTGAGTGATCTTCCGGAGTTCGGCGAGAGCGCGCTAAAGAACGCTTTGCCCTATGATGAAGTGACCAAGGCGAAATACACCAAGTGGTCTGATAGCCATTCGCTGTTTGTCGATCAACTGCGGCGACGTTCGGAAGAGCGCGTTAAGGACGATCCCGAATTTCACTACGTCATGGAGGATATCGACCGTTTGCGCCACAAGATCGACGGGAATCGAATAACGTTGAATGAAGATTCGCGAAAAAAAGAAATGCAGGACGATAAATTGCGCAAGGAAACCCGTTCGAAAGAGCGCTTGGCGCGAAACCAGGAGGAACCGCGAATTTACCGAGTGACTCTCGATACTGTCGATAAACCGAATCTCCAATTGATCATGTATCCCGGGAAACTGGCGGAGGCGAAAAAGAATGGCATTGCGCCTAAAGTTGATCCTGAATCCGCTGCTCCAGACGCGGACTCGGATTTGGTCGGCGGAGCGAGCCCCGGGGACGACACCAAAGAGCCAGCCATCGATCCAGAGCGCGAAGAAGCGCTCAATATCCTCGCCGATCTTGTCGATCTTTCCCGCGGCCCGAAGACGGCCAGCACCAATCATTAACGCGTGAGGCAGACATTCCTGTCTGCCAAGCGTTAAGTCCCCGAGCAGACACGATTGTCAGCGTCACGTCAGCGCCACCACGGAAACGGAGGCGGAGGAAAACGTGGTGCGAAGCGTGGATCTGCAAATCTGTTGCGGCCTTGCTGAAATGGGAATCGCCGTTGTCCCAGATACGGGCCGGTTGGTGTCCTGCCAAAAACCGTGACTGGAGTGCCGACGTCTACTGCATTGAAGAACGCAATTGCATACTGTTCCGGCATCCGCACGCAGCCGTGCGATGCTGGATAGCCGGGCAAATATCCGGCATGCATTCCGTCAGCCCCGTCAAACCGCATGAAATAATGCATCGGTGCAGGAATAAATTTGCCTCCGCGTGGAACTGACATGTCTGCATCGGCGTCCGCCACGACCGTATTTCCGCTCGCATCGACGATTTTCCCATACAGGCTCGAATAGTGACTCCTTTCCTTCTCAAGAATTTTGAATGCGCCACCTTTGGTGAGATGCCCATAACGTCCGCTTGAAATGGGCGACGCCAGAACGGGACGGCCATTTTGCAGGAGATACGCCCTCTGTTCCTGCAAATCGATCTCTACGGAAGTTTCCGCGCGTAACAACAAGGCTGCGTAGAAAAATACGGTCAACCCTAAGACAACCCTCATACTGCTTTTAAACCCGCGCGCCGCCAGGAAGTAGCAGAAGGAATCTCTGGGGAGCACAGGGCTGCCAGCCTGTAGCATTCGGCCGCTGCGCCGAATCCATTCACGTGACGCGTAAACACCTCAAAAATCGGTCACGCGTTTGAGGGAAGTGCAACGCTGACTCACCTAATTTACTCCGTCTGACCCCGCGCGAGGCGGAGATTCTGACGTGGATGGCACAAGGCAAAACTAATTACGAGATCGGAGTGATCCTCGGCGCACGCTCCGGGACGATCTGCAAACACGTCGATCACATTTTGAGCAAGGTGAATTACCGGAGGCAACCGGCTAATTGGTGGTCCGACGTTTGCGAGATCTACACCGCGATCGGAGCTTTGATTGAAGGGTGCGGGTCGTACCCGACGAGTTCGAAATCTTCGAACGTGAAATCGTGGATGTTTTTGACAGCGGTATTCAATTTCATCCGGGGCAGCGACCGGCAATCGCGGGAGAGCTGCTCGCGCGCCTGGTCAAGATGGTTGTTATAGAGATGCAGATCGCCAAAGGTATGGACGAAATCGCCCGGGCGAAGATCGACGACGTGGGCCACCATCATCGTAAGCAGCGAGTACGACGCGATATTGAATGGGACACCAAGAAACAGATCAGCGCTGCGTTGATATAGCTGGCAACTGAGTTCGCCATCCTGGATGTAAAATTGGAAGAGCACGTGACATGGTGGCAGTGCTACGTTCTCGATTTCAGCCGGGTTCCATGCGCTCACTATGAGCCGTCGGCTCTGTGGATTTGATTTTATTTGATTGATGAGATTGTCGATTTGATCCACGCGCACGCCATTTCCGCCGCGCCAATCGCGCCACTGCGCACCGTACACCCGACCGAGACCGCCATTTTCATCAGCCCACTCATCCCAAATCGTCACGCCGTGTTCATTTAAGTAACGAATGTTGGTGTCGCCGCGCAAAAACCAAAGCAGCTCGTAGATGATTGATTTAATGTGCAGCTTTTTCGTCGTGAGCAGCGGGAATCCTGGTCCTTCATCACGGAGATCAAACCGAGTCTGTGCGCCGAAGACTGATAACGTTCCTGTGCCGGTTCGGTCTGCGCGAGAGAGACCTTTCTCAAGCACAAGCCGGAGAAGATCGTGATATTGTCGCACGGCGAAAATTCTATCGCGGCGATTGCTCATGCGCGAAAAATTTCTGTGTCGATGTGATTTGCGGGTACCCGCTGTCGCGGGAATTCAGATAGGCGCGCGAATGGCGCGAATTGACGCTAGAGCGGCGGTCTGTACCGCCGGAAATTTCGACCTTGGTCCTAATCTACGCCTACCAGAATTGGCCACTTGCAACACCCCCGTTTCACGCGCCAAATAAAGATCCCTAGATTTTTTTCAGAACTTCGCCCGGTATTTTCCGGAGAATGATGGTGAAAGTACGTCATTTTTCGCCCCTCACGAAAAAAAGGAGTTTTATGACCCCCCCAGCTGTCGCGAGCATTCTAGCGATAGCCATTGTGTGCCCTGCTTTTGCGAACGATCCGAGCATGGCTTCAGGCACGGCCACTACTACGACCAATACCGCACCTACACGAACCACCACTACGACCACGGTCACAGCTAATCGGAGTCGCCACGTATGGGTCAGAAAGCGCGTCATTCATTTGAAACAAAAGATGAAAGATGACGACAAGGCGCAACGCACGGCTGACAAGCTCGATATTATGCTGGGAAATGTCCCGAGCCGACCGGCAACCTACAAGCGTCAACACATGCTGGATCGGTTCGAATTTCTAGCACTCAAAAAAGAGGCGAAGGGCCTGACGCCGAAGGAATACGCCGAGATGCAGTCGTTACGCCAACAGTTGCTATACGGTAATTGATCCTCCCTTTTTGAATCCTGACACACAAACTGATTTGACCCCTCCCTGAACATCCCTTCGAGACTTGCCGCGACGACAGGTCGTCCCTGTTGCTCAAAACAACCCCAACCACATCATCCTAATGAAAAAATTCACACCTAAATTTACAACTCTCCTGGTGCTGACCGCCAGCGTGCTGACTGCACGGGCGGGAACAGTTTCTTACGTTCCTATTCCGGACACGCAAAGCGACGCGAGCTCGGGCATCAGTTCCGATAATCAATATACCAGCGCCGTCGATGGCGGAGCGGCGCGTGAAACCGGCCGAATAATTAACGGAATCACGCTTTATCCATTGGCGGCCGATGGCCAAACAGCGAGTGCCGACAATTGCACGCTCAATGCGCTGTCAGGCAGTTTCTCCAACGGCGGCGGCGGCCGCAACATTCAAGCCGATGGCGTGATCAAGGAGGCGTTGTCGGACGTGACGTTCAATAACGGCGCGAGCGATAATTCGCAGCAGGAAATCGTACTCGATCCGGAAAGCCTGGAGTCGGGCACAACGTATGACCTGCGGATTTACGTCGGTAATTCGTCTGGCCAAAACCGCCAGGTAAACCTTTCGTTCGCGGGCGATGGTCAGGACCCCGTCGATACCGGTTGGTTTAATGAAGACGACGCGAGCACTTCGGCAGGAGGATTCAAGGACCAAAATCAAGCGTATTACATCAATTATCGCTTTACCTGGGATGGCGAAACGACTCCGGGAGTGACGATCAACCAAAAATCCGGTGCCGCGCCATTCGTTTTGCATGCCCTAACCAATCAGGTGGTTTCGGGGGGCGCGGCGGGCGTGGCAGAAGCGGAAGCGGAGGGGGCTGCGCCTGTTGAAGCGGCTGCGGACACGGGAGCAGCAGAAGGTGAAGGCATGCAGCTCGGGTTTGTCAGTGGGGAATCCGATCAGGTGGGTGTCTCCAATGATGACTTTTATACCAGCGACTCACTTAACAGCCACGGACGCTGGGTGGAACTCGGGAAATGGGGCAAGTGTTGGCAACCGACGGAAGTCGCAGCGGGTTGGCGCCCGTACACAAACGGCTCATTTAAAAATTGTGACGATTGCGGCTGGACATTCGTCTCTGACGAGCCGTGGGCCTGGGCGGCCTATCACTACGGCCGCTGGGCGAAAGTAAACTTTGGTTGTGGCTGGGTCTGGGTGCCGGGGAAGACCTGGGCTGGGTCATGGGTCTCGTGGCGAAAAGGTCATACCGATAAATGCGAGTGCGTCGGCTGGGCGCCGCTGCCGCCCCAAGTGGGCTGCGACGTCGACGTCGGCGTCAGTTCCTGGGTCGATGAGACCTATGACATTGGACCAGACTGCTACACGTTCGTGAACGTCGGCGATTTCGGGTCTGATTCCTATGCGGGCTGCAACTGTATCTGGGACACGGCGCGCAACAGCACCATCATAATCGACACGTTTAACTGCACAAACATTTCGCTTAACCGCTGGGGCACGTTCTGTGGCGGAGTCGATGTGAATTGGTGCAACACGGAAATCCGCAAACGCGGCGGCAAGGAATGCGGCACCATCATTGTCGATCGGTGGGATAATCCAAGCCAGCTCGGAGGTAAATATGCCCGGCTACAAGGAAATCGACTTGGGTTGGTTTCGCCGAGGATCAAGAATGAGCCGAATCCAAAGCATCCGCCGAAAATTGTCGATCGTTTTGGCACCGACAAAATCGACCATGGCTGGAAAGGCGTGAAAGACCCGAAGATGCGCAACCAGGTGAAGAATCATTACGCTCAGGAAAGCAAAGGCAAAACCCCGAAGAACACACGAGCACAAGTACCGAATGGTGTTGCGGACAAGATGAAGCAGCATCGCGCTGCGATGGGGGGCGCGGCTGCCGCGCGGCCCGGCGCCGGCCAGCATCCGGGCACGAAAAAGGCAGGAGCGCCGGGCGCCGGAACTCTCACTGGTCAAGCCGGAGCTGGTGCTGCTCAGCATCCCGGCGGCAAGAATAAAGCAAAAGCCGGGGGTGCAACAGGTGCGGCCGGCGCTGGTGCGCCACAGACCGCTGGCAGATTTGATCAACATCCAGGCGGGAAAAACAAAATGAAGACCGCAGGTCAGACGACTGGAACTTCTGCTGGGGCATCACGCGCAGCCGGCGGGTTTGATCAACATCCTGGAAAGGCACGTCAAGGCAAGACCGCAGGATTAGCAACGCAGGACGTCAAGAGGCTTGGAAAAGCCGAGGGGCAAGGAACTCGCGGTGCAACCGGAGCGACGGGAGGAGGCATTGCGCAACATCCCGGTCAGAAACAGAAGCGTGCCGGAGGGCAGCCTGCGGCATCGTCGGTTGGCGGTGGGGCCGGAGTGTCTGGTCAGGCTCAGACCGCCGGTGGCGCTGACCATCGAGGTAAAAAAACGACAACGATGCAACAGCCAGGCGGCGCAGGGTCAAAGCAAGCAGGACGAGCTACTGCCGGAGCGGGAGGAAGTGTTGGCCAGGCTCAACAGGGGACCCGTGGTTCCGGCCAGGGGCAGGCTGGACAAGCAGGCGCAGGTCGGCGTGCAGGCGGCGAAGCGCAGACCGACACCAGCGCATCTGGACAGAGTGCTGGTAAGAAAACGAAACATCAGAAGCAGCAGCTCCGCCAAGCGAAAGCTGAACAATCGGCAGGTGGTGGTGGTCAGGGGCGCGTGCAACAACAAGCTCAACAGCAACAGGCGCAGCAGCTATCCCAGGCGCAAGCATCCGGACAATCGTCAGGCGGGAGTGGTGGCGGAGGAGGTCAAGCCCGTCACACGCGAAAACAGGGTCAGCAGCAACAACAAGCTCAGCAGCAAAAAAATGCCCAGCAGCAGCAACTGGCCCGCCAGCAACAACAACAAAAAGTCGCGCAGCAGCAACAACAGGTGCAGCAGCAAAGAGTCGCGCAGCAACAACAGGCTCAGCAGCAAAAAATGGGTCAGCAGCAGCAACTGCGGCAGCAACAATTAGCTCAACAGCAACAAATGGCTCGGCAGCAACAACAACGCCAAGCGGCACAGTTTCAGCAGCAGCAACAACAACAGCGCGGCAAGAAGGCTCGCCCAACCCCACTTCCAGGGGGTTTTTAACAGCATAACAGCTATCGGATTTCCAGCGCTGTCCGTAAGCAGCGTTGATTCAAACGCCTGTGTCGCGCTGACGTAACCGCGTTGTCGCGTGCGGGAGGTCTGCGACTCGTCTCGGCTTCCCCGCGGGGCAAAATTTCCACGGCGGCGCATAGATTCGCGAAACAGAATTTCGCTTTCGCCACAATTTTATCACTGGGATACGAATAAGACTTGGAGCTTTTGGAAACATCACGTGCATGCGGAAGAGTTGGTAAACGCAGTTTTATGGAGGCCTTAATGAACCTAATCGTTACATCGAGATTGATGGCAATGGCCGCGCTGCTCGCTTCAACTTTGCTGGGAGGGTGTGGTCTGCGTTGCACGAGTCCTTCGACTGAAACTTTTACTGTCTATGAAGACGCACCAAAGATAAGCCAGCTTGATCTCGGTCCGCCGGGCAACAGTCCGGGCGACGTTTATCATTTTTTTGCTCCTCTACACTCCAGCGCCGGTGGTCCGGTCACGGGCGAGGTATCTGGCACGAAGACGGTGGTCAAGCTCGCGACTGATGCCAAGCCAAACTTGGAGAGGCGCGCAACGCTTCTGTTTTTTACGTTCGGCGAGGAGCAGGATCAAATTATCGCTTTGGGCGTTCACGAGTATCCGACGAACGTCCCTGAATTTGAAGCGGGCAAGTCTGTCGCGCGCGCGATTCTGGGCGGAACCGGAAAGTACATGGGCGCGCGTGGCGAGGTGACCAGCACACGGAATGCGGACGGCTCCTACACGCAGGCATTTACGCTGCTCAAGTGATTGGAATTACAGTGTCGCATTGGCGCGATAGCCTGTGGGGACCCTGCCAAAAGCGAGCCGGATTGTCTCGGATCGGAGAAGTTCCTTCAGGAGCTGATCCGCGGTAGGTTTCTCGCGAACAGCAACTTAAGTGTTGGCAGCCAGGCTTGGCCCAACCATTGCTTAGAATCATTCGGTTAAGGCCTGTCACGGCGATTCCGTCCGTCGGCCGACGCATCGAGAAAGGATTTCAATTTTATGGCTAAAGTTTTAGGTATCGATTTGGGCACCACTAACTCCTGTATGGCCGCGATGGAGGGTGGCGACCCGGTAGTTTTAGAAAATAGCGAAGGCGCACGCACGACGCCTTCCGTGGTTGCGTTTACAAAAAGCGGCGAGCGGCTGGTCGGCCAGGCTGCGAAACGCCAGGCGGTCACCAATCCGCAAACCACAGTCTTCTCAATCAAGCGCTTCATGGGCCGCAAGTTCGACGAAGTGCACGAAGAGCAGAAGCGCGTGCCTTACAAGATTGTGAAGGCCGCCAATGGCGACGCGCATGTGCAAGTGGAGGTAGGCGGCCAGCTCAAGACGTTTTCGCCGCCGGAAATTTCCGCAATGATCCTGGCGAAGCTGAAAAGCGACGCCGAAGCAAAACTGGGCGAAAAAATTACGCAAGCGGTCATCACTGTACCGGCATACTTCAACGATTCCCAGCGCAACGCGACCAAGGACGCGGGCAAGATCGCCGGCATGGAAGTGCTGCGCATCATTAACGAGCCCACAGCCGCGTCGCTCGCGTACGGCCTCGACAAGAAGAAAGACGAAGAGATTGCCGTTTACGATTTGGGCGGCGGCACGTTCGATATTTCAGTTCTCGAGATCGGCGATGGCGTTTTCGAAGTGAAAGCGACCAACGGCGATACGCACCTGGGAGGTGACGATTGGGATGCACGCATCATGGATTGGATCGTCAACGAATTCAAAAAAGATACTGGCATCGATTTGACCAAGCAGCCGGACGCGATCCAGCGCATCAAGGAGGAAGCCGAGAAGGCGAAGATCGCGCTTTCTTCAACGCAGGAATACGAAATTAATCTGCCGTTCATCACCGCAGATGCGAGCGGGCCGAAACATATCCAGAAAAAGTTGACCCGCGCGAAGCTGGAGCAACTCACGGATGATCTGATTCAACGAACAGTTCCACCGGTGAAGTCATGCCTGAAAGACGC
>Ga0137403_10008992_pt1 | contig 11135 bp, 12 predicted proteins | sample CZOMad2_1_16fung_FD_122057 | JGI IMG/M metagenome (GOLD analysis project Ga0137403, IMG submission 122057) | Vadose zone soil fungal communities from Angelo Coast Range Reserve, California, USA - CZOMad2_1_16fungal (Hybrid Assembly) | ecosystem: Environmental > Terrestrial > Soil > Vadose zone...
TTCTGGTAGGCGAACACTCACGGACATTCTTAGCATTTTAAACCAATTTCGGACAGCATGTCTGAAAACAAGAACATACTAACATCCACGTCTCGTTTTCCGTTTCTGCACAAGCGCCGCTGGCTCAGCTTGCCGGTCCTGCTGGCACTCGTGATTCCCAATCTGGCTTTTCTGGGAGTGCACTACACGGCCAGATCGCTTCCCGTAGAACCAATTCGAGACCACATCGCGATAGCCATCGGTCGGGGAGACATTTTGACCGATCTAAAGACGTTCGACATCCTTTACCTCGATAGCTCCCGAGGGGTCGAGCCTTGGGGCGACGCCAACTGCTTGCGCGCGGCGATCTACCGGGGACCGTCAAAATGGAAAGATGCGCTGGCGCCGCGATTCCTAGAGCCCGCCGACGGCGTGGAACGGCACCCCGCGGAAGAGCTGGGCGGTACGGTGCTCGGAACACTGGTCTTCGATCCGCAGTCCGGCTACTACCATCGGTATTGGCACGGGAACGTGGCCATTACTTCGTTTTTACTTTCGGTCTTCGACGTACGCCAGGCCCGGCTGGCGCTCATGAATGCTAGCTATTTCCTGTTCATGCTGATTCCGCTTCTCGCGTACGCGCATTCCAAGACCCTCGGTATCGTTCTCGGCATTATCTGCGGGTTTGGCATTTGGTTCTCCGGCTTGCCGTATCACGGGCAGACCTTCGCCTATGCGCCGGCGTTCATCTGGTCGCAATTCGCGGTCCTGCCTGCGCTGTGGCTCCGGCGGGCCGCGCTGCCCGATGAAAGCTGTGTCCTGCTCGGTCTCGTCTTGGGCGCCATAGCCGCATTTGTCGAACCGATGTCTGGAGCCTTTTTAATGGGAGGTTGCCTGTTTTTTTTGACACTATACTTCTCCCAAACTAAGACTGGTCGCCGGCAGGAGGCATTCCGCACCGCGGCCACGGCTCTCGCCGCCTTCCTGGCCGGAGTCATTTGTTCCTTCCTTTTCAAGCAGACGATCGCGGCGCTGTTCTTCGGCTGGGATCAGACGTTTGGCGTTCTCTTGACTAAGCTGTGGTGGAGAATGGGACTAACGGGGGAGAGGGTGACGGCGCTTCAAGTCGTGGGAGCTTTGAAGGTTAATGTGGGTTATCTCACGTTCGGGTCCCCCTGGCTGAGCAAGCTCTTGGTCTACGGAAGCGTCACTGCTTTTTTGGCTGGCTCGATGTTTATGGTTATCGACATAAGGCGAAACAAGTGGAGCGACCGTTTTTTCGATTACATCGCGGTACTAGTCTGCATGGTGATGTTCCTGGTCTGGTACATCGTTCTCCCCAGCCATACCGTGATTCACGCATGGATCACGGTACGATTGCTCTACATACCTTTCGCGCTCTCCTGGGTTTTGTTATGGCTCTCGGTACAGGCGACCTTCACGGCGCGCAGAAAAGAAAGTCACAACAAAAAGGGAGCTTAGTTTGCGATCCGACGACCGTAGCCTGAGGCTGCTTTCGACATCGGCGCCAGTTTCCGTGAGTGGATCGCCGCGTGCGGGAATCGGCTGAAGCTTAACTGTTGAGGTCAGCGCCCCGCGATCGCGGGCCGCGCCGCCGGTGTCTCCAGCGCCAATCCTGCCGCCTGTGCGTCCCGCGCAAACATCCGGACCGTCGCTAGAGACAGTTCGTGCAGTTCCATGCCATACATTTCCAGCGCCTTCTTCAGAATCTCGTGCGGCACGGTGACAATATGGCAGCCGCATTCGTCAGCTTGAAAGATATTGAGCACTTCGCGCACACTGGCCCACAACAGTTCTGCTTTGGGCAGCCCCTGCAGAAGCTCACGGCTGGCCCGCATGCCCGGCATAGGGTTCCTTCCCGTATCGGCGATGCGTCCGGCGAACACCGACACAATGGAAGAAACCGCGGGATGCAGGGCCTCGGCGATCTGGCTCACCTGCGACAGCTCCATCACCGCGGTGACGTTGATCTGAACGCCATCTTGCGCCAACTCGCGAATCAGCGGAAGTGACGGCTCCGCGCGGCTGTTCATAATGGGAATCTTCACATAGACATTCGACTGCCATGCCTTGATCTTCAGCGCTTGACGCCGCATCTCGGGAAACTCGTCGGAAAAGACCTCGAAGGAAATGGGCTTATCCTTGATAACCGCCAGAATATCTCGCGCAAAGGCCTCGTAATCGGTAACGCCGGACTTCTTCATCAGCGTTGGGTTCGTGGTCAGACCTTGAATCAGCGGATTGCGGTACAGGTCCAACATTCCCTGTTTGTCCGCGCCATCCGCGTATAGCTTGACCTTGAGTTCTTGAAAAGTCATTGCGCCTTTCTTGACCCGTTCCCCAGGATCGCCTGGACAGCTTCCAGGAGATTGAAAACAGTGTAGTGAGGCTGACAGCGCAGCCTCTCGTTGTATCCGCGATCGATGAAGATCGTTTGACACCCTGCCGCGGTTCCGCAGTCAACGTCGCGCCAGCGGTCTCCTACCATGAAGCTTGCGTTCAGATCGATGCTCAACTCACCAGCCGACCGCAGAAGCATTCCTGGAGCTGGTTTGAAGAAGGCAGAACCCTCGCCGGGATCATAGCATACTTCCACGCGATCAATGGGCAAGTTCTGGCACATCTTGGCGTGCATATCCTCTACTATGGCGAGGCTTTGCGAGCCCCGTCCGACGTCTGGTTGATTGGTTACCACAACCAATAGATACCCCGCACGCTTCATCGCCGCGCAAGCGTCAGCCACTTCCGGGTATATCTCGAATTCCTCGACTGAACCTGGTGGATACGGTTTTCCGTCCCGCACTATCGGACGGTTGATCACGCCGTCGCGGTCGAGAAATACGGCGCGCGCGCGACCGTTCGGAGGCGCCTGCCTGCGTTGGTCCGTCACACCGTGCTCTCCCATTTTGTCTGATGGCGCTTCAACTTTGGATGCGAGACAAACAAGTGCCAGATCACAGCCTGGAACGCCTCCGCGTGTGGAGTGGTGTTGGCGGGATTCGGAGTGGGGATAATGATGCACGTGTCCGCCACCTTCGCCGTGTAGCCGCCGTCCCGCCCCACGATGCCCACAACCTTCGCGCCAACCTGTTTGGCAAACTGAAGCGCGGAAACCAGATTGGGGCTGACGTTCTTCTCGAGATTGCCCCCACCGACCGAAAACACCAGCAAGCCATCCTTGGCGTGCAGCCTGCTCGTCCGCAGCCACTCCACGAACACAGTGGGCCATCCTTCGTCATTGGTGCGCGCCGTCAGCTCGGAGACGTTATCGGTTGGTGCGTACGCTTCGAATCCCGCGATCTTGCGGAAATCGTTTACCGCATGGGAAGCGTTGGCAGCACTGCCGCCCACGCCGAGAATAAAGAGGCGACCGCCACCATCGCGGACCGACGCCAGGTCCCGCACAGCCTTCTCACACAACTCGGTGTCGAGGGCGGAAACAATTTCCGCAGTTTCGCGAAGATGCTGTACGGCGTATGACATGTCGTGGAACCGGTGCGAGATACTGACCTCTGGTTTTCCGGTGCGCGAGCATTGACGGCAATTTGTGGTATTTTACACCAATTCGGCGGGACATGTCTAAAAAAGCTGCATTAGACCACGGTCGCGTCTCACGCCTTACCTCGCCAACGTTTTTGAATTCCTCGCCAGCCTCATGAAAGTCCGGACCACGCACAGTGCTTGAGGACGCTGCGTCATAACGAACAACGGTGCCCGCGGTCTTAAGGCTTCTGGTACAATTTCAGATTGTTGGCTCAAAGCGAATTGGCGGACCTAACGCTTGGCGTCGGATGATTCATCATTAAGAGTACCTGATGTGGAGCGGTGATTATGTATTCTTATCCAAGAATCTGATTCTGAAAGATTTTCGGATTCGCTACCGCAACATGTCCTTGGGCGTGTTCTGGTCGCTGCTGAACCCGTTGGTCATGATGGCCGTCATGACATTCGTGTTCACGCGTATCTTCAAGAACAGCACCGTTCCACACTTCTCGTTGTTCATTCTTTGTGGCCTGGTGCCGTTCAATTTCTTTGTGGGTGCGTGGTCGTCTGGAACGAATTCGATAGTGGAGAATGCCCACTTGGTCAAGCGCGTACCCATTCCGCGCGAAATTGTTCCCATTACCAGCGTGCTGGCCAACTGCCTCCATTTGGGCATTCAGATCGTCCTGCTTCTTGCGATTACTCTGATTGTCGGAATGAGTGTAAACGCCCACTGGTTGTGGCTCCCGGTTGTCTGGGGTCTGGAGATCGTGTTTGTGTGCGGCTTGGCTCTCATCTTTTCCAGCCTGAATGTCTACGTGCGTGACACTCGATATGCCGTCGAGTCTATAAACACCGTCTTGTTCTGGCTGGTGCCAATCTTTTATGATTTCAGTATTATTCCGGAGCGATTTCGGGATCTCTATCTTTACAACCCTGTAGCCGCCCTCGTTCTGGCAATGCGTACGATTCTGATCACCGGCAAGGCCCCGCCCCACAGCTTGATGATCAAACTGACGATGGTCTCCTTCGTAACATTCAGCATTGGATTGGTCATATTTAGAAAGCTCAAGTCGCGCTTCTACGATTACTTATAGTTATGGCTATCATCGCCTGCCAGGATGTTTGGAAAACGTTCCGCCATCACACCGGCCCGAAGCTGTTCCGTGAGCAAGTGGCTTCCTGGTTTCGGAAAGACCCCGGCGCCGACTTTCATGCTCTGAAGGGCGTCTCCTTCGAGGTCAACCATGCCGAGGGTCTGGCGGTGATCGGCAGTAACGGCGCCGGCAAAAGTACACTGCTGAGCCTGGTTACCGGCCTGGCTGCGCCCAGCCGTGGCAGGGTCGAGGTGAAGGGCCGCGTCGCCGCGCTGCTCGAGCTCGGATCGGGTTTTCATCCCGACCTCACGGGCGCCGAAAACATATATTTGAATGCCTCACTCCTCGGATTCAATCAACGCGAGACGCGCGCGATGTTCGACTCCATTGTCGATTTCGCCGGCGTTGGGGAGTTCATCCATGAGCCTTTGCGCGCCTTCTCGAGCGGAATGGTTGTCCGGCTCGCCTTCTCCGTCGCCGTCAACGTAGACCCGGACATCCTCATCATCGACGAAGTGCTCGCCGTCGGAGATGCGAGTTTCCAGGAAAAGTGCTTCGAGCGCATCCACGGATTTCGTCGCGCGGGAAAAACCTTTCTCTGCGTGTCTCACAATAAAGGCATGCTCCTGGAGCTCTGCGACCAAGCCATTTGGCTCGATCATGGTGAAATTATGAAGTCCGGAACGATCACCGGCGTCTTCGATGCTTATGAAGGCCGTGCAACCCTCCCGACTTAGGGGCGAACCCGACGGGCGCCGGGAAACGCAACGACTACAGACAGACTTCATAGCCTGCCGCGCGTGGCATCGATTGCGTCACGATATTCATTACATCTTTGGCGCGTAGTATCCCTTGCGCGCGCGCACCAACAGGTCTTTGCGGCCCTTTACCTTCAAATCAACAGTGTGGTAAAGACCATCCGTTTTGAGCGGATCGGGCCGGTAGAAAACGTTGTACTGGTGGCGCAGTTCGTTGGCGATGTTTTCGAACGATTGCGCCAGGTCTTCGGCCTTGAACGGGAAGAAGGCTTGGCCGCCGGTCTCGGACGCCAGATATTTGAGCACCTTATCGCCATCGGCTTCGATGCGTGAGATATTCGTCGAGATGCAATAGATCACGGCGTCGGCCTTCTGCGCCATCTCGAGCGCCTGATCGCGGGAGACGCGGCTCTGGTTATCGTCGCCATCGCTCACGATGATGACCGCGCGACGGAATTTGTGGCGCGGCTGGTCCTGCTGAAGCTTGTCGCGGCAGGCGAAGTAAAGGGCGTCGTAGAGGGCGGTGCCCCCGCCGGGGCGCAGGCTGCGCACGGCGTTGGCGAGTTTCTCGGGATCGCCGCTCAAATCAGCCACCAGCTCCGCCGAGGAGTCGAAGCTCACGAGCATGGCTTTGTCCTGGTGCGGGCGGATCACGCTGGTAATGAAATCGACAGCGGCCTGCTGCTCGAACCGGAAGCGGTCGCGGATGCTGTTGCTGGTATCGATCAGGATGGCAATGCGCAGCGGCAGGTCGCTTTCCGCGGTGAACTCCTGGATGGCTTGCGGCCGCTTGTTCTCGACCACCTGGAAGTCCTCTTTGGCGAGATCGGTGATGAACTTGCCTTTTTTGTCGGTGACGGTGAAAAGCATGTTGACCCGGTTGACTTCCAGGATGATGCGGGTATCGGAAGGCTCTACGCTGGCGGGTTTCTGCACCGGTTGCTGTCCCGCAAGTGACACACCGGCGCACACCATCACGATGGGGACGAGCGATTTCATATAACTCAATTATAGAAGGCGGAAGCGTGTGGCGCTAATAAGTCCGTGAGTTCCGCGGGAGTGATGCTCTAAGCCGCTACAATAGGCCGGAATGGATCAGACCCAACGCCCCGACTGCGCCGAGCGCCAGCGCCTTCTTGCCGATCTAGAAGAAAAAATCAAAGAAACCATTCGTGCCAGGGGCAAGCCAGAATCGAACGCGGCCTACAAACAATGGCAAGCCGCCAGAAAAGCTTTCGCGGGCCACATCAAACAGCATGGCTGCTGACTGGCAAAGCACTTTTCAAACACCGGCCGGGAACGGAGAGAGGGCAGCGCGGGCAGCGCACGAGCGCAGTGGTATCACGTAAGGGACTTCAGCCAGGCTTCGAGCTCAGAGGCGAGTGGGGATTCGATGGTGACTGGCTGGGCCGTTGACGGCTGCGCGAACTTGATACGGTGCGCGTGGAGGAAGTAGCGCGGGAGCGTGGGTTGGCCGCCAATTTTCGCCGGGGCGCCGTAGAGGCGGTCGCCGACCACGGGGTGCCCGATGCTCGCGAGGTGCACGCGAATCTGGTGGGTGCGCCCGGTCCCGATGCGCACTTCGAGCAACGTAAAGCCGGTGACGCGGCGCAGAACCCGGTACTCGGACCATGCCGCGCGGCCGCTGGCGAGGCGGGCGGTCATGCGAACGCGCTGTTTCGGGTCGCGCGCGATCGGCTTCTCGATGCGCCCGCGCTCCTGTTTGACGTTGCCGTGGACCAGAGCGAGATAGGTCTTTTCCACCTGGCGCGAGGCGAACTGTTCGGCCAGACGCTGGTGAGCGGCGTCGTTCTTGGCGACCAGCAGCACGCCCGAGGTGTAGCGGTCGAGACGGTGCACGATACCGGGCCGCAACTCACCCGCGGCACGCGAGAGGGAGCCGAAGCGGTGCAGTAACGCGTTCACCAGCGTTCCGGAATGAACGCCTGCGCCCGCGTGCACCACCATGCCGGCGGGTTTGTCGATGGCGACTAAGTCCGAATCTTCGTAGAGAATCGTGAGGGGAATCTCTTCGGGGGCGGCGTGCAGCGGAGCCGGCCCTGCAGGCTCGACGTCGACGGCTTCGCCGGATCGCACCAGATATGACGCGCGGCGCACCTCGCCGTTTACGCGGACGCTGCCACCCTTGATCCAATCCTGCAGGCGGGCGCGGCTGTATTGGGGAAAACGCTGGTGGAGCACGAGATCCAGGCGCTTCCCGGCCTCCTGTGGTGTCAGTTCGATCTTAAGCGGCGCGCCGGCCATGGCTCTCCACATTGTTGCAAACAGGCGGAGTGGCAAACAGGCGGGGATGCCACTTTTCCTGTAACCTTTTCCCGGTGGCCCGGTTGTCCTAAATGCAGGGCACGATGAGGAAAAGGCGCTAATTGGAAGCCCAGGCGGATCATCTGGTGATGCTCGCGGTTCGTGACGGCGACGTGGAACGTATCGGCGTTCTATTCGACCGCCATCACCGCATGCTCTTCAACTTCTTCCTCCGGCTAACCGCCAATCGCGGGCTCAGCGAGGACCTGGTGCAGGAAGTGTTTTTCCGCATGCTCAAATACCGGCACACGTTCCAGGCGGGAACCAATTTCACGGCCTGGATGTACCAGATCGCGCGGAACGCGCAGATTGACCAGGCGCGCAAGCACAGGCTCGAGATCGTGCCCGACGAGGAATCGGCGTGGGAAGACGTGGCCAGCGAGGACCGCGACCCGCATGAACGGCTGGCGCACACGCAGGAGATTGGGCTGCTCCGGCGGGCGCTGGGGCGGCTGCCGGTGGAGAAGCGCGAAGTGCTGGTGCTGAGCCGTTTCCAAAACCTGAAGTACGGCGAGATCGCGCAGATTCTGGATTGCGAAGTGGGCGCGGTGAAGGTGCGGGTTTTCCGCGCGATCCGCGAGTTGAGTCAGATTTTCAGCGAACTGGCAGGTGAGAAGGCATCATGAACTGCGACGAAGTGAGAGATCAATTACCGGATTACTGGACGGGCGTACTGGAGGAAAGCGCGAGAGCCAGGATGCAGGCGCATTTCGCCGCGTGCCCAGCGTGCCGCGCGGAAGCCGAGACGCTGAGCGCCATCTGGAAGAAACTCGGCGCGATTCCGGAAGAGCGGCCGGGGCGGACGTTGCGCGCCCGGTTCGACGCCACGCTCGAAGCTTACATGCAAGGCCTGCGGCAAGCGGAGCGGGGTCCGTCGACGCGCGAAAGAGTAGACAAATGGCTGGAGGGTTGGTGGCCGCGGCAGCCGGTGTTTCAATTTGGTTTTGCCCTAGCGTTCCTGGCCGTCGGACTCCTGGTGGGCTATTCGATCACGCAGAACTTACGTAACGGCGGCGGTGAAGTGGCCCAATTGCGCGAGGAAGTGCGGAACACGCGGCAACTGGTAGCGCTATCGCTCCTACAGCAGCAATCGGCAAGCGAGCGGCTGAAAGGCGTGGACTGGAGCAACCGCATGACGCGGCCCGATCCGCAGGTGCTCTCGGCGCTGCTGCACACGGTGAACTACGACCAGAACGTGAACGTGCGGCTGGCGGCGCTGGACGCGCTGCATCAGTCCGCAAACAACGAGATGGTGCGGCGCGGCCTGGTGGAATCGCTCGACCGGCAGACGTCGCCGCTGGTGCAGATTGCGCTGATCGACCTGCTGGTGGAGATTCGCGACAAACCGGCAGGCCAAGCGTTGAAAGATCTGATGCAGGAGACCGGGCTGAATCCCGAGGTCCGCGAGCGCGCGCAGTGGGCGCTGGGGCAAATGCAATGAGCGTGCCCACGGCGTTGCGGGTAGTGAGACGGATGCTGTTGTTGATCAGTGCCATTTTCACGCCGTTCGCACTTGTCACGCTGAGCGCGGACGAAGACCTCGGCGTTGAAGAGCGCGAAACCATCGAGCGCACATTTCCGGCGGCGAAGAGCATCGACATTGACAACGTCGACGGCTCGATCACGCTGACGGGCACCGATGCACGCGAGGTCAAAGTCGAAATTCACAAGACCATCCGCGCGCGGTCGGCGGAGAAAGTGCAGGAAGCCAAACGCGAGGTGCGCCTCGATATGGCGCAGCAAGGCGACGAGTTGCGGCTCTACGTGGACGGGCCATTTCGCTGCAACTGCACTGACGGGTCGTTCAACTACCGCGGTTCGCGCTTCTACGGCTACGAAGTCAGCTTCGATTTCACCGTGAAGGCGCCGCGCGACACGAACGTCCGGCTGCGAACGGTCAACCACGGGAACATCCGCCTGGAGAATACCGCGGGTGCGTTCGACGTCGAGAACATCAATGGCGTCGTGGATCTGGTGGAAGTTGCAGGCTCGGGCCATGCTTACGCGCTGAACCGTCCGCTCAAAGTGATGTTTAGCCGCAATCCGGCGGGCGCGAGCGATTTCGGATCGTTGAACGGCGACGTGGAGGTGGCGTTCCGCCCCGACCTTTCGGCCGATGTCTGGCTGAAGACATTCAACGGGCAGGCCTATACAGACTTCGATGTCACCGCGATGCCCAGCCGTCCCGCGGTGCGCGAGCAGCACGACGGGAAGTTCGTCTATAAGAGCCATCAATTTTACGGAGTGCGCGTGGGTCATGGAGGTCCCGAGCTGAAGTTTGATGCCTTCAACGGAGATATTCGAATTCGTAACCGGGAGAGATAGTTTGTCAGGAGAAAAAACAGTGAAGAACTTGGTTTGTATTTTACCCTTGCTGGCGGCAGGTATTGCCTGGTCGCAGGATCCTGGCGACCGCATTACAGTGCCATTCAGCGATCCATCGCGCCCGCATACGCTCAAGGTCCATCTCATCAACGGCGGTATCACGGTGAAAGGCTATGAGGGCAAGGACGCCATCATTGAAACGAGGGGCGGACAGAGCGGTGAGCACGAGCGCCGCCATGTGCCGCGCGGCGCCGAGGGTATGAAGCGCATCGACAACGTGGCGATGGGCTTGACGGCCGAAGAGGAAGACAACGTGCTAACGATAGGCGCGAGGCCGGGTCGCGACGCGGACCTGACGATTCAGGTGCCGGTGAACACCTCTCTCAAGCTGAGCTGCATCAATGGCGGCGACATTGTGGTGGATAACATCGCGGGCGAAATCGAAGTCAACAACACCAATGGCGGCGTGAAATTGACCAATGTTTCGGGATCGGTGATCGCGCATGCGCTCAACAAGAACGTCATCGTCAAGCTGAATAAAATCACGCCGGACAAGAGCATGTCGTTCAGCTCGCTCAACGGGGACGTGGATGTGACGTTGCCCGGCGACGCCAAGGCACGGATAAAGCTCAAGACCGACAATGGCGAGATCTACAGCGATTTCGACGTGAAGATGGAGCCCGACGCCTGCTTCGAGAACGCGGATTTCCTGAACCAGGGCCTGACGGCAGCGACACCTCGGCACCTCGATGAGTTCGTGAGTGCGGCGTCCAAGTTTCTGGTCGGACCTAAGGACCTTGTCTTCCAGGAAAATAAGTCGCACGTGGTAGACAAGAACGGGAATCCGGCTAAGTGGTAGGTTATACATGAGCGCGTCTCTAGCGTCATTCGCAAAACTGTGCGCTGTTCTCGTCGGACGGAAGAACGTTCCGGATGACCTTGCGCAAGTATACTTCCACCGCGCGCGCACCGAGTTAAAGGACCAACTCGACGCCGTGCTAGGCAGATTCGACGATCTTGTCCGAGCAGGCAGGGATCCTGTCCTCGCGGTGCGGAGCGATCTTCTGCCGGACGCCAAATTCGGCGCCACAGTCAAAGTCATTCTTTTGCTGTGGTACATCGGCGGAATTCAGAATGCGACTGGCGA
>Ga0137403_10008993_pt1 | contig 11134 bp, 8 predicted proteins | sample CZOMad2_1_16fung_FD_122057 | JGI IMG/M metagenome (GOLD analysis project Ga0137403, IMG submission 122057) | Vadose zone soil fungal communities from Angelo Coast Range Reserve, California, USA - CZOMad2_1_16fungal (Hybrid Assembly) | ecosystem: Environmental > Terrestrial > Soil > Vadose zone...
TGGATCCAGAACACCTACAAGATCATCAAGCTCGCCGGCGACGTCTACCAGATCGACTATCTGCCGATGAAGCTGGCGCCCGCCGACTTCTTGCTGATCGTGAGCGCCACGCTGCTCCTGTCCTTCCTCGCCACCATCGTCCCCGCACGCCGCGCGGGGTCACTCTCGCCGGTGGATGTCCTCCGCTACGAGTAGTCCTCCTCCTCTGCTCGCCGGCATCGACCTCGAGCGCGAGTACCGCACGGGTCCGGAGATCGTGCGCGTGCTCCGCGGCGCGTCGGTGGAGATCCGCGCCGGCGAGGTGGTGGCGCTCATCGGCGCCTCCGGCGTCGGCAAGTCCACGCTGCTGCACCTGCTCGGCGCGCTCGACCGGCCGACGGCGGGCCTCGTGCTGTTCCAGGGCGAGGACCTGTTCGCGCGCAGCGAGCCGGCGCTGGCGCGCTATCGCCGTCAGGATGTCGGCTTCGTCTTCCAGTTCTACAATCTGCTCGGCGACCTCACCGCGCTCGAGAACGCGATGGTCCCCGCCCTGCTCCAGCGCGTCCCGTCGTCCGCGGCGCGCGAGCGCGCCGCCGCCGCGCTGGCCGAGGTCGGCCTCGCCGACCGCCTGCGTCACCGGCCCGGCGAGCTGTCGGGAGGCGAGCAGCAGCGCGTGGCCATCGCGCGCGCGCTCATGAACGGGCCCAGGGTGATCCTCGCCGACGAGCCGACCGGCAACCTCGACCCCAAGACGAGCGCGGTCATCTACGACCTGTTCCTTCAGCTCCAGGCCGAGCGCGGTATCGCCTTTCTGGTCGCCACCCACAATCCGGACCTCGCGCGGAAGGCCGAGCGGGTTTATCGTCTCGTCGAGGGCCGCGCACGCGAGGTCGATCCCTCCGAGCGATAGAGGCGCGAGTTGGCCGAGGTTTCGCATAGCCTTTCGATGGGTTAGTCGCTCGTGAAGAAAAAGGCTAGCAGCGGTATCGGGCGCGGGCTATACTGTGGTCGACTTCCATTAACTAGGCGTCGCCCAAAGCGAAATCGGCCTTCACGGATGCACGAAAAAGGGGTGGGGGACACCAGTGTTTGAACGGTTCACCGAACGGGCGCGGCGAGTCATCATCCTGGCGAGAGAAGAGGCGGGACGGTTCCGGCACGACTTCGTGGGGACCGAACACGTTCTTCTCGGGCTCATCCGCGACGGTGAAGGCATCGCGACGGCCGTCCTCCAGCGCCTGGGTCTGCGGCTCGAGACCGTGAAGGCCGAGGTCGAGCGCGCGCTCGCCGGCTTCCCCAAGACGCTCACGTTTGGGGAAGTTCCCTTCACTCCTCAGGCCAAGCGTGTGCTCGAATTGTCCATCGAAGAGGCACGTCAGCTCGGTCACAATTACATCGGGACCGAGCATCTGCTGCTGGGCCTCATGAAAGAGGGCCAGTCGATCGCGGCCAAGATCCTCGAGTCGCTCGGCGCGCGCCTCGACGAGGTCCGCCAGGAGACGCTGGCCCTGCTCGGCGACCAGTACTACCCACGGCCGAAGAAGCGCTCGCAGACGCCCGTGCTCGACGAATTCGCGCGCGACCTCACGCAGCTCGCCCGCGAGACCAAGCTCGACCCCGTCATCGGGCGCGAGCAGGAGATCGAGCGCGTCATCCAGATCCTGGCGCGGCGCACGAAGAACAACCCGGTGCTGATCGGCGAGCCGGGCGTGGGCAAGACGGCCATCGTCGAGGGCCTCGCGCAGAAGATCGTCTCGCACGACGTCCCCGACGTGCTCGTGAACAAGCGGCTCCTGCAGCTCGACCTCGGCGCCCTCGTGGCCGGCACGAAGTACCGCGGCCAGTTCGAGGAGCGGCTGAAGGCCGTGATGAAGGAGATCCGCCAGTCGGAGAACGTGGTCCTCTTCCTCGACGAGCTGCACACGCTGATCGGCGCCGGCGCCGCCGAGGGCGCCATCGACGCGTCGAACATGCTCAAGCCCGCCCTCTCGCGCGGCGAGATCCAGACGATCGGCGCCACCACGCTGGACGAGTACCGCAAGTACATCGAGAAGGACGGCGCCCTCGAGCGCCGCTTCCAGCCCGTGATCGTGAAGGCGCCGTCGGTGCCGGAGGCGATCGAGATCATCCGCGGGCTGCGCCACAAGTACGAGGCGCACCATCGGGTCAAGATCACCGAGCAGGCGATCAACGCCGCGGTGACCCTCGCCGACCGCTACATCACCGACCGCCAGCTGCCCGACAAGGCGATCGACGTCATCGACGAAGCGTCGTCCCGCACGCGCCTGATGGCGCTGACGCCGCCCGCCGAGCTCAAGGAGATCGAGAAGGAGCTCGAGCGCGTCATCCGTGAGAAGGACATGTACCTCGAGGCCCAGGAATTCGAGAAGGCCGCGTCGCTTCGCGAGAAGGAGAAGATCCTCCGCGGGCGCGAAGAGGAGATGAAGCGCGACTGGGACAAGAACAAGGGCAAGGGCACCCAGTCGGTGGGCGAAGAGGACATCGAGTTCATCGTCTCGCGCTGGACGGGTATCCCGCTCAGCAAGCTCGAGGAGAAGGAGTCGGCGAAGCTGGCGCGCATGGAGGAGGCGCTGCACGGCCGGATCATCGGCCAGGACGACGCCGTCAAAGCGGTGTCGCGCGCCATCCGGCGCTCCCGGGCCGGCCTCAAGGACGCCAAGCGCCCCGTGGGCTCGTTCATCTTCCTCGGCCCCACCGGCGTCGGCAAGACCGAGCTGGCGCGCACGCTCGCCGAGTACCTGTTCGGCGACGAGAACGCGCTGATCCGCGTGGACATGTCGGAGTACATGGAGAAGTTCTCCGTCTCCCGGCTGCTCGGCGCGCCGCCCGGCTACGTGGGCTACGAAGAGGGCGGCTTCCTGACCGAGAAGGTCCGGCGGCGCCCGTACTCGGTGGTGCTCTTCGACGAGATCGAAAAAGCGCATCCCGACGTCTTCAACATGATGCTGCAGGTGCTCGACGACGGCCGCCTGACGGACTCCCTCGGCCACGTCGTGGACTTCAAGAACACGATCCTCATCATGACGTCGAACCTCGGCACGAGCCTGATCGGCAAGCGCATCACACCGGGCTTCATGCAGGAGGGCGACGACCAGACCTACGAGAAGATGAAGGACCGCGTGATGGAGGAGATGAAGCGTGCGTTCCGGCCGGAGTTCATCAACCGGATCGACGACATCATCGTGTTCCACGCGCTGTCGCTGGCGCACATCCAGCAGATCATTCGCCTGATGATCGACAAGATCAACAAGCAGCTCACCGCGAAGGGCATCGAGCTGGTCCTCACGCCGGCCGCCGAGGCGGTCCTGGTGGACAAGGGCTACGATCCGCAGTACGGAGCGCGCCAACTTCGGCGGACGATCCAGAAGCACATCGAGGATCCGCTCGCCGAGGCCATCGTGCGCGGGCAGGTGCCCGAGAGTGCTCGGATCGACGTGGACATCGTCGGAGGACAATTCGTCTTCCGCGAGGCCCAGGCCGCCGACGCTCCCCTCGAGCTTGCTGAGCACTAGGCACCACCCCGCGCGAGCCTGAGCGACCCGGTGACGCCAGGGGGCGGCCTGCGTCTTGCCGTCGTCGTCGTGCTCGCGGCCGTCGGCGGCCTGGCCGCGGTGGTGTCCGCGCAGCAGCCCCCCGTCCTCATCAAAGAGCTCACCGTCGAGGGCAACCGGCGCGTGCAGGAGGCCGTCATCCTCGGCCGCGTGAAGTCCGCCATCGGCGCGCCCTTCAGCCCCGCCCAGCTCTCCGAGGACGTCCGCGCCGTCTTCGCGCTCGGCTTCTTCGACGACGTCCAGCTGAAGATCGAGGATTTCGAAGGCGGCGTGAAGGTCGGCTTCGTCGTCGTGGAGCGGCCGTTCGTGCGCGACGTCGATTTCGTCGGCAACAAGCACGTCGCCACCAACGACCTGCAGGACAAGATCGACCTCAAGCTCGGCAGCGTCTACAACCCCGTGGACGTCCAGCGTGCGCGCGAGCGGATGAAGGACCACTACGAGAGCGAGGGCTACTTCGAGGTCCAGATCACGCCGGACATCGAGAAGTTCGCCGACGGCGACGTGAAGGTCGTCTTCACCATCAACGAAGGCCGCCAGATGAAGATCGAGGAGATCGTCATCCGTGGCAACCGGGGCCTCACCGACAAGCAGATCAAGAACGCCATGGGCACCCAGGAGCGCCAGTACTGGATCCTGCGCGGCACCGTGCAGCGGCAGCGCCTGGACGAGGACGTCGATCGCATCCTGCAGCTCTACAACGACCACGGATACATCCAGGCGCGCGTCGAGTCGCACGACGTGACCGTGGACCGCGAGAAGGCGCGCGTCACCATCAACATCGTGGTGGTGGAGGGCTCGCAACACCGCGTGGCGTCGGTCGGCTTCACCGGGGTGACCCTCATGCCGGAGAGCGAGCTCCGGCGGCAGGTGAAGCTCAAGGCCGGCGACGTCTTTTCGCGCAGCGCGCTGCGGGACTCCGTCAAGGCCCTGGAGGATCTGTACTCGAACATCGGCCGCGCGTCGGCGGAGGTGAATCCCAAGATCGACCTCCTACCCGAGAACAAGATTGCCATCGTGTTCGAGGTCAACGAGGGCCCCACCGTCTATGTCGAGCGGATCAACATCGCGGGCAACGTCCGCAGCCAGGACAAGATCCTTCGCCGCGAGCTGCAGATGGCCGAGGGCGAGATCTTCACCCTGCGCAAGCTGCAGCGCAGCAAGCAGCGCCTGACCAACCTGGGCTACTTCGAGAAGGTCGAGGTCAACACGGCGCCCGGCTCCGACAAGACGAAGATCGTCGTCAACGTCGACGTGACGGAGCGGCCGACGGGGCTGTTCTCGATCGGCGGCGGATATTCCTCCGCGGACGGCGCGCTCGGCACCGTCGACCTCTCGCAGAACAACTTCCTGGGCCGGGGCTGGCTGGCCAGCATCAAGATCCGCGCGGGCGTCAACGTGCAACAGGGGCAGATCAGCTTCACCGAGCCGTGGCTGTTCGACCGGCCGCTGTCTGCGGGCTTCGATGTCTTCAGCACGCGGCGAAGCTTCATCGAGTACGACTACAATACCCTCGGCCTCGGCCTGCGGGTGAGCCATCCGTTCGAGGAGTTCTGGCGCTGGCATCTCGGCTATCGCCTCACCCAGGACGAGGTCCTGCACCTCAAGAACCGCGACGACTCGTTCCTGCGCGAGGAGGAAGGCACGCTGATCACCTCGCTGGCGTCGGCTGTGGTGGCGCGCGACAGCCGCGACAGCATCCAGACGCCGAGCAAGGGCGGGCAGGTCGTCCTCACGACGGAAATGGCCGGTCTCGGCGGCGACCATCACTACTCCAAGAGCACGGCGTTCGCGACGTACTTCAAGCCGATCTGGTTCGGCCACATCATGTCGGGGCGCTTTCAGACGGGCTACGGGTTCGGGTTCGGGAACGAGCGCCTGCCCGTGTTCGAGCGCTTCTACCAGGGCGGGCCCAACTCGATCCGCAGCTTCAAGCCGCGGCAGGTCTCGCCCATCGACGAGTTCGGAACCCGCATCGGCGGCACCAGCGAGGTCCTCGGCACCCTCGAGTACATCGTGCCGCTGCCCTTCGACATCCGGCTGGCCGCGTTCTTCGACATCGGCAACGTGTACGGTTTCAGGACCAAGTTCGATCTGACCGACCTCCGCGAGGCCGCCGGCGGCGGCGTGCGCTGGGTGTCGCCGTTCGGCCCGGTCCGCGTAGACTACGGCTTCAATCTCGACAAGCGGCCCGGGGAGAAGTCGGGGAATTTCCATTTTTCGGTGGGCTCGCCGTTTTGAGGAGGGGTTGATGAAGGCAGCAGTCGCATCGGTGGTGCCGGTGGCCGCGCTCGTGATGCTGGTGTCGGCCACGGCCGCGCAGGCGCCGGCGCCGGCGCCCGCGGCGGCGCCGGCGGTGCAGGCGTCGAAGATCGGCTACATCGACGTGCAGCGGGTGCTGGCGCGCTCGGTGGCCGGCGTGGCCGCGCGCGAGCAGCTCGAGAAGGAGCGCGCGGCGATCCAGAAGGACATGGACGGCCGCCGGGTGGAGCTGGAGAAGCTGCGCGACGAGATGGAGAAGAAGGGGGCCCTGATGACGGCCGACGCGCGGCGCGAGAAGCAGGAGGCGTTCGAGCGCAAGCGCCGCGACGCCGCGCGCGCCGCCGACGACTACCAGAAGGAGCTGGAGAAGAAGGAAGGCCAGCTGCTCCAGAAGGTGCTCCAGGAGGTTGGCGGCGTCATCGAGAAGGTCGGCAAGGAGAGGAACTACTACATGATCGTCGAGAAGCGGAACGCCGGCGTCCTCTACGCCTCCAACGACGCCGACCTTACGGACGAGATCATCCGGGCCTACGATCGTGACGCCGGAGGCAAGAAGAAGTAGCGACGATGGTCAGCCGAGCCGAGTTCACTCTCGGCCAGCTCGCGGAGGCGCTGGGCGCCACCCTCGAGGGTGACGCCGCGCGGGTGGTGAGGGGCGTCGCGCCGCTGGAGAGCGCGGGGCCGGACGACGTGTCCTTCCTCACCGACGCCCGCTACCATCCGGCCGCCCAGGCCTCGCGAGCCGGCGCCTTCGTCGCCGCCGCCGGCGTCGGCGGCCTGCCGGCGCCCGTGCTGCGCGTGGCCGCGCCGCAGCAGGCGATGATCGATCTGCTCCTGCTGTTCCACCCCGCCCCGCCGCTGGTTCCCGGCGTGCATCCGAGCGCCGTCGTGGCCGCGGACGCGCGCGTCGACGCAACGGCGGCCGTGGGCCCGCTGGTCGTGATCGAGGCGGGCGCGCGCGTCGGGCCGGGCGCGCGCGTCGGCGCGCTCACGTACCTCGGCCCCGGCGTGCAGATCGGCGAGGATTGCGTGCTGGGCCCGCACGTCACGCTGCTGGCGGGCGCGCGGCTCGGGCGCCGCGTCCTCGTGCATCCGGGCGCCGTCATCGGCGCCGACGGCTTCGGCTTCGCCTTCGACGGCGCGCGCCACCGCAAGATTCCCCAGGTGGGCGGCGTGGTGATCGAGGACGACGTCGAGATCGGCGCCAACTGCGCGATCGACCGCGCGACCTTCGGTGACACGATCGTCCGCCGCGGCACCAAGATCGACAACCTCGTACAGATCGGGCACAACGTCGAGGTGGGGGAGCACTCGATCCTGGTGGCCCAGGTCGGCGTCTCGGGCAGCTCCAGGCTCGGGCGCGGCGTGGTGCTGGCGGGCCAGGTGGGCGTCGCGGACCACGTGACCATCGGCGACGGGGCGCTGGTCGCCGCGCAGGGCGGCGTGCCATCCGACCTCGACGCCGGCGGCCGCTACCTCGGAACCCCCGCGCGGCCGATCCTGGAGGCCAAGCGTATCTTCGCCGCGGAGACGCGCCTGCCCGATCTGCTGCAGCGCGTGCGTGCGCTGGAGCGCGCGGTGGAGGCGCTCGGCGGCAGTCTCGAGCGCAAGGGCAAGCGCGGTGAGTGACGCGATCCATCCCTCGGCGATCATCGATCCGCGCGCGCGGCTCGACGCCGGCGTGCGCGTCGGCGCCTTCAGCGTGATCGGTCCCGAGGTGACGCTGGAGAGCGGCGTCGAGATCGGCCACCACGCCGTGCTCGAGGGCCGCGTGGCGCTGGGCCCGCGCGTGAAGGTCGGCCACGGCAGCGTGGTCGGCGGCGCGCCCCAGGACCTCAAGTACAAGGACGGCACGCCCTCGGGCGTGCGCGTCGGCGCCGATACCGTGATCCGCGAGTACGTGACCGTGCACCGCTCGACGCGCGTCGGGGGCTGGACCGAGATCGGCCGGGAGTGCCTGGTGATGGGGCTGAGCCACGTGGCGCACGACTGTCGTCTCGGTGACGGCGTGATCGTCATCAACTACGCCGGCATCACCGGCCACTGCGAGGTTGGCGACCGGGCGACCATCGGCGGGCTGACCGGGATGGTGCCGTTCACCCGCATCGGCGCTTACGCGTACGTCGGCGGCATGGCGAAGCTCACGGCCGACGTGCCGCCCTTCGTGCTGGTGGACGGCCAGCCCGCCACCGCGCGCGCGATCAACGTGATCGGGCTGCGCCGCGCGGGCATGAACCCGGCCGACCGGCGCGCGCTGCAGGACGCGTTTCGCATCCTCTATCGCAGTGGGCTGGCGCCGGCACGCGCTGTCGAGCGCATTCGCGAGGAGATGCCGGCCACGGAGCCGGTGCGGCTCATGCTGGACTTCATCGCCGGGGCCACTCGTCACGGGATCGTGAAGGGTGCGCTGGGCTCCATCGAGGAGCCCGAGGAGATCACGGGCTGATGGCGAATGGAGCGAAGGTGCGCGCGGGTGTCGTCGGCACGGGCCACATGGGCCAGTACCACGTGCTCGTCTACGCGGAGCTGCCGGACGTCGAGCTGGTCGGTGTGGTGGACGCGGACCTCGCGCGCGCCGCCGCCGTGGCCGCGCAGTACGACACGCGGGTCTTCCCCGACCACCGGGCCCTCGTCGGCCGCGTGGACGTGGCCAGCGTCGCCGTCCCCACCGGCCGGCACTTCGAGGTCGCGCGCGACCTGCTCGAGGCCGGCATCAGCGTGCTCGTGGAGAAACCGATGACGTCGACGCTGGACGAGGCGCGCGCGCTCTTCGCGGTCGCCGAGCGCACGGGCGCCGTCCTGCACGTCGGTCACGTGGAGCGGTTCAACGGCGCGGTGGACGAGCTGCGGCAGATCGTACGCGCGCCGATCCTCATCGAGTCGCGCCGGCTGGGGCCGTTCGCGTCGCGGGTGCAGCGGGACACGGTGGTGATGGACCTGATGATCCACGACATCGACATCGTGCTGGGCCTCGTGGACTCGCCGCCGGTGCGGCTGGCCGCCCAGGGCGCCGCCGTGCACTCGTCGGTGACCGATGTCGCCAGCGTGCAGATCCGGTTCGAGTCGGGCACCATCGCCACCATCACCGCCAGCCGCGCCACCGAGGAGAAGGTCCGCACGCTCGCGATCACCATGCCGGACGCCTACGTGCACCTCGACTACACGGACCAGGACATCCGGATCTACCGTCGCGCGAACCAGCAGTACACGATGAGCCGCAAGGCCATCCGCTACTCGCGGGCCTCCCTCGTCGAACATCTCCAGGTGCACCGCGAGAACCCCTTGAAGCTCGAGATCCAGCACCTGATCGCCGCGCACCGCCGGCGCCAGGCGGGGCAGAAGGTGGAGCTGAACCTCGCCGAGGACCTCACGTCGCTCGCGATGGCGCTCGAGATCGAGCGGATGATTCGCGACGGCGTTCCCGAGATCGCGTGGCCGAAGGACCTACCGTGGAGCGGTCGCTCGGACTGATGTGCGGCGCCGGCGAGCTGCCGGCGCTGATGGCGTCCGAGGCGCGACGGCAAGGATGGCGCGTCGTCGCCTTCGCGTTCGCCCGCGACACGGGGGCGGCCGTCCACGCCGCCCGCGTCGTCCCCAGCGCCATCGCCGAGATGGCGCCCGTCATCGCCGCCCTGCAGGAGGAGAAGGTCACGGGTGTGCTCTTCTCCGGCAAGTTCTGGATGGGCGACCTGCTGCGCACGGAGGCGGTGGACGACGCGCATCGCGCGATGGCGCGGCGCGCGGGTGGCCTGCTCGACGGCAACGTCAAGAACGTCCTGCTCACCACGCTCGGTGTCATGGGCATCGAGCTTCTGGATCAGCGGCCGTTCCTCGGCGCCGGGCTGCCGGGCGAGACGGTGCTGGGCGCGCGCACGCCGACGCCCGACGAGTGGGCGGACGTGCGCCGCGGTCTGGCGGTGGCGCGTGCGGCGGCGGAGTGGAGCGTCGGGCAGACCGTGGTCGTGCGTCGGGAGGCCGTGAGCGCGGTGGAGGCGATCGAGGGCACGACGGCGGCGATCCGGCGCGGCACGGCGCTGAGCGGCCCCGGCGCGGCGATCGTCAAGGCGGTGGGGCCCGCACACGACTTCCGCTTCGACGTGCCGACGATCGGGCCGGAGACGATCGACGCGGCGGCCGAGGGCGGCGCGGCCGTGGTCGCGCTCGAGGCCGAGCGCGTGTTCGTGCTCGAACGGGGGACGACGACGCGACGCGCCGACGCCGCGTCGATCGCGCTGGTCAGCACGCGTGGCGCCGGCGGCTGAGCGGGCGCGCTCCATCATGCTCGTCGCCGGCGAGGCCTCCGGCGACCTGCACGGGGCGACGCTGGCCCGCGCGCTCCGCGCGGCCGCGCCCGGCGCCCGGCTCTACGGCATGGGCGGCCGCCGCATGGCCGCCGAAGGCGTGGAGCTGCTCGTCGACGTGACGGCCGCCGCCACCATGGGCGGCACCGAGGCGGTCGGCGGCGTCCCGGGCCTCTATCGCGCCTACCGGCGGCTGCGGGCGGTCGTGACGGGCCCCGACCGTCCCGACGCGCTGGTCGTGATCGATTTCCCCGAATTCAACCTGCGACTGGCGCGCGCCGCGCGCCGCGCCGGGGTGGCCGTCGCGTATTTCGTCCCGCCCCAGGTGTGGGCGTGGCGGCCCTGGCGCGTGCGGCTCATCCGGCGGGTGGTCTCGCTCGTGCTCGCCGTGTTTCCGTTCGAGACCGCGCTCTATCGCCGCGCGGGCGTGCCGGTGGCGTTCGTCGGTCATCCGGTGCTCGACGCCCTCGCGGAGGCGCCTTCGCGCGCCGAGGCGCGCAAGGAGCTCGGCGTCGACGGCGACGCGCCCGTGGTGGGATTGTTGCCCGGCAGCCGCCGCCACGAGGTGGCCGGCGTGCTGCCGATGATGCGCGCGGCCGCCGGCCGGATCGTCGGCGCCCATCCCGACGCGCGTTTCCTGGTGGCGCGGGCACCCACCGTCGATGCCGCGGAGCTGGGCGACGAGGGCGGGCCGCCGCTCCGCATCGTCGGCGGCCGCACCTACACGGTGATGCGCGCGGCCGACCTGCTGCTGGTGACCTCCGGCACCGCGACGCTCGAGGCTGCGCTGCTCGGCACACCGATGGTCGTCTGCTATCGGCTCTCGCGGCTGAGCGAGCTGCTCTTCAAGCCGCTCGTGCGCGTGCCGTGGATCAGCCTCGCCAACATCGCGCTCGGCCGCGCGGTGGTGCCCGAGCTCTACCAGCGCGGGCTGACGGGCCAGGCGCTCGGCCGCGAAGCGCTGCGCCTGCTCGATTCGCCGGCGGCGCTCGCCGGGCAGCGCGAGGCGTTCGGCGAGCT
>Ga0137403_10008994_pt1 | contig 11132 bp, 6 predicted proteins | sample CZOMad2_1_16fung_FD_122057 | JGI IMG/M metagenome (GOLD analysis project Ga0137403, IMG submission 122057) | Vadose zone soil fungal communities from Angelo Coast Range Reserve, California, USA - CZOMad2_1_16fungal (Hybrid Assembly) | ecosystem: Environmental > Terrestrial > Soil > Vadose zone...
GTATGGAAAAGTCAGATCGGGAGAGAGCACGTCGATGCTCTCGTTGCTTGGCGGAATTGAACTGGGCGTCACGCCTGGAGGAAAGGGATTTGGGTAAGACGGATGGGCAATCACAATTTGCCGAATACGCGTGCCGTCAAAAAGACGGGCCAGTTGCTCGATTGCGTCGGGTTGCCGGTCATAAAAGAGACCGAAGCCGCCGCGAAGGACGGTGTGGCCACTGCCTGGGGAGTAAGCAAAGGCCAGCCGCGGAGCCACGTTCTTGAAAGAGTTGCCGTTCGACTGGCCCTCATAGCGCAGTCCCAGGACGAGAGAAAAATTCTGACGCAAGCGCATTTCGTCTTGCAGGAAAGAATAGAACTCATGCTGTTTGAAAGAAATCCGGGGATCGCCGAAATTGAGCGTGAATTGGGCTGGCGTGTTTTGAGAAAAATAGGAAGAAGAGGAAAAACACGGGGAGGTGGGATCCGTCGACGGTTCAAGGCACGAGAACGTAAAGGTGCCGCCGAAATTGGAGGCATTCACGGCGTGCACCCATTTAGGACTGAATCCGCCCCCAAAGCGCAAGGTGTGAATTCCGCGACTTACGGTAGCGATGTCCTCGAAATCCGAGTAGGTGTCCCACCGGTGCAGCGCGATTTGAGCGCCTCCGCCGTTGAAAAAACCAAGAACGAGAAGCGCGGGTTGATCCGTGAGGCTCGTAGTCTCCTGGCGACGTTGGCGGAACGCGGCGCGAAATTCATTCAGAAGGTGAGGAGTGGGCGTCGCCGTTTCGAAGATGTTGAATTCATTGTGGTGATCGAAGGAGTTCGTCGCCCGCTCGGGGAGATCGAGATCTCCCACATTTTGGCGTTCGAGGAATTTGTTCTTGTACTTGTAGGTGATGCTCAGTTTATGGTTCGCGTTCAAGCGGAAGTTCAAGCGGCCGAAGAGGTGTGTGTTTCGCTCTGGGGTTCCGAAATTTTCCGAGACAGGGCCGGAGAGTGTTTGCGCGTCAACAATCGCAGCATCATTGTTCACTTCGTGGCGGGCGGAGATCAGGAAGGTGACGCTGCGAGCGAGCGGGCCTTCCAGTTCGGCTTCGGACGTGTCTTGCTGATGAAGAGGCGTCACGGCGGCAAAGGCATTGCGCGCGTCAAAGGCGGAATTCTGAAAATCCGTGAATACCATCCCGTGGAACTTTTGGTGAATGCGGTGTTTTGTTTTCACTTCGATCCGGCCCCTGCCGGGACGCCCAAACTCAGGCGAATACGGATTCTGATTGACCGCGAGATCCTTGATGCTCGAAAGAGGCAATTCCAAGTTGTCGGCCGGAACTCCGTCGACGACAATCCGCGGCCCCATCGCACCTGCCACACTTGGGTCCGTGAAGATGGAGGCCACGGAAAGCGGGTCGCCGTTTAACATTGGCAGGCCGCCCAGGAAGCGGTCATCGAGGTGAACTCTATCTGCATTTTGTTCGGGTGACAGAGGATTCGCCTCGGCCGAGACATCCACCTTTTCCGTGACTTGCGAAAGTTTCATGCGAATCAGTATTGGGGGCACAGGGGATGTGCCGACGGTCACGTTGCGCTCGGCGAGCTCAAATCCTGGGACGATGACAGTAATGGTGTAATCTCCGGCAGGCTGGCTATCGAACGAAAAAGCGCCCGTTTCATCGGTCGTAACTTCCGTTTCTTGTCCGCCGGATTGCGGCGTTAGTTTGACCTTGGCCCCCGGTATCGCGGCGGCTTTCGCGTCCACAACCGAGCCTGTCAGAGGGAAAAGTTCCTGAGCAACTGTGAGGGAGGAGAAGACAGAAGAGAGAACAACAAGAAGCGCGATCTGTCCAAGAATGAGCGGACGTTTCGTTCCGAAACCTTGAGGCCACCTGGGCGATTGAGAAACTGCTTCGGCGGGCATCTGTCTCATGGCAGCTCCTTCGCCGAGTTTTCCGGGCCCTGGAACGGGCGAAAGCAACCAGGCTAGGCCGTAACTGGATTGTCTTTCATGACCCTTTCCAACTCCTTCACCCACGTTCCAAAGTTGTGAGAAACACTTCGGCTGCGCCACCAACTGAGCCATTCGAGGGCCTGATAGATCTCTAACTCGCGCAGGCAGTTACAAAAGGAATTCCATCCCATATCCGAGGTTGTCTCTGCGCGATATGCATTGAAGTACGCCCGCCACAGCGCCAATCTCTGCTCCTGCGTCCAATGTCCTGCCGTAAGGCTGACGAGGTCATACCAACTCGGCCCGACGACGGCCGTTTCCCAGTCAATCGGCGCGATCAATTGCTTCGGCCTGCGCAGGCGCAGCATGATATTCCTTCCAAAATACTGGCCATGAATTACGCTTTGGGGCAACGCTGCGAGAAGATCAGCGCTGGTCACCAAACGCCGGACGGCTGGTTCGATAATTTGGCGATCTCCGTTTTCCAAGCGTGGCAGTATCTTCGTGACGCGGGCCGCGCAATTCAGGAATCGCCGACGACCGTGCCACGGAAGGAACTTCGCGGCGGATTTGGCGAGGGCACGGGCCGCCGCATGAAACCGCGCGGCCCATTCGGCCGCAGGCAGCCAGCGGGCGAAGTTGCGCGACTCCCGCAATCGAGAAGATCCGACATCTTCCAAGAGCAGCCAATAAATGCCGCGCCTGGCATCCCAGCGTTTGCCGTAAAATTCCGGCGTTCCCATCCGCAAGGGCGCAAGGATTGAGCTATAGACCTCCACTTCGCGATCGCTGGGAGCGAGATTGGCATCGCGCACTTTGCGCGCGAGATGTGTTTGGTGTTTGGGATTTAAGTCCTTGAGGAAAACGCGCACAGGCTCGCCACCCTCAAGCAGCCCACACCAACGCTCGGAATGAAAGCTTTCTGTATCCGCGAAATCCAAGCGGCGCAACTCTTGCACCAGAATTCGACGCTGGCGCAAGCTGGACAAGGAGGATTCCAGAGTCTCCCGGACCAAACGTTTCGTTTGATCTTCACGAGTCGCGCGACGGGACGCGCGTTCGCCGGCTATCGACTCTTGCGTGCTGGTTCGATCAAGCAATGGCACGATTGCCTCCAAACACCGTGTCGATCAGGCCGGCCATATCGGCCTGGTACAGGTTCATGTGTTCCATTGCGATCTCCCATTGCGGATCGAACTTTTCGCTTTCCCAATCGAATGCTGCAAGCCGCCTAAATATCCTTCCGATCAGCGCCATCTGCTTGAGATCTTCCACCTGCACGCCGGGCCATAATTCCTTCGAAATGGAGTGGTATGCGACGATGTCCACATGCGCCAGATCCACGGCGGGCACGCCCCACCCACTCATTTCCCAATCATAAGAAGTGAAGACGGCCCCATGTTGAGTATCCCTGCGAACCAAAGCATTCTTCGGTTTGAAATCTCCATGAATAAATGTCCGCGGCGCATGGTCACAGTATTTCTCCAACTCATCCCAGTGCAGTTCCAGCCAGTTACATTGAGACATCGCCGCCGAAACGATCATCGACTCTTCTTTCCGAAAGTTGCAGACCGCCAAAGCCCGGGCTAGTCCTCGCTGAGCGGACTGCAAATGTCGAAGGTAGTGTTGCGGCCCCCGGTCCGGAAGCGACAAAGACTCCGCAATGGCCGCAGCTGAGGTGTGAAGCAATCCCAACCATTCCGCGGCCAACCGCGAGTGTTCCGCCGACTGGCGGGAGTATTGTTGCCCATGCAGACACTCCAAAAAAAGCCAATCAAACTCTTCGTCTCCGGGCACAGTCCCGTAGAAGTGAGGGATAGCAACCGGTAGCTTGCACAGAAGTTCTCCGTAGACGATGCGCTCATGCTGCGCGACCGTTCGTCGGCAGTACTTGGCAATAACGGCGGAGCCGCCCGGACCGGCGTCCGCAAGCCGATAAACAGTGGACTTGATGCGCTTCTTGAGCACTACGATCTCGCTTGGCTCAACGGCCAGGCGGTGCAATCTGTTCCAAGCGACGACTGCCGGATGCTCGGACAGATTCGACCGTACGATTTCGAGGGCGGTCTCAGGCATTGGTCCGTCTCCCGGAGCTAGCGGCGGCACCCACGGCTGGCTCGTCGCTGCCGATTGAAAGTTTTGGCGAAGTTGCGCGAACAAGCTTTCCCTGATCGATGCGCAGAACGATGTCGCAGTCTTTCAGCGGACTAAGGCGATGAGAAATCAGGAAACTGGTGCGGCCCTGCATCAGGTTTCGCATCGCTTCCATGATGACGGCCTCGGTTTCCAAATCCACCGCGCTGGTAGGCTCATCGAGGATCAAGATGGGAGCATCTTTGAGAAAGGCGCGGGCAAGCGCGATGCGCTGACGCTCTCCACCAGAGAGGCGAACACCGCGCTCGCCGACTTGGGTCTCGTAGCCCGCGGGCAGATTCTCAATGAACTCGTGGATGTTTGCCGCCTTCGTCGCGGCAATAATTTCCTGCATACTGGCTGCGGGCCGAGCGTAGGCGATGTTTTCCGCGATGCTGCGGGAAAAAAGAACGGGGTCCTGGGTGACAATGGCGGATTGATTGCGCAGGTCCGCCAATTTGTAATCGCGAAGGTCCGTCCCGTCGAGAAAAATGCGCCCTTCCGTGGGATCGTAGAAACGCAACAGAAGATTAACCAGTGTCGATTTCCCTGCCCCCGTAGGTCCGGCAATGCCAACTCGCATGCCAGGCTCGACCTCGAATGAAACATGTTGCAGCGCATGGCGCTCAGAAGTGTAATCAAACGATACGTTTTGGCAGACGATTCCCCCGGTTGAGCGATGGATGGGACGAGCGTTCGGCTTTTCGACGAGGTCCGGCGTCTGGTCGAGAAGAAAGAATGCCCTTTCCACGCTGGCGAGATGGCCCTGGAGTGTGGCTGATTTTTTCCCGAGCGTTTTCATAGGTTCGTACAATTGCGCCAGGTAGCCCATGACCAGCAAGAGTTCGCCAAGAGTGAGCGCGCCCAATTGAACCTGGCGGACGCCGACGAATAGCGCCACCGCAGTGCCAATTGCACTGGTGAGTCCAATCACGAGACTGAATCTGCCTTCCACCCAAGCTAGATGCAGCCGCGCTCTCATTCCTTGCGCGGAATGTCGCACAAACCGTTCTTGTTCGGCATCTTCGCGTCCGAAGGCTTGCACAACGCGGATAGCGCCAAGCACCTCTTGCACAACGGCGAGGGTGGCGCTGTCGTAGGTCTTTGCTTCGCGCGAGCCGCGGCGCAGTCCCCGACGATAGATCTTGGAGACCATATAAAGGATTGGCGAAATGAAGAGGGCGACCAGAGCCAGCTGCCAGTCGATTCGCGCGGTCACGTAAAACATTCCGGCGAGCGTCAAGCTGGATTTGATGAAAGGAACCAGGTAATCGACGGTGATCGCCTGGATCGAAGCCGCATCGGTTTGCACGCGATAGAGAGAGTCCACGGTGCCTTTGGCGTCGTGATAGGACAGGGACAGGCGCTGAATTTGTCGGAAAAGCTCCGCTCGGAACCCCAGCAGAAGTTTTTCGCCGGTATACGTTTGAAGCATCGATACGGCCAAATTTTGCAATTGCGTCAAAATGGCTACAACGACCAGCAGCGCCGCGGCGAACATCACTGCCGATGCGGGGGTAACGGACGTAGTGGAGGGCCACAGCGCCCGAACCAGGCGCGGAAGGGGATGCGAACCCAATCCGCTGTCCACGGCGATCTTGAGCGGTAAGGGCAGGAGCAGAGCGAGTGGACTTGCGAGCATGCTAAGTAAAAAAAGCGCGGCGATGTGGGCCCAGTAAGGACGAGCCTGCTGAAACAGCCGGCGATACAGGACGCTGTCGCGAGGACTTGTCATCAAGCTTCCTCGAATCCGAGCTTATTCAGCGCGCGGCAAACAGCAGCGGTGGCGCTCCCGGCCGCTTGGAAAGTGAGTCCACCGACGGCCAACGCCGAGGCTCCAAGGACACAAGAGGCAGCCCAAGCGTGGTCAGCGCTTGCAGCCCAGGCCAAAACCGCGAGCGAGGAGGCAAGTACTAAACCAAGAAACGAGAATCGCGGATTGCCATGCAAACGAACAAGCTGTTTGCCGGAACCGTATTCTTCGCTGAGAAGACGGAGACGGACATTTCCGAAGATACTGCTACCCACCTCGAGATCCCAGTCGTCGTAGTCTCCCCCTCGCCGGACCACGGCAAAGGCTTCCCGCAACGTCGATTCAATCGCCTGCAACCTTTCAATCGGGCTTTGCCCTTGTTCGTTCCACAAACGGAAACCGCGCCGTCGCGGAAACGATAAGCCCGCTTTGCGTCGGTCGCGCCAAAGACCAAACTCGTAGCGGAGACGTCCCCAGAAACGCGCAAGTGGCTGCAGGAAATAAAGAAAGGCCGTAAGGACCCTAAGCGGAAAACGAGCAAAGCGAGTTTCCGGACAAGAGGCAAAACGAATGGAGGATATGCGCAGCGCAACAGTGAGAAGACCCACCGCCAAACCTAGAATTAATAAAGGTAGCGCGACAAGAAGCCGCGGCCAGAGAATGCCCATCGCCGAGAGCCCGGTGAGCAAGACATTGAGGAGCACCCACTCTGGCATCGCCGGTAGTGAATGCAGTAGCCCAGGCTGGGGAGAATACATCCTTGTATAGAAGGCCGTTCCCCAAGTGCCCTGATAGATTCGTCCGCGCGCGCATTGCACGCTGCGGAGAAGGCCGTCCGAATAAATTCGGCCGCCCCAGGCGATCTGTCCAGCAGCGTTATATTTTTCCGGCCATTTCCTTTCAACCATGGCTTCTGCCCTGCCGTAACCGACTTGCTGCTTCCAAAATCCTCGCAGAGTGCCGCGGCAGTGATGCAGGACCATGGCCGCCGGACTGAAACTCAATCGTCCGCCAGCTTCCTGTATGCGCCAGCAAACATCGACGTCGTCTCCAGCAACGCGAAATTGCGTATCGAAACCGCCGATCGACTGCAGCCAGTCCCGCCGGAATGCCATGTTGCATCCCGGGATGTGTTCCGCTTCCTGGTCAGAGAGGAGCACGTGGGTAGGTCCACCTGGCGCATGAGCGATGCAAGCGGCCACGTGGCCATCGTCGGGAAAGGGAATATTCGGACCACCTACGCCTGCGCAGTTGGTTTTCTGGAACGTCAGCGCGAGATAGCTGAGCCAGTCCGGGTCCGGGGATGCGTCATCGTCAAGGTAAGCGATAATTTCTCCGCTCGCGACGGACAGGCCCAAATTCCTCGCATGGCTTAATCCACGATTCTCTGTGCGGATGACGCGCACGTTATATTGGAGAGCGATTTCCCCAGCGCCGTCGGTTGATCCGTCATCAATCACGATCACTTCATAATTTGGATAGCGTAATTTCTCAAGCCCCTCAAGACACTGCCGGATGGTACGGCTTCCATTGAACGTGCAAACCACAACGGACGCTCGTGGCCATCGAATACCGGGTCCAAACGGCGCGTCCGCAAACGCCCGACGCACGGCGGTCAATGCCGGCTTTGGTTTTCGGTCCTGATCCGTTAGACCAAATTTCCAGTCCTGGACCTCGCGTCCGCCCGTGTGCCATTCGTCGGTCCAGGAAAAAACGAAAGCGCCAGCACAACCCGCGGCAAACGCCGTGCGAATTTGCCAGTCGAGCGATGCGGCCTGCGCCGCTTCGCCGTTTCGCATGCTGTCCAATCCAATTTCCGTCATCACCAACGGACGATTGCCCGCCAGGTTTTGCAACCGGGCCAGATAGGCTTCCAAGCGTGGCTGCGATTCCAGAAAAACGTTGAAACAAACAAGATCCAGAAACTGGAGGTCCAGGTATTCCGTGGTCGGGTAATTGGCATAGCAGAAGAGACCTGCGGGATCCTGGTCCTTAGCTAAGCAAAAGAGACTTTCCATAAAACGTTCTATCTCGCGTGCCCCGTGCCATCGGACAATGTGCGCCGGAATCTCATTGGCAATTGTGTAGGAAAGAACAGCGGGGTGACCGCTGCAGGCCCGAGCACCTGCGCTTATCTGCTTCCTTATGTCTCTAAGCGCTTTCTTGTCTTCTAAAAATGCAAAGTGCCGCTCGCCTTGCAAGCCGACCATAACGCGAAGGCCGTGCTCTTGCGCACTGTCCAGCAACCATCTTGGCGGAGCGTTGTACGTGCGAATGGCATTTATGCCGTTGGCAGCGATTAGCGCGAAGTCTCGTTCAACACTTTCGGGTGATGGATAGGTATGGCCATCTGGATGAGGGCGGAAGGGGCCATAGGTCACGCCACGTATGTGGAACTTCTCCTCGCCAATCCAGAGAAACTTGCCTCGCAGCGTGGGCCGGACCCACGGGGTCACAGTTGCGCGGGCAACCTGGGAAATAGTCAGCTCAAGAGTGCCGGTTGTCGCGGGTGCGACAGAGACACTTGCCGCGTGGGCGGCGCTAAGGGACGGCGCCGGAACACAAGAGTCACGCTGTAGCCGCATGAGAGCGATCCTCTCCGCGTGGCGCAACTTCATCTCGAGCCGGGGCAGGGCCGTCTTCTTTCGGTCTTGGGGAAATATGCCAATTCCAAGCAGTCTCTACGATTTTTTCCAGCGAGGAATACCGCGGCTCCCAGCCAAGAATGTCTCTTGCCTTGGTCGGATCGGCGACGAGTTCAGGCGGGTCGCCGGCGCGCCGCTGCGCTTCGTGAACCGGGACTCGGCGTCCACTAACGCGCTCCACCGCGGCAACTACTTCGCGAACGGAGTGACCGCTGCCCGTGCCAAGATTAATCCCACCATTCTCGTGACTCTTGAGCATGTGCCTGAGGGCTGCAACGTGCGCCTCGGCCAGGTCCATTACATGCGTATAGTCGCGAATTGCCGTGTGGTCTGGAGTGGTGTAATCCGTCCCGTATATGTCGAGAGCCTGTTTCTCTCCCAGCGCGGCTTGAATAGCGAGTGGAATAAGATGAGTTTCCGGTGAATGGTGCTCTCCTAACTCGCCATCTGGGTCGGCACCGGCAGCGTTGAAATAACGCAGGGCCGTCCAGCGCAAGCCATACGCTTGTCCATACCAAGCGAGGATGCGTTCGACCATCCTCTTTGATTCACCGTAAGGATTGATTGGATTCTGCAGTTGATCTTCTCGGATGGGAACGCTTTCGGGGATGCCGTAGGTTGCGCAGCTGGACGAAAAAACAACATGCTTTACCCACATATCCGCCATTGCGTCCAGCAGCCTGAGTGTGTAAGTGACGTTGGTTTCAAAATATTGTCGGGGGCGCCGCACGGATTCCCCCACATAGGCAAGCGCGGCAAAGTGGACAACGGCTTGAATGCGGTAGGTTTCTAGTACCTCACGCATCAATTTCGAGTCGCCGATATCTCCTTCGATGAGCGGACCCCACTTCGCTGCCCACCGATGCCCGGTCGAGAGGTTGTCGAGGACGATGGGCTCAAATCCCGATCGAGCCAAAACTTTGGCGGTATGGCTTCCGATATACCCCGCCCCGCCGGTCACGAGCACCCGCATAATTAAATTCCCCTTTCCCAAAAGGAAATCTCCGCCACGGACTCAGCTGGGGCGGAGATCGGAATACCGGTGGACTTCAATACGAGTCACTGTGCAGACGCCAGTAACATCGTGTTCACAAGCTATTAATTCGGAAGAGTTCCGTCAATTAGCTAATCGAACTAACCAAAACGGTTAGTACTGCCTCATTGGAACAACGGAGGAAAGATTCGAAGAATCAGGAGATTCAGATGACGTATTGCAAACCGATATGATAGTTCCGGCCGGATGAGGCCTTTGCTACCCAACGAACTTGAACGAGCGTGGGAATTTGCACTCGCATCCGAGGAAACAGAAGCCGGCCTTGAAGAAGCGCGGACCTTTCTGGAGCGCGAGTGGCGATCACGCAGAAACCGCCGTCCGAGATATTTTTGATTTTCCCTTCAAAGGCCTGCGCCTTCCGATCGCTTTGGAGCAATGGCGACTGGCCGCCGCGAAACCGCCCGCCCGTTGAATAGCGCGGTTGAACCCTCTTTTTCTGCGATCCTGATTGCATAGTACCCGTCTAGCCCTGTGCGCCCAATCAACTAACCAGAATGAAACCGGGGTGAATTCTTGTATGAATCTAGAGAGAGGTTTCCTCGTTCCTGGGTTTTGAGGCCTGAAGAATTTTCCCGATAATGCCGGTCCTGTTCGCCGCTCCAACTTTAATCATCACGGATCTCAAGAAAGCTTTCGCTGTGTTCGGGCTGATGTTCATGCGGATGGCGATTTGCTTGGTACCGAGATCCTGCAGTAGAAGATCAACTGTCTCCCTTTCGCGCCGGCTTAACCGGAATTTCCGCGCGACAGTTTCGAGATTGGGCAGGGCAATGTGATTCCTTTCCAGTAAGAGACCGATCGCAGGTCCTCGCTCAATCTCGCGATTCGATTGCATCGAGAATGCCCGCAATCGGTACGACCTTTTTCCCGAAGCGACTTCAGTCAGAAATTTGGAAGCAGACGAACCGTTATGATTCCCATTGCTGGGCATTAGCGATCGGATTTTGTTTTTTAGAATATTGTCAAAGCGCTTGTTCTTGGATGGAACCGCTGGGTAAGCGAGGATAGCCAGGGCTTCTTCGCTCGCGTACATGAGCTGCAAGGACGCATCCAGAAGGAGAAATCCCGCAGCAAGTGTCTGTCCATGCCCGTTGCTGGAAACGAGACCATTCCCGGAGTTCTTATCAATTGTATGAGGAAAATGATCCGCAGAAATCCCACCGAAACGCTCAGAAAGATTTCGCGGCTCGTCTTCGAATGGCCGGGATGAATTTGACTTTCCAGTTGCCAACACTTCTGCACCGCCAATCACGATGGCCACACGCTCCCTTAGGACTGGGCACGAACACGACACCCCCCTTGTGTGGTCTTAAGACTTCTTACTTACCCAGAGCCGAACCACAGTCCAGGGCCACCATGCATGAACACAAAAAAACCACCGTTTTTAGATACTTCTCGGGGCCTGGACCTTTCAATCGGGTGAAAACCTTATTAAACGACGGTTAAAAACCCCATCGTAAGCTCCTGGCACAAGCACTCCATTAACCAGAGGTACGCGGGAAAAAGGACCTGAGCAAGCACATACTTTTTCAGTCGGTAGGTTGGTAGGGGCGGTGGGGATCGAACCCACGACCTTCGGCTTAAAAGGCCGCTGCTCTACCACTGAGCTACGCCC
>Ga0137403_10008995_pt1 | contig 11131 bp, 9 predicted proteins | sample CZOMad2_1_16fung_FD_122057 | JGI IMG/M metagenome (GOLD analysis project Ga0137403, IMG submission 122057) | Vadose zone soil fungal communities from Angelo Coast Range Reserve, California, USA - CZOMad2_1_16fungal (Hybrid Assembly) | ecosystem: Environmental > Terrestrial > Soil > Vadose zone...
GGGCTCATTTGGTCTTCGAGCTCTGTTCTACCGCCGCGAGGAGTTTGTCGAAGGCCTCGGAGAAGAGGCGGACTCCGTCGTCAGTAAGCTTGTCCGTCACCTGCTTCATGGAAATACCAACCTTGGCGGCGGTTTCCATCGTTTTGTGGGCCGACGCAAGGTCTTCTGTAAGGCTTTGGCGCAGCTTTCCATGATCGCGGAAGGCGTCGAAGGTGGCAGGCGGAATCGTGTCTACCGTGTCCGGCCCGATCAGTTCTTCGACGTACAGCACATCGCGATAGGCCGGGTTCTTGGTGCTGGTGCTCGCCCAAAGCACGCGCTGGGTCTGCGCGCCCTTGGCGGCCAGAGCTTTCCATCGAGGAGTGCTGAAGATCTCCTGATACTTTTCGTAGGTCTGCTTGCCGTTTGCTATGGCCACTTTTCCTTGAACGCTCTTCAGTTGTTCCTGCTCGCGCGCATCTTTGGAGGCCTTGAGTTTGGTGTCGATGATGGCGTCCACCGCAGAGTCAATGCGGCTGATGAAGAAGCTGGCCACGCTGGCCATGCGGCCCACGTCGCCTCCGTTCTTGGCAAATTGCTCCAGGCCCGCGATATAGGCTTCCGCCACCTTCACGTAAACTTCTTGTGCGAACAGCAAGGTCACGTTGATATTGATGCCTTCGCTTAGAGCCTGCTGGATAGCAGGGAGGCCTTCGGCGGTGCCGGGAATCTTGATCATTACATTCTCGCGCCCGACAGTCTTCCATAGCCTGCGCGCCTCTTCGAGCGAGCCTTTGGTGTCGCGGGCAAGGTAGGGCGATACTTCGAGGCTGACGTATCCGTCGCGCCGCTTCGAGCTGTCGTACACCGGCCGCAGAATGTCGGCAGCATCCTGGATGTCACGGATGGCGAGAATTTCGTAGCGCCCCTTGGCGTCGAGATCGGTCCGTGATTTCAAGGAGTTCAGCAAATCGTCGTATAGCTTGCCGCCCGTTATCGCCTTTTCGAAGATGGTCGGGTTCGAAGTCATGCCCCGAAGCCCATCTTCCTCTATCAGGCGCTTCAGTTCGCCGCTGGTCAGCAGGTCGCGGCGGATGTAGTCCAACCAAACTGACTGGCCGAACTTGAGAAGGTCTTTCAAGGGGTTGGTTGCTTTGGCGGTGTCGAGAACTCCTACTGGCTGCATAAATCCTCTTTTCTTGTCGTCGGTCGTCAGTCGTCGGTCTTCAGCAAAACCTGCGAAAGTGTTTTGGCTGACGACTGGCGACCGATGACTGACGACTGCACTATTTTCCCATTGCTTTTCGGGCCATCGCCACGACGTTCTCGGTGGTAAACCCGAACTTTCTCTGCAAGTCCTTGATAGGTGCTGAAGCACCAAATCGGCGCATCCCTACTACTATGCCAGTTGGGCCAACATATTGCGACCAGCCAAATGTGGCGGCCTGCTCCACTGCTACCCGCGCTTTTACGTCCGGCGGCAGAACCTTGTTCTTGTAGTCGTCGCTCTGCTGATCAAACAGATTCCACGAAGGGATGCTCACGACCCGGGCTTTGACGCCCTCAGCCTTGAGTTGCTCGTAGGCACCGACGCACAGAGAAACTTCCGTGCCGGTGCCCATCAAAATCACTTCCGGCTTGCCGTCGGGAGCATCCGCCAGAATGTACCCGCCTTGAGCGACACCTGACGCGGCGCCATATTTCGAGCGGTCGAAGGTGGGGACGGCCTGGCGGCTTAGCACCAGGAGCGCAGGTTCATGCTGCAACTTCATGATCACTTTCCAGGCTTCGACAACTTCGTTGGCGTCAGCCGGGCGCATCAGCATAAGCCCGGGCATGGCACGCAGCCCGGCCAGTTGTTCGATGGGCTGGTGCGTGGGACCGTCTTCACCCAGGCCAATCGAATCGTGGGTGAAGATGAAGATTGTGGGAATCTCCATCAACGCGGCCAGCCGTATCGACGGCTTGTTGTAGTCGCTGAAATTGAAAAAGGTGCCGCCGAACGCCCGGATCTTCGAAACCGCCATGCCGTTCAAAGCGGCGGCCATACCGTGCTCGCGCACCCCGAAATGCAGGTTGCGCCCGCCGTAACTTCCGGGCTGGAAGTCTCCAGCGCCGGCAAATTTCAGCCTTGTCCGATCGGAACCCGCCAAGTCGGCCGATCCACCCACCAGCCAGGGAACACCCTCGGCAACCGCGTTCAAGACGTTTCCTGAACTCTCGCGAGTAGCCATGCCCTTTGCATCTGAGGGGAAGGTTGGTAGCTTCTTGTCCCATCCGTCAGGCAGCTCGCGGCGTTGCATCTGGGTGACCTGCTTCGCCAGGTCGGGGAATTTTTTCCCGTACTCGGCGAACAGGGTGTCCCACTTCTGCCGCAACTCACCCCCGCGCTTGCCAATTCCGTTCTTGAAATTGTCCAGCACGCCGTCCGGGACCAGAAATTTCGCGTCCTCGGGCCAGCCGTAGAATTTCTTTACCAGCCGGACTTCTTCTTCTCCCAGAGGCTCGCCATGGGCGGCGCTGGTGTCCTGCTTGTGCGGCGATCCATAGCCGATGTGGCTGTTCACGCGGATCAGAGTGGGGCGGTCTTTAGTAGTATTCAGGAAGGCGTTGTAAGCCTGGGCCAGCGCGCCCAGATCATTCGCATCGGTGACGTGTTCCACGTTCCAGCCGTAGCCTTCGAATCGCTTGCCCACATCCTCGGTGAATGACACGTTCGCCAAGCCATCCAGCGTGACGTGGTTCTCGTCGTATATCCAGCAAAGATTGGAAAGCTTCAGATGGCCGGCCAGCGATGCGGCCTCGCTGCCAACGCCTTCCATCAGATCGCCATCGCCGCACAGCGTGTACACGTTGTAGTCAAAGATCTCAAAACCGGGTTGATTGAAGTGAGCGCTCAGCCACTTGCCGGCAATCGCCACGCCGACGCTGTTTCCCACACCCTGGCCCAGCGGGCCGGTGGTAGTTTCCACGCCCGCAGTCCAGCGATACTCGGGATGTCCAGGAGTCTTGCTATCGAGCTGCCGAAAATGCTTGAGGTCATCCATCGAGACCGCGAATTCACCGAGGCGCTCGCCCTCGGGATTCACGCCCCGCACCTGTGACACATACAACATGGCGTACAGCAGCATGGAGGCGTGGCCGTTCGACAGGATGAAGCGGTCGCGATTAGGCCATGTCGGATTTTCGGGATCGTAGCGCAGGAAGTGCTGCCAAAGACTGTAGGTGACGGGCGCCAGGCCCATGGGCGCACCCGGGTGTCCGGAATTCGCCTGCTGTACGCCATCGATCGCCAGGGTGCGGATGGTGTTGATGCACAACGTATCCAACTGTTTACCGGTCGCTAAAGTCTGCTCAGTCGCTACCATGAATGAGTCTCCGCTTGGGAGGTTACGCTTTCGCCGACGCACGTGGAAGGTGCACGATTCCTTAATAACCGCTTAAGAAACCGGGAACCCCGTTCTGTTGATGCAGTCTACCAACTTCTCTCGAACCTTGCTCGCAGGATTGTTCGTGATGGCTCAAAGCCGCGGCGGGGCATCCCTTCGCGGGGCGCAGAGCGGCGCCGGCGCGCTTTGCCAGCGACGCGTGGATGTCTTGTGGATGCCTAGTATTTACAGAGATTTAGCGGAATTGAGTCAGCTAGCGCTTCAGCTGGGCGAGGTAGCCGTGTTCGTTCGCGTAGCCCTTCGTCGTGCTCTCGACAAACTTGAGAAAGTGTCGCAGGTTTTCGCGTTCCGTGGCCTCGAGTTCGGAAAACTTGATGCGCACGCCGAAGGAGGGACTGCTCTTGGTGACAATCCCGGTCAGGATGAGCCCTTTTATCCAGATCTTTCCGTTAGCCAGCCAAAGACCGATTTCGACGCTTACGCCGGAAGGCACGGGGGTGGCGGTCTCGACGAAGCACCCCCCAATGCTGGTATTGGATAGATTTCCCCAGATGGGGACTCCCGAGTCACCCAAACGCAACTCGACCGCGACGAAACACCTCAGACGGGCATGGCGACGGCGATCCTGGCCCCATGTGGGAGTAAAGATGTCCGGTTCAAAGGGCGGACTTGCGGCCGGGCTGGTCGCAACCGGAGCAGCTGGGCTTGGCTGGGCAGCTGCGGCAGCCTGTGCCTGGGCAGCTGCGGCGGCCTTCGCGACGGCAACCACCTTTCCCGTACCACCCTTGATGTTGCGCATCGCATCGAGCAACGCCTGGTCCCGCTGCTCGGGCGGAGTATCGCGATAAACCTGTAGCAACTCTCCGAGATGGCTCACCAGGGCGGGATCGGTCAGAAGCTGTGTCCAATCCGCACCTGTGCCGGAATACTTGGGGTCGCCCATAGGATAGAAATATTTCCGCGAAATCTTGGTGATGCCTCTACAAGATCAAGCAGGAAGTCATTCCGAACAAGATGACTATAGTCACCAATCCCGGTAATCAAGGCGGGCTCTTAAGCTTCTTCGAACGGTCGCAATTTCCAGAACCTTTCCGGCTTTCAATCGGGCGAAGTCGTTTTCCGTGACCGGGTGGTTTTTCGGGGGTGTTCTTTACGGTTTTTTTATGACTTTCTTATGCACTTTTTATGCAGATCAATTTCAAATCATGGCCCAAGAGAGTGGCGCCGGGCCAGGAAGGAACCACAAATGAAACGGATCGATGCCGTAATCCGGCAGGGGAGTCTGGACCAAGTGCGGGAGCGCCTCACCAACATCGGCGTGGAAGGGCTCACGCTCACCGAAGTAATTGGTTTCGGGCGGCAGAAAGGCCACAGCGAGTTTTATCGGGGATGCGAGTACAAGGTGGACTTTCATCCCAAGCTGCTACTAACCATTGTGGCCCACGAAGACCAGGTGGAGGGAATTCTGGACGCCATCGTGGGCGGGGCGCGCACCGGAAGAATTGGCGATGGAAAGATTCTTGTCACGCCCATTGACGAAGTGGTGCGAATACGCACCGGGGAAATCGACAAAGCAGCTCTCTAGCTCATACCGCAACCTCCGTCATTTCGACGAAACCCGCAATTTTTCGACATAGGCAGCACTCAGAATTTTCGCTGGTCCAGGGGAGAAAACTATCAGGAGGAAGAGATGGAACACGGAAAAGCGGGGACCACCGCACAAGCTGCGGTGAGGCGGTTGCGAAGGTCGCTGTTTTCGCGCTACACGGTTCTGCTGGTGGCGGCCGTAATACTTGGCAGTCTGTTAAGCCCCTGTTTCGCGGACGAACCAGCGCCCGATCCCTCGGGCACGGTCACCGGAGACAGAAACACAACCACCGATGCGGCGGGCAATCCCTTTGTGGTTCCCGCGCCGCCTGACCCGAGTGCGCCGGACTACGCCCAGAAAAAGAAAGACTATGACGAGTTCCAGGCCCAGTTAGCGAAAGAACCATTGGCCGGCAAGCTCGCCGACAACTTGGGCCATGTCCGGATTGCGACAAACTTTTCCTGGACCCTACTCACCGGATACCTGGTGCTGTTCATGCAGGCGGGCTTTGCCTTACTGACCTGCGGACTGGTGCGCAAGAAAAATGCTGCCCATCTGATGATGCTGAACTTTGCGGCGTATGTTTTCGCTTTCCTCGCCTACTACGCTGTGGGATACGCCTTTCAGTTTGGCGCCGTGGCCATCAATGCCGCGCCTGCAAATCTTGGCGGCACTCCCACCCTTAATCACTTCCTGCTGGGTAGCGGCCTGTGGGGATTCCTGGGAGGCAAGGGCTTTTTTCTTTCCGGCCCCGGCTACGATGCGGGTAGTCTCTGCCTGACGTTGTTTGAAGTTGTTTTCATGGAGACGGCCGGTTACATCATTGTGGGCGCGATTTGTGAGCGGATCACCTTCTGGTCGTTTCTTCTGTGCGAAATTTTCATCGGGGGAATTCTCTATCCCGTGTTCGGTTGCTGGGTTTGGGGTGGAGGCTGGCTGTCGCAGATCGGCTCCACCATGAATCTCGGACACGGGTACGTGGACTTCGCCGGCTCGACAGTGGTCCACGCCGTGGGAGGGTTTGCGGCCATGGCCCTGTCGGTGGTGTTGGGCCCGCGTCTGGGTAAGTATGGGCCCGACGGAAAAGTGAAAGTCTTTCCGGCGCATAACCTCGTCTACGTGGTTACTGGAACTTTCATTCTGCTCTTTGGCTGGATGGGCTTCAATCCCGGTTCAACGCTGGGGGCTTCCGACCTTCGTATCTCGGTCATCGCTGTGAATACGAATCTCGCGGCGGTGGCGGGATCGGCGGCCGCGATGTTCCTCTGGTACTTCATATTCGGCAAACCTGACATCACCATGGCCTGCAACGGGATGCTGGCTGGCCTGGTTGCCATCACGGCTCCTTGCGCCTTTGTCTCTCCGAACTCTGCCGTGATCATCGGCATTCTGGCTGGCGTATTGGTTTGTCTGGGCGTGCTTTTCAATGATCGAGTGGTCAAAATCGACGATCCTTGCGGAGCAATCTCAGTGCATGGCTACTGTGGCTGGCTGGGGGCGGTTTGCGTCGGGCTGTTCGCGGACGGCACCTACGGTACCGGCTGGAACGGAGTGGGCACATCCTCCTACTTGGGACATGCCGGTCAGGGTGTCACCGGTCTGTTTCACGGGGACTCGCGACAGTTTCTCACCCAGCTGATGGGAGCAACCATTTGTGCGGTTTGGGCATTTGGTGCGACCTATGTGGTTTTTACATTGGTGAATAATAAGGTCAAGAGTATGCGGGTAGCTCCGGAAGTAGAACTCGAAGGTCTGGATATTCCAGAGTTCGGCCTGAAGGGTTATCCGGAGGACGCGACCGTCACCATGGAGGCTTGATCGGCTGAATGCAGAGTAGCGGAGCTGATTGCGGTCGATAGGGAGGGAGGGACGAACCTGGCGCGCCGTCAAGATTCGACCTCCTGACCTGATCGTTCCCGAATCATTGGAGGAATCCTGTAGCGTTGCCTCAAGGCTGATTGGCCCAGCACGAGTTCGTCGCGGTTCTGCGATCTCGTGTATCTTGGGCAGCGAGGTACTGCCGATGAGAGTGATTCTCTCTGCAATAGCATTCGCCCTTTGCCTGGCGCAGTTTTCCATGGCGCAAGTGGATCCCCGCTGGAAGCCAAACGATAAGGACCGTCCATTTCCCCCAGTGATCGTGGCTGGCACTGCGAGCACGCAGGATACGGCGGGGCGTCCTCCATCCGATGCCGTTGTGCTATTCGACGGCAAGGACCTTTCCCAGTGGACGACCGAAGATGGCCAGCCGGCGAAGTGGAAGGTGTCGGACAGCTACATGGAAGTGGTGCCTCACAGCGGAGGCATCCACACGCGCCAATCTTTCGGCGACTGCCAATTGCATGTGGAGTTCGCGGAGCCTGTGCCACCGGTTGGCGAGGATCAAGAGCGCGGCAACAGTGGCGTGTTCTTAATGGGCCTTTACGAAATCCAGGTGCTGGATTCGTATCAGAGCAAGACCTACGCCGACGGCCAGGCCTCGGCGGTATACGCCCAATTTCCCCCGCAGGTGAATGCCTCACGAGCGCCGGGACAGTGGCAGGCGTATGACATCATTTTTCACGGTCCGCATTTCGACAAAGATGGCAAGGTTTTGCGCCCCGCGCGGGTGACTGTTCTGCATAACGGAGTGCTGGTGCAGGACAACGTGGAGCTCTCGGGCCCCACGGGCCACCACGTGAGGCCTCCCTACAAGCCGACGCCGGACAAGCTGCCGCTTGGTCTGCAGGACCACGGCAACCCGGTGCGCTTCCGTAATATTTGGATTCGTGAGCTGGGCGAGGGACAGTAGAGCGTCCTTTACATCCGACCGAATGGGCGGGCACAGCCAATCAAATGCATCTACTCTTGAGGGTGCCCCGTCCAAGCTTTGCAAGGGATGTTCCGTGACAAAAACTGTAAAGGATGTCCCGGGACGTTTTGTAAACCATGTCTCGGGACTGGACACTTTACTTGGGCGGGGTCTTCCTGCCAGCGGGTACACCGTCGCTGCGGGAACTGTGACGGACAAACATCAAAAAACCCGCCCAAGCGGGGGCTTGGACGGGGCACCCTCCTAGTGGTGAGACAGAGGTGGGCCGCCTGATGCAGACAACGGCGCTGTTCAATCCTAGGCCTTCGGTGGCCATGTACTCTGACCACCGTGGTGGTAGGCCAGGTTGCCCAGGTGTCCTGCACGTGCGGCGGCGACCCCGGTCTCAACTGGTGCAGTCGGCTCTTTGCGCGTCTTGATGCACTCGAAGAAATTTTCCATATGTGAGATGGTGCCGTCGCGGAAGCTGTGTTCGCTGAGAACCGGATTTTCCCCGCCTTGGACTCCCTCGCGATAAATGGCGAAGCCGCTGCGATCGATCTTCAAGGTTGCGTCCATTCCGCGGAACTCCAGGCCGCCACCGTCGATGGAGGAACTCATCATGCCCTCATACACCACATCAAACCCGGGATAGCGGAAGGCCGCCTGGATTGTGTCGGGACAATCCCACTGATCAAAAACATACTTGTCCCCAAGCATATGCACCTCACGGGCCTGGTCGGATTTCATGGCCCAGTGGACTACATCGATCCAGTGAGAGAAGAGATCGGTCATGGCGCCGCCGCCAAAATTCCAGAACCAGCGCCAATGGTTATATTTTTCCGCGCTGAAGGGCTGGTCCGGAGCGGATCCGAGCCAAAGCTTCCAATCGAGCGCCTGTGCGTCGATGGGCTTGGGCACCCAGTTCCGGTTATAGTTCTGCCACCAGTAAGTTCGTACCTGGGTGATGCGCCCGAGACTGCCACCCTGAATCATGTTGACCGCATCGCGAAAGTGAGTCCAGCTGCGCTGTTGCATGCCGCACTGCAGAATCTGCTTGCCGGAACGAACCGCTCGGGTGAGCGTCGCGCCTTCCTCAATCGTGTGGGTGACAGGCTTCTCCAGGTAGACGTCTTTGCCGGCCGCCAGGGCATCGACTGCCATGCGAACGTGCCAGTGGTCTGGAGACGCGATGAAAACCGCATCAATGTCCTGCGCGAGCACTTCACGATAATCCAGGTGGGTTGTCGCGACACCGTTAGATCGTTCCTTGACGGCATCGCAGTGCGGCGCATAGACGTCGCTCACGGCCACGATCTGGTAGGGGCCCAACTTGTCGGCAGCATCGAGCAGGTTGCGCATTCGGCTGCCGGCTCCGATGACTCCTACGCGGACGGTATCGTTTGCACCGAGCACTCTGCTTGAGGCGAGGGCAGTAAGTCCACTGGCGATGATGAAGCTTCGGCGATTAAGCATATTTGGCGTGGATCTCCGGTCCGCTTTGCGCGTCGATCTGATCAAGCAGGGTATAGCGCGAGGAGAGCTTATCAAAAAATGGGAATAGGGAAGGTGCATTTGGACGCAACGAGGATGGATTTGCGAGGGCCTCTCGAAGGCTACCGTACTATCGTGAGCGGCGACTGATTACGGCACGAGCGGATCGTCAGCGCAAGACCAGGTCTGAATACTCCGGATGTTTCGCGATGTAGTCGTGTACCGAAGGGCAAATCACGTCGACCGTCAATTTGTTCTCTCGCGCGTACTGGAGCGCGGTCTCCGACAAAGAAGACGCCAGTCCCAGACCACGCAATTCGTCGGGGACCTCGGTATGGATTAGTCCGAGCACATTTCCAGTCATGGTGTATTCGAGGTAGGCTACTTTTCCGTCGCGCTCGATCTCGAAGCGGCCTGTGGTTACCTTTTGCGGCGCTGGTGACTTGCGCCTAAAGATTCTCCATCCCACCATTGGTTCTTCCTCTGATGTGAGTGTAATTGCCTGCCCACTGATAGCGAAAAGCAGTCGAGCACGTTCCTGATCGCGGAGTGGCAGGACGGAACAATCTAGGGGTTGTTATACGTAAGGAGGGTCTTGGTGTCACCAAAGACTGTGTCCGGGCTTGGATGCGGTTCAGCTTAACCAACTTCGACCCGAATCCGAATCTCTCACACGCCAAAGCTCAGATGAATCCTGCGCAGGTCTTGAAGGCTGAGCGAATGGCAGAGGAATGGAAAAGCAATCATCCCGAACCGTAAGGCAGGAACGATCCACGATGTGATGTCTGGGCGCCCGGAGAGTCATGAGGCCGCTCGAATGGCCATCCTTTCGATTTGAGATCGCCCTCCTTTCGAGTGAAGCCAGAGTTCGACAACTCCTGTATTGATCGTGAAACCGATCCAGAACGCGAGGCCAAAGAACTGCTTCGGCGCAAGATGCGTCAGTGGACTGGTGGCGAAGAAAATGCCCATCACCGGGCGGGTAGTCGCGATGCCGAGAAGGATTGCAATTGCGCGCGTTAACCATCGCAGATTCGGTGCTGGTTCGCGACGCAGGCACCATGCACGAAATAGCGAGAACAGGAAGAGACTGTTGAAAAGTAGAACCGCAGAGCGTTCCACCCAGCCCCCGATCGAATAATTGCTCATCGCATAGGCAGTAACACCCACAACCGCCCCGAGAGGAAACAGAAGTCGTTTCGGCCAGGCCACACCGGCGAACCGTCGAAAATAGAGAAACGGAGCCAGCACGACAAAAGTCAATGCGGGAAGAATATGCGCCAACGTGAGAGCCGCATGCGAAGCAAAAGTGGCATCGAGTGCAGCCAATTGCGGGGGCGCAGATTGCGGTGGGTGTATGAGTGCAACCGCGCGCCGAACTACTACAGCAACGGAAATCGCGGTGCAGACCCAAAACCCGACGCGTACCCAGGGCCAAGAACCTTTCATTTTAAGACATACTATACTCGGCGGTGAAACCGCATTAAGGCGACTCTTCATACCCATGCGCCGGGCGTCAACCAAGTGTTAGCGTGCAGGAGGCCGTGCACTCCTCAGAGGACACGATATTCGCGGCTAGGTCTCGGCTGGGTAGGCACAATTCTGGGCCAGTCCCTAAACCATCAAATTTCCGCCGAGGGCAGAGTGCCCAGAAGTCATTGAGGGAAAAGGTGAAATCTGGTGCGCCCGGAGAGATTCGAACTCCCGACCTATTGCTCCGGAGGCTGTCCAAACACCCTGGGCCTACCAAGAATCAAGCGTTTATAGCCGCTCTACGTCGGTGTAGTAAGGCACTAGCGGCACCAATTGCACACATTCTGCACACAGGCCATACCAGAGCAACTGGGAGGACGGTGACGTGTGTGACCGGTTCTATACCTGAACACAGGT
>Ga0137403_10008996_pt1 | contig 11131 bp, 12 predicted proteins | sample CZOMad2_1_16fung_FD_122057 | JGI IMG/M metagenome (GOLD analysis project Ga0137403, IMG submission 122057) | Vadose zone soil fungal communities from Angelo Coast Range Reserve, California, USA - CZOMad2_1_16fungal (Hybrid Assembly) | ecosystem: Environmental > Terrestrial > Soil > Vadose zone...
CCGCACTTCTTGCGCGAGGGCCGCGGCAAGCTCGCGATGTACTTCACGCGCGTCTACAACCCGGTGTGGACGAACCCCGACGGGATGTCGTGGATCGAGATGCTGACCGATGAGGCCAAGGTCGAACGGCATGCGTGCCTGACTCCGATCTGGAGCGAAACGGCGTGGTTCGCCGATCTCGTGTTGCCGATGGGGCACGCCTCCGAGCGCCACGACCTGATGTCGCAGGAGACCCACGCCGCGCGCTGGATCGGCTTCCGCCAGCCGGTGCTGCGCGTCGCCCTCGAGAAGGCGGGCAAGACCTTCGATCTCACCTGGCAGGCGCACGAGGCGGCGGGGCTCGGACAGGTCTGGGAGGAGGACGAGTTCTGGGTCGAGCTGTCGTGGCGGATCGATCCCGACGGCGCGCTCGGCATCCGCAAGTACTTCGAGTCGCCGTATCGCCCGGGTGAAAAGCTCCGCATCGAGGAGATGTACCGCTGGATCTTCGAGAACAGCGTGCCCGGGCTCCCGGAGGCGGCGGCGCTGGAAAAGCTCACGCCCCTCCAGTACATGCGGAAGTACGGCGCCTTCCTGATCGAGGACGGCGTGTACCGGACCCACGAGCAGCCGCCGGCCGCCCGGGATCTGGACGGGGCGGTGGTGGATCCGGTCACGAAGGTGGTGCTGAAGGGCGGTGAGGCCGTCGGCGTCGAGATCGACGGCCAGCGCCATCTCGGGTTCCCCACGCCGTCCCGCAAGCTCGAGTTCTTCTCCAAGACGCTCAAGGCGTGGAAGTGGCCGGACCAGGCGGTGCCCAATTACATCCGGAGCCACGTCCACTGGTCGCAGCTCGACCGCACGAAAAACGAGATGGTCCTGCTGCCGACCTTCAGGCTCCCGACGCTCATCCACACGCGCTCGGGGAATGCGAAGTGGCTCTACGAGATCTCCCACACGAACCCGCTGTGGCTCCATCCGGAGGATGCCGCGCGCGTCGGCGTCGCGCCGGGCGATCTTCTGAAGATCGCGACGCGCATCGGCCACTTCGTCGACAAAGTGTGGGTCACCGAGGCCGTCCGTCCCGGTGTGGTGGCGTGCTCCCATCACCTGGGCCGCTGGCGCCTCCATGAGGACGAGGGCGGCGAGCGGTGGTCGACCGCCCTCGTCGATCTCACGAAGCTCGAGCCCGGAAAGTGGCGGATGCGCCAGGTCCACGGACCGCGCCCGTTCGCCAGCGCCGATCCGGACTCGTCGCGGATCTGGTGGGAGGACGCCGGCGTCCACCAGAACCTCACGTTCCCGGTTCAGCCCGATCCGGTCAGCGGCCAGCACTGCTGGCATCAGAAGGTGACCGTGTCGCGGCCCGGCCCCGACGACCGCTACGGCGACGTGGTCGTCGACACCGACAAGTCGTTCGCGGTCTATCGGGAGTGGCTGGCCCTCGCGCGTCCGGCGCCCGGCCCGGACAACCTTCGCCGACCGCTGTGGCTGCCCCGCGCCTTCAAGCCGGACGCGTCGGCGTACCGGCTGGACGATCCGTGACGGGTGACCAACGGGCTGCGCCGAAGAGACGCATCCTGGATAATGTGTCGGGGCCCCGCCGTCCGGGGTGAGCCTGTGATACCTATGCTGTGGAGAGGGCGGGCGGCGGCCCGCAGGGAGGACGAGGAATGAGCGAATCTCACGTGATGCCGCGGCGCGCGGTCCTGAGGGCGCTGGGCGCCCTCGGCGCCGGCGCCGCCGCCGGCGCTCTGACGCTGGGCGCGCCCGTGCGCGCTCGGGCTCAGACGCTCGGCCAGAACGAGAGTGTGGAGGACGCGATGAAGCGCCTCTTCGGCGGCAAGCCCATCAAGGACGGCGCCGCGGCCATCAAGCTCGATCTCCCCCTCATCGCGGAGAACGGCGCCGTGGTCCCGGTCTCCGTCAGCGTCGATTCGCCGATGACCCCGGCGAGCTACGTGAAGCACATCTACGTCGTCGCCGACAAGAACCGCATCCCCGTCGTCACGCGCGTGACGCTGGCGCCGGAGGCGGGCCGCGCGTTCATGGGCGCGAACATCCGGCTCGGAGAGACGGGCGACGTGCGCGCCATCGTGGAGCAGAGCGACGGCACGCTGCTCCAGGTCAAGCGCGAGGTGAAGGTCACGGTCGGCGGCTGCGGGGGCTAGCGATGTCAGACATCGGGAAGGTTCGGCTCCGTATCCCGTCGAGCATCAAGGCCGGCGACGTCGTCCAGGTGCGCGCGCTCGTGATCCACCCGATGGAGCGGATCGAGCGCGATGCCCAGGGCAAGATCATCCTGAAGAACTACAACTACATCAACAAGGTGATCGTGACGTACCTCGGCAAGACCGTCGCGACCTTCGACACGACCCAGAGCGTGGCCGAAAACCCGTTCTTCTCCTTCACCTTCAAGGCGACCGACCCGGGCCAGCTCAAGGTGCAATTCCTCGACACCACGGGCGGCCGGTACGAGGGCACCGCCGACATCACGTTCTCGTGAACGCCGCTCGATGAGGCGCGCGGCGGTGCGGCCGGCGCTGCGGTGGGCGGCGCTCGTCGCGCTGAGCGCCGGCTGCGCCGGGACCGCCGCGGACGTGCCCGACTACGCCGCCGTCCCCAGGTGGGCGTCGCGCGCGATCCCCGAGGCGCGGGGCGACTTCCGCGCGCTGCCCGATGGGACGCGCGCGGCCGTTCGGTACCCGGGGTGGACGACCCGTGACTTCGATCGGTTCCCGACGTACGCCTACGACGACCGACGGCCCGAGCCACCGGTGCAGCGGGTGACGATGCCCGCCGGAGTGGAGGGCGATCCCCGGAAGGGGCGCGCGCTCTTCCTCAACCGGAGCAAGGGGCCGTGCGCCGGGTGCCATCTGGTGCCGGGCGATGATGTATGGCCGGCCGGGAGCGTCGGCCCCGATCAATCCACGATCGGCGACCGGAGGCTCCCGGATCAGTACCTCTACCAGGCCGTCTGGGATCCGCGCGTCTTCTTTCCGAACACCGTGATGCCGCCGTGGGGGACGACCGGCGCCTTCAGCTCCGAGGAGATCGTCCACATCGTCGCCTATCTCCAGACGCTCCAGGGCCCGGTGGCGCCCGAGAAGGATCAGGACCGCAATCCCTTCACGCGCCGGAAGCCCGTGGGCTTCGGCGACAACCTCGACCCGACGAACAACCCCGCGGTGCTTCTGGCCGATGGTGCCGAGGCGCTGTGGACCGCGCGGGGGCCGGTCGGCAAGGCGTGCGCCGACTGCCACGGCGGGGGCGTCGAGCGCGCGATGCGCGGCGTCGCGACGCGGTACCCGAAGTTCGTGCGGGCGTCCGGACGGGTCATGAGCCTCGAGGACTTCCTCACGGTCCACGCGCCCGAAATGACCGGCCGGACGCTGCCGTCCGGGTCGGCCGACAACCTGAACCTGACGATGCTCGTCAAGCAGGCGTCGAATGGCCTGCCGGTGAACGTCGACACGTCGAGCGCCGAGGCGCGCGCGGGGCTGGCGCGGGGCCGGGCGACCTTCTCGCGGCGTGTGGGTGAGCGCAACCACGCGTGCGCCGACTGCCACACTGCCGACCGGGGTGCCAACAAGTTCCTGGGAGGCCGCCTCCTCGCGGACGTCACCGCGGGGTTGACCCGGCATTTCCCCGTGTGGCGGACGAGTCAGGGCGAGGTGTGGGACATGCGCAAGCGCGTCCAGTGGTGCATGACGCCGCTCGGGATGAACATGCTCGCGGCGGACTCGATCGAGTACGCGGAGCTGGAGCTCTACCTGGCGACCTTCGACAACGGCAAACCGCTCAGCGTGCCCGGCATCCGCCACTAGCGCATGGACGTCTCGCGGCGCGACCTCGTCAAGCTCCTCGCGATCGCCGCGGGAGCGGGCCTCCGGCCGGGGCGGCTCGAGGCCGCCGACGGTCCCGCGCGCCTGCTCGCCTTCGAGCCGCTCGGCAACGTCACGCTGCTGCACATCACCGATGCCCACGCCACGCTCCGCCCGGTGTTCTACCGCGAGCCCGACTCGGTCCTCGGCGTCGGCGCCGAGCGCGGCCGGCCGCCCTTCCTCACGGGCGCCGAGCTCCTGCGCGCGTACCACGTCGCTCCCGGCTCCGTCGAGGCGTACGCGTACACGTATCTCGACTTTCCCGCGCTGGCGGCGCGATACGGCCGGATGGGCGGCTACGCCCACCTGGCGACGCTCGTCGGGCGGATCCGGGACGAGCGGAGCGGGCGCACGCTCTTGCTCGACGGCGGCGATACCCTCCAGGGCTCCGCGACCGCGCTCTGGAGCCGGGGCGAAGACATGGTGCGGGTCTCGAACCAGCTCGGTGTGGACGTCTTCACGCCGCACTGGGAGTTCGTCTACGGCCTCGACCGGGTCAAGGAGCTCTTCGGCGATCGCGAGCGCAAGGGACTCTTCGCCGGCGACTTCGTCGCCCACAACGTGACGGAGCTGGGATGGGCGGACCGCCCCTTCCATCCCTACACGATCCGGGACGTGGGCGGCGTTCGTGTCGGCGTCATCGGCCAGGCCTTCCCCTATACGCCCGTCTCGCATCCCCGGCGCTTCGTGCCCGACCTCACCTTCGGCATCCGGGAAGACGGCGTCCAGGCGCTCGTCCACGAGCTGCGCGACGAGAAGAAGGCCGACCTGGTCGTGCTCCTGTCGCACAACGGCGTCGCCGTCGACCTGAAGCTGGCGGCGCGCGTCCACGGCCTCGACGTCGTCCTCGGCGGCCACACGCACGACGCGCTGCCGCAGCCGATCCTCGTGGGCCGAACGCTCGTCGTGAACTCCGGCTCCCACGGCAAGTTCCTGAGTCGGCTGGACCTGGACGTCCAGCGCGGGCGCGTCGGGGGCTACCGCTACCGGCTCCTTCCCGTCCTGGCCCAGGACGTCCCGGCGGACCCGGACATGGCGCGGCTGATCGACGAGATCCGCCGCCCCCACGCGGCGAAGCTGGGCGAGCGCCTGGCGGTCTCGGAATCGCTGCTCTACCGGCGCGGCAATTTCAACGGCCCGTTCGACGAGCTGATCCTCGACGCGCTCCTGCGGCGCGCCGACGCGCAGATCGCGTTCTCGCCGGGCTTCCGCTGGGGGATCACGATCGTGCCGGGGCAGGAGATCACGCTGGAGGACGTGTACGCTCACACCGCCGTGACCTACCCGAACACCTGGGTGCGGGAGATGACGGGCAGCGAGATCCACCGCCTCATGGAGGACGTCGCCGACAATCTGTTCCATCCCGACCCGTACTATCGCCAGGGCGGCGACATGGTCCGGCTGGGTGGGTTGACCTACGCGATCGAACCGTCCAAGCCGATCGGCAGGCGAATCCGCGACATCCGCGTCGCCGGCCGTCCCGTCGAGCCCACCCACCGCTACAAGGCGACGGGCTGGGCGAGCCTCGCCGAGGTCGACGGGCCCCCGGCGTGGGACGTCGTGGCCGATCACCTTCGAAGCGTCGGGCGCGTGAAGCTCGGCCCGCGCGCGCGCGTCCGGGTCGTGTGAGCGAGGGAGGAGAGCAATGATGGGCAGCGCTCGCTGGCGGCTCGCGGTCGTCGTGGCCGGCATGCTCGTGTGGTTCGCGGGTGCCCAGGCGTCGCACACGCCGGACCATCCGCGGAAGCACCGGGTCTTCTATCACCTGAACGAGGGCGGCGTCGAGAAGGCGCGGGCCGTGCTCGTCAACATCGAGAACCACGTCCAGGTCGTCGGCTGGAAGAACATCGAGACGCTCGAGCTGGTCGTCCACGGCCCGGCCCTCCGCACGTTCCTGGCCAAGGACATCGATCCCGAGGTGCGCGGGAAGCTCGAGACGCTGCTGGCGGGCGGGCTCAAGGTCGACGCGTGCCAGATCACGATGGCGCGGCAGAAGATCGACCTCAAGGATCTGATCGAGGGCGTGACCGCGGTGCCCAGCGGTGTGGTGCGGGTGATGGAGCTCCAGGAGGCAGGCTACGCGTACGTCAAGCCGTAGCCTGGCCCTGGTCCTCCTGGTGGGCTTGCTCTCGCTGCTGCCCGCCTCCGCGGCGGACGACGCGCTCGACGATCTCCTGTCCGAGTTCCAGATCACCCCGCTCGGCGACCAGACGCCCCCGTCGTTCACCCTCGAGTCGCTCGACGGCAAGCCCGTCTCGCTCGCCGGCCTTCGCGGCCGCGCCGCCTTCCTCTACTTCTGGGAGAGCGGCTGACCCTACTGCGCGAGGGAGTTGCCCTCCACCATCGAGCGGATCCACCGGGAGTTCAAGGACCAGGGACTCGCGGTCGTCGCGATCAACCTCGGCGAGGAGCGCGACCTGGTCGTCACGTGGGTGAAGAGCCGGGGCGTCACGTCCCCGGTGCTGCTCGAGCCGACGGGCGCCGTCACGAAGAGCTACGGCATCGCCTACACGCCGACCGTCTTCCTCGTCGATCGCGAGGGCCGGCTGGTCGGCAAAGCGATCGGCATCCGCCCGTGGAGCGGCGACAGGGGACGAGCGCTCCTTCGTCTCCTGCTCGCGCGCTGAGGCTTACCGCGGCCGCCGCGGCGGGCCGCCGGCGTCGCTCAGCGTCGACCGGAGCGCCTGCAGCAGGGCGCGGGCCGCCGTCGAGAGCGGCCGGGCGCGGGGATGGATCACGTCGAGGCTGCGGCTGATCGGCTCGGCGTCGACGATCTCGATCGCCACCAGGCTTCGCCGCCGTAGCTCGCGACCGACGGCCAGGTGCGGGAGGAAGGCGAGCCCCATCCCGCGCTCGACCATCCGCTTCGCCGTCTCGATCGTCTCGACCTCGAGCGTCACGTTCGGCACGAGCCCGGCGCGGCGGAAGAGGCCCTGGGTCAGGGTCCAGTCGCTCGAGCCGCGATCGAAGAAGATCAGCGGCCGATCGGCGACCTCTTCCAGGCGGGCCCGGCGCTCGCGTGTGGGCCACGCGGTCGCGCGGCCGACCAGGACGAGGGGATCGTCGCGCAGGCTCACCGTCTCGACCTCGGGATGGTGCAGCGATCGGGCGAGCCCGATCTCGGCGTCCCCGCGCAAGACCATCTCCAGCACCTCCTTCGAGTGACCGGAGCGGACGGTGATCATCACGTCCGGGTGGGCGGTCTGGAATCGCTTGAGGACGTCGGGCAAGAGATAGGTGCAGATCGACAGCACCGAGGCGATCTGGATCGCGCCGCCGCTCGCCGGACGGATGTCGTGCACCGCCTGACGCGCGAGCGCGACCGCCTGCAGCAGCTGCTCGGCGTGAGGGCGCAACGCGCGGCCGGCCGCCGACAGCGCGAGCCCGTGGCCCTGCCGTCCGCGCTCGAAGAGCCGCACGCTCAGCGAGTCCTCGAGCGCGCGGATGCGCGCGCTCACCGCGGGCTGGGTCAGCCTGAGCGCCGCGGCGGCTCGGCGAAAGCCGCCGAACGTGCCGACGGCCAGGAACGCTTCGACCTGCGGGATATCCATGCCTGCCCCTTCCGGAATTCCCCTGGTGATAAAAGTAATTTATCTGGGATATAAAAACAATCACGTTGTTGATTTATGAGACCGACGACCGCACTCTTGAACTCACCGGGACGGAACACGCGGAACGCGGACGCGGGAGGAGACGACGATGTCGACGACGTGCGAGTGCGGAGTGACGCTCGAGCAGCCGGGCCAGACGGCGCGCTGCCAGGAGTGCGACGTGGCGGCCTGCCCGAGCTGCGTCATCAACGTGGAGACCGTCACCTATTGCCGATGGTGCGCGACCGTGCTCGCGCGCCACCGTGTCGCCTGAGGAGGGGTCGATGCCAGAGAGCAAAGGACGGCAGTTCCGACGCCTGTTGAAGGAAGAGCCCTATCTGTTCACGGGTGGTATTTACGAGCCGCTCGGGGCCCAGATCGCCGAGCGCGTGGGCATGAAGTCGATCTACCTGAGCGGCTACTCGATGGCCCTGCACAACGCGTGGCCGGACATGGGCTTTCTCACGCAGACGGAAGTGGCGCGGATCGCGTCGATGGTGGCCTCCGCCACGAACCTGCCGGTCATCGCCGACGCCGACGACGGCTACGGCAACGCGCTCTCCACGATCCGGACCGTGCAGGAGTTCATGAAGACCGGGGTCGCCGGGATCCATCTGGAGGATCAGCGGTTCCCGAAGCGGTGCGGGCACATCGCCGGCAAGACGATCGTGAGCCTCGAGGAAGCGCTCGGCAAGTACCGCGCCGCCCTTGACACGCGGGATCGCCTCGATCCCGACTTCGTGATCATCGCCCGGACGGACGCCTACGGCGCCGTCGGCGGGAGCCTGGAGGAGGCGATTCGCCGCGGCCGGGCCTACGCCGACGCGGGCGTCGATTCCGTGTGGTGCGAGCTCTCGAACGCCTCGCGCGAGCCCGCGGTGGCCTTCGCCAAGGCGATGCGTGAGACCCATCCGGACCTGCCGCTGTCGTTCAACTACTCGTCGTCTTTCCGCTGGCACCAGGACCCGAACCCGTTCACGTTCAAGGAGCTGGGGGAGCTCGGCTACAAATTCATCTTCATCACGCTCTTCGCCTCCCACGCGGCGACGTACGCCACCTGGAACGCGATGGAGGAGCTGGTGCGTGACGAGGAGCAGGCGCAGTGGATGCTCGAGAAGGCCAAGGTGGGCCACCCGACCGAGAGCCATCACGTGATGGCGCGCGTCTCCTACTACCAGGAGCTCGAGAAGAAGTACATCCCAGGCACCGAGGACCGGATCAAGTCCTCGGCCGGCTTCGACGACCGCCGGATGCACTGATTGGATATCGGGGGGAGCGAGCGCCGCTCCCCCCGATTCCCCCCACCGACTACCCGGTCCGATCTTCACCGCGATCGAGTGGCGCCGGCAAAGCCGGCGCAGGAAACGCCGCCCGAACGCTACTCGATTCCGCGATACCATCCGGGCGGTGGATTCATGTGCTGCTCGCGCTTCCACCCACGCGCGGACAGGCAAGCCCGGTAGAGCTGGTCGTAGATGATGCCGTAGTCGGCGGCCGACGGTGTCGGCGCCGACTCCTTCACGCACTCCCGGTTGTCGCGAACGAATTGCTCCTGGGTTGCGCCGGGCTGACCCCAGTAGAACTTCCCGCACCCGCCGAGACCGGCGACCAGGAGCACGGCACCGATCACGACACCCACGACGCGAGAGCCCATGACCGCCTCCACTCGAGTGTTCGTCCAATGTCAGCATTGTGATAGCCATAGGTCATCGGGAACAAGAGCGGGAACCGGTAAGGCCTACGGGACACTCTGGGGAGGACGGGTCATGGCACGACGCGACGCATGGCGAAGGGCGCTTCTCGTGGTCGCGCTGTCGGCGATGGTGGCGGGCTGCAGCCACCTGGGGGCCGCCCAGCAGGTGCCGGTGAATCCGGCGGGGACCGGTGATCTCAAGCCCACGCAACCCGACCCTGACGCGGGGCTCGTGACCGTCCGGCCTGGATTCGATCTGAAGAAGTACTCCGCCCTCGCGATCGTGCCCTTCCCGGTGACCGACTCCGGTGTCATGAACAAGGAGGAGGTCAAGCTGTTATTGACGATGCCGACCTACTTCCAGGCCCAACTGGTCGTACGGCTCCGCGGGACCAACATGTTCACCCGCGTCGATCCGGTCGCGGAAGGGAATGCGCCGCCGACCGGCGAAGGACTCCTCCGGCTCGAGGGCCGGATCACGCGCCTCGCGGCCGGCGATGATACCTCGGCGTGGGTCCCGCTCTCGGGATACATCCGGCTCGGGGACCGGATGAAGGCTCAGATCGAGACGAGCTTGGTGGACACGCGGACGGGCCAGGTCATGGTCGTCACCGCCGATCGTCGGGAGGCTCCGAACTCGGGCTTTCAGACGGCGGAGTCGTACGTGCAGGACTCGTTCGAGGCGATGGCGCGCGACCTCGTCCGATTGCTCGAACGCCTCGGCAAAGGTGAGGCCGCCCGAGCCAACTAGGACGAGCTAAGATGGGGCCACTGTGATCGACCGCGTCGAGACCGACATTCTGATCCTCGGCGCGGGCGGTGCCGGCCTCTGCGCGGCGCTCCATGCCGCCGACCGGTCGCCACGCCTTTCGGTCACCGTCGTCGTCAAGGGATTGCTGGGCCGCGCCGGCTGCACGCGCATGGTGCAGGGCGGCTACAACGCCGTGCTCACCGAGCCCGACTCGCTCGACGCGCACTTCCTCGACACGCTCGCCGGCGGCGGCTGGATCAACGACCAGGAGCTCGTGTGGACCCTCGTCGTGGAAGCTCCGGCGCGGGTGCTCGAACTCGAGTCGCGCTACGGCTGTCTCTTCGATCGAACGTCCGGGGGACGGATCCATCAGAAGCCGTTCGCCGGTCAGACGCACGATCGGACGATCCACAAGGGCGACCTCACCGGCATCGAGATCATGAATCGCCTGTCCGAGCAGGTGCTGAGACGCGACAACATCCAGACCCTCGAGGAGTGTCGCGCGGTCGAGCTCTTGCTGGACGGCGCGGGACGCTCCGCGGGCGCGCTCGTGCTCGACGTCCGGACCGGCCGCTTCCTCGTCGTGACGGCGCGCGCGACCTTGCTGGCGATGGGCGGCGGGCCGACCATGTACAAGGTGGTCGCCTGCTCCGCGGACAAGGCCGCCGACGGCATCGCGCTCGCCTATCGCGCCGGGCTCCCGCTGCGCGACATGGAGATGATCCAGTTCCATCCGACGGGCCTCGTGATCCCCGACTCCTTGATGACCGGCGCGCTCCTCGAGGAGGGCCTGCGAGGCGCCGGGGGACACCTTCGCAACGGGCGCGGTGAGCGCTACATGGAGCGCTACGATCCGGCGCGGATGGAGCGCTCCACCCGCGACCTCGTGGCCCGCGCCTCGTTCCTGGAGGTGACCGAGGGGCGGGGAACGCCGAACGGCGGGGTGTGGATCGACGTCTCGCATCTCGGCGCCGAGGTCGTCGAGCGGAACTTCCGTGGGATGGTCCGTCGGTGTCGCGACTTCGGCCGCGACCTCGCGCGCGGGCCGGTCGAGGTGGGCCCGACGACCCACTTCATGATGGGCGGCGTCGTCGTCGATACCGCCTGCCGCACCGCGATCGAGGGACTCTTCGCGGCCGGCGAGGACACGGGCGGTGTGCACGGCGCCAACCGCCTCGGCGGTAACGGTGTCGCCGAATCGACCGTGTTCGGCGGCATCGCCGGCGACGTGATG
>Ga0137403_10008997_pt1 | contig 11131 bp, 8 predicted proteins | sample CZOMad2_1_16fung_FD_122057 | JGI IMG/M metagenome (GOLD analysis project Ga0137403, IMG submission 122057) | Vadose zone soil fungal communities from Angelo Coast Range Reserve, California, USA - CZOMad2_1_16fungal (Hybrid Assembly) | ecosystem: Environmental > Terrestrial > Soil > Vadose zone...
CCAGCATCACCACGGCTACAAGAAGAATACCGATCGGCAGGAACCAGTAGGCGGGATCGACGGCGGCGAGGCGATCCTGGGCCAGCATGTAGAGCGGCGCGCCCACGAAGGCGCCATAGAGCCGGCCGACGCCGCCGAGGATCAGCATGATGAGGACGCTGCCGGAGCGCCCGAAGCTCAGCACCTCCAGCGCCACGAACTGCGTCGTCTGCGTCAGCAGCGCGCCGGCGATGCCGGAGAGCGCCGCCGCGATCGTATAGGCCACGATCTGGCGCTGCCGCACCGGCGACCCGATCGCGTGCATGCGGGCGACGTTCTCCCGGATGCCCGTCAGGGAGCGGCCGAACGGCGAATGCACGACCATGCGGATCGCCAGCCAGCCGATGAACAGCACGGCGAGGCTGTAGAGATAGGCGGTGCGGCCGAACAGGTCGAAGCGGAACAGCCCGAGCACCGGCGCGATGCTGACGCCCTGCAGCCCGTCGGCGCCGCCGGTCAGCCAGCCGAGCTTGTTCGCCGTTTCCTGCAGCATCTCGGCGACGACGAGGGTCAGCATCAAGAGGGTGAGGCCGCGCGTGCGCAGCACGATGGCGCCGGTCGCAAGGCCGAGCAGCCCCGCCGCCGCGCCGGCGACGAGGAGGCCGCTGATCGGCTCGCTCCAGCCGCGCACGGCAAGGATGCCGGCCACATAGGCGCCGCAGCCGAAGAACGCGGCATGGCCGAGCGTCACGATCCCGGCATACCCGAGCACGAGGTCGAGCGAGAGCGCAAAGAGGATCGTGATCAAGAGTTCGGTGCCGAAACCGAGATGTTTCGGGAAAGCGACATAAAACACGATCGCGAGGACCCAGGGGATCGGCTCCCACACCCGTAGCCGGTGGCGTCCGGCCAAGGCGAGCGCCGCCGGATGATCGGCCACGCCGGGCAAAGGCGGGGTCATGTCGCCTTGCCTCCGAACAGACCCTGCGGCCGCCACAGCAGGAGGAGGATCGTGAGCGCGTAGATGAACAGCGTGCCGCCCTGGGGGAGGTATTTCTTGAGCACGAAGTCGAGCACGCCGATCAGGAGTGCCGCATAGAATACACCGGTCACGCGCCCGAGGCCGCCAACCGCAACCACGATCAGGAAATACACCAGGTATTTGAGCGCGTATTGGGGATCGAGGCCGAGGAACTCGGCGCCGAGCCCGCCGCCCAAGGCCGCGATGCCGCTCCCCAAGGCGAAGGTGACGGTGAACAGGCGATCGATGTTGATCCCGAGCGATTCGGCCATGCGTCGGTTGTCGACCGCGGCGCGGATCTGCGCGCCCATGCGCGTGCGCTCGAAGCCGAGCCAGAGGCCGACCACGATCCCGATCCCGATGCCGATGAGTACGACGCTGTAGGTGCGATAGTGCGTGATCCCGAGATTGATCTGACCCTGCAGCATCGGAGGGAGCGCGAGCGGCTGGTTTTCGGGCCCGATCAGCAGCGTCACCGATGCGATCATGATGAAGACCAGGCCGATGGTGAACAGCACCTGGTCGAGCTCGCCCGCCTTGTAGAGCTGGGCGTAGAGCAGACGTTCGAACACCACACTCACCGCCGCGGTGGCCACAAATCCACAGGCGAGTGCCGGCACGAAACCGATGCCCCAATGTTGCATCGCCTGCACGATCACGTAGCCCCCAAGCATGGCGAAGCCGCCATGGGCAAGGTTGACGAAGCCCATCAGGCCCATGGTGACCGAAAGGCCCACCGACACGATGAACAGCGCCATGCCCGCGGCCACCCCGCCCAGGAGCATGCTGGCGACGTCGATGCCGAAGATCACGGGAGGGTCCCTCGGAGGGAGGAATTAATGACACAAAACTGCCGTACAACGATCACTTTGGGGCGCAAGGCCCGATCTGCTGCTCCTTGCAGGCGTCCTTGACAGCGTCGATCGTGCCGATCACCTTCTGGAAGACGCGGCCGTCCTTCATCACTGCCTCGGACAGATACTCGTTCATGACGATGTCGCGGGTGACGGGGTCGATCATGATGGGGCCGCGCGGGCTCGCAAACTTCCAGCCCTTGAGCGCCTCCAGCGCCGCCTCGGTCTCGATCTTGCCCTTGAGCGTCTGGACGACGTGGACGATCGCCGCCATGCCGTCGTAGCCGCCGACGGCCATGAAGTCGGGGGTAGCAGTGGCGCCGTACTCCTTCTTCCACGCCTCGACGAACCGCTTGTTCTCGGGATTGTCGAGATCGGCGTGGTAGTGGTGCATCGTGATGAGGCCCACCGCCGCCGCGCCCATGGCCTGCAGCTTGGTGTCCTGGGTGATGTCGCCCGGACCGATCAGCTTGATGCCGGCTTCCCGCATGCCGAGCGCGGCATAGGTCTTGACCACCGCGGCCGCATGGTCACCGGCCGGGACGAACACGAAGAAGACGTCCGGCTTCTTGTCCTTGGCGCGCTGGAAGAACGGGGTGAAGTCGGGCACCGCCCCCGCGCCGCCCATCGGGATCTCGTCGATCACCTTGCCGCCCGTGGCTTCGAAGCTGCGCTTGAACGCGGCGAGGCTGTCCTTGCCGGGCGGAAAGTCGGTGTAGCCGACGACGGCGGTCTTCGCCTGCAAGAGCCTGGACGAGGCCTCGCCCAGGGCGTAGCCGGCATGCCACATGCTGAACGAGGTGCGAACGTAGTAGGGCGACATGTTCGTGATGTGCGCCGTACCCGCGTTCATGATCACCGCGAGCTTCTTGCCCGCGGTCACGATCGGCGCGGACGCGATCGCATTCGGCGAATAGATCCAGCCGGCAAGGATGTCGACGTTGTCCTGGGTCAGGAGCTCCTGCACGGCGATCTTGGCGTTGGCGCCGCCGGGATCCTTCACGTCGCGCTTGATCAGGGTGATCTTGTACGGCTTCACCTTGTCCGCGTTGAGCTTGAGGTAGAGCTCCATCCCGCGGTCCACCAGCTGGGCGAACTCGGCGCCGATGCCGGTGTACGGCAGGTTGACGCCGACTTTCACCTCCTGCGCGTGCGCCCACGAGGTGGTCAGGGCGAGCGCGGCGGCGACCGCGATGATCCGCTTCGTCATGAGAGTTTTCCTCCCGGAGGGTTCGGGCGGTCGATCACCGACCGATATGGCTCTGTCTCCCGTACGAGAAGGTCGCAACGTGCGGCGAGCGTAGCCCGGTGACGCCGACGGGTCAAGGCGGTGCCGAGTGTGCGATGATCTGGGGCCAGGAGGCCGATGGAGAACTTCAAGGACGTGACGCCTGCCGCGCGGCGCCGCATCCTGTGCGACAATGCGCGCGCGCAGTACGGATTGTAGGGACGACCACAGAGTCAGGAGGACGAACGTGGCGAAGTTCAAGGTGGTCACACCGAGTGGTGCAAGCTCCTCCGTGCCCGGCGCGGGTTACAAGCTGGAGATGGAGGCCCTCGCGCCGATCGACGCCGAGATCGTCGAGATCGCGGCGAAGACCGACGAAGAGTTCGTCAAGGAAGCGCGCGACGCCGATGCGCTCTACGCGAAGGGACAGCGCATCACCAAGCGCCTCATCGACGGTCTCGCGCGGTGCAAGGTGATCGCGCTCGGCAGCGTCGGCGTCGATTCCGTCGACGTCGCAGCGGCCACCGCCCGGGGGATCCCGGTCACCAACGTCCCCGACACGTTCATCGAGGAAGTCGCCGACCACGCCATGATGCTGATCCTCGCCACCTTCCGCCGCCTCACCACGATGGACCGGATGGTTCGGGAAGGACGCTGGGCCGAGGGACGACCGCTCCTGTCCCAGTTCCCGCGACTCATGGGCCAGACCCTGGGCCTCATCGCCTTCGGCCACGTGGCCCGGGCGGTCGCGGTGCGGGCGCGGGCGTTCGGCGTGCACATCCTGGCCTACGATCCCTACGTCGAGGAGCTGGTCGTGAGCCAGTACGGGGTGGAGCCGGTGAACCTCACCGAGCTCCTGCAGCGCTCGGACATCGTCTCCATGCACGCCCCGTCCACCGCCGACGCCCATCACATGATGACGGAGCACCACTTCCGGCTGATGAAGCCGGAGGCGCTCTTCATCAGCACCGGTCGCGGCCCGACCACGGACGAGCCCGCGCTCATCAAGGCGCTGAAGGAAGGCTGGATCGCCGCCGCCGGGCTGGACGTGCTCGAGCAGGAGCCACCCGACCCGAACAATCCGCTGTTGAAGATGGACAACGTCATCCTCACACCGCACGTGGCGTCGGCCTCCGCGAGGTTCGACCCCGTGCGCAAGCGCCGCGTCGGGCAGGAGATCGCGCTGGTGCTGAACGGCCGGTGGCCACGGAGCTGCGTGAACCCGTCGGTGCTCGAAAAGAGCGCGCTCGCGCGCTGGCAGCCCTATTCGATGGAGCGTGGGCCGGGCGCGTAGAGGAGGCCGGCATGGCACGCAAGCGAGTCGCCCTCAAAGACCCGGCCCGCTTCAGCGACCCGGCGAACCTCACCTGGGAGCGCTACGTCGCCATGCAGGCCCGCGAGCGCGAGCGGTACCTGGCGGAGCGCACCACCATTCCCGAGGACGCGCTGAACTACAAGAACGTCAGCCCGCGATACCTGAAGAACGCGGTCGACCAGTTCGCCAACAATTACTATTCCGAGCTGTCGGCCACCCACTACGTGGCGACCGCCGCCGCCAACGCGCCCTTCGACGAGCTCAAGAAGTCCGCGTTGTTCCAGCTCGCGGACGAACAGCGCCATCTGGAGATGGACCGGGAAGTGTTCGAGCGGGCCGGCATCCCCGAGCGTGACTGGCTGGCTGCGTGGGAATCGCCGGGAACGACGTGCCGCTTCTTCCGCCACCTGCTCGAGCTCGAGGACAGCATCGAGATTCTCGTCAAGGGCAACTTCGTCGCGGAGGGCGCCGCCGGACCCGGCACCTTCACCGTCCTCGCGGACGGCGCGGAAGCCCGCGGCGACGTGCTGTCGGCGGTGAACCATCGGGCGCGCATCCGCGACGAGACGCGCCACATCAGCTACGGCCGCGCCCTCGTCAAGGCGTTGATCGAGGACGATCCGGGGAATCTCGACACGATCCAGCAGTGGCAGGACGAGAGCCTTCGCCTCTTCGCCGAGGTGGCTCGGGGCGGCGAGCGCCAGGAATGGTGGGAAGGGTTTCTCGCCTCGTACTACAAGATCGCGCTGCCGCTCGGGCTTCGGGTTACTGGTTTTTGATCGGGGGGAGCGAGCGCCACTCCCCCCCGATTCCACCGGGTTCCCTCGCCGTCCAGTGACGAGGTCGTGGCGCCGGCAAAGCCGGCGCTCGAAAAGAGTCTCTTCGAGCGCCCCTTAGCTGATCCGGTGCATCCTCGGGCCCGTGGCCAGGAACCGGCCAGGGCTGACGACGGATCGTCCACTCTAGAGTCCCTGCCCTTTCAGGAAATATCTGCTATTCCAGCTAGTTATGATCTGCTCGGTCCTGGTACGCTGATTGCTGGAAAAGGGTAGCCCTAAACCGGCGAACCCTATGCGCGTACTGGTCATCGACGACGATCAGGCTGTCTGCGAGGTCTTCGGGGAGTTCCTCCACGAGATCGGCCACGAGCCGCTCATCACGCACACGGCCGAGACGGCGCTCGACACCCTGCGCGCCGAGAAGCCCGACGCCGTCCTGCTCGACGTGTGCTTGCCCGGGATGAGCGGGCTCGACTTCCTGAAGCTCGAGGCGGTGCGCGATCTGCACGTCCCGATTCTGGTGATCTCCGGCCGGGCGACCGAGAGCCAGGCCCAGGAATGCCTGCGGGCCGGGGCCTTCGACTTCATCGGAAAGCCGGTCGCGCTGCGGCGCCTGCAAGAGGCGCTCGCGTGCTTCGAGCCGCGTCCCCAGGCGCCGAGCAAGGGCGACGCCGCCGAGCTCGAGCGACGCCGCGCGCCACGGGCGATGCTCGCCTTGCCGGTGCGGGTCCGCGAGCAAAGCGGCGCCGAGTGGGAATCGACCTCGGTGAACCTCAGTGCCTCCGGCATCAAGGTCCGCGGGAACGGGTCGCGTCACGCCGGGCGGACGGCGACGCTCTCGATCGCGCTGCCGGAGAGCGGGACACCGCTCGAGGTTCCGTCGATCCTCATCCGCGCCGACGACGAGGGGTACGCGTTCGCCTTCAAGGATCGCGCCGACGAGCGACTCCAGGAGCTCGGCGAGCTGGTCCGGCGCTCCGTGGGCGCGCCGACGGCCGACGTCGAATCCCACGTCCGCATCCTGCACCGCATCGGCGAAGCGATCAGCGCGACCCTCGACGTCGATGAGGTCCTGCGCATCGCGCTGGACGCCCTCACGCACGTCACCGGTCACGAGATCTCGAGCCTCCACCTGCTGTCGGCGGACGGCACGACGCTGCACCTGCGGGGCGACCGGGGCCTGCGGCCGCGTCTGCGCGAGATCAATCGGGAGCTCCCGACCGGGCAAGGCCTCATCGGCGGCGTGGCGGCCACCGGCAAGACCCTGCACTGGGCGCACGTCAGCGAATCCGCCGACCTCCTGCCGGCGGCCCGGGTCGCGGTCACGCAGGAAGGGATCCACGCGTTCGTGTGCGTGCCGATCCACAGCCGGGGACGGATCCTCGGCGCGCTGTCGCTCGGCCGCCGCACGCGCGAGGCGTTCACGGAATCCGAGATCGCGCTGGTCGAAGCGAGCGCGAACCAGATCGGCCTGGCCCTGCAGAACGCGCAGCTCTACTCCGCGACGCGGCGCCAGCTCGAGGACCTCAAGTCAGCCGAGGCCCAGCTGATCGAAGGCGACAAGCTCTCGACGGTCGGCAAGCTGGCGGCGGGCCTCGCGCACGAGACGCGCAACCGGCTGACGGCCATCCTCGGCCAGGCCGAGCTCCTGCTCATGGGCTCGGACGATCCGATCAAGAGCCGGGAGCGCCTGCACACCATCGTCCAGGAGACTTCGCGCGCGGCGCAGATGCTCCAGAACCTCCTGCGGTTCACCGGGAGCCACTCGACCGAGCGTCGCCCCTGCACCCTGGAGGATCAGATCCGGTGGGTGCTCGAGCTCAAGGGCCACCAGCTCCGCCGGGACGGGGTCCAGGTCGTCACCGAGCTCGGGCCCTCCAGTCCGGTGCTGGCCGACGACGGTCAGCTCCAGCAGGTGCTGCTCAATCTCGTCCAGAACGCGCACCAGGCGATGGCCGCACACGCGGAACCCCGCGTGCTGACCATTCGCCTGTCGGAGACGGGGAAGAACGTCCGCCTGGAAGTGCTCGATTCCGGGCCGGGCATCCATCCGAACGTGCTTCCGCGCATCTTCGAGGCCTTTACCACGACGAAGGCGCCGGGCGAGGGCACCGGGCTCGGCCTCTGGGTCTCGTACGCGATCATCGAGCAGCACCAGGGCTCTCTCCGCGCCACCAACCGTCCGGAAGGCGGGGCGGCGTTCGTGATCGAGCTGCCCGCAAGCGTCTGAGGAGCGCCGGTTCCTCGACCGGAGCGGCGCGGTGAGCTCGTTCCGCTGCACGCCTCCAAGCCGACCGCGGACGCCGCGGGGGTGGAGGTCGCGTTCCGCTCCTGAGGTCGCGACCGCCGAGCGCCCGCCTACCGGAAGGCCGGCATCACCTCGTGGGTCAGGACGCGCAGCGTCCGTTGCATCCGCTCCATCGGGAGCAGCCCGCCCGGGTTCAATTCGGCCACGACACCGGTCAACCCGAGCTCGTCCCGCACCTGGGCGATGCGGTCGATCAGACCCGCGGCGGTCCCGAACGCGACACGCGTCCTCAGAATTTCCTCGTAGGTGAGCTCGTCGACCTTCTCCGAGAGCGTCCGACGCCGCTCCTCGGGGCCGGTGTCGGCGCGCCCGAGCCCCGACCGGGTCAGCTCGGCGTGACGACGGTAGAAATACGTGATGTTTTCGCGGGGCTCGTCGAGGGCCTCGCGCTCCGACGGGGCCGCGTACACCGGAAGACGGAGACACACGTCGCCGTCCCCGGGATGACCGGCGTCGCGCCAGGCCTTCCGGTAGGTCTGCAGGTGCACCCGGAGCTCCGGGATATCCAGGTCGCGGACTCCGACGAAGAGGGGTAGTCCGGCGCGGCCCACGAAGGGAAAGGTCTCCCGGGAGTTGGCGGCCATCCGGAGAGGCGGATGAGGACGCTGAACCGGCCGGGGCGAGACCGCGACGTTCTGGAACCGATAGAACTTGCCCTCGAAGCTGAACCGCTCGCCCTTCCACGCCTGGAGGATGACCGCGAGGTTTTCCTGGAACCGCGCCTGGCTCTCGGCATAGGGAATGCCGAGCGCGTCGTAGGCGCGCGGCGAGCCGCTGCGCCCGATGCCGAAATCGAAGCGGCCCTCGCTGAGATGGTCGATCGTCGCGACGTCTTCGGCGATGCGCAGCGGATTGCTCAGCGGCAGCACCTGAATCGCCGTGCCGACCCGCACGCGACGCGTCCGGGCCGCGATGAAGCCCGCGAGCGCGATCGGCGACGAGAGCACCGAGCGGCCGGGATTGAAGTGGATCTCGCCGAGCCACACGCCGTCGATGCCCCACGCCTCGGCCGCTTCCACGAGCTCGAACGTCTCGCGAAACCACGTGGCTTCGTCGCTTCCGTGGCGCAATTCCTCGATGAAGATTCCGAAATGCATCGCGGTCCGACCTCCCGATCGAGCTTGGAGTTCCGGAAATTCGACGACCGAACTCGCCGCGTCGGCGACGGCGCATCGAGTGTAGTCGAAGCGCCGCCGGAGCGGAAGCACGCGCGGTCGTCAGGCCGGTCACGTCACGCGATGCGGGCGGGCGCCCTCAGCAGGCCGGGCGGCGGAGCACCTCGGGCGAGATCTTGCGCGCAACCAGCTGGCCATCGCGCCGGTCGCCGACCAGGCGGCGGTTCTCCACGACGACGCGGCCACGGAGAATCGTGGTGACCGGCCAGCCCTGGATCGCCCAGCCCTCCCAGGGGCTGTAGTCGCTCACGTGAAAGTCCTCCCGCGCGAGCGTCTTCTTGATCGCGGGATCGATGATCGCGATGTCTGCGTCGCTGCCGGGGGCGATCACGCCCTTGCGCGGGTAGAGCCCGAGGATCTTCGCGGCGTTCGTGGAGGTGACGTCCGCGAACCGCTCGAGCGACATCCGCCGCTTCACGACGCCTTCGGAATAGACGATGCCCATCCGCGCCTCGGCGCCGAGGTTGCCGCCCGTCACGTTCTCGAGGTCCTGGCCGCGGAGCTTCAGCTCGAGCGACGTCGGAAACTCGTCGGTCGCCGTCGTCGAGATCCCATCGCGCACGAGCCCGTTCCAGAGCGCCGCCTGGTCTTCGGGATACTTCAGCGACGGGTACGTGTGGTAGCAGAAGCCGCGCGGAGTCTTGTAGTCCTCGGCGGTGAAGCAGGTGTAGTGATGCAGCGTCTCGGCGTAGATCGGATACCCCGCGGCCCGTGCCTCGGCGACGGCGTCGACGCCCTCGCGGGCCGACGTGTGGACGAAGTAGACGCCGGCGCCGGTGTGCGCCGCGAGCTGGATCGTGCGACGGAACGCGAGCTTCTCCGAGAGCTTGTTGTGCACGAGGGGCAGCAGCCAGCCGTCCGTCTGCTTCTCCTCGCGGAACTTCTCGTACATGAACTGCACGATGTCCTGGTCCTCGGCGTGGACGACCATGAGGCCGCCGTGCGGAACGACCTTCTCCATCGCCAGCTGGATCCGCCCGAAGTCGAGCCGATAGGGATGGCGCTTGGGATGCGGCGGCAGCACCTCGACCGTGAAGACCTTGAAGCTCGGGAAGCCCGCCTGGATCGCCTCGGGAATCTGATCGAAGACCTTGAGGGGCAGCTGCCCCTGCAGCGCCACGTGGAAGGAGTAGTCCGCGTAGGAGTTGCCCTTCCAGCGCGCGGCCCGGGTCTCGATCACCTGCTGGACGTCGGTCCCGGGGCGCACGAAGCAGAAATCCACGTGAGTGGTCGTTCCCCCGAAGACCATCCCGCGCGTGTCCTCCTCGGGGCCGAGCGTATGGAGGTTCTCCTCGGGCTGCATCGAGATGAAGTGCGCGAGGTGCGTGTGCGGCTCGACGCCTCCGGGCACGACGATCTTGCCGGTCGCGTCGATCACACGTCCCGCCTCGAGCGCGTGCTCGGGCACGCCGAGGGCGACGATGCGCTCCCCCTCGATGGCGATGTCCCACCGGCCGACGCCCTGCGGCGTCACTACGTCGCCTCCACGAATCAGGAGATCCAGCATCGCTCGTCCTCCTCGGGTCACCGCGGGCCGTTCCTGGCCGCTCACGACGCGTGCCGACGTGCTGGACGGGTACCATGCGCGGGGCGTCGGGTCAAGGCTCCCGGTCCGCGCCCGCCTCGGCGGCCGATCGGGAGGAATCATGACGATGGTATCGACAAGACTGCGGCTCATGCTCGTGCTGGCGGTGGTGTCGCTGACCCTACAGCGCATGGCCCGCGAACGAGGTCCCGCTGGTGCGGTTCAAGCCCGGCGACGATCACGACGACCGGAACCTCAAGATCGGGAGCGGGGGGTTCCACCCCTTCGGCGGCACCCAGAAGATGGGCGTCCGAGGCAAGGACACGGTAGACGTCGATGCGGAGAAGGACGCGCGCGGCGAGTACGGATTGGTCCTCACCTTCGGGTCGGCTGCGGGCGCGTCGGGCAAGGTGTACGACTTCGGCGTGGACTAGCTGGACTGATCCCTCACCGCTTCAGGCGGGAATCGCGACCTTCCTCAAGAGCTCCAGATCGTCGAGCGCCTTCCCGGCACCGCGCGCCGCGCAGCTCAAGGGATCTTCGGCCACCCGCACCGGAAGCTGCGTCACGTGCTGGAGCAGCCAGTCGATCCCGCGCAGGAGCGCGCCGCCGCCGGTCAGCACCACGCCCTTCTCGATGATGTCGGCCGCGAGCTCCGGCGGAGTCCGCTCCAGACACGTGCGGACCGTCTCCACGATGGTCATCACGGGCTCGCGCAGCGCCTCCCGGATCTCCTCGTCGGTGATGACGAGGGTCTTCGGGACGCCGTCGACGAGGTCGCGCCCCTTGACCTCGATGGAGCTCCGCTCGAGCGCTTCCGGATGGGCCGAGCCCAGGGCGATCTTGATCTCTTCCGCGCGACGCTCGCCGACCAGCAGCCGGTAGTGCTTCCGGATGTGCTGGATGATCGCCTCGTCCATCTCGTCGCCGGCGATCCTGACCGAGTT
>Ga0137403_10008998_pt1 | contig 11130 bp, 10 predicted proteins | sample CZOMad2_1_16fung_FD_122057 | JGI IMG/M metagenome (GOLD analysis project Ga0137403, IMG submission 122057) | Vadose zone soil fungal communities from Angelo Coast Range Reserve, California, USA - CZOMad2_1_16fungal (Hybrid Assembly) | ecosystem: Environmental > Terrestrial > Soil > Vadose zone...
CACGTCGAATCCATCGCGGTATTCGAGAGGCCTCAATGAGCCTCGATCCGCTCATGGTCGATATCGAGGGCACCGAGCTGACGCCCGAGGACGTCCGAGTGCTCTCCCATCCGTTGGTGGGCAGTGTCATTTTGTTCAGCCGCAATTACCGCGATGTGGCCCAGCTCCGTGCGTTGACGGACGCCATCCGTGGCGTGCGAAGTCCGCACCTTCTGGTCGCTGTGGATCATGAAGGCGGACGCGTCCAGCGCTTCCGTGAAGGCTTTACGAGACTGCCCGCGGCACGGGCCTTGGGCCGGCGATACGACGAGGATCGCCGCGAGGGATTGGCCCTGGCCCAATCCGTGGGCTGGCTGATGGCCAGCGAGCTGCGGGCCGTGGGCGTGGATTTCAGCTTTGCCCCCTGCGTCGACCTCGATTACGGCGTCAGCGAGATCATCGGCGATCGGGCCTTTCACAGTGACCCGGACAGCGTCGCGGCCCTGGCCGTGGCGTACATGTCGGGCATGCGCGAGGCGGGCATGGCCGCCGTCGCCAAGCATTTTCCGGGCCACGGTGCGGTGATTGCCGACTCGCATGTTGCGCTGCCCGTGGACCGGCGCAATTTCGTCGATTTGGAGGGGGATATCCGCCCCTATCGGCTGCTGATCGAGAACAATGTGGCCGGGGTCATGGGGGCCCATGTGGTGTTTCCGGCCATCGACGCCCTTCCGGCCAGCCTCTCGAAGAGTTGGATCAACGGCGTGCTTCGGGGCGACCTTAAGTTCCACGGCTGCGTCTTCGCGGATGACCTGACGATGGCCGGCGCGGCGGCTTTTGGCGGTGTCATCGAGCGCGCCGAGCTGGCATTTGCTGCAGGTTGCGACGTCCTCCCCATTTGTAACGACAGACAAGCGGTAAAGTCGGTGCTCGACCACTTCGGGCCGGATTTAGGCTCGCCGGCCTCGCAGGCTCGGGTGGTACGGATGAGGGCACGCGGTGATGGCCCGGAGAATCTTGGAGCGGACCGGCAGTGGCAGCAAACCGTGACGTTGATCGCAAATCTTTCGGCAACACCCCCGCTGGTGCTGACGGAGGGCAGTCATGACCGGGTTTGACCCCGACATGTATCGCCGCCTGGTCGAGTCATCGCCCGAGGGTGTCGTGCTGGTCGATGCCCAGGCCACCGACCACCCCGTTATCTATGCCAATCCAGCGTTCGAGGCTTTGACGGGCTATTCCGCCGCGGAGCTCATCGGACGAAATCTACGCCTGCTCCAGGCCGACGACCGGGAACAGGACGGACGCCACCGATTGCGCGATGCTTTGAGCCGGGGCGAAAACTACCGCGCGCTGCTGCGCAACTACCGCAAAGACGGCACCTTGTTTTGGAACGAAATGAACGTGATGCCGCTGCGTCATCCGGACGGCTGCATCACGCATTTTGCCGGGCATCATCGCGATGCCGGCGAGCGCTTGCGCATCGACCCCAGAGTCGCCAAGGACACCTTGAGCGGCTCGCACCAGCCGACCGCAATGGCCATCCGCGACGACCGGCTGACCGGCCTGTTCACGCTGGCATATTTGGAAGAATTGTTGAAACGCGACTGGGCGGTGGCGCATCGCGAGCAACGCAGTATCGCCGTGTTTGCGGTGGACATCGACGCATTGGATCTTTACAACAATACCTTCGGGCGGGCCGCGGGCGATTCGACCATTCGCCGCGTGGCGCACATCGTCTCCGGCTGCCTGCGCCGCTCGAGCGACGTGACCGCACGCATCGATGGCGGCAGCTTGATTGCGTTTGCGCCGGGCCTGGCGCAAGAGCAGGCGCTGCAGATCGGCCATCTCATGGCCGAGAAGGTGCGCGAACTGCGCATTCATCATCCCCGCTCGGCGGTGCTGCGCTACATCAGCATCAGCGTGGGCGTGTGCGCCGCCATCCCCGGAGCCTCAGACAGCCCGTCGGGGCTTCTGGAAAAAGCGCAGCAGCAGCTGCAACTCGCCAAAAAGTCTGGGCGCAATCAAGCGGCGTAGCACTTCGGCTTCGTGATGATGAGCGGTTGGTGTGGCGCTCGCCAGGGAGCGTAAGAAGCCTCAAGGGAACGAAAAAGGCGCAGTTCCCTTGAGGCTGCTTACGCTTCCTGACGGGTTCTCGCACCGACTAACATCACGCGCCGATTCTACCGGGCGCGTGTTGAACGACAGCTGATTTTTCGGCCTACGAGTGCGAATGACGCCACGCGACCGCGGAAAGCCATTCGACCGCTCGTCCTCCTGCATGTGATGTTGAGCGGTCCGGGCGAAAGTCCTAGGGGCATGGGGAGCTTCGAGGCAACTGCGTCTTCGTTGCCTCGAAGCTCCCATCCCCCAGGACATCGCCTTTCACAATTTTGCCGATCATCGCCCTTTCTTAGGAATTTCGAATTTCGGTGATGTGGCCAGTAACCTTGCGTTCCTGGTTGTGGGGATAACGGGGCTGGTCTTATTAAGGAAGGCACGATTGCCGGCGGGCATGTCGGCTATTTACGCGGTACTATTCACCGGGATCATCCTCACGGGCCTGGGATCGGCCTATTACCATACAGCGCCGGACAATGATCGCCTGGTCTATGACCGGATCCCCATGACGATCGTGTTCATGTCGCTCTTCTCGGCCACGGTAGCGGAGCTGATCGATCAGAAAGCCGGGGTAGGATTGCTGGTCCCGCTGGTGCTGACGGGCATCATCAGCGTTCTATACTGGCATTATGGGGAATTGACCGGGAATGGCGACCTGCGGCTATATTTTCTCGTCCAGTATTACCCCATGCTCTTCATTCCGCTGATCCTCTGGCTATTTTATCGTCCGGGTCAGAACCAGGGAGTGCGGGAACTGGTCTGGGTCGTGGTCTGGTATGTGATCGCCAAAGTGCTGGAGCATTTTGATAAGGAGATCTATGCGGCGATCAAGGTTATTAGTGGGCATTCGCTGAAACACCTGGCGGCTGCGATGGCGACCTGGTGGCTGGTGAGGATGTTTCGAATGAAGTATATTAAATCAAAATGAAAGATAGTAGTGATCAAATATTAACGCTCGCACCATGAAAAGTATTTTCCTGTTCTTTTGGATATTGCCGTTGGCCTTATATTCCCAGTCCGTTCACATCCGGGAGATAAAATTTCGACCTAATCCAAAATTTTACAAGACGACTGATACAACTATTGTCTATCCGGTCGTCGTCACAGGGAATCAAGTCGTCAACCGATTAATCAATGATGTGATCAAGAAACGGCTTCTGTATCCTGAAAATAGCAAAATGACCTTGCGGGAAGCGCTCCGTGCCATGATCCGGATGAGGCTAACGGATCTGGACTATGAAGTCACCTATAACAAAAATGGTATCCTCTCATTGAAGGTTGGCGTTCATGTAGAGGCAGCGTACCCGAATTACTGGAATGAATATTTCAATTTTGATATCCGGACCGGCCAGTGCCTGGCGACCAAGGATATCCTTATGGATAATATGATCGAACCCTTCAAATCTAAAGTTTTTGCCGACAAAATCGACTCTCTCAAAAGCTATAAACAAGAAGAATTAACGAAGCCGTTGCTGAACAAGGAACTCGATTCGGAGACCTATCATATGGCTACGGGGATAATCGACGATTGTATCGCAACCATCAACATAGACAATTTTTCTTTAACCCAACAAGGAATTGAAATAATCGATCCCTGTGAGTTCCCCCATGTCATCAGGGGGATGGAACCGACTTATGAATTAAAATATTCATTCCAATTTATGTACCCCTATCTAAAATCCACTTTTAAAGAGCGGTTAGGGCGACTATTCTTCGTTAAGTAGATAGTAATATTTTAATGAGTTCAGTCGCCTTAAGGCGCGGACATCGACGTCTTTCCGTCTTTACTTCGCTTTAAAAAAAGCGCAGGTCTGCTTTCGTCCTTGGGATAAAGTTCTAAAATCTCTGAGGTCAGCAACATGATCCTCAAAGTATCACCTGCGCAGATAACCTGCCTAAGGTCATAAGACACTTGGTAATCCGCAATGGAGTTATTTTGCCTCATTCCGCCTGGCTGGCTATAGATCATCTTATTATCTTTTGTGAAGGGTGATCATCAGACCTTTATTAAGTTTATTCGCCTTCACAATTTCAGCGCTCTCTGCAATTTCACCATGGGGGCCGCCAAACCTGTCAAAATACCATGTGCCGGTAATGTCAACTTTATGGTCCATGAAAGAGCAAAAGAGAATCAGAAACAGAAATATTGAACGGTGCAAATGACGGAACATATTAAATTTGGCTTATTGATTGATTAAATTACACAAATGTTTCAAATCTATCTAAAAAGGGTGGAATTTTGTCCTGTCAGGTCGTGCCATCATTAGCATGAAAAAGGATCCCCAGCGAAATCATAACCAAAGGCTTTGAATATTAATGCAGCATGCCCATTCCTTCTATCTTATGAAAGGGCGTGCGGAAGAAATCGCTGACGACGGCATTGAAATAATTCTGCTTGTAGATGGCGACAAAATGCCCGGAATTCGGCACGATCCATAAATTCGATTGGGGGATATGCTGGGCGATCTGCCAGAGGTGATAGGAAGGGATGGCGTCATGATCGCCTCCCATTACCAGGGTAGGACATTGGATGGCCTCAAGTTGACGAAGGGTCATATGCGGCTCCTTCAGGTCCAGTTCGACGATCTTCAGGTCATTCTTCAGGGTAGGCGTGGGCGTGAGCCGGCGCATGCTGTCTGCCATATGTTCCAGCCAGTGAAAGATAAACGGTTGCAGACCGGTCGTATCCGGCCACAGGTTCGGGCCCGACACGACTAACTTTTTAACCTTATCCGGGTGTCGTAAAGCCAGGAGAAGCCCGCTGATCCCGCCGTCGCTCCAGCCGATAACATAGCAACTGTCCAGGTGAAGACTGTCCAGGAGTGCATTGAAATCATCTGCCATCATTTCAAAGGTCAGAGAATCCTTCCTGTCCTCCGTTTTTCCATGAGCCCGGCTGTCCACGGCGATAACCTTATAATTCTTCGCGAAAAATGGGATCTGGTAGGTAAAGACATTGATCGATCCACCGTTGATATGGAGCATCAGCAGGGGCTCTCCCTGCCCGTAGGTCTCATAGTAGAGCCTGATGCCGCGCGTGGTCAGGTAATGTCCAGCGGCCTTATTGTCGCCGTATGTTTCCTGGGCATAAGCAGGGAGCGAAGGCATGTCAGGAGCAGCCAGCTGATCAGATGTCGGTTCATGGCAGGTGATTTTAATTACCTTTGAGTAAGTTATATCTTTTTATGAAAATAATAGATCCCGCATTTGATTATGACAAATACGGTCAGCAATATTCCGGCCAGCGGCATACGGAACCGGAGATTGCAAAACCCTAACCCCGATAGGCCGAAAAATACGGGAACCTATAGTTTCAGGAATTTTATGATCGCCGGTATTCCCCTTTTTCTTGTAAGCAAGGCAAAATACAGCCCGTTTTCCAACTGACCGACGGAGATCGATACCCTGCTCTGATCCCCGATCGGGACGGGCTCCATCACTTGTCTGCCGTCCGTACTCATTATTTTCAGGGTCAGCCAGCCATCCGATAGGTTTAATGAGTCCAATATTAATGTGCCGGTGGTGGGATTCGGGTACAGGCCGATGCCGAGCGAATTGGCAGCCACGGGAACGATGCCGGTAACCGTAAGTATCTGCGCATTCGAATAGACCGTGCAGGGCCCTTCAACCCCCTTTACGCGATAATTGCCGCTCAACCACGTGGTATAGGTCGTACCGGTTGCCGCGGGTACTATGTCATTCCAATTCCCATTCGACGCCTGCAACTGCCAGGTATAGCTGGCCCCGGCATCGGTGTTCGCGGCGGTGATCGTATTGCTGTTCGGGCTGATGACAGGGGTGACCAGTTGCCTGGTCCAGGTCGCTACCGTATCGCTGTGAGCATTCTTCGCGCACAAGGCGGTTGCCGGCGGTGTGATCGTGAAAAAATAATTTTCTGTTCTCTCCGCGCTGTACTTCAGGGGGAAAGTAGCCGGCGCGCCCTGGTAAGCCTGTGAAGATAGCTTTGCGTAGGGGCCGTTGTTGTTGCTTGCCCAGAGCTCGATACCGGAATTCAAAGGCACGGAGCCGGTCTCGGTAAAAATTACGTTATAGGGATCATTGACACATACCTGCGCCGGTGAGGAGGCGGTACCCGCGGGTGCGATGACCGGGTTCACGATCAGGTTGGTAATGCTGCCGGTAATAAGGCCGCTATTGCCGTTAGTCAGGCAACGGAACTGGCGCAGGTTCAGCGAATCGGGGATTGCGGTCAACTGAAGTACCGGCGATGCGGAGCCATGATAAAGGGAATTATCCGACAGGTTGGCAAACCCATTCCCGGAATTCATCTGCCATTGATAAAGGCTGCCTGTACTGTCGGAAACCAGGCTGATGCCGGAAGACGCGCAGACGGTAAGGGTATGTTCGCCTTCCTGGTTCCTGAATATGGACACCTGGTTATCGGCGCCGCTGGCCACCGCGATATCCGGCTTGCCGTCCCCATCTAGGTCCCCGATGACGGCTTGGTAGACCCAGTTATAGGTCAGTTTTGTGGAATAACCGATCTCCTCAGGCAAGGAGATGGTTCCGGCCGCGCCTTCGTTCTTGTATAAATAAATGGCCTTCGTATCGCCCACAACCACGATATCCGTCTTGCCGTCCCCATCCAGTTGGCCGGCAATGACATCCAAGGGTTCATCGGTGACGCCGGGAAAATCGATCATGGGTGCGAAGGAGATCGTTCCGGGATTACTGTTGTTCTTAAGTACAGAAAGTCTGGGCCCTTTGCCTATTTGGATGAAAGGCCGCCCTCCTTCGATCAGGTCGGGCCGTCCATCCCCGTCCAGGTCTCCCACAGTAAAAAATTCTGTACTCAGATTGCCCAAAAAACTTTTGGGGGGATCGAAGGCGATGGCCCCGGCGGCGCTTGTATTCCGGAATATGTAAAGCATGGACGAGCTGCTTACCGCAATGTCCGGTTTGCCATCCCCGTCCAGGTCGTCGCTGTGAATATCGAATGCAATATCGCCGATGGCAAGATCGACCCTGGGATCGAAGGAAATGGATCCGTCCTTACCCGTATTGCGGTACACCGAGACTACGGGGTTGGCACCGCTGAACCCTACATTCGTCAGGGCCAGGTCTGGCCGGGCATCGCCGTCAAAATCGGCAATGGCGATGCCGATGGTCTCGTAGGCAGAGGGAAAATCGACCCTGGGCGCAAAGGAAACGGATCCAGGACTGCTTGTATTTCTGAAGACCGAAACCAAATTGTACCAATTGGATATAATGATATCGGGCTTTCCGTCGCCGTTCACGTCTCCGATCGCCATGGCAAGGCCCACATTGGTGCCGACCGGACTGAACAGGTCCTGCTCCCGTACGAAGGAGAAGGAATTGAGGCCGCTGGTATTTCTCAGGATGGAGACGGTACCGGAAAAATAATTCTGGGTGATAATATCGGGCTTCCCGTCGCCGTCAAGGTCGGACAGGAAGATCTTTCTTGGGTCTTCGCTGGTACTGAAGGCAGCCCTCCATTTGAAGGAGCTGTCCGAAATTTCCGTGCTTCCCGGGAGGAAGGTGGCTACGAAGGGCTGATCGCCGGATACCGTATGATTATTTACGGTCAGGGTAACAGGGTAGTAAGTCGCCCCGGGCGGAACGGTGACGGTAAGGCTGGTAAGGGAGGCGGCGGTTACCTGGCCCCGTACGGCGCCGAAGTACACACAATCGGCCGAAGGGTTACTCCTGAAATTCATCCCGGTAATGGTTATGCTGGAGCCTACGGGCGCCGCAGCCGGGGAAATATTGGTAAGGACGGGGAGTGGGAAAGCAAATGGGGTCGCGGAAATGGCCTTCCCCCCCGGCGTTCTGACCGTGATGCTTCCATCTGCGCCTTCTGCAACCACTGCCGTAATGCTCGTGGGAGAGTTTATCGTAAATGAAGCGGCAGGCACGCCCCCGATGCTGACTTCCGTCGCTCCCGAAAAGAAGGTCCCGGTAATACTGATAACGGTGGCAATACCGCCTCCGCCCGGAGTGAACGAGGTAATGACAGGGGCCGGGAAATAAACGAAGCCGGGCAATGAGCCGGTGCCGTATGGATTCGTTACCCGGATACTGCCGGAAGACCCGCTGCCGACCACCGCGGCAATACTGGTCAGCGAATTGACCCTGAAATAAGCCGCCGGCGTACCACCGAGATCGACCGCCGAAACATCGGTAAAATAATTCCCCGTGATATAGATCGTATCCCCCGTACCGGCATTGACGGGCGTAAAAGACCCGATGACGGGCGGGGAGTGAAAAATAAACCCGTCGAGCCTGTTGGTGCCGTATTGATTGGTCACCGCCACAGATCCTGATGCGCCCGGGCCGGTCACGGCAGTGATCGTGTCCGGGTTGACTATAGTAAAGGATGTTGCGGGAACTCCACCGAAGCTTACGGCAGTAACTCCGTCGAGATCATAGCCTGTGATCGTTACGGTGGTGCCCGCCACGGCATCGGTGGGTGTGAAGGCCCTGATCGTGGGCTCATTATTCTTGTTCCGGATCAATGCGATCCTGTCGGTGCTGAACCCCGCTCCCACCATATCGGCTTTTCCATCTCCGTCCAGGTCACCGATCCCTACTATGTATGAATCAAAATGAGGGAATAGAAAAGTGGGACCGATAAAAGACATATTTCCCGCCATAGAATTATTTTGAGAGACGGAAAGATTGTAGCTGGGAACTACGATATCGGGTTTACCGTCCCCATTCATGTCGCCGATCGAGATACTGTAGGGATCGGCCCCACAGGGGAAATCCAGTTTTGCGGCAAATGAAATGGCGCCCGTGCTGCTGATATTCCTCAGCACCGAATAGCTGTTGGTATTTTTATTAGCGATCACGAGGTCGGTCTTGCCGTCTCCGTCCAGATCCCCCAGCGCCATGCCCCCGACGTTGCCCGTGGTGTGGATATCCGTCCTGTTCGAGAACGAGATCGTTCCCGGTGTGCTCGTATTCCTGAAACTGGAGATCCCGTTGGCCAGTTCGGCTCCCACTACGAGGTCGGGCTTATTATCACCGTCCAGGTCGCCTGCGACGACAAAATCCGGGGTCGGGCCGGTAGAAATATCTATCTTATCCGCAAAGGAAAGGACCCCGCCGGTGCTGGTATTCCTGAACACGGAAAGAGTTCCGGAAATATAGTTCGTCACCAGCAGGTCGGGTTTACCGTCGAGGTCGACGTCGGCGATGGCAATACAAAAAGGGTCTATCCCCGTGGGGTAATCCTTCTTCGGTGCGAAAGATATGGCACCGGGGACGCTCGTATTTTTAAAAACGGAAATGGTATTATCCACGACGCTGCTGGAGACCAGATCGGGTTTCCCGTCGCCGTCCAGGTCGCCTGCGGCGATGGCATAGGTCAATACCCCGGTAGGGAGATCCATCCGGGGCGCAAAGGAAATGCTGCCGCTACTGCCCGTATTCCTTAATACCGAAACAGAAGCGGGCTGGCCGGACGTGCTATAATTGTTGGCGGTGGCGATATCGGGTCTGCCGTCGCCGTCCAAGTCGGCTATGGCGACTCCATTCGGGTGCAGGTCCGTCAGGGAATCGATCTCTCTTTCGAAAGAATTCTGAGTCATATCGATGTTCTGGTAGATCGGTTTTCCTCCTGGGAAGGTCACGAGGAATGGCCTGGCGGAATAGGCCGTCAGACCGTTGACAGTAATGGTTATGGGCTGATAGGTGGCCCCGGCGGGTACGGTAACGGTGAGCGAGGCGGCCGTACCGGCCGATACGGTAGCTTTCGTTGCCCCGAAATAAACAATATTGCCGGAAGGGGTAAGACTAAAATTATTGCCGGTTATGGTTACGGTGGTGCCAACAGGTCCCGATACTGGTGAAAAAGAGTTGATAACAGGTTGCGCAAAGGCGCTCACCGACAACAAGGATGCGGCGGCAACCAGGAGGATAAGGCGCATTCTGATCCTATGATGATTTTTTTTACAAGAGGCGAAACGCATCGGCGGGGGGTTAAGGCATTAGTTTTCTATTGGCGTACTTTCAGTCCCTAAAGATAAACAAAGGAACTGGAATCTGCGAACGAGTCCGCCGCGTGAAAAAATGCAGAAAGGTCACGGCTGGTAGTATGTGATCATCCGGCCGGCCGGCTTATACCAGATCCACAGACGTTCCCGGGATTCCGGCTGACCGCAGGCTAACAAGTCCCCCTTGAAATCTCGCAGATAAGCCTTGTATTGTTCTTTGTCCAAATGGATTCCCGCGCTGTTCAGATCATCTACTCCCTGTTCATATACCATGGAAAGCCCGCTGGAATCCATCTCGTTCCGGCTATGGAAATCAGGAGGGCCATATATAACGCCTATGGCAAAAGACACCCATATCGGTCTTGTGCTATCATACAGGTCTGCATTTAATTCTATGTACGGATCGGCATATTTATCCTTCCACACGACATGATGATTCTTTATCCATTTCGCGTCCACATAGATGCTTCCCGAATCATAATACACCCTGCTGAATATCGTATCCTGATCCAGATCGCCGTCTAAATTGCCAATGGTGAGAATAGTCGTGTCCAGCCTTTTGCCATTGAATTTTTTTATGAGTTCAAAAAAATTAGACACGAATTTTCTATCATAGGAAGCGGTATCATGCCGGCAAGCTTCCTGGTATTTTTTTAATAATGCAGGGTCGATGGTGAAGGTCCTGGGATTATAGGCGATTTTTTGTTGGCCACTATCTGCCTGTTGGTGGGCAAGAGAATCCTCACCGGCCTTAGTAGCCGGATGGCTGTTGCAACTAATCAAAAAGAAAGCAACCGTTAATCCGGAGAATATTTGCTTTACCATGTCAAATAGGTGATAAATGAAGAGTTTAAAAAAATCATTACAGAATGGTTACAAATGAAAGCTTTGCGGTTACTAATATATAGAATCCAGATCCTGAAGAATAACCAATTATCCAATCCGATTGAAAAGCCGATCGTGCCTTTTAAAAGTTTGAAATTCCAATTCAATGAAAAACCTCCGAATAAATTTGGAGGTTTTTACTTTTTTTCCCTTCGGCAGCGTGATT